>Ga0209488_10004854_pt1 | contig 10416 bp, 9 predicted proteins | sample Rivendell_Oct201_8_FD_188349 | JGI IMG/M metagenome (GOLD analysis project Ga0209488, IMG submission 188349) | Vadose zone soil microbial communities from the Eel River Critical Zone Observatory, Northern California, USA -... | ecosystem: Environmental > Terrestrial > Soil > Vadose zone >... | reverse complement strand
GGGCAGCACGCGCTGACCGCCGATCACCCGCATCGATGCCACGTACATGACCAAAAATCCAAGCCCCATCAGGATCAAGCCGGCCGCGAACTTCACCGGCGTCGACGGATCCTTGCCGCGGCGCCCGAGACCGATCCAGAGCGCGCTGAACAAGGGAGCCACTTTTTATTTCACGTTGGGAGAAGCGAAGGAGGACGTCATGGTGGACCGAGGCTCGGCGGGCGCGCTGGCGCGCAGGTTTGCGCTCATGTTTGCGCTTGTGGCGACGATGATGCTGACGGTCGACGCCAGCCGCGCGGCCGACGACGCGAAATATCCCACCAACTGGAAGGGCCAGTGGAGCCGCGTGGTGCACCGCGAGGTCGAGGTGCAGGGCGCCTTCGTTCAAACCAAGCCCTGGGGCTTGGGCCAGGAAGCGCCGTTGACGCCGGAATATCAGCAGGTCCACCGCAACAGCATGGACGACCAGAAGAACGGCGGGCTCGGCAACTATCCGACCGCGCGCTGCCTGCCGAGCGGCATGCCGCGCATCATGACCTTCGGTTTCCACGAATACGTCATCACGCCCGAGACGACCTACATCCTGCTCACCAGCTCCGATCACCTGCGTCGCATCTTCACCGACGGCCGCGACTGGCCCAGGAACCCGAAGCCGACTTATGGCGGCTACTCGATCGGCCGATGGATCGATGAGGACGGCGACGGCAAGTACGACGTGCTCGAGGCCGAGACGCGCTATTTCAAGGGCCCGCGCGCATTCGATGCGAGCGGCCTGCCGCTCGCCTTCGACAATCAATCGGTCTTCAAAGAGCGCTTCTTCATCGACAAGACCGATCCCAATATCATTCACGTTCTCACCACCGTCTACGACAACGCGCTGACGCGGCCCTGGACCTCCGACCGGCAATATCGGCGCCTTGCGGAGCGGGTCGAGCAGTGGCCGGAGAACTGGTGCCAGGAAGGCAATGCCAATATCATGATCGGCAAGGAGAACTACTTCCTGCGCGCCGATGGCCTATTGATGCCTGCCAAGAAGAACCAGGCGCCGCCGGATCTGCGCAACTTCAGGCAGGCGCCAAAGTGAGGTCGTGCGGCGTCAAGCCGAACCCCGATACGATCGATCCAATCCATAACGACGCAGGTGCTCCAAAGGAGAGTTCATCGCAGTACCCCGCGAAACACTAAGCGCGAAACACTAAGGAGGTCATGATGGGCAACCGCTTTTCAACCTCGATGCTCACTGTCGCCATTGCGGCAGCCGCCGTCAGCACTGCCATCTCGGTGCTCGCTCCCCGGACCTCCGCTCAAGCTCCGGCGTCTTCCAATTCGGCGCTGAAGACTCCGTGGGGCGAGCCTGATCTGCAAGGGATATGGACGGAAGAATTCGACACGCCCTTGCAGCGCCCCGTCCGGTACGCAAACCAGGAATTCTTCACCGAAGCGCAGCGGCAAGAATTGGACAAACAGCGCGCGGCCCACTATGGCGACGACCCACGCCAGGAACGTGGCAGTGCGGTTGACGTCGGCGGCGCCTACAACACGGCGTTCCTGACCATCAAGCACGTCGGCTCTCGCACGTCGATGATCGTCGATCCACCCAATGGCCGTCTGCCGCCGCAGACCCCGGAAGCCCGGCTCGCCGCCGCGATCGACCGGGAATTTTTCCTCGCGCTGCTGCAATCGACCGACGCGTGCAAGAACAAGGAGCCGGTGTGCATCGGAGGCAAGTATGATCCGACGCCCTCGCCGCGTTTCTCGGAACTGCCGCCGCGCTACCACGCCGGCAACGTCGCGCGCCTCAACCGCAGCGATGGGCCGGAGGACGATGGGTTGCAAGACCGCTGCCTGCGCAGCGGGCTGCCCGAATTCGGCAGTCTGTTCGGCGGCAGCTTTCGCCGCATCGTGCAGACGTCGGGTGGCATCTCGATCTTCTACGATGTGAATCAGGGCCAGGGCTGGCAGCGCAACATCGTCATGAACGGAAGTCCTCACTTGCCGGCCAGCATCCGTCAGTGGTTCGGCGACTCGCGCGGCCGTTGGGAAGGCGATACGCTTGTGATCGACGTGACCAACTTCAGTCCCAAGACCGACGTGTTCGGGGCGCGCGAGAACCTGCACCTGGTCGAGCGCTGGACGCGCACGGGGCCAAAGGCCCTTGCATACGAGGTCCTGATCGAGGATCCGACCGTGTGGACCCGACCATGGACCATGAAGCAGGAGTTCGCGCGACAGAGCGACGAGGAAAACAGGATTTATTACGAGCCGCGTTGCATCGAGGGAAACTACGGTCTGCCGGGGCTGCTGCAGGGACGACGCGTGCAGGAGCGCGCCTTTGCGGAGGGACGCGGTCCCGATCCGAGAACCTTGGATAGCGTCGGCGGGGTGGAGTCAGTTCGGCAGGATCCGTTGCAGTAGCGCACGCAACAATTAACGCGCAATCACGGCGGCTTGATCCCCGCCTTCTCGACAATCGGGGCCAAGCGCTGGCGCTCGCTGCGCATGTAGGCGGCAAAGGCATCGCCGGCTAGCCGACTCGACTCCACTCCTAGCGCCCTCAGCCTCTCATTGACCTCAGGATCCTGGCCGACGACCGTCAACTCGGCGACGAGCTTTGCGACGACCGCCTTGTCAAGACCGGCGGGGCCGACCCAGCCGAAAGCCGAGAGCACCTCGAAACCGTTCAGCGTTTCGGCAAATGTCGGAACGTCTGGCGAGAAGGAATAGCGCTTCGCCGAGCCAACCGCGATCGCCCTCGCGTTGCCGGCCTTAGCCTGCTCCCAAGCGGTCGAGAAGTTGTCGCAGGCGAGCTTTATCTGGCCCGAAATCAGGTCCTGCATCTGCTGATTGGAGGCGCGATATGCGACCGGCACAATCTCAAGACCGGCCTCCTGAGCTAACATCTCGCCGCAGATGTGCTGGCTCGAGCCGATTCCGGATGTGGCATAGGGCGTCCTGGGGTTGGTTTTGAGCCAGCCGATCAATTCGGTCAGCGTCTTGGCCGGTACGCTGGGGTGCACCACCATCAGGTTGGGCTGCGTCGCCATGTTGTAGAGGTAGGCGATGTCCTTCTCGGCGTTGTAGCCGAGCTTATCTTTCATGATGACTGCATTGCTCGCAAGGCCGGCCGTTGTCGCGACTGCCAGCGTGTAGCCGTCCGCCGGCGCCTTTGTCATGGAGACAATGCCGGTGGTGCCTCCAGCACCGGCCTTGTTCTCGATCAAGAATTGCTGGCCGAGCCGGCGCGACATCCGCTCAGCAAATATGCGTGCCAGCACGTCAGTATTGCCGCCGGCCGCGAATGGCACGACAACCGTGACCGGTTTTGACGGCCAAACGTCTTGCGCCGCTGCTGTCACGCAGCTCGACGCGACGGCCCCCACAAGCAGTGCGACGGCAATGCGTTTCATGTTACGCCTCCTCCGCTGGCTCTTGTTATAATGCACCGACGCTCACCTCTATTATACCTGTTTCTCCGATGTCTGCAGCGCATTTCCATGTCTCTCATAAGCGACAGTTCCGCCTGCGGTCCGCCATGCCGCCGGTAGGGGCCATTCAAGACATCAGATCGGATTGTTGCGAAGGCAGGGAATAGACCCAGAAATAGACTCTGGCGCTGCATCGCCTCATGATTTGGCCTATACTTAGGAGTGCTCTTGAGCGCCGCGAACACTTTAGGAGCCGAGACATGAAGCTTCCGCGCCGTCAATTCCTGCGTGTGGCAGCAGGGGCTGCCGCGCTCCCGGCCTTGTCGAAGATCGCCGGCGCGCAAAATTACCCTTCACGTCCGGTGCGCCTCGTCGTGGCATTCGTCCCTGGCGGTGCGACTGACACCCTGGCTCGGCAGATTTCCAACGATCTCAAGGAGGCCTTGGGCCAAGCCGTCGTCGTGGAAAATCGACCGGGCGCGAACGGCTATCTTGCCTGGAATCATGTGGCGGCGGCCGAGCCGGATGGCCATACGCTCCTGCTTGCGGAAAATGCGCTGGGCATGAGCCAGGCTCTGTATCGAAAGACATCATCAGGTTTCGATCCGCTGACGCAGTACGATCCTGTCGCATTGATTGCGAATTCTCCATCGGCCCTGATCGTCGCCAACAGCATCCCCGCCACAACCGTCAGTGAGCTCGTCGCCTACGCGCGAACGGTCCCCGGAAAGATAAATTATGCCTCGGCAGGCATCGGCAGCGTCTCGCACCTGAACTTCGAGGTGTTCAAGGATGCGGTGGGCATGGAGGCGGTCCACATACCCTACAAGGGTGGCGGCCAAGCCATCGCGGACATTGTCGCTGGCCATGTGCCGATGACGATCACGTCGGTTCAGGGCACAAAAAGTTTGGTCGAGGCAGGCAAGATCAAGGCCCTGGCAGTTACCAGCGTCGCACGGTCGCCCGCGATGCCGGCCGTTCCAACCATGCAAGAGGCCGGTGTCAAGAGAACGGTCGACGTGGAGCTGCGCTTCTGGTTCGGAGTTTTCGGCCCGAAGGGCCTGCCCGATGCCGTCAAGGGACAGCTCGAAAAAGCTCTCTCAGCCGTCATGTCCAACCAGGGCGTCCGCGACCGGCTGGCTCAGTTGGACATCACGCCCGACTTCGCGCCCGGCCCCGCGTTGCGGACGAGGCTTGAGACCGAAATCAAGAACTGGACAAGGTTCATCGACGCCAAGGGCATCAGGCCCGAGTGATCACTGTCATGTCCAGCCCACCAAGCTTGATAGCGCGGGAGATCCTGGATGAAGCAACGCAGCTCGAACGCTCTCGCCATAGCAGCCGCCGCAGCCGCCCTGGTGATAGTCCTGGGCCAACCACTGAGGGCGGAAGTGCTCGAGGGGACAAAAACGGTGGGCGGTACGACCGTTTATCATAAGACCGTCCTTCCAAATGGCTATGATCCGGCAAAAGCGTATCCGGCCGTCCTGGCTTTTGGTGGCGGCCCGCAGACAATGAACACGGTGGACAACATCCTCACTCGAAACTTCCGCGCAGAGGCTGAAAAGCGCGGTTATATCGTTTTCGCTCCTACGGCACCGGACGGCGAGTTGTTCTTTGAGGATGGTGCCCGCGTTTTCCCTGAATTTCTGAAGATGATCCTGGCGGAATACAAAATCCACAATAACAAGTTTCACGTCGCAGGACCGTCAAACGGAGGGATCGCGGCACTGCATATCGCGGCCGCCCATCCGCAATACTTCCTATCCGCCACGGCTTTCCCCGGATACATGTGGAGACCCAGCGCGGCGAAGCTTCAAGCGATCTCGAAGATGTGCGTCTTCATGTACGTCGGCGAACTCGACCAGTACATGTGGCACGGCGAAATGGCGAACGAGGCCGAGTTCCTTCGTTCCAAAGGAACGCTCGCACGCTATAGCGTCGAGAAAGGTCAGCCGCACCGGCTGGAGACCCTCGCCGGCGCCAACGCCGGGCGCTTGTTCGATGGCTTTGAGGAAACCGAGAAGGGCTGTAGCAAGTAGCGGCCGCAGCCCCGTGAGGGGCCTAACCGCCGACACCGTTGCCCGCTGGCCGATTTGGTGGAAAAGTCGAACAAATGCCGAAGGGAGGTCGCCGATGGAAATCGTGCCTCTGGGTCCGGGCTTTGCGGCTGAACTGCGCGGGGTAACGCTTGTCGAGATCGCGGCGGACGCCGCCGCCTACAAGATAGCGCGCGCGGCCCTTGAGGAGCATTCGGTCCTGGTCTTTCGCGGCCAGGACGTCACCGATGAGGCGCAGCTCGCTTTCTCGCGTCGCTTTGGGCCGCTCGAGGTGACCAAGATTGGCTCGCTGGGCGTTGGCACCAATCTCGTGATCCTCAGCACGATCGACGAAAACGGCAAGGTGGTGCCGCCCGATCACAGGCTTGCGCTGCGCAACAAGGCGAACCAGCTCTGGCATACGGACAGCACCTTCAAGACCGTGCCGGCGCTCGCCTCGGTGTTATCGGCGCGCATCATTCCGGCGCGGGGCGGTGAGACCGAATACGTCTCGACCCGCCTTGCCTGGGAGCGACTTGACCCAGCGCTGCGCCAGCGGCTTGAGAGTTCCTTTGCCTGGCACGACTACAACCATTCACGCAGCAAGGTCGCGCCCGACCTCGTGATCCCTGAGGAGCGCGCAGCGCTCTCACCACAATGCTGGCGCTTGGCATGGAAGAATCCCACGAACGGCCGCAACGCGCTGTACATCGCGTCGCATGCCTATGCGATTGAGGGCATGGAGCGGGCGACGGCGCAAAAGCTCCTGGCCGAACTGATCGACGCCGCGACCGCGCCGGGCCTCAGCTATGTGCACACCTGGCGCAAGGGCGATGTCGTGATGTGGGACAACCGCGCGACACTGCATCGCGGTCGACCCTGGCCGGCGCACGAGGCCCGGCTCATGGTGCGCACCACGATCTCCGCGACCGAGGCCGACGGTCTCGCGAGCGTTCGCCCGCCGTCACAGCAAGCGGCGGAATAGCAGCGCCGTTGAATGCCTCGCGCCCGAATTTCAATCCAACGCAAAAACGAAGAGGTAGCTCGACGACTCGAGGTTGTCGAATTTCTTCGGATGGACGTGCCGCCCGCTCGACTGCACGGCGAGATACTGCTTTGGCCCTACCGCGTAGCTGACCGGGGCACCCTTGAGCGGCGTACCGACATTGAAGCGCCATAGCTCTTCGAGCTTCTCGTCGTCATACGCGACCACCCACCCGTCCTGCAGCGCGGTGAAAACCACACCGCCGGCCGTAACCAGTGCGCCGGAGCGGATTTCGACGTCGGTGACGGCCTTCGCCAAAATCTTGTGGTTGACGACGTCATAGGCGGTCACCGATCCATAGTAGAGGTCGCTGGTATAGGTGCGCCTGCTGAACTTCGCGCGGTCGAGGCCGCCGTCGGGCCCCTTGAAAGCCGCCGTCAGGCCGTTTGTTGAGAAGCAGCCTTCGGTACCGACTCCGTAGGCGATTTGCTTGACCGGATTATAGGCAGTCGGCTGATACGCGATGCCGCCATGCCATGTCGGACAGGTTCGCTTCTGGCTGTCGCCGCGCAAGGCCCGCGCCTCCGGGACATACTTCTGCACGTCAAGCCGCGGGTCATATTCAAGTGGCTTGCCGGTCTTGGGATCGAGCCCCTTGGTCCAGTTCAGCTCGTTCACGTATTGGCCACCCTTGATGAAGCTGCCGTTGGCGCGATCGAGCGAGTAGTAGAAACCGTTGCGTCCGAAGTGGGACACGACTTTGCGGGTCTCGCCATTGATCGAGACATCGTACAGCATGTGAACGCCGACCTCGTCATAGTCCCACGAGTCGTTCGGCGTATATTGGAAATGCCACACGAGCTTGCCAGTCTCGATATCGAGCGCCACCGCGGAGTTGGTGTAGAGGTTGTCGCCCGGTCGCGCCATCGGATCGTAATCCGGAACCGGGTTGCCGGTGCCCCAGATCGTGAGCTTGGTCGCAGGATCATATGAGCCGGTCTGCCAGAGCCCGCCGCCGCCGGTCTTCCAGGCGTTGTTCTGATCCTTCCAGGTCTCACTGCCGGGCTCGCCCGGCTTCGGTATGGCGTACCAGCGCCATAGCTCGTTGCCGGTCCGGGCATCGAGCGCCGCCACCCAGCCGCGCGTTCCACTGCCCGCGGCGCCATTTGCGACGATCACCTTTCCTTCGGCGGTGATGGGCGCAGAGTTGAATCTTTCCTTGGTGCCGAACTCGTTGATGGTCGCGATCTTCTTGTCCCAGACAATCTCGCCCGAGTCGCGGTTGAGCGCGATCACGCGACCGTCCGGGAGGTTCGCGATTACGAGATCCTCCCAGAGTGCGATGCCGCGCGTGCGAGAAATGTTGCCCTCGTGCTGCACGCCGGAATTGCTGACCCAGACGAACTCGCCCTTGTTCGGGCTGCGCGCGTCGATTTTGTAGATCGTGCCCCAGCCGTCGCTGGTATACATGAAGCCATTGTCGATGAGCGGATTGACCTCGCTTTCCGGTCCGTTCTGGCCGACGTTCTGCATGCCGCCGAGGGCGAGCGCCCAGACGAGGTGCATCTTCTTGACGTTGTCCCGGTTGATCTGGGTGAGCCTGGAATAGCGGTTGGACCCATAGTCGCCGTTCATCATGAGCCAGTTCTGCGGCTCGTTCACGGCGTTCAGCAACCGCTCCTTATTGACCGTTATCTTGTACTGCGCAGCGGTGTGGGACGTCGCCAGTATGGTGATCGACACGCCTGCCATTGCGGCGCAGGCGATGGTGACAAGTCTTCGGCTGCGATGTTGCATGACTGCTCCTCCCTTGAAGCCGCCCGTGCGTTGCGGTCGGCTACGTATTATTGAGTCGACGCCTAGCTACTTCGTCGACGACTCGAAATATCTCAGGTCCGGCGGCGGCTGGTCCTTGGCCGTGGGCATGATCGTGCCGTCGGCGCTCTTGAAATAGGTCTGGTTGCCGACCTTGAGGATGCCCTCGCTGTCGCAGCTGTCCTCGGGCCAATCCGGATATTTGTCCGCCAGCCGGCGATAGGTCTTGAGCACCGTCCAGGGACGCGTATAGGCGTTGTCGATCAAGGTGATCTCGTTGTGGAGGCGCGTCGGGTCCGCCCTGTCGATAGAGAAGCGCTCCTTGACGATCGACTGGTTGTCCTCATGGGTCGGCATGCCGGCCGGATCGAGCGCGCGCGGTCCTTTCAGGAAGCGCGTCTCGACCTCGAGCGCGTCGTATTTGCCGTCGCCGTCGGTGTCGATCCACTGGCCGATGGAATAGCCGCGGAAGCTTGGCAGCACTTCCTTTGGCCAGTCGCGCCCGTCGGTGTAAATCCGGCGATGGGATTGGTGGGTGTGATCGATCCTGATGTAGGTCGTGCCCGGCAGCACGATGATTTCCATCGGGCGGTAGAGCGTCATCATGGTGGGCATGCCGGTGGGCAGGCAGGAGATTCCCGAGAGCCAGTTGCCTTGGGTGCCCTTGGCCTGGTCGGCAACGCTCTGCTCCAGGATCTTCTGATATTCCAGCGTCAGCGGCGCCTGCTGGCCGAGGCCCCATGGCTTGGTCGGGTCGAAGGCGGGTTGGCCGCGAACGCCGAGCCGGACCGCGACCCATTGGCCGGAGAGATCAGGATATTTGGCATCATCGAACGCCTGAGCGGCGAGCGATGTCATCAGGAGAGCCGCCGTCACAGCGGCGGCGCCGATCGAGCTGCGGTGCCTCATGCTCTACCCCTGTGCGTGAAACTTTTCAAACACCTCCCAGAAAGGCAATTGCGGGTGTATGATACATCGTCTTCGTGTGGGTTGAAACCGGGCAAAACACTGGTAACACGTCTGCGCAACGCCGCGCTGGCGGATATCGATTGCAGGGAGGACGGCGATGCTCGAGCGAATCTCGATCGCTGTGTCGGTGCTGCTGGCGACCATCGCCATGGCTTCCGCATTCGACCAGACCAAATACCCCGATCTCACGGGCCAGTGGCGGCGCGGGCCGAACACCGGCCCGGCGATGGAGGTGCGCGGCCGCGCCAATGTGTTTGATCCGAGCAAAGGCTGGGGGCCGGCCCAACAGCCGCCGTTGACGCCCGAATACCAGGCCCGCTACGAGGCCAACCTCGCCGACCAGGCCGCGGGCGGCCAGGGCATTGTCGAGACCTACGCCTGCGTATCGCCCGGCATGCCGCGCGTCACCAATGGCTATGGCCAGAGCGAATTCGTGGTCACACCCGGCACCACGCATATTCTGGTCGAGAACATTCGCGACTCGCGGCGCATCTTCACGGACGGACGCCCCTGGCCGGAGCGGATCGAGGAGTCTTTGCTCGGGTATTCCATCGGGCAATGGATCGATACCGACGCCGACGGCAAGTTCGACCTGCTCGAGGTCGAGACCCGCGGCTTCATGGGGTCACGCGCTTTCGATTCCAGCGGCATTCCGCTGCACGACGATAATCAGACGATTGTGAAAGAGCGCATCTATCTCGACAAGAGCGACGCCAACACGCTCATCTTCGATGTGACAGTGATCGACAACGCGCTCACGCGGCCGTGGTCGGTGCGCAAGACCTATCGCCGGCAGAGCGATCCGCAGCCCGTATGGATCGAGGAAGTGTGCGGCGAGGGCAACAATCACGTGCAGATCGGCAAGGAGAACTACATGGTCAGCGGCGACGGGCTGCTGATGCCCACCAAGAAGGGACAGCGGCCGCCGGACCTCAGGTATTTTACGCGCTCAGGCCAATGACGGCGCGAGCGTTCGTGAGCACGATTACAAAGGAGGATTGACCAATGATGAGAGCTTCCGCTTTGATGGCCGCCCTGCTCATGTCCTGCACGACCGCCATGGCTCAGATCGAACCCGTCAAGAAAGACGCGACCGTCTTCAGCTACAAGATTCATTACATTGAGGCTGGCCGCGGTGCGCCGGTGATCCTGCTGCACGGCTCGGGCGGCGAGGGCGCGCGCT
>Ga0209488_10004853_pt1 | contig 10416 bp, 10 predicted proteins | sample Rivendell_Oct201_8_FD_188349 | JGI IMG/M metagenome (GOLD analysis project Ga0209488, IMG submission 188349) | Vadose zone soil microbial communities from the Eel River Critical Zone Observatory, Northern California, USA -... | ecosystem: Environmental > Terrestrial > Soil > Vadose zone >... | reverse complement strand
GTGCCGCCGTGCTGTACAGGGGGAACCACGACCGCCGTATCGCCGACGATCGGCTCAGTCAGCACCATCTGTTCGACTTGTTCGCGGCCCGACGCACGCTTGATCTTCGCGCCGAACGCAAGCACCTCATAATCATCAGAAATCAAAGTGGCGCCATCCACTGCGGTCAAACCGGCCACAGTGTCTACGGCGCTACTCAATGATGCCTGCCATTCATTCTCGGTCTCCGGGCTCGAACCTTTCCGGATCAACTTGGCCAGTTTGGAAGATGAAGGCGCGACTGAATAGGTCAACGGGTGAACTATGGAATCGCGCCACCGTGACGTCCCTGCCGGCACGACCAGGAGCGTGCCGCCGTGTCCGTGAGCGCGCATCGATGCGGACAGTTGCACGAGTACATTTACCGAGTCGTGCCACGTTGCCGGAGAAGTGAAAGCCAGCAGTGACTTCAGCAGATCGGGACAGTCGGGCAGACTCGTGCCTTGCTCATCAACAATCTTTGTCTGCTCTCCTTTGAGAATGGCGACATTGGCAAACTTTCCAAAGCCATCGATGCGCCGGTGCTTGATAACCAACAATCCGGGTTCGATGTCCTCAAGGACAAACCCCAGGCTCGGAATGTGTCGCGTGGCTCCCCAGACGCATAACTCATCACCGTCATGCCAGACCCCCAGGTGAATTCCCGGGCGCTCGACTGCTGGAGCAAGTTTTGTCAGGATCGCCGGTGTCAGCGGCAGACGCTCTTCGAACTTCAGAGCATTGATCGCCTGTTCGGGTGGCAGAAAGGCCAGCGAGATTTTAGGGAAGCGACCTTCTTCGGGACGAAAGCTCGCCCAGAAAGTAGCATCGATGATCGTTTCAATCGCTCGCGCATCAGGCGCGTGAGCGAGTTCCCGCTCATCACGCTGGCGGGCTTCCGTCAGATGGCGCGCAAAGTGGGCCTCAACTATCGCGGCCACCGCTCGAGCGGCTTGGTAGGTTGGTTCGCGGAGCATAGAAACTCTCGTCACAGATTACCACCGAAGGCGGCACAAAAGGACCCCGGCAGCGGCGAGCAGTTAAGAAAGACCGGGACACCTAAGTCCACTACGTTGTTGCCTTCGGTCGAAACAACCGCTTTCGGCTTGCGACCGCAAGTCAGCTCTGTGCTAAATTAAGCACGCAGTAATTGCATCACCCTTGGAGGTTCTTTCGGATGACCTATGTAGTTGCCGAGCCCTGCGTCAACTGTCGCTATACTGATTGCGCTATTCCTTGTCCAGTAGAAGCCTTTCATCTCGATGACGACATGTTGGTAATTAATCCCGAGACGTGCATCGATTGTGACGCGTGTGTGCCCGAATGTCCGGTTGAGGCCGTTTTCGCGGAAGACAAAGTGCCGGCCGAATGGTCGCAATTTACGCAAATTAATGCAGAGCGAGCGTTGAGCGGACTGCCGACGATTAACGTACGAATGGATCCGCTTTGCCAATAGCTCGATCTTTCAACAACTAAAAAAGGCGCGCAGTCGCGGCAACCGCAGCGGCTGAGGCGCCTTCTTAGTTTTTCGGAACGCGCATTGCCCCCACATCGTTCGATCGTCTGGCAATGAAGAAAGGCACGAAGCTCTTATTGGGTGGAGTGACTGTGGCCGCCGCCGCCGTGGGCGCCATAGGGGCCGTAATTATGAAAAGAGATCGCAAATCGAAACGCAGCCGGGCGCCGGACGCGTGGGCCAGGCCGGGTATGAAGGTCACGTTTCGGGCGGAGTTGATGCCGGGACGAGATCCGGATGAACGGACTTATGAAGTAACGGACTTGCTGCCCAGCGGCCGGGTCTTACTCGATCGGGTTAACGGTGAACACACCCAGACAGAATTCGAACGCCAGTAGGAAACGCTTCTCACCATTTGTAGATCCGGCCAGGTTCCATCACTCGCAATTTTTCGATTCCCAGCTCGTTTAGTTCCTGAATCACTTTCTCGCGGTAAGCTGGTTTCAAATGCACCGCGAGAATGTCCATGCCATTATGGTTGAGCTTGTTGAGTTCGGCCCGCAGCATTGAAGGCGTCAGGTGCTTCGAAGCTTTGGCGAGTGCTTCCATTGCGTCGGGGAACGACGCCTCGATGAAGAGAGCGTCCAGGTGCCTGGCGTGATTAACGACGCGCCACAGTTCTTCCGTCTCGGCAGTGTCCGAACTGAACGCCACAGTTGCCTTACCATCTGAGACAAGCAGGCCAACGGTCGGCACGATGTGATTGACGGCGATGGCAGTGAGCTTGAGGTGGGCGATTTGAAATTCCTGTCCCAGCGAAAAAGGAACGTACTCCATCACCGGCCCGTGCTCGTTCTTTAACTCATCGAACTTTGGATACACGGTGTCGTTGAAGACATCCGCCTTCAGTAACTCGATTACTTCGCTGGTGGCATGAATACGAACGGGCTGGCGTAGTTCGCCAAACAAGTCGTCAACAAATATTGGCAGACTGGCGATGTGATCCATGTGAGGGTGGGTAACGACAACGTCACGGATCGTACGCCGTTGGGCTTCATTCAAGGCGATGCCAATGCTGCCGGCGTCGACGGTCACGCGATCATCGATCACAAAGCAAGTCAGGCGTTGCGCCGCGTTGGCGCTGCCCTGGGCATCGAAAGAACTTGGTAAGAGTTGAATCTGCAAGTATCGGGTGAATGTTGGGTTCAGACTAAAGCCAAAAATCGCGCTAAGTATAAGCCATACCGACTTGAGTTCGCGAGGATTTCTGCTTCATTGGGGCCCTTGCGAAGGCGCGGCCACTCCCAGTTTCTGCCGCAACTCATGCAGCATGTACAAATAATCATTCTCGCGTTGCTGGGCATAGTTCGGATCTTTAGCGAAGCCGCGCGCGACGCGGCTGCGATGGAAAGCGAGTTCGCTGGCGATCTGGTTGTAACGCCTTCGCGCTCGCCAGCCGGAGATTCCTTTATTGGTCATCGCGGACCATGACAATCCCATGCGCCCGCGAATCGTTGTAAGCTTTTCGTATTCAAGTGGATCAAAAAACCCTCGCTGATAGTCCGGGTAAAGAAACTCGCGTACGATCCGACCTTCGCGGCGCAGCGAGAAAAAGATCACCATCAGCGTGATGATGAACGTCGGACCCATGATCAGAAAATATCCCGCGAAGAAGCCCACTGCGCCACCGTAAGTCGCGGTGCCGTTCCAGGTGCCGTGCAAGAGAATAGCCAACATGAATCCCAGCACTGGCGCCACGACCTTCACAAAACCGTTGTTCGATTGACGCGACCAGCCCAGGCCAATGCCTGTCATGCTGGTGAAAAGCGGATGAGAAAACGGCGCCGCCATACCGCGCAGGATGAAAATGAAGGTGAGCGATTCCGCGCCGCCAGAAACCGCGCGGCCGTAGTACAGAATGTTCTCGGTCATCGCGAAGCCTAAGCCGACCATGCCGGCATAGACAATGCCGTCGACGATGCCATCGAACTCGTCCTTCTTCCAAAAGAAAAGAACGAAGAGGATGAAAGCCTTTGCGCTCTCTTCGACGATTGGCGCGGAAATTACGGCGCCAAAATTCTCTCCGATCTGCGCGCTGTTTGTGGCGGCACTAACGATTGCGCCGTTAATCGTATTCAAAATGATCGCGATGAAAACGGCGACGAGTGCGCCCCATAGAAACGCCGTCGTTAACATCCATAGCGGCTCTGACTCGTATCGATCGATCCACAACAAGAGCATGATGTAGATCGGGACCGGAAGCGTCGCGCAAATCATCCCGATAATTAATTCTACTGGCCCAGTCTCTGACCCGATAAGTAAAAGCACGATTAGACCCAGTAGCACTGCCACCATCAAAGCAAAAACAGCGAGGATGATCTTCAACGCGCTCCGATGGCCGGAAGATCCAACCATGCGAGGCGGAGTAATAACTGGAATATGAGCGTTATTCGGAGTGTAAGCGTTATTCATTGAAGCTCGACGTGACTGACCGCGATGCTCGCGCAGTATATCCACAAACGACTAAACCGGCTAGAGGTCTTCCGCAGTTGGCCAGGGAATCATCAATCCGACCAGACAATGCGAGTGACTGTGGCGAAGCGCCGCAATGCCAGCGAACACAATAAACAAGAGGGCGCTCAACCTCTTGCGTGGCGTTGAAAATCTGTTGCAATCCATGGAACTCCGGTTTATGCTACGCACGCTCAACGACATCTAGCCATCCGGAGACCCTCAAAGTTGAAAACGCAGATACACAAATACCGTATCGCGAAACGAGAGTTTCACGCGGCTGCTGCCGGGAATTGCGACGAGGCGGACTGCTTTAGTAAATCGTTAGCAGGTTTTCAATGGCTGAGATCGCGGTCTCAATCGTAAGTGTTTCTACTGTGCCTGAGCTCGCCGCGTTTTGATCAACCGGCTCGTCGCTCAACAATTGGTTGTCGGTGCAAGGCGGCGCATTGATTTCGCCGGGATTCGGGCAAGGTGGCGCATTGATTTCGCCAGCAAGTGCGGTTCCCGCAACGACGATAATTAAGGTAATTGCTAAGAATAGTCTTTTCACGTTTTTCATGGTTTGCTCCTTAGATTTGCCAAAGTTGTTCTCAATTGATCGCGCCCTGACAAGGAAGTTGCCTGTTGGCGACTCTTTGAAGGCGGCGCGCGCTGCACTTAATACCAGTCCCAAACTCTTCGGGCAAGGTTTTTATCACGATCCAAGAAAGGTAGGGCGCACATGAACTTAACGGCCCAACTAACGACCCTTCGAAAACAGACTGAGGGTTTGAGCCGCGACGAGCGGGCGAAATTATGCTGCGATGTGGCTAAACACCTGGAAAAGGCGGGCGAGCTCGATGCTGCCGGTGAGGCCCTGGAGGAATTCTGGCCTGATCGTAACGAAGCGCCGATTGTGGATGATCTGGACGGCGAGACAAAGGCAAATGTCATGCTGCGCGTGGGCGCATTGATCGGATTCCTTGGTAGCGCGGGCCAGACTCCCGGCAGTCAGGAGCGCGCCAAGGATCTGATAACTCACGCGGTCGAGATTTTCGAGGGCCAGGGCGACAACGTACGCACTGCCGAAGCTCGCGGTGACCTCGCGCTTTGCTATTGGCGCGAGGGCGCTTTTGATGAAGCACGGATCAATCTGGCAGACGCCCTTAGTCGGCTTGGCGATGCGAATGCCGACTTGAAGGCTGTCCTGCTGATTCGGGCCGGAGTCATCGAAGAGCGGACCAGAAGACTACAAAGCGCGCTCAACTTTTATAACGAAGCGCAGCCGTTGGTAGATAGCAGTGCGGATCACGTGCTGAAAGGATCTTTTCACTTTGAATATGGGCTAGTGCTCCGCCGATTGGCGGCTCCGGAAAACCGCGAGGATTATCTGGATCGCGCGTTGATTGAATATGCGGCCGCAAGTTTCCACTACGAACAAGCCGGCAACCAACGTTATCAGGGACGCGTTGAAAATAACCTCGGCTATCTGTATTTCACGATTGGACGTTACAAAGACGCACATAAGCATCTGGATCGGGCGCGCAACCTCTTTTCAAACATGAAAGACATGTTGGTGGTTGCCGCTGTCGATGAAACGAGATCTCGCGTCCTGTTGGCGGAGAATCGACCTGCCGATGCGGAACGCCTCATTCGGCAAGCCATCCGGGCGCTGGAACGCGGTGGTGAGCAGTCCCTTTTGGCGGAAGCTTTGACCACCTATGGCATTGTGCTCGCGCGATTGGGACGCCACGCGCGCTCCCGAGAATTGTTGGAGCGGGCGATGGAAGTCGCGGAGGTTGCGGGGGACCGTGAAGGGGCTGCGCGCGCAAAGATCAGCGTCATTGAGGAACTTACAAGTCAAACTTCAGCGGAAGAATTAGCGGCGGAATATCAAGCGGCCGTATCGCTTCTAAATGATTCTCAGGATCCAACAACTGCCAGGCGATTGATTAACTCAGCGCTCCGGGTCGTCGACGCCTTAATGCCCTCCGAGCAGGAGGAACCTCAGGTCGAGCTAACCTCATGGGATGGGTTCTCGTTTAAGCGTGAAGTATTAAAGATTGAAAAGCGACTGATCGAGCGCGCGCTGCGCGACGCAGGCGGGTCCGTGACGCGAGCCTCGCGCTTGCTTGGCTTCCGGCACCATCAAAGTCTGATTGCGTTGATAAATAGTCGTCACCGCGATTTGCTCGGCACGCGTTCCGCAGTCCGCAAACGTAGACATCACTTATTCTCGAAACCGCGCAAGACCCGCAAGACGCCGAAGCCGGCGGATGGACCTTCCGAGGTCGGAGGATCAAAGCCGGAAATTGACGCGGTGACCGCAGCCAGCGAAAATAATTGAAATGCTCTGTTAGCGGGCGCACGTCAACGCGCGCCCACCATCGATTTGATAAGTCGCGCCAGTAATCCAACCGGCATTTTCAGAAGCCAGGTAAAAGACTAACTCAGCAATTTCCCGCGGGTCGCCCACTCGACCAAGCGGATGAGTTGTCTTGGAGTGTTCCAGAAACGCTCGATAATCCTCTTCGCTCATTCCCCCGCGTTTGTGAATCTCAGTTACGACCACGCCCGGGTTCACCGCATTGACGCGAACTCCCTTCGGCGCCAGCTCCAAAGCCGCGCAACGGGTTAGCTGATCCAATCCAGCTTTAGAAACACAGTAAGCGAGCACGCCCGGAAAGGAACGCAGTCCGGTCACGCTGGAAATGTTAACGATGTTTCCTTTCGATTTGATCAAGAGCGGAGAGGCTAATTGCATCAGGTGAAACACAGCGCGCAGATTGACGTTCATCATCGCGTCCCAAGCGGCCAGCGAAGTATTCTCTATCGAGCCCGTTGAAATATGCCCGGCCGCGTTTACCAAAACGTCCAGGCGGCTTGGTTCACCGATGACGCTTTCGAAAGCCTTATCAACCTCTGCATCGTTGGTCACATCGCATCGAATGGCCGAGCATTCACCGCCATCTCGAACAATGTCCGCTGCGACTTCATCCAGGGCCGCGGAATCGCGGCCGACAGCAATAACCTGGTCAGAGGCTGACGCAAATCGTCTGGCCACCGCGCGACCAATGCCCGAAGTCGCTCCGGTTACCATGACGATACGAGGGTGCGCTTTATCTTTCATCGTTGCTCCTTGTTGGCGTGCTTGAGAAAGGCAAGTGGACTAGCGGTTTCATATTGACATAGGCCCGCAGAGATTGACTATACTCAGACGGATTCATAAGTTGATGGAGTGTTTTGCACGCCGGTTTTAAGCAGGTTCCTCTGACTAAGAAAGAAAGCTGATTTATTTTCGCAGTCGATAGCTCGTTCCCGACAAAATCTTTGTGATTGGCTCTTCGCCCGAAAGAATAGGTTGGCACGCTCTCCATCTACTTCAGGGTACATGACGGCTGCCGCGGCGGTGGCCGCAGCCTTGTTCTTTGTTTTGTGGTGGATGTTGCAGGCAGAAGAGTCACCGTGGGTGCCGGCGGGTTTGGCTGCCAGCGTCGTCATGCTCGTCGCAGCCTTCGCCCGGTTGTTAGTCGCCCGACGGGCCGTTCGCAATCGCGATCGCCAGGCGATGCACAATTCGTATCGGCGCGCTGCGCCTTATCGAGCGGCGTTTACCCAGGTTATGCATTCAACCAGCCGTCATGCGGCGGCGTTACGAGCCTTGCAAAGACAATCAGCTGCTGCCGATACGAGGGATGCCGCCGAAACTCATCGTGAGTTGTATGAATTGTGCAATGAGTATCTAACTGGGGCGGAAACAGCTTTGCATTCACCGGCCCTACAGGCAGACAGCCGCGTTGCTTTGCGCGCCGGGCAAGAGCGCGTGCGCGAAATGCAGAAGCGTCATTTGCTGACCTGGGCGCGGAATTCAGCGCGATCGCTTACGCATGAAGCTCAGCAACGATCCCGGCTCTACGAAAAAGTGGAGAATGCGAATCGGGCGTTGGATTGCATTGATCAGGCTTTGAAAGTTTATCCCGACGATGACGAGCTGAAAACTTCAGCGCGTGCTGTGCGCGAGTTCATCACCTCAAGCAGAGTGGCGCATTGGGTCGAGTTGGCGGAACGCGCCGCATTCAAAGGTCATTTTCACCGGGCAATCGATTGTTATCGCGATGCGCTCTATTACCTGAGTCGCGATAAACCCGACGCCGACGGCGAAGCGGCAGCCGAGCGAATTATAAGAGAGATCGATTTGCTGCGGACGCGACAAACCACGGATCGAACGATAGACTCGCAGCGTCCCTCAGCCAGCGCCAACATCTATCCAAAGTCTTAATGAAGATTACAGCCGACGGACGACGGAGACGACATGCTAAGACCGAGATGCCCAAGATGCGGCAGTAAAAGAATTCGCCGTGGGTACGAGCGAAGGGCCTTGTATCAGCGATTATTTGGCATCTATAACCTTTTATGCGATCATTGCAACTGGTTATTCAAAGCATTCAGTCCGCTGTTTAGGCTCTGGGAAGGCCAACGAAGCCACAGCAAATAAATCTTGTTTTCGTTGAGTTCGCTTCCATTTGATTTTGCGTTAGACAAAAGCCATGAGAATTAAGAGCTTGATTTTCGCCGCGATCCTCGTAAGTTTCGCGCTCGGTTTGTCCGCGATCGCCCAGGAGCAGTCCCAGGGTCCGGTCCTTGGTTCGTCCGGGGCTTCGATCGACAGCCAGGGCATTCGCAACTATTTGCTCGGCCCGGGTGACATACTGGATGTGCGCGTCTTTGGACAGGCAGATCTCAGCTCGCAAGTCGAAATCGATGCCGCTGGCAATATCTCTTCGCTGCCATTCCTGGAGACGCCGATTCGAGCCCAATGCCGTACCGACAGGGAAGTGCAAAAGGACATCGCCACGGCGTATGCCAAGTATATTAAGAACCCGCAAGTCAGCGTACGCATTACCCAGCGAAACAGCCGTCAACCCGCGACGATTTTAGGCGCCGTAAGAACTCCGATGCAGATAGCCATGATGCGACAGGTTCGTCTGCACGAATTGCTTACCAGAGCGGGTGGTTGGACGGATCGCGCCAGCGGCACCATTGAAGTCATGCATACCGAGGCTCCGATGTGTCCGGCTGAGGGTGGGACTTTTCTAAATCACAGTTTGTCTGAAAAGGGCAGCTTCGGCATCTCGGTCTTTAAGATTACCGATCTTAAGTTGGGAAAAGAGGATGCGGATCCCTACATTTGGCCCGGCGACATCGTGAAGGTGGTGGAAGGTGAATCCGTTTATGTTAACGGTGCGTTCCTGGCTCCGCGAGAGTTGGTCTTGAAAGATCAGCTAATGCTTGGTCGCGCGATCGCGATGGCTGGTGGTCCCCAAAGGCTCGCGCACACATCCGAAGTTCACATCTACCGGCAGAAGGAAGGCCAACCTGGACAAGACGATTTGAAGGTCGATTTTGATGCGATCCGAAAAGGGAAAGCGCCAGATGTGCTCTTGAAGCCAAACGACATCATCTATGTCGGAGAGACGGGCCTCTTCACACCAAAAGGCCTGGCGGATATGTTTAAGAATGCTATCAAGGGTTCGGGCGGCATGATTCTGCAGCGAGGGATCATTTATTAATTCGCGTCTCCAATTTATCGCGTAACCAAAGCAAATTCATGAGCCAAAGAATACGAACTAAAACAAAGAAAAAACGCGGCTTTACCTACCTCTGGATCTTTGGTATGGCGCTGCTCGTTTTTCTCCTGATCTATTTCGAACAAACCGCGCTGCTTTATGTCTTCTCGACGCTCGGAGTGACCGTGCTGCTGGTAATCGTAGCCGCCGCCGACCTGGGTCGCAGTGAGTTGTCTTCCACCGACGGAGATCAGGTCTCAGGTATGCCCGCTCCCGCGAAATCAATAAAATAAAATCACCTTAATGGCTGGCTGCGATTGAGAGGGCATTGTGCCTGCCTTTCGAGTTGCGGGTCTTCCCGCCTCTCGACTAGAGTATCTCCGCCGACACTGTAGTCCAAGACTTTTTCCGGAGGATAAATCCAAATGAAGAATACAAGGCGTGCATTCATGCTGTTCGCAGCGCTGGCCTTCACGGCGCTTTCACTCTCCACACCTTTGCGTCCGGTCAAGGCACAAAGAAATGGCGGTGGAGGCGGCAGCTCGCCGATCACTTATCCCGAAACGAAAAAGGTTGATGTTGTTGATGATTACTTCGGGACCAAAGTCGCCGATCCATATCGCTGGCTCGAAGACAACGACTCACCCGAGGTCGCGGCCTGGGTCGAAGCAGAGAACAGAGTGACGTTTGCCTATCTCGATCAAATTTCATATCGCGCTCAATTGAAAGATCGGCTGATGAAGCTTTTCAACTATCCGAAGTTCGGCTCGCCTCAACGACGCGGCGATCAATTTATATCCTGGAAGAATGATGGACTACAAAACCAAAACGTCTACTACATTCAGAAGGGGCTCGATGGCACGCCTGAGCTGTTGCTCGATC
>Ga0209488_10004852_pt1 | contig 10417 bp, 9 predicted proteins | sample Rivendell_Oct201_8_FD_188349 | JGI IMG/M metagenome (GOLD analysis project Ga0209488, IMG submission 188349) | Vadose zone soil microbial communities from the Eel River Critical Zone Observatory, Northern California, USA -... | ecosystem: Environmental > Terrestrial > Soil > Vadose zone >... | reverse complement strand
TGCGGCTGGATCCAGCCGGCCTGCGGGAACCACAGCCCGCCGGCCGAGACCTCGACGCCGGCATGCGCAGAGGCTTCCTCGCGCGACACGAGCTGCGCGTACTCCGGCGGCAGCGCGAGGTTGGCGATCGAAGCGCGCTGCGAGGCCGCTTCCTTCTCGTCGCGCGAGAGCTGCAGGACGCCGCAGCGGTCCCACCTGAGCCCTTCGATTCCTTCCCAGCGTGAGAGCGACAGGAGAAAAGCCGCGCGCGTAAGGCGCGCGAAGACGCTGTCGTCGGGCGTGACGATCGGATGAAAGGTGCCGGCGTGGTTTCCCGACGCCTCCTCGGCCGGCGCGCCGCGGCGCTCGAGCAGCGTCACTTCCCAGCCGCGCGCGCACAAGCGCTCGCACAGCGCGGCGCCCGCGAGGCCCGCTCCGACGACGGTTGCTTTTCGCTCTTGCGCTTTTATTTCTTCCTGATTTTTTCCTGTGTATCGGGCGCAAAGCATCTCCTTCTTGAAACCGAAGCCCGGACGCTTCTCGACCTCGAAGCCGGTTTCCTCGAGCGCCGCGCGCACGCTTGCGGCCACGCTCCAGGTCGCCGCGGTCGCGCCCGGGGCGGCGAGCCGCGAAACCGCGCGCAGCGACTGCGGCGACCACATGTCGGGATTTTTCGCCGGCGCGAAGCCGTCGAGGTAGATCGCGTCGGCGGCGAGGCGCAGCGCGCGCAGCCGCTTGATGTCGGCGAAGTAAAGCGTGAGCACCACGTTTCCCGAGTCGAGCTCGAGCCGGTGCATCCCCGGCAGGAGCACCGGCCATCGGGCATGCAGCGCCGCGGCTTCCTCCCGCAGCTCCGGATAGCTTTCGTGCAGCGTCCGCAGGTCCGCGAGGCAGAAGGGGCGCGCTTCGATGGAGACGAAATGCAGCCGGCGGCAGCGCGAGGGGTCGGCCCGCCATGCCTGCCAGGTGGCGAGGAAGTTGAGTCCCAGGCCGAAGCCGGTCTCGAGAATGACGAACCGTTCGCGTCCCGCCCAGCGCCCGGGCAGGCCGTTGCCGGCCAGGAACACGTGGCGCGATTGCGCGGGGCCGCCCGCCGCGCTGTGATAGACGTCGCCGAAGGCCTCCGAATAAGGGATGCCTTCCTGGAACGCCAGGCGGGCGGGGGCGAGCGCGTGCGGCATGCGCTATTGTGGGGACAACCGCGTTCCGCTTGCGAGGAGATGACAATGAATGCCCTGATCCGCGCCCTTTTCGCTTCCCTGGCCGCCCTGGCCTCGATCGCCCTGGCCGCGGACGCGGGCAGCGGCGATCCGATCAAGGGCCCCATCGGGCCGGACAAGGTCGTCTATCACCTGAGCGCGGGCCTCGAGCAGGCCGGCGACGGCCTGCGCAACATCCGCAACCACCTCGAGGTGAACCCCAAGGCCCGCATCGTGGTGGTGGCGCACGCCGCCGGCGTCGACTACCTCATGAAGGGCAAGAAGGACAAGAACGGCAATCCGTACGAGACGATCGTCGAACAACTGGAGCTCGAAGGCGTGCGCTTCGAAGTGTGCGAGATCACGCTGCGCAGCCGCAATTTGAGGCGCGAGCAGTTCATCGAGCAGGCGAGCTTCGTGCCCTCCGGCGTCGCCGAGATCGCGCGCCTGCAGCAGCGAGAGGGCTATGCCTACCTCAGGCCTTGAACATTTAGAATTACGCCATGAACAAGCCCGCCGAATTGAAGCTCGAGATCGTTCCGGCATGGATCGACGGCAAGGCCGAGACGCCTTCCGGACGCTTCGGGGACGTATTCAATCCCGCCACCGGGCAGGTCACGAAGCGCGTCCCGCTCTGCGACGAAGCGACGATCGATAAAGCGGCCAAAGCCGCCGCCGCGGCCTATCCGGCGTGGCGCGATACGCCGCCGCTACGCCGTGCGCGCGTCATGCAGAAGTTTTTGGATTTGCTCCAAAAAAATCAAAAGCCCCTGGCGGCGATCATCACCCAGGAGCACGGCAAGACGCTGCCCGACGCGATGGGCTCGGTGCAGCGCGGCATCGAGGTGGTCGAGTTCGCCTGCGGCATCCCGCACCTCCTGAAAGGCGAGTACTCGGAGAACGTCGGCACGCAGGTCGACACGCACACCGTGCGCCAGCCGGTGGGCGTCTGCGCCGGCATCACGCCGTTCAACTTCCCGGTGATGGTGCCGCTGTGGATGTTCCCGATGGCGATCGCCTGCGGCAACACGTTCATCCTGAAGCCTTCGGAGAAGGTGCCGTCGGCGTCCGTGCGGATGGCGGAGCTCTTCAAGGAAGCCGGCCTTCCCGACGGCGTATTGAACGTGGTGCATGGCGACAGGGTCGCGGTGGATGCATTGTTAAGGAATGAGGATGTGAAGGCAGTTTCTTTCGTAGGCTCGACGCCGATCGCGAAGTACATCTACGAAACCTGCGCGAAGACCGGCAAGCGGGTGCAGGCGCTCGGCGGCGCGAAGAACCACGCGGTGGTGCTGCCCGATGCCGATCTCGAGTTCACCGCCGACGCGCTGATCGGCGCGGCGTATGGCTCGGCGGGCGAGCGTTGCATGGCGATCAGCGCCGTCGTGGCGGTCGGAAGCTCCGCCGACAAGCTGGTTTCGCTGATCGAAAAGAAAGCGAGAGCGATCAGGATCGGGCCGGGAGATGCGGACGGCGTCGACATGGGGCCGCTGGTGACCGCCGAGCACCGGAGCAAGGTCGCTTCCTTCATCGAAACCGGCAAGAAGGAAGGCGCGAAGGTGGTGCTCGACGGCAGCCGGTCCGGCATGAAGGAAGGCTTCTTCCTCGGCACCACGCTGTTCGACCACGTCACGCCGCAGATGCAGGTCTACAAGAACGAGATCTTCGGCCCGGTGCTGGTGGTCCTCAGGGTCGATTCGCTCGAGGAAGCCATCGCGCTGGTCAACGAGAACCCTTATGCGAACGGCACGGCGATCTTCACCGAGTCGGGCGGCGCGGCGCGGCGCTTCGAGAACGAGATCCAGGTCGGCATGGTGGGCGTGAACGTTCCGATCCCGGTGCCGGTCGCCTTCTATTCTTTCGGCGGCTGGAAAAATTCCCTCTTCGGCGACCTGCATGTGCACGGCGCCGAGGGCGTAAAGTTCTACACCCGCACGAAAGTAGTGACCACGCGCTGGCCGCACCAGGACACGCCGGCGCCCGGCTTCAACATGCCTACACTGGGATGACATGAGAATATTTTTTCAGCTCGCCTTCGCGGCCGCTGCGCTTGCCTTCGGCTCCGCTGCCCTTGCACAGGAATATCCGTCGAAGCCCATCCGCATCATCGTGCCGCTCACGCCGGGCTCGGGCGCGGACATCGCGGGCCGGATCGTCGCCAAGCACCTGAGCGACGCGTTCAAGCAGCCGGTGCTGGTGGAGAACCGCCCCGGCGCGGGCGGCATCGTCGGCACGCAGGCGATGCTGGGCGCCGATGCCGACGGCTACACGCTGATGGTGCAGTCCGCCTCGCATTCGGCGAACCCGGCGATCTACAAGAGCCTGCCTTACGATCCCCTGAAGGACATCGTCGACGTCGCGCTGCTGGGCACCACGCCCTATGTGATGATCGCCTCGAAGAGCGGCCCGTACCCGACGCTGCAGGCGCTCGTCGACGCCGCCAAGGCGAACCCGGGGAACATTCCCTTCGCCTCGGCCGGCGTGGGCACCTCGACGCACATGGCGGCCGAGTACGTGCTGCAGACCGCGGGCGTCAGGATGCTGCACATTCCGTACAAGGGCTCGCCAGAGGCGATCCAGGACACCATCGCCGGGCGCACCTCGTTCTACATGGCGCCGCTCGACGCCGCGATCGGCCAGCTGAAGGACGGCAGGATCGCCGCGTTCGGCGTCTCGACCGCGAAGCGCGCCGAGATCGTGCCAGACATCCCCACGCTCGCCGAGCAGGGGCTCGCGAACTACAACCTGGCGCTCTGGTTCGGCATGTGGGCGCGCGCCGGCACGCCGCCCGCCGTCGTGCAGAAGCTGAACACTCAGGTCAACGCGATCGTGCAGGGCAAGGACGTGCGCGAGCAGTTCGGCCGCATCGGCATCGCCGCGGCGCCGATGACGACCGAAGAGTTCGCCCGCTTCGTGCGCGAGCAGATGGGCACGTTCAAGAAGATCGCGACCGACGCCAACATCCAGCCGCAATAGGAGGCATCTAGGTTTTTCTGTTTTTCCTGAATAGGAAAAAGAGCGCCGCGCCGCCTGCGAGAAGCAGCGGCAGGCCGAGCCCGTAGCGCTGCCGCTCGCGGGCTTTCTCGCGAAGGTGCCTGAGAACCAGCTGGTCGCCGGCCGAGATCTCGCCGCGGCCGGCGAGGTATTGGCGCAGGCGCTCGAGCTTCTCCGCTTCCAGCGCCCGCGCGCCCCAACGCACATCCTGCTCGAGGGCCTGGAGGCGCGCGAGCTCGGCGCGGGCACGGACGATCGCCTCGAGGGCCTCGCGGCGCGTCGCCCGCCCGCCCTCGTCGAGGAACGCAGTCTGGACCGCGGGCGCGAGGTCCTCCAGCGCGTCGAGCCACGGCATGTCCATTTTCGGAAACGCGACGACCAGCAGGCCGGCGAGGGCGATGGTCGTGAGGAGGATTTTTCCAAAGAGTAAAAAGGAAAGTTTTCTTAAAGCAAAGAACAGGGCTATCGCCGCGGTGGCCGCGCCGAACGCGGTGACGATGGCAGGGCCGGTCGGGAGGTCCCAGGTCCACGATGCGTAGAGGCCCGCGGCCGTCAGCGCGGCGCCGAGCGTCCAGGCGAGCAGGAGCCGGCTGCGCACGCGGGCAGCGAAGAGGCCGGCGAGGGCCGCGGGGACGATGAGGTAGCTGAAGACGAGCAGCACGCCGGCGATGCGCACCGATGAAGTGACGACCAGGGCGAAGGAGCCGTAGAACAGCACGTCCCATAGAAAGATTCGGCGGCGCAGCGCGCCGGCGAGCAGCGGGTCGAAAGAGACCTGCATCAGCGGACGGCGGAAGACGGCGTGCACCGCGCCGATCACGGCATAGAGCAGGGCGAGCTGGCCGACTTCCTGCGCCGTGACGGTGAGGATGGAGCCGATCAGGAGCTGCTTGATATGTTCCGCCCCCTGCGGCGCGCGGTCGAGCGCCAGGACCGCGAGCGAGGCCGACACGGCGTAGACGATGCCGATCACCGCCTCCTGCTGCATCGATTTCTCGTACGGGCGCGCGAGGGCGAAGAGCACCGCGCCGCCGACGGCGAAGGCGAGCGCATACCAGTAGCCTGCCTCGCTCTGCACGGTATGGCCGGCGAGGATCGCGACCGTCAGGCCGAGCGCCGCGACCTGCGCGAGCGAAAGGTCGACGAACACGACGCCCCGCGCGAGGACGTGCAGCCCGAACCAGGCGTGGATGCCCGTCAGCACGAGGCCGGCGACGAGCGGCCAGAAGAGCAGCTCGAGCACCGGCGCTAGCCGTCCTTCAACGCGGCGGCGAGGCGCCGCAGGTTTTCGTCGAACAGCGCGACATAGTCATCGCCGGAGGGCAGCAGCGTCACCGCTCTGGCGCCGCTCTTTTCCTCGATCTGGCGCACCAGCGAAGGGTTCGAGTGCGGCTCGGCGATGACGAGCTTCACGCGCGCCTCGCGCATGCGCTGGAAGAGCGCCGCGAGCTCCGCCGGCGAGGGCGGCACGCCCGGCGTCGGCTCGGCGGCGGCGACGACGTCGAGGCCGAAGCGCTCCGCGAAGTAGGCCCAGCTGTCGTGGACAACCACCGCTTTCGTGCCGCGGTAGGGCTTGAGCGCGGCTTCCCACTGGCCGATCTTCCGGTCCAGGCGCGCAAGGAAGGCGTCGCGATTCTGCTCGAAGCGGCCCCGGTCGGCCGCGCTCAGCGCGGTGAGCGCCTGCAGGATCGAGGCGGTGATCGGCCCGGCATTGCGCGGGTCGAGCCAGTAGTGCGTATTGCCGTACGCATGCACGTGCGCCTTGCGCTCGACGCGCAAGCGCGGCGTTTCCGTCTGCAGCAGGCGGACGTTCTTCGACGCATCCACGACGGGAATTTTCTCGCCCAGCTTTATTTTCGCAAGCCAGGGCTCGTGGTCCAGGCCGATGCGCACGAGCAGCGCGGCGCCGCGCAATCGCGCCAGCTGCGCCGGCTTGACCTCGATGGCATGCGGGTCCTGCCCGGGCGAGGCGAGGCTCTCGACCGCGACGCGCTCGCCGCCGACCGCCTCGACCAGCGACTTCAAATCCGCCGAGGTGGCGACGACGCGGAGCCTGTCCTGCGAAAAGGCCTGTCCCGGCGCCGCGGCCGCGAGGAAAACTGCGGCGAGCGCCGGGACAAGGTGCCGGAGCACTCCCCGGCGGCTATTTCTTGAGATTGGTGAAGATCGACTTCGGGATCATGCAGTGCACGCCCTTGCGCACGTCCACCACCTGCGAGACGCGACAGTCGCCCGCCATCGACACCAGGCCGTAGGCTTCGTAGCGGCTCATCGGCACCATCTTCTGCGACGAGAGCCAGTTCACCGCCTCGCGCACGGCGTTGTTCATCGCCACGTTGAGGTCCTCGTTCACGCCCATGGTGATCCAGTGCGTCTTCGTCTCGATGAAGGGCCAGTCGAGCTTCATGTCCTTGCGAACGATCGGCTGGATGCGGAACTCCTTGTAGGAGCACTCGAGCGCGGTAAGGTTGACCTCGCCGTTGCCCTGGCGGCAGTGCGAGTCGCCGGTCCAGATCAGGCCGCCCTTGATGAAAACGGGGAAGAACACCGTCGTGCCTTCCTGCATCTCGTTGATGTCCATGTTGGAGCCGTTCTTCCACGGGCGCAGCGTCGACACCGGCGCGAGCGGATCGTCCTTGACCCCGCCCTTGCGCGGCGACGGATCGTTCGGGTCGATGCCCACGGCGAAGGTGCCGGGGAAAGGCTGCAGGTCGAGCACGATGCCGGGCTTGAACTCGACCGTGCGCTTTTGCAGGTCGATGGGAAAGAACTTGATGTAGCCCTCGGGCATCTCCGGGGCGAGCGCGCCGATGGTCGGGAAATCCTTGCCCGGCAAATTGAAGTTCACCGCGAAGGCCTTCGGCTCGATCCTCAGGATGCGCACCTCGAGCACGTCGCCCGGCTCGGCGCCGTTGACGTAGATCGGCCCGGTCATGGAGTGCGGCCCGCCGCCCGGGTTCGCCTTGCGCAGCTCGACCGCCTGCTCGATCGTCATGCCCGGCTGCACCTTGTCGTGCGCGTGCATCATGGTTTCCATGGAGACCGTGTCGCCCGAGTCGACGGTGAGCTTCGGCTTCTCGCGCGGATCGAGCCAGCCCCACTGCACCGTCTCGAGCGTGGCGGGCAGCGTGTGGTGCTTTCCGGCCTTGGCGGCGGGCGCCCAGTCGTGATTTGCCCGCCCCGCCTGCTGGGCGAGCGCGGTGCCGGCGGTCAGCGCGGCAAGAACGGCGGCAACGGCGATTTTTCTCTTCATTGTTTTCCTTGGCATGTCGACCCCCCTCCCGGTGGGGCGGGGCTTATGGTGTGCGCGGGCCGCCGCGCCCGTCAAGAGGCTTTGCGCTCGCATAGCGATCGCGCAGCTCTCGCTTGAGCACCTTGCCGATGGGGCTGCGCGGCAGCGCCTCGACAAAGTGCACTGCAGCGAGCCGCTGCATCTTTCCGAGGCGTTCGTTCGACCATCGGAGCAGCTCACTTTCGCCTAACGAAGAGCTGCTCTTGAGAACAACGAACGCGATGGGGGTCTCGCCCCACGTTTCGGAAGGCACGCCGACCACCGCGGCTTCCGAAACGCCGGCATGCTGTTTCAAAACCGCCTCGAGGTCGCTCGGATAGACGTTGAAGCCGCCGGAGATGATCATGTCCTTCTTGCGGTCCAGCAGGACGAGGAAGCCGTCCTCGTCGAAGCGGCCGATGTCGCCGGTGCGGATGAAGCGCCGGCCCGAAGCGTCGAACCACTCGGCTTCCTTCGTCTTCGCCGGCTGGTTGTGGTAGCCCGTCATCGAGGCGGCGGAATGGCCGACGATCTCGCCCGCCTCGCCCGGCGCCGCCTCCCGCCCCGCGTCGTCGATGAGGCGGATGTCGTGTCCCGGCGCGGGCTTGCCGACGGTGTGGAGCTTGTCCGGATGCTGATCGGCTTCGAGGATGCAGGCGCCGCCGCCCTCGGTCATGCCGTAGACGTCGATGAGCCGACCCGGCCAGCGTTGCAGAACGTCGGCCTTCAGCGCCGCCGCGAACGGCGCGCTGGTGCAGGTCTTGGCGCGAAACGACGAGAGATCGTAGCGGCCGAAATCCGGCGCGGCCATGATGCGCTGGTACTGCACCGGCACGAGCATGGTGTGCGTCACGCGATGCTTCTGCGCGAGCGCGAGATAGGCGGCGACGCCGAACTTCGCCATCAGCACCGCGGTGCCGCCGAGCGAGACGGTCGGAAAGAAGCTCACCAGCGTGGTGTTGGAGTAGAGCGGCGTGGAAAGCAGCGTCACGGCCTCGGGCCCGTAGCCGGTGAGCACGCTGCGCTGGACATGCCGCCAGCGCATGACGTGCGGCTGCACGATTCCCTTCGGCGCGCCGGTGGTGCCCGAGGAATAGATGATGTTGAACGGCCAGTCGGGCTGGATGGCTACCGGTTCGGGTCTCGCGCCGCGCGGAGCGAGCCACACTTCGAGCTGTGAAAGATCTTCATCCCTGAAAAACCGCTTGGCACCGGAATCCTTCGCCATGCTCGCGATCGCTTCGGCGGTGGATGACGGAGAAAGCGGCGCCACCGCGACGCCGGCGCGCAGCGCGCCGAGGAAGAGCGCCGCGTATTCGATCGAGGTTGCCGCGCAAATCGCGATCGCATCCTTCGGCTTCAGCCCGTCGCGCTGCAGCGCGGCCGCGATGCGGTCCATGAGCGCGTCCAGGCGCGCATAGTCGAGGCTGCGCTCCTCCTGCACCAGCGCGGCGTGGACGGGCCGCTCGCGCGCGTGCTTGCGGATCAGGTCGGGAAGCGGCACAAACGGCTGCTGGAGGATTTCGTCGAGGGTCATCGGAGGCGTAGGATAACGGGATGGGCCGCTATTTATTTCTATCTCTCCTCTTCATCGTGAACGCCTCTTTCGCACAGCAGACCCTGGTCCTCGGCACCGCCACGCCCGGCGGCGGCTTCCCGGTATTCGGCGAGGCCTTTGCCGCGATCGTAAACGCGCAGGAGCCGGCGCTGCGCATCCAGCCGCGCAACACCAAGGGCAGCACCGAGAACGTGCCCATGCTGGAAGCGCATCAGCTCGACATCGCCCTGGTGGCGGGCGAGCTCGCGAGCGCCGCCCTGGCGAGCCCCGACACGCCGCTGCGCATCGTCACCGCGATGTATTCCTCGCCCGGCCTGTTCATCGTGCGCGCCGACAGTCCCTATCGCGCGATCGCCGACCTGAAGGGCAAGCCCGTGGTCCTCGGCACGCAAGGCTCCGGCATCACGGTCCTCGGGCATACGGTCCTGGACGCTCTGGGCATTGACGTTGAAAAGATTATTTTAGAAAAGGCAGCAGACGGACCTCCACTACTCCTGTCAGGGGGTGCGGCCGCAGTCTGGGGCGCCGGCGTGGGCTGGCCGGCGTTTGCGGCGCTTGCGAAACAGGGCGGGCGCTTCATCGCGCCCGACGCGGGAGAGATCAAGCGGATCCTCGCCAGGCAGCCGGCGCTGCAGGCGGTCACGCTACCGGCGAACAGCTATGCCGGACAGAGCGCGCCGCTCGATTCGGTGGGCTCCTGGAGCTACGTCTTCGCGCATTCGCGCCTGCCCGACGAGACCGCCTATCTTCTTGCGCGGGCGATCCACCGCGGCGAGGCGCCGCTCGCGGCGCGGCTGGAGCAGGCGCGCGAGACGACGATGGCGAACACGCTCGCCGCCGCGCCGCGGCGCGAGCTCATCCATCCGGGCGTGCTGCGTTATCTGCGCGAGGCGGGGCTGCTGCGCCCTTAGCGGAGGCGGCGTCCTGCGGTCGCGGCGGGTCCTTGCGTTGCGCATCGCCGATGGCATCGACCACGCTACCCGCGGCGCCGCCGACCAGCGCGCCCACGATCGCCGCCGGAATGACGACGACGGCGCAGAGCGGCCCGCCGAGCGTGCAGAGAAGTCCCGCAGACGAATAGGCCATTGCGCCCGCCCCGACCGCGCCGCCGGTGGCGCCCACGATCTTGCCGCCGTGGCTTTTCTCTTCCGCCTGCTCCGGGTTGCCCGCGCAAGCTGAAAGAATTACAAGAGCGAGAAGCGGGCAAAAGATCTTTTGCATCATCCTTTGAAACGCGACTCGGGCAGTCCCGTTGACGCAGGCCGCACGGCGAACACGCTGCCGGCGAGCGGTTGCTTCGCCAGCTCGGCGCTTTGTAGATTTTGCGCTGCGCTCGTGATGTAGAGCGTGTCGAAGCGCTCGCCGCCGAAGCAGCAGCAGGTCGGGTTCTGCACCGGCAGCTCGATCACGCGGTCC
>Ga0209488_10004851_pt1 | contig 10419 bp, 10 predicted proteins | sample Rivendell_Oct201_8_FD_188349 | JGI IMG/M metagenome (GOLD analysis project Ga0209488, IMG submission 188349) | Vadose zone soil microbial communities from the Eel River Critical Zone Observatory, Northern California, USA -... | ecosystem: Environmental > Terrestrial > Soil > Vadose zone >... | reverse complement strand
CCGCAGGCGCGCGTGCGGCCCGACCAGAAGGTCGTGTTCTTCCAGGACTGGCCTTCGCCCGAGAAGCGGCTCAAAGGCACGACCGCGATCCTGCGCAGCTTGGCGAGTCTCGCCAAGCCGGCGAAGGCGGCGTGACGGCGAGAGAACTTGTAGGGTGGGCACAGGCGCCGGCACCGCCTTGAAATACAACGAGTGACTCTCGTGCGCCGTGCCCACCATGGATCGCGCCACAAATGTCAACTCCTCCGCTGGTGGGCAAAGGCGCACGAAAGTCCTTCTTCGACGAGAGGCATTGCCAGCGCCTTTGCCCACCCTACGCGACGCCACTACTTAGTCCACCACCGCAAACATTTGTATCTCGATCAACTGCTCCGGCTCGCCGAGTTCGAGCACTGCGACGTTGGTCGAGGTCGGCTTGTGATTGAACGGCGCGAAATACGAGTTGATGATTCCGCTCGCCTTGCCGATGTCGCCCATGCGCGGGCGCGCGCGGAACACAAAATAGTGCACCACGTCCTTGAACGAGGCGTTGGCCGCATCGAGCGTCAGCTTGATGCCGTCCATCGCGGAACGCGTCTGCGCCTCGAGGTCGTTCGGCATGTGCTGCAGGATCTGCTCGCGCTTGTGTGGGTGGTCGTGATAGACGGGGAGCGCGGTCGTGCCGGCAAGCCAGAGGATCTTTCCGCTCTTGATCTTGATGCCGGGAACGAACGGCATGAAGACGCCGCGGTCGTAGTTCGGGTGATGGATGATGTCCATGTGCTGGTTCTGCGCCTGTGCGGGCAGCGACGTAGCCGCCGCGACGCTGCCGAGAGCGAGCGCAAAAAGAGCCAGCCTGAGAACGAGCCGGCCTGACGTCGTGATTTTCGCCATCGTTGTCTCCTGAGTGGTTGGCATGCGAGACCACGAGCATAGCAACATCGCCGATGCATTGGGGGTAGCGCTGGTCGCCGCGCTGCTGCTCGCGAGCCGGCCTGCCTTTGCCCACCTCGTGGATGGCAGCGCGACCGGCGGCTTTGTCGGCGGCTTCGCGCATCCGTTGTTCGGGCTCGACCATGTGGTGGCGATGATCGCAGTCGGGCTGTGGGGCGCCTTTCTCGGCCCACCGGCGATCTGGCTCCTGCCGATCACGTTTCCGATGGTCATGGCGGTCGGAGGCGCAATCGCGATCCTGGGCGTACCCGTGCCGGGCGTGGAGATCGGCATTGCCTCGTCCGCGATCGCGCTCGGCGGCATGATCGCGCTGGCAGCGCGTCCTCCGCTCGTTATCGCAGCGCTGATTGTGGGTGCGTTTGCGATCTTCCATGGTCACGCCCATGGCGCGGAGCTGCCGCCCGGCAGCGATGCGGTGGCGTTCTCCGTCGGCTTTGTGATGGCGACCGGTTTGCTTCATCTCGCGGGCATTGCGTTTGGTTTGCTGACGCGCTGGCCCGCCGGCCGCATCGGCGTGCGCGCGGCTGGTGTCGGCATCGCGCTGGTCGGCGCGCTGTTTCTGAGCAAGGCGATATGAGCGGCCTGCTGCAGGCCTTCGTCGATGGCTTCATCAATCCGTTGACGACACCCGCGCATGTATTGGTGCTCCTCGCACTCGCGTTACTCATGGCCCGGGAGCCTCAACGCTTCGTCGTGCTGCTTGTCTTTGCGCTTGCGCTGGTCGCGGGTTTCGTTGCGATCGTGCTTGCGGTCGAGACCACGCCGGCGCGCACGGTGCTGCTGGCAGTCGCGGCCGCGCTCGGTGCGATGGTCGCGGCGGCCTGGGCGCCAAAGCTGTTGGCCTGGCTCTTCGCCGCCATCGCAGGTGCAGCGCTTGCGCTCGATTCACCGCCGCAGGCGGTGACGATCACTGAAGCCTATGCCACGCTTGCCGGAACGACTGTGGGCGCATGCGCGATGCTGGTCGTAGTCAGCGCCGTCGCAGCCCATGTCCATGCCGACTGGCAGCGGCTCGGCCTGCGTATTCTCGGATCATGGATCGCCGCGAGCGCCATCCTGGTGCTGGCCGTTCAGCTAAGGTGAGCTGGCTCTGAAAGGGTACCAAGTCACGCCGTCGGGTTGCTTGAGAACGAAGCCATGATTATCTTGTACACTCCATAATGGAGGCCTCCGCCGCTATGACCAGCATTGTGATTTCTGATGTGGACGACGACCTTGAGCTCCGACTCAAGGTACGTGCTGCCGAGCATGGCCGCTCCATAGAGGCAGAGGCGCGCGACATCCTGCGTTTGGCGCTGGGAGGTAGCAAGGGCCAACCGGCGGCAGTGACGAATCTTGGGGACTCAATTCGAGCGATTGTGGAGCCAATCGGTGGAATAGAACTCGACATTCCGCCGCGTAAGCCAATCCGCGAGCCACCGAAGTTCGATTAGTCGACGATGATCGTTGTCGATACAAACGTCCTCTCGGAGGAGATGAGGCCGGTTCCGGCAGCGTCTGTTCTTGCCTGGTTTCGCCGGCAAAGCGCGGCAAGTCTTTTCACGACTGCGGTGTGTCAGGCCGAGATCCTGGTTGGCGTGGCCATGCTTCCTGATGGAAGGCGCAAGGTCGAACTCAAGACTGCGGCTCGCGACATTCTTGTACTCTTCGCAGGTCGTATCCTGCCGTTCGACAGCGCAGCTGCCGCTGCATACGCCGAGATCGTCGCAACACGGCGACAAATCGGGCGCCCTATCAACGATTTCGATGCCCAGATCGCTGCGATCGCGCGTTCACGCGATATGGCTTTGGCGACCCGCGATGGCTCGGGCTTCGACGGGATAGGTCTGCGCGTGATCGATCCTTGGGTGGATGATCTATTGTCGGCGTTACTCCGCGGCAACACGCTTGGCCACCTCCTGCGCGGCGCGCTCGATCGTCTGCGCGAGAGCGTCGGGCGGCTGCGCGCCGCTGACCGCCATGAGGCGACCAAAAACGAAGCAAGGCACGCCATCGATGCCGGCGTCCTTGGCGAAGTTCGCCTCGGCCTCGACCTCGGCGGCATCCTCGTCAGTAGCAAGCTTTCGCCGCACCTCTTCGCCATCGAGACCGCAATCGATGGCGGCCTGCACCAAAACGTCGCGGCTGGTAAGGTCGCCACCTTCGCTGAAATAGAGCTCCATCAGCCGCTGTTTCATCGCGGCCGCATTGCCACCTGCCCACAAGATCAGCCGATGGCAGTCGAGCGTGTTGGGCTGCTGCTTGATCTTGTCGCGCGCATAGTCGAGGCCGGCATAGGCCGCGGCGTCCACAATGCGCTGGCTGTTGGCGTTATAACGCTCGACCGAGCCGAACTTGGTGATGAGATATTGCTCGCGGCTGATGCCTTCGCGTGGAACCCACGGATTGAGGAAGTAGGGACGGAACCGCACCTCGACCGGAATCTCCGGCTTGAGCGCAATCGCCTTCTCCAGGAAGCGTTTGCCGATGTAGCACCACGGGCATACCACGTCGGACACGACATCGATCGACAGGGGTGTGGCGTCGCTCATGAGAAAACCTCGCGTATACGCGAGGACATTACGGCTTGCGTCAGCTCGCCGCAACCTTGGGGTAGGTTCCAACGCGTGCCACCAGCGTGGAGAGATTGTCGGTCGGCTTGAGGGTGGCGAGCGTGACGGTCGGCTTGAGTGCTTGCTCGCTGGCCAGCATGGTGTGCTTGAGCACGCTGGCGAGCCGCCGCGCCACGACATGCGCGCTGCGCAGATCGGTTTCGGTGAAGGCCGCCACGATCGCACCGTCCTGCTCGCGGCAGGCAAAGTCGATGCTGCGGACGAGCCGGCTGAACAGGCGCGCCGCATCGATGCTGGCGCGGCGGTCGACGCCTTCGAAGGCGAAGCGCGCGATCGAGAGAGCGCCGCCGCCATCCTCCGCCTGATGCACCGCGCGCTCCAGGTCGCGCCAGAACGCCGCGCCTGATAGAAGGCCGGTTTCCGGATCGAGCGCGCCGGCGCTGTCGGCCGATTTGAGCAGGCGCTTGAGGTGGCCCTCGAACGCCTGCAACTCGACCATCGGCAGGAAGTGTTCAACTTGTGAAGCCGGGCTGCCGCACAGGCGAATGAGATTGGGCAGTCGCGTTTCGTCGAAGGCGGCGCTGCCGAACATGCCGACCGGCAGGTCGCGAAAGCGGGCGTCCTCGGCGAGCACGGTCAGCAGCGCTTGCACGACCTCCGGGCTAAATCCATCGGCGATTACGATGCCGTCGATATCACGCGTGTTGAGATTGCGCGCAGCGGTTTCGACGCTCAGCGCCCCCGCGAGGCCGACGCGCTCGCCGATCGCGGTGGAGAGGGCGGGATACGAGCGGCCACGCCCCATGCACAAGACTGTAGCCTGATCGAGCAGCCCGGACGGCAACGCCCTGGCATGCTCGCTTGCGGCGCTGCGGCGAAGCACGGTCGCGTGCAGCGCGCGCACCCGCAGCGCCGAGCGCAGGCGGGCAACGACTTGTGCCGCCGGCTCATCGGCGCCGATTGGCAAGATATGGGGACCGACAGGCGCGCCGTCGTGGCTCACGCGCGCCAGCACTGGCATGAATGGTGCGCGGTCAGTCTCGACAGCTTTGCGCAAGCTTGCGCCGGCTGGTCCAACGGGCCACGGCTCGGCGTCGGTCAGGATCAGCGCTGCCGGCTGGATTTGCTCGATGGCCGCGGCGGCGTCCGCGAAGCCCGTTTCGATGATCGGAAATGCACCCGCCTTGGCAAGGGCCTCGACCAGATCGGCCGACCGCCTCTCGGCAACGACCACGACCGGACCCAACGTTGCCATGACGACGTGCAACCTGCAGAGGGCGACGAGTGCCCCTCACGTTAGGCATTCGCTGTTAACACCCGGTTAGCAGGCCCCTTCAGCGGCCGCCCATCGAAGGCGCCTGCGGCGCTTGGAAGGCGCTGGCCATGAGCGGATTGAGCCCCAAGGTCAGAAGCTCCTCGCGCATCTTGGCGGGATCGGCCGCGGCGCCGGCGAGACGATGCCCGCAGAGAGCATCCGGAAGCGCGGTGAGGGTGGCATCGGCATCGATATCAAACACCGTGTTCTCCAGCGCGGCTGCGGCGAACCGGTAGCCACCGACGCTGACGAGGCCGGGCGGCGGCCCACTCACCAGGGGGGTTGGGCCCTCCTGGCCGCTGCGACAGGCATAGCCAGTATCCACAAAGCCATCTTTCGACACCTTGATTGAAGGAAACGGCGTGGTTTCGACCCCGGGCGGAAAGGCGCAGCGCGGCACCATAGGTCCGCTCATGGCGAGCGTCCCGCGCTCGGTCCGGCGGATTTCGGCAACGATCGGCGCCCCCGGCACGCCGCGCGGCGCCGGGACCGGTCCCCAGGCGACCGACGCCGGCAGGCCGTCACGAATTCGCCGGGCCGCGATCAGGCCGGTCTCGCCGAACACCTGGATATCGGTGAGCAGTATGGAATGGTCATGCCAGACCGGCGCATGCGCCAGCCGCTCGGGCGCACGCCAAAGGCCGATCACGTGCCTGGTGCCGTCTTCTGACGTCAGAAGACCCGCCTGCGCGAGCGGAGCGATCATCGGCCCGGGCACAATGACGGTGTCGCTGCGGCTTGCCTCGCACTGCTCGGCGAAGACGCTCGCATCGAACGGCTGGTGCAACACCAGGGTTCCGCCGCAGAGGAGCCAGGGCACTACCGACACCGCCAACCCGCCGAAGGAGGCCATCGCCACCGTCGACAGGATCGTCGCTTCGAGTCCGATCGAGCCCTCGAGTAGGGCACCGAGCCCGCCGGCAATCATCTCGGCGTGGCTGCGGGCGACCGGAACCAGCCCCTCGGCGCTGACGTCGAAGGTCACCACCGCCAGATGCGCGCTGGGTGGTGGGTCACGCTCGTCGTTGATCGAGGGCAGGGGGTCGATCGCCTGGGCATCAAACAAGTCGTCAAAGCCAACGACACCGTCGGGTGGCCGCAGCCCAAACCCGCACACATAGCGTATAGAGAATACGTCGGACGCCGCCTGCAGAGCGATGTCGAAATGATCCTGGTCGCCGATCCGCCCGCTTGTGATGAGCGCCCGCGCGCCCGCCTGGGTCAGGGCTTTGCGGATCTCGCCCCGGCGCCACAGTAGCGGCAGCGGCATCGCGATCAGCCCGGCCCGCAGGATGGCCAGGAGCGTCAGGACGGACTCCACCGAATTGGCGACCTGGAAGCCGATGAGCGAATCAGTGTGCAGGCGGAGGCGGCGCAGCCGGCCGGCGATTGCCGAAACCACGCGATCAGCCTGTGCATAAGTCAGCCGGCGGGGCGCCCCGTCGGTGAAGGCCTCCCGGTTGGGCGGATCGACCAGCGCCAGCGCGTCCGGCCGCCGTTCCGCGTTGCGGCGGAACAGGTCATCGAGCGAGGCGCGTCCGCCAATGCGCGACGCCAGGTCCTGGTCATGCAGGTCGGCGAGAATCATGGTGGTGTTATTTTGCCATAATCCACCACGTCTCGGGGAGATGGCCCATGAGCGAAGTTTCGCGGGGATGGGCCAGGGTGGACCACCGTGCCACCCAGTGCTCGGGCGGGTAGAAGAGGGGCACCACGTAGAAGCCGGAGATCAGGACGCGGTCGAGCGCCCGCACCGCCGCCACCACGTCGGCACGCTCTTGCGCCTTGATCAGATGATCGATGAGCGCATCGACGGCTGGACTGCGGACGCCCATGTAGTTGCGGCTGCCGTTCTCCAAGGCCGCCGCCGAGCTCCAGTAGAACGCCTGCTCGTTGCCCGGCGACAGCGACTGATCCCAGCGATTGAGGATCATGTCGAAATCGAACGCGATGCGTCGGGTCTCGAACTGGATCGCGTCGACCAGGCGCACCGTGGCGTTGATCCCGGCCCGCTTGAGGTTGCTCGCATAGAGGCGCGCGAGGCGTTCCTCGTCGACGGCCTCGGTCCGGTTGGCGACCGTGATCTCGAAGGTGAAAGGCCTGCCGCTGCGGCGGTCCACGAGCTCGGTGCCGCGCAGCTCAAAGCCTGCCGCGCTCAACAGCTCGATCGCTCTGCGCACGATGGCGCGGTCGCGGCCGGACCCGTCAGTGACTGGCAGCGACCAGGTGCCGTCAAGCACATCGGCGCGCACCTCATTGGGAAATGGCGCGAGCAGTGCCCGCTCGCGCGCGTCGGCGGGCCGACGATACGCGGACAGCTCGGAATCTTCGAAGAAGCTTGCGGCGCGCCGATAGAGGCCGAAGAAAAGATTGCGATTGGCCCATTCAAAATCGAACAGCAGCCCGAGTGCCTCGCGCACGCGAGGATCGGCAAAGATCGGCCGCCGCGTGTTGAACACGAAATGGAAGCTCGGCTTTGGCAAGCCGGACGAGAACGTCTCCTTGACGACGCGGCCATCGCGCAAGGCCGGGAAGTCATAGCCGGTCTGCCAGCGTGACGGATCATTCTCGGCGCGCACGTCGAACAGTCCGCGCTTGAAGGCTTCGTGGTGCGCGTTGCTGTCGCGATAGTAGTCGTAGCGGATCTCGTCGAAATTCCAGAAGCCGCGATTGACCGCAAGGTCGCGCCCCCAATACTCCTTGTTGCGCGTGAGCGTGACGCTCTTGCCCGGATCGACCTTGCTGACAACGTAAGGACCGGTGCCGACGGGTGGCGTGTAGCTCGGATCCTCGAAAGTTTCGACATTCACCGCGTGTTTCGCCAAAACCGGCATCAGGCCGAGGATCAGCGGCAGCTCGCGATCGTTGCTGCCGGCGAGATCGAAGCGCACGCCATGTGTGCCTACGATTTGTGCTTTTGCGACCTTGGAATAATAGAAACGGTAGTTGGGCCGGCCCTTGTCACGCAGGAGCTGCCAGGAAAATATGATGTCCTCGGGCGTCACCGGCTTGCCGTCGGAGAACCGCGCCGCCGGATCAAGCTCGAAGGTCACGGTGCCGCGGGCCTCATCGGTGTCGATGGTGCGCGCGACCAGCCCGTAAAGTGTGAACGGCTCGTCGTAGCCGCGCGCCATCAGGCTTTCGATCACCTGGCCGCCGATGATGTTGACGTTGCTGACCAGCGGGGCTCGCATGCCCTGAGCCACCAGGCCCCGCGCGATGAAGGGATTGATGCTTTCAAAAGTTCCCAGCACGCCCTGAACCAGGCGACCGCCCTTCGGGGCGTCGGGATTGACATAGCGGAAATGACTGAAATCGGCAGGGAACGCCGGTTCACCATGCATCGCAATGGCGTGGCGCGGCTCGGCATGTGACATGCCGTTGCCGCTGATGCCCACAAGCACAGCCAACAGAATGCTGGCCGCGAGGCGAAAAAGCGATCGCAGCTGTCGACGGTGAGGAAGCTTTGGCACGCACATGGCTGCTCTCGTTAGCCACATTGCGTCAGGCGTTGCATGACAATTCGACAACGACCGGTGCTGCTTGCGGACCATGGTCTTACCGTTGTGCATCTGAAAGAGAAATCACCCGCTTGTCACCAGGTTTTGCACCCGATCCTTGAGACTTTATTGAGGGCCGAAAGTGGGCTATGAGGCTGACTGGAAGGCGTCACGCTGTTGCCGTATTTGGTGCGGACACAGCCCTGTAGGGGCACCGTTCGGCCGGATCGCTGCAAGAGCGGTCAGCAAGAGGATTACACATGGAACATCGGACGTTGGTCGCCCCGGCTCGCCCGGTTGCTTGCGCATTCGTCCTGGCACTCGCGACGACGATGCTGGTCGCGCCATCGGTCCTCGCCCAAACGCCGGCTCCCAAAGCTCCTGCTGCGCCCAAAGCCAAGGGTCCGCCTGCTGCGCAGCCGCAACCTAAGGGTGCTCCTGCCGCCCCTGCCGAGCAGCAGGCGGCGCCAGCCGAGCCGCAGCTCATCTTCTCGCCGTGGACCAAGTTCTGCCTGAAGGGTCAGGAAGCCGGCGCCAAGCAGGTGTGCTTCACTGGCAAAGATGGTCGTGTCGAGTCAGGCATGCCCGTGGTCGCCGCCGTGCTGATCGAGCCCGAAGGCGAGCCCAAAAAAATTCTGCGTGTCACTTTGCCGCTCGGCATGTCAATCCAGCCTGGCACGCGCGTCATCGTCGATACGGGCCAGCCGATGACCGGGCCCTATGTGATCTGTTTCCAGAACGGCTGCATGGCCGACTATGAGGCAAGTGGCGAGCTGGTCGGGAAATTGAAGAAGGGACAGGGGCTGGTGGTGCAAGGCATCAACGGCTCGGGTCAACCGATCAGCTTGGTGCTGCCGCTTAACGACTTCGGCAAAGCCTATGACGGTCCGCCAACGGATCCGCAGGTTTTCGAGGCGCAACAGAAGAAACTGCAGGACGAGCTTCAGAAGCGTGCCGAAGATGCGCGCAGGCGGCTTGAAGGTCAGGCAAAATAACCGCGAACATCTGACGTGACGGGCCGAGGTGTAGGCGCCTCGCGCGCGTTCGTGGTGTTCGCTAGTGCCACCGGTACGGTCGGTGTCAGCCGATGAGACGAGCCGGTGGAAATCCAGAGACGAGAGAGCGAGTTGGGGGATAATCCCATGAGGCATCGAGTTTTCGTCACAGTAGTCAATGGCGTGCGTGCGTGCGTGGTGGTGGCGGCAGCGGGCGTGCTGATGTCGCAAGCGTTCGCCCAGGCCCCGAAAGCACAGCCCAAGGCGCCCGTTCCAAAGACGCAGCCGAAGGGTGGCGAGGCGCCGCAACAGCCGCAGGGCGAGCAACCCAAGCTGAGTTTCTCGCCCTGGACAAAAGTGTGTCCGAAAGGCCAGGAGGCGAACGCCAAGGCGGTCTGCCTGACCGGTCGCGACGGCGCGGTCGAGACGGGACTGCCCGTGGTGGCGGCGGTGCTGATCGAGCCCGAAGGCGAGCCGCGCAAGACGCTGCGCGTCACGCTGCCGCTCGGCATGGCATTGCAGCCCGGCACGCGCGTCGTGATCGACGAAGGTCAGCCGATGACGGCCCCCTACGTGATCTGCGCCGGTAATGGCTGCATGGCCGACTACGAGGCGAGCGCCGAGCTTGTCACCAATATGAAGAAGGGCAAAGGCCTCGCTGTTCAGGGCGTCAACGGTGCAGGTCAGGTGGTCTCGCTGCTGCTGCCGCTTGAGAACTTTGGCAAGGTGTACGACGGCCCGGCGACCGATCCGAAGGTGTTCGAGGAAATGCAGCGCAAGCGCTTCGAGGAATTCCAGAAGAAGGCGCAGTAAGGCGTCGCATCAGGCTCGTGCGCTGAGGCGCAGCTTTGACGGTGATCCGATTGGATGCAATCGGGTCACCGTTCTGCAATTGAAGGGGCGGCCGCCCTTAGAGCCTGCCTGCTCTCTTAGAACCTGCCTAATGTCGAAACTCATTTGCGTGGGTGTCGATCGGGCCGTTGCACAATCGGCCGCTAATCTTACTGCGTCAGAAAAAAAGTCAAGCGGCTGTCGCTGCGCCCTCTCCCCTCCGCGGGAGAGGGCAGCGCCGCGCGCTCAACATGCGCCGTTGGGTGAGGGGGCGGGCCTTCCCCCTCACCCGA
>Ga0209488_10004849_pt1 | contig 10425 bp, 7 predicted proteins | sample Rivendell_Oct201_8_FD_188349 | JGI IMG/M metagenome (GOLD analysis project Ga0209488, IMG submission 188349) | Vadose zone soil microbial communities from the Eel River Critical Zone Observatory, Northern California, USA -... | ecosystem: Environmental > Terrestrial > Soil > Vadose zone >... | reverse complement strand
ACGAGGCTGTCGCCCGTTCCCGCGACGACGTCGATCGGACCGTTGGTATTGCGGATCCAGACGTGTTGACCCTGCGAGAGAAGCGCCTTGTATTCCCAGGGATCGCCGATCTCGCGGCCGCGACCGAAGAGGTCGCCGCCATCGCCGTCGCCCCAGTTGAAATCGCCGAACGACCCGAGGGCGCCCAGCGAACCCGGAACGTGGACGTGGATGCTGCGGATGAAGAGCCCGGTGCCGACGACCAACCCGAACAGCACGCCGCCGCGGATGATTTCGCGACGCCACGTGCGCCATATACGTCGAGCGGGTGTGGGTGACTGATCCAGAGACATGTCCATGGTTAGGTGTCGGTACGTCCCTTCAATCTTACAAGTTTCGCCCCGAAGCGCGACCGCCCGCCGGAACTAGGCGGGCGGGTGGGCGGGGCGGGAAACCTAGGCCACCGGACACTTCTCAGGGGGAGCGGGAGCCTCGACGACGATGGGGTCGAGCATCCCACCGTACCAGACACGGTTCGGGTCTGCCACCGGGCTCACGGTTTCGACCGTCCGGGCCACGCGGGCGTACGTCTGCGCGCGCTCAACGGTCATGGCGGCTTGGGCGGCGAAGCCGTATCCGAAGGTCAGGATCGTCGCAGTCAACAGGGTCAGGCCGCGCATATACATCCTCTCAGCAAGAGACATGGTGCGAATCATCAGAGGGTAAGACGCAGCGATCGCGGGAAAGGTTGCATGGGATTTCGAGTTAACGCGTTCCGGACAGGTGATCGCCGACACAGTGAAACGGTGTACGACGATCATGCAACGGTGTGGAACGAGATGCTCGGGGCAGGAATCGAACCTGCAAGGGGTCGCCCCCGAGGGATTTTAAGTCCCTTGCGTTTACCAATTTCGCCACCCGAGCGGGCGTTCAATTATAGCCGTTCCGTATGCGCTCCCGCCGACGCTTTCACCTCACTGATCGGCGCCGAGCGGCCGTAGGCCCGCTCGTACGCGCGCTGAATCGCGGGGATCGTCTTCTTGTCGGTCTTAGTCACGAGCACGATCGCGGCGCCGCCCCATCCGGCTCCAGTAAGTCGCGCGCCGAGCGCGCCCGCGCGCTTTGCCGCCGCCACCACCGTGTCGAGCTCCGGGGAGCTGCACTCGTACAGACGCCGACACGATTCGTGCGACTCGTAGAGCAGCTTCCCGAATTGCCGAAGCTTCCCCTGCTGCAGCAGCTGCGCGGCGAATCGCGTGCGCGCCGTCTCGCTCACGACGTGCACCGCGCGGGAACGCAGCGGCTCGGGCAACGCTCGCTTGAGCCGAGGCAGCCACTCCGCGGGCCAACTCGCGAGCCACACGAGCTCCGGCAGCTCGACTCTGAGGCGCTTCACCGCCTCCTCACACTCGGCGCGTCGCGCGTTGAGATCACCGGTCGAGAGATCGTGGCGCTTGCCGGTGTCGACCAGCAAGAGCCGCGCGCCAAATGGGATCTGCGTCGCCTCGAGCGACGCGCACTCGAACAGCAGCGCGTGATCGCGCTTCCCGAGCGCCGCAATCGTTTGATCCATCACCCCGCACCGCACGCCGACGTGATCGTGCTCGGCGCGATACGCGATTCCGGCGATCTGCCGGGGTTTGAGCGACGGGGCGAGCGCCTTCGCGACGGCGACGGCAAGCGCGGCAGATGAGGAAAGCCCTGCGCCGATCGGCACGTCGGACGCGACCGCGATTCGCACCGAGCCATCGGGCGGCACGATCTCGAGCGACCAGAGCTCACGCAGCACACCGCCGACGTACGCGGCCCATCCCTCGGGAAGCGCTTCCTGCCATTTGACGCGGACGATTTTCTGGTAGCGCGTCGACACCGCTTCGAGCACACCCGATTCGCCGGGCGCGCCGGGCCCGACCACCGCGGTCGTACGCGCGGCGATGGCAATCGGCAGCACGGGACCACCGTTGTAGTCGGTATGTTCGCCGATCAGGTTGACGCGCCCGGGTGCCGACGCCGCGGCCCTAGGTATTGTCCCAAATGTTTTTTGAAACAGGTCTATCGCGGGTCGTGGCATAGGTTTGACAATGATTCCCGGCAATGCTACCGTATCGCGGCCAGATTCACCATCTATTTCAATCGTCCCCTCGGAGAACACCCAATGCGGCGGTTTGCGTTGTTGCTGCTCGCCGGAGCCTCTGCGCTTGTCGCCGCCCCGCCCTCCGCACTCCTGGGGCAAGGTTTTGGCGTTTACGAGCACAACACGTGCGCCATGGGTCGCGCCGGCGTCACGGCCGCGAGGCCATGCGCCGACGGCTCCGCCATCTATTTTAGTCCCGCGGGGCTGGCTGGCCTGACGGGCACTCATCTCAGCGCCGGCGTCACGCTGATTGGAGCACAAGGGAGCTTTACCGACGACTTTCTGGGCAGCCGCAGCGATCTCAAGAACCGGCTCATCCCCGTTCCAAACATCTACGTCACCCACGCCTTCAGCCCGAAGCTAACGGCGGGGATTGGGTTGTACGCGCCGTACGGCCTCGAAACCAAGTGGGACAGTGCGAATTTCCCGGGTCGTTTCCTCGGCTACAACACCGTCATCCGCTCGATCTATGTCCAGCCCACGATCGGCTATCAGATCAGCCCGAACTTGAAGTTCGGGATTGGCGTCGCCTACATCGCGAGCCACCTGAAGTTGCGGCAACGGGTCGATCTCTCGTCTCAGCCCGTTCCCGATCTCCTTCGCGTGCCGGCCGGGCTGCCCGTGGGGACCACCTTCGCCATGCTGGGCGTGCCGACGGCAACCGATTTCGCGGACGCGACGCTCGAGGCGAACGGCAGCGGCTTCGCGGTCAATTTTGGCGCGATCTGGCAAGCGACCGATCGCCTGAGCATCGGTGGTCACTGGCTCACGCGGAAGCGGATCTCGTACGACGGCGACGCGACGTTCAAGCCGGTCCCGACGGGTCTCGTGCTCCCGGTGGCGGTCGGTCCGCTGCCCGCGGGGACGCCGCTCGATGGGGTGCTCGCGACGGAGTTCGCGAGCGGCGCGCCGCTGTCCAACGGCCCTGTCTCCACGGCGATCAACATGCCGCCGCAGGCCTCGCTGGGCTTTGCCTACAAGATGAACGACCAGTGGTCCTTCATGGCCGACTATCAGTACGTCGTGTGGGGTTGGTTCAACGACGTCGATATCAATTTCGCGAACCCGGGTACACCGGATATCGCGTTGCATCCGGCGAGCAAGGACACCCACGGGTTCCGCTTCGGGACCGAGTATCAGTACAACTCAAAACTTCAGCTGCGCGGTGGTTACCTGCATCACTCGGCCGCCTCGCCGCCGCAATTCGTGACGCCGCTCCTCCCCGAGGCCCCCCGCAACGAATTCACCGTGGGCGCGGGGATCCAGCTGAACCCGCACTGGCACGCGGACCTGGCCTACCAATACATCAAACAGAACGATCGGCGCGGCACCGTGAATCTGGCCGCGGGCAATACCGGTCTCTACCAATTCTCGGCCCATCTGTTCGCGGCCGGCATCGCTCTCACGTTCTGAGGAACTGCGACTCATGATTCGGACCACTCGACTCTCCGCCGCGGTCCTCGGTCTCGTCCTGGCTGCTGCCGCGTGCAACAACGATCAGCTGAACCGGCCGTTCGGTAGCACACCGGTCGATGCGCTGTTCGATCGCTACGTCTCCATGGGCAACTCGATCACCGCGGGCTTCCAGTCGGGCGGGATCCTCGACAGCACACAGCTGCAGGCATATCCGGTGCTGCTTGCGCGCGCGATGCGTTCGCCGTTCTTCCCGCCGCTCTTGAACAAGCCGGGCTGTCCGCCCCCATATACCAACGTCTTTACGGGGGCGCGGCTCAGCGGTGGCACATCGACCACATGCGCGCTGCGCAAGATCCCCAATCCTCCGCCGCCGTTCATCAGTAACACGGCCGTTCCCGGCGCCGAGGTCATGGATCTCCTGAGTAACAGGGACACCGCCTCGAACCCGAACACCCTGACCCAGTTTATCCTTGGCGGGCTGACGCAGGCGCAGATGATGGAGCGCGCGCACCCGACGTTCGTGTCGGTGTGGATCGGAAACAACGACGTGCTCGGCGCTGCCACGAGCTCCACCAACGCCGGTGACAGCACGAAGATCACGTCGGTGGCAAATTTTCAGGCGCGCTACGGCGCATTGCTCGATACCGTCGCAGCCGCCGGACCGCAGGGAGCGATCCTGATCGGCGTCGCCAACGTCACGGCAATCCCGTACTTCAGCGCCGGTGCCACTTACTGGGCGATCAAGAACGGGCTCGGCCCTCCGGGAGTTGCGTTCCCGCCGACCTTCACGGTGAGTAATAACTGCGCGCCCGTCGCAACGGGAATCCCGGGTGCCCGCGGGGACTCGACGCTCGTCCCGTTCCCCTATGGTGCCGCGCTGCTCGGCGCCGCGGCGGCCGGAGCATCGCGGAACCTCGATTGCGCCGATACGGTCGTGGCGATCGTCGTACCCTCCGAGCTCGTGAAGCTCGTCACGGCGGTCACCGCATATAACACCTTCATCTCAGCGCAGGCGACGGCACGCGGATGGGCCTATCTCAATCCCAATGTGACGCTCGATTCGCTACGGCTGATTCCGACCCAGGTGGCTCCGCTGCCGAACTTCGGGGCGCCGCCGACCTTCACGCTCTGCTCCGCCAATCCCTTCGGGCTGGCCTTCAGCTGTGACGGGGTGCATCCGAGTGCCGCAACGCATCGGCTCATCGCGCAGAAGCTGCGCCTCGCGATCAACGCGGCCTACACGACCGCGATTCCGCCGATCCCCTGAACTCGGAGCGGTACGAGCGGTACTAGGTGGTCATGGCGGTAACGGGCAGTAACAGGCGGCAACGGGCGGCAACGACTCCGTTGCCGCTTCTGCTTGCGGCGATCGCCTTGCTCGTGCCGCGCATCGCGGCGGCGCAGGCCGGCCCGCGCACCGACACCCCGCGCGCCGGCCAGCTGCGGTTCACCTTCGAGCCGGTGATCACGACGTGGGAACGCGAGTTCATCGACAACAGCCACGAGCAGGCGATCGGCGCGTCGTTGTTCAGCGAAACCCATCCCCCGCTCGTGTGCACGACGGTCAAGGGATTCCGCACGTGCCGCTACGACTTCACGCCGGTGTTCGTGCGTGCCGAGAAACGCGTGACCCCGCTTGCGCTCGACTTTGGCATCACGAATCGGATCGCCGTGGGCGTCTATGCGCCGATCGCGCGCGTGAACGTGCGCGCGGGTTACCTACTGGACAGCGCCGGCAACGTCGCTGACTCCGCCGCCGCCTCGCGGCTCGATTCGATTCTCACGGACACGACGTACGGGTTCGGACCGGTCGTCGGGACCTCGCGCCGCGCGCGGTTCTTTGCCGGCGACGTCGAGGTGAGCGCCAAGTACCGCATGATCGAATCGCGCAGCTACGCGCTGAGCGGCGCGCTCGTCGTGCGCTTGCCGACGGGGCACCAGGACTCCCCGAACAAGCTGTTCGACATATCCACCGGCGATCACCAGACGGACATCGAGCTGCAAGTCGCCCAGGAGCTGACGCTGTTCGACCGGCTGTGGCTGAATGCACTCGTGCGCGCCGGGCGGCAGCAGCCGGGGACACGGGCCCGTCGGGTGGGACCCCAGTCGGTGCTGCTGATCCCGCACGCCGCGCTCGCGACGCTGAACTGGGATCCGGGCGACTACTTGGGCGTCGACGTCGCGCCCATGTTGCGCCTCTCGAAGGAATTCGGCGTGGGTTTCACGGGGGGCTACCGCACCCAGAAACGCGACCGCTACACGTACGGCTCGCCACAGGATTCCATCGACGTCGCCACCCGGCTCGGCACGCCGGTTTCCGCTTCGGTATTGGATGCGGGGACAGCGTGGCGCTGGACCCGCCTCGGCTTCGCGATGACCTACGCGGGACGGGATGTGGAGGGCAGCTTCTCCATCGAGCAGACCGTCAGTGGGTCGGGTGGGCGCGTGCCGGTGGCGACTGTGTTCCGGATTGTGATGCGGACTTCACGCTCGCCGTTTTGAGCAGCTCGACGGCGTGACGTCGGGCGGTCGCCATGTCAGCGTCGCCGAGCATCCGCGCGAGCTCTTTCACTCTGAACTCGTCTCTGACGACCGCGACGTCGCTCGTCGCGACGCCGCCCTTCTTGCCTTTGGCGACGACGAGATGCTGGTCGGCGTAGACCGCGATCTGGGGTAAATGCGTGATGACGAGCGCCTGGCGGCCTTCCCGCGACACGTCCATCAGCGCTTCCCCTACCCGGCCACCGACCTCCCCGCCGATGCCCTGATCGACTTCGTCGAACACCAGCGTCGGAACGACGTCGTGGGACGCGAGCACGACCTTGAGCGCGAGCATCAGACGCGAGAGCTCGCCGCCGGACGCGACGCGCGCCAGCGGCCGCGCCTCCATTCCCTCGTTCAGCTTGACGTGAAAGACGACATCTTCGGCTCCTCGAGCGTCGTGCGTCGTGCGTCGTAAGAGGCCGCCCTCGAACCGCCCGCCTTCCATGCCCAGCGCCGGCAGAATCTTGTTCACGGCGCGAGCCAGTTTCTTGGCTCCGGCCACGCGTTTCGTGCTCAGCGCTTCCGTCGCACGCGTGAATTCCGCGGCGGCTTGCTCGCGCTCGGCGGCGATGTTCCGCAGATCCAGATCAGCGGTGTCGAGCAGCTCGAGCTCGCGCGCCGCCACGTCGCGTGCGGCCAGCACGTCGGGAATCGTCGGCCCGTGCTTCTGCTGCAGCCGAAACAGCAGGTCGCGCCGCTGCTCCACGGTGTTCAGGCGCTCCGGGTCCGCCTCGATCTCGCTGGCGTACGCGCGCGCCGCCTGCGCGAGCTCCGCAGCGCTCGCGAATGCCGCGTCCAGCAGCTCCTGCCATTTCCCGATCGATGGATCGACGCGCAGCAGGTTTGCCAGGATCTTCTGCGCCTTGGTGAGTCCGGCCGCATCGACCGTCTCCTCCAGGTCGCGCGCGAGACGACCCAGCTCCTCGGCATGCGCCAGCCGTTTCGCCTCGACGTCCAGCGCCTCGTCCTCGCCGAGTTTGGGCTTGGCGCGCTCGATCTCCTGGAGCACGTGGCGCAGATAGTCGGCTTTGCGGCGCACGTCGGCTTGCCGCGTCGTCAGCTCCGCTTCGCGCGTCTCGAGCTCCCGCAGGCGCTCGTACGCATCGCGCACCGCCACGCGCTCGACGTCCGCATCGGCGTACGCATCGAGCATGTCGCGCTGCGCGTCGGGCCGAAGCAGCGACTGCGTCTCGTGCTGGCCATGCAAGTCCACGAGCAGCGCGCCGATCTCCGCCAGCACGCCAATCGTGGTCGGCGAGCCGTTCACCCAAGCGCGCGACTTCCCTTCCCGCAGCACTTCGCGCTTCAGGACAAGTCTCCCGTCCTCGAGCTCGACGCCCAATGCGGCGAAGGGAGAGAGCAAATGCCGGTGCACGGCGGACGCGAACTCGAACGCCCCTTCGACGACCGTCTTCTCGGCGCCGGGCCGCACGACGTCGGACGAAGCGCGCTCGCCCAGGAGAAGGGCGAGCGCGTCGACGACCATCGATTTCCCGGCCCCGGTTTCGCCGGTCAGGACATTGAGGCCGGGCTGGAACGGGAGAGTGACGTCGGCGATGACAGCGAGATCTCGGACCCTGAGCTCGGTCAGCACGCCCTCACCCCTGACCCCCTCTCCCCTTCGGTTGGCGGCTCAGGGCAGGCTCTTCGGGCGAGGGGGAACTCACTTACGCGTCCGATCACTCAGATCGCCCCAGTGCAGCTTCTTCCGCAGCCGTTTGAAGAAGCTCTCCGGGCCGAGGCGGACCAGGATGATGGGCCGCTCGGCGCGGCGGACTTCGAGGCGCTCCCCGGCCTGAATCGGTGTGCCGACCTGGCCGTCGAACGACACGAGCACCTCGTCGCTCCAGGGCGGAATCGGCTGGATGATGACGACGGCGGTAGCGGCCAGGACGAGCGGCCGCACCGCGAGCGTGTGCGGGCAGATGGCCGTGACGACGATGGCGTCGACGGTCGGGACGACGATCGGGCCGCCGGCGGACATCGAGTACGCCGTCGAGCCCGTGGGCGTGCTCACGATGATACCGTCCGCCGAATACTGGGCGACCTCGTCACCGTCGACCGACACCTTGAGACGGACGACGCGGGCCACACCGCCCTTGTGCACCACGACGTCGTTGAGCACGAGCGGCTCGACGCGGCCGGGAGTCTTGGATCCCTTACCGGTGATCGCCGACTGCAACGCAAGCCGTTGCTCGGTCGTGTAGGCACGACGCACGATCGAGTCGATCGCCCAGTCGAGCGTCTCGGGGCCCGCAGTCGTCAGAAACCCGACGCGGCCCAGATTGAGACCCAAGATGGGTACGTTCGCACCGTTCAGGAGTCGAGCGCCCCGCAGCAGGGTGCCGTCCCCACCGAGCGTGATGAGAAGGTCGAGCGCGGTGGAGGAGGCCTCGCTCAGCAGCGGCGGCGGACCGCCATCGCCGGTGGGCCATAACGACTGGATGCGCTCCTCGGTGTACAGCTTGATTCCCACGCTGGTCGCTTTGTGCTGCAGCGTCGCGAGGAAAGCGCCTAGATCCGGATAGTTGGGGTTCCCGACGACCCCGACATTCATCGCGTGGTGAGCGACTCTTCCGCGGCGAGGGCGCGGATGCGGGCGGCGATTCCCGCGCCGGTCAGGCCGACGTCCGCGAGCTGCTGGGCGCGCGGCGCATGCTCGTACGTGCGATCGGGTACGCCGAGGGCGACGACGCGCAGATCGGGCGCGGTGGTCTGCGCCAGGGCGGCGAGCGCGGCGCCGAAGCCATTGACGACGGTCCCGTCCTCGACCGTGACGAGCAGCTTGTGGCTCTGCGCCAGGGCGTCGAGCATCTCGCGGTCCATCGGCTTGAGGAAGCGCGCGTTCACGACCGAGACGTCGAACCCATCGGCGGCGAGCAGCTCCGCGGCAGCGAGCGCCGGCTGGCACATCACGCCGACGGCCAGAATCGCGCAGTCCTTTCCTTTTCTCAACAGCTCCCACGTCCCGTACGGGACTGCCGGGACCTCAGCAGCCGGCGGTGCCTCGCCCGGCGCCTTGTCGCGCGGGTAGCGCAGCGAGAACGGTCCTTCGTTGTGCTTCAGCGCGCAGCGCAGCAGCCCGATCAGCTCGGCGGCATCCTTCGGCGCGGTCACGGTCATGTGGGGCACGGCAAGCATATAGGCGATGTCGTACAGCCCCATGTGCGTCTGGCCGTCCTCGCCGACCATGCCGGCGCGGTCGAGCGCGAAGATTACCGGCAGCTTCTGGATCGCGACGTCGTGAATGATGCTGTCGTAGGCGCGCTGCAGGAACGTCGAGTAGATCGCGACGACCGGCCGCACGCCCTGCGTCGCCAAACCAGCCGCGAACGTCGTGGCATGCGCTTCCGCGATCCCCACGTCGAAGAAGCGCTCGGGCCATTTCTTCTGGAAGATGTTCGTGCCGGTCCCGGACGGCATCGCCGCCGTGATCGTGACGAAGTTCTTGTCCTCCGCGGCGAGCTGCGTCAGCGCCTCGCCGAACACTTTGGTCCACTGCGGAGGCCCGGGATTCACCGGCTTCAGCTTGCCGGTCACGGGGTCGTAGGGCGCGCGGGCGTGATACTTCTCGAGATCGGGCTCGGGAAGCGGGAAGCCCTTTCCCTTTTCGGTGATCACGTGGACCACGCGCGGACCCTTGAGGGTCTTCACGATCTCGAAGGTGTGCAGCATCTGGCCAATGTTGTGCCCGTCGATCGGTCCGAAGTAGCGGAAGCCAAGCTCCTCGAACAGCATCCCCGCCGACCAGAGATTCTTGATGCTCTCTTCGACGTTCTTGGCGAAGTCGACGAGCTTCCTGCCGCCGACGACGTGCGACGCGCGCTCGATCAGGTGCTTGACCCGCTCACGGATGCGCACGGTGATGGGGGCCGCGACGATGGAGCCGAGGTACTTCTTGAGCGCGCCGACGTTGGGCGCGATCGACATGCCGTTGTCGTTCAGCACGACGATGATATCACGGCCGGAATCGCCGGCGTTGTTCAGCGCCTCGTACGGCAGCCCACACGTCATCGCCCCATCGCCGACCACGGCTACGACCTCGAACTCTTCGCCCTTCAGATCACGCGCGGTCGCCATGCCGTAGGCGGCCGAGAGCGCCGTTCCCGCATGACCCGCGCCGAACTGGTCGTGCTCGCTCTCATCCCGGCGCAGAAAGCCGGACAGGCCCCCCTGCTGCCGCAGCGTGTGCAGCCGGTCGTTGCGGCCGGTCAGAATCTTCCACGGATAGCCCTGGTGGCCGACGTCCCAGACGATCTTGTCGCGCGGTGAATCGAAGGCGGCGCACAGGGCGACGGTCAGCTCGACGACGCCAAGCCCGGCGCCGCTGTGGCCGCCGGTCTGGGAGACGA
>Ga0209488_10004847_pt1 | contig 10427 bp, 9 predicted proteins | sample Rivendell_Oct201_8_FD_188349 | JGI IMG/M metagenome (GOLD analysis project Ga0209488, IMG submission 188349) | Vadose zone soil microbial communities from the Eel River Critical Zone Observatory, Northern California, USA -... | ecosystem: Environmental > Terrestrial > Soil > Vadose zone >... | reverse complement strand
CAGAGTATTTGAGGAGGATATGATGCCACCTACGCAGAATGCCGCAGTGACCGCCGAGGTCGATGACCTCGGCGTAGCGGCTTCCATCCGCGAATAACCGCAAGCGGCCAAATGGGCCGCACCAGATGGGCCTCAGGAGTGAGGCAAGGCCGTCTCGCAGCAGCAAATCTGCAATCCGCTGCGAGTGGCATCTTGTGTCATTTGCGGAACAGATTCCAATCATGGATATTGCTATCATGGATGGAGACTCTGATGCCCGTTACAGCTTCCGACTTTGGACGGCGTGAATTCATCGCGTTTATTGGCGGGATGACGGCCTGGACGTTGGCTTCGCATGCGCAAGGGGCCGAGCGCATGCGTCGGATTGGCATGCTGATGAACTTGTCCGGCAGCGATCCAGAGGCGCCAATTCGGGTCGCGGCGTTCTTGCAAAGATTGCAGGAACTGGGCTGGACGGACCGACGCAATATACAGATCGACTATCGTCTTGTGAGCACCGACAGCGACCAGCAGAAGGTCGTGGCGGAATTGATCGCATTGGAGCCGGATATCTTGGTGGTCAACGGCACCGCGATGTTGAAAGCAGTACAGCAAGCGACGAAATCAGTTCCAATCGTCTTCGTGAATGTTATCGATCCGGTTGGTCAAGGTTTCGTTCAAAGCGTGGAACATCCCGGCGGCAATATTACGGGTCTCTCCAACATCGGGCCCGAGATGGGGCCAAAATGGCTGCAGTTGCTCAAGGAAATAGCGCCGCATGTGAAACAGGTCGCGGTCGTCGGTGCCACGACACTGAGTGGCGCAACCGGCATCGAGACCACAATTGGAGCCGCGGCCCGTTCGCTCGGCGTAAAGGTGATCCCGTTTACCGCGCGTGTCGCCGCCGAAATTGAGCATTCCATTCGTGCCCTCGGTCTGCGACCGAGCTTGTTGGGGCCGCAGCCTTTCGATGTTGCGAACACGGGCTTGATCGTATTGCCCGGCGCCGTCACGCGCGGCCGTCGCGAACAAATTATTTCACTCGTCGCTCGTGGGCAACTCCCTGCAATCTATCCCTATCGTTACTACGTCACCGGCGGCGGCCTCCTGTCCTATGGGGTTGATACGGCCGACGGCTATCGGCGAGCCGCGGTATATGTCGATCGCATCTTCAAGGGCGAGAAGCCGGCGGACCTTCCGGTTCAACAAGAATCCAAGTTTGAACTCGTCATCAACCTCAAGACCGCCGCGGAACTCAGCCTCGAAGTGCCGAGCACGCTGCTCATGCGTGCCGACGAGGTGATCGGACGGCCAAATGCCAGCTAGTACCGTATAAAGTCGAATATAGAAAACCCGGTTTGAATTATTGCGTGTTCGCGGGTTCGAGCCCGCCAAACCAAACGGAGATCCCCCCATGAAAGTCAAAGAAGCCATGCACAAAGGCGTTGATTGGGTCAGTCCCGACACCCCCGTCACCGAACTCTCAAAATTGATGTGTGACCACGACATAGGCTCCATCCCCATTGGGGAGGACGACCGACTGATCGGTATGGTTACCGATCGCGACATCGTGTGTAAAGGCTTGGCACGTGACGGCTTCAACCTCAGTCGCGCGACGGCACGCGATGTCATGACGAACGACATCCATTGCTGCCGAGAAGACGATGACCTCGCCAAGGCATTGCGGCACATGGAGGAATTGAAGATCCGCAGGTTGCCGGTCATCAACAAGAGCAAGCGCATGGTCGGAATGCTTAGCCTGGGTGACATCAGCCACATGGCATCCGGCGATCTGCTGACCAAAACTGTCAAGAGCGTTTCGGCCCATCACTGAGATCGCGACTCAATGATAGTTTCAGGTGCGAGCGTGTTGCCGCCACGGGGGCGCGATGATTGACGTCTGACACACGGATCAGGCGGCGGTTCGCCTCAGGATTGGGCGCCGCCGCCAAATAGGATACGACTCGTCAAGGCGCGGTAGGCGCATCAAGGCGCGGTGCAGCGATATATGTTTCGCTGTGCCGCGCGCCAAGGAGACGCGATTTAAAAACGCGTTCCGTGAGGATGCAATTATCCCCCAATTAAATCTCGCCTTCTGGTTTGAACGTATAGCTGCTTCGGCGCTTCAGGGAAATAAAGGAGCAAAGCAGGGCAGAGCCAGCCTTCCAGGCCCAACTGCGCCTCGTGGTACCAATTTCCACCACCTTCTTCGCGTTTCCAATCAAGGCGATACTGGTGTCCCGGGAACGGCGTGGTTGAGAAGATCAACGTGAAGCCACGCTCTGCGGCCGGGATATCAGCAACCACCCGGTCGATCATCGTATCGGCACCGGCCACGAACGGCTCCTGAACTAATCCCACACGCGGGTCGTCAAAAACCCACATTCCGTGCACCTTGTATGGGGCAATAACGTTGATCGCGTTCATGGAAAGCACCTTACCGCATGGCCGAGAGGTCTTTGTCAAAGGTTCCGTTTGTTGTCCTGCAAATCGTGCTGCGGAACTTGTTGGCTATCGAAGTGCGCGACGCCGTGAACGCGTCGGATGTATACCCATTTATAATCGGTTATACCTAGTTCCAGGTATAATGCAGTAAATTCGCTATAAATGCTGCCTTACGCTTTCCACAAACGCCGGCACCGCACCGAGCCAAGGCATGCCTTCGATCACGAGTTCGACGCTCAGCACGACAAACGAGCCATGGGACAGCTCGTCCGCGCCGCGGTGGCGCGACGACGTCACGACTTCCAACGGATAGGAGCCGATCGAACTTTCCGCCATCCAGCTCTTGAGTTCCGCGCCCGGAAGCGCTTTGAGGGACGCGGCAAGTTGCTCTGTCAGCGGCACGCCGGCAGCGACCGACGAAGCAAAGCCTGTGAGCCAGGCGTCTGCACGCCCGAGGGCCTGCATGTGCGCCGAATCGCGCGCGAACGTTCGCGTACGGCGCACCCAATTGCCTTTGTAGGCAACGGAGGTTCGCACCGCAAAGCGCGCTGCCAACGGGCTGGCGCCCGATACGCGGATCAGGCGACGATCGGCATCAAGGTTTGGCGCAACAGCCATGTATGATTCTTCTGCTCCGGCAAGGCGCGCATGTTTCTCGATGAGACCCAGCAGCGCGCCGGCGTCACGTGCTTGCGCGACATCCACGCAATCAAGCGCCGCGCACGTGATGGCATCGGCATGCTCGATCAATTTGCGCTCGGTCGTATCGATTATGCGGCGACACTCCGCGAACAGTTTGCTCGCGTCGACGAATTCAACCCCGGGCGCCGCGGCACCAAGGTCGTCATAGGATCCGGCCGGCAGTGCGTCGAGTTCGAGAACGCCGACGCGTTGGCAACCATCAGCCTTGAGCCGCTCGCCGATCGCCATGCCGGGCCTGGGCGTGTTGACGATTTCCTCAAGCCAGCTTGTCGACTTGATCCATTCGGAGACGCGCTTCGACAATGCGGTCGCCAATATGGGCGCGCCGGTGCGATGCACCAGCAGAAGGCTCTCGATCCAATAGGGCGTAAATCCCGTGAGCCAGCACACCGCGCTCGGCCGCACGAGATTTGTGTAGAACAGCATGGCGTCGATGTTTTCGCGCGCCATGGCGGCTTGCAATCGCGACAAGCGCTCGTGCAATGCGCTCTTTGGCAATTCCTGCGGGTCCCAGCCCATCAATCCACGGCGCATGGCCCTACCCTGCTACGCTAAAGAGTTCACGCGGTGTTGCGGTCAACACCTCGCAGCCGGTCTTGGTGACCACGAGTGAATCGCCCAGCACCATGTAGCCCACCACCGGATGGTACGTGTTGGGATGAACCACCAGCGTCATGCCTTCGTCGATGCGCGTCGTAACGTCTTCCAATATGTGCGGCTTGGTGTCGACGAACAGCCCCAACCCGTGACCGCGCACGCGCGTATATTCGCTGGTCGTATATTCGCCGAGACCATGCTGGCGGAACACGTCGTTCTCCGCACGTGCGATATCGGCGGCCGTCACGCCATCGCGCACGACCGCAATGCCAGCCTCCATCGATTGGAGCCAGAGCGCATGCGCGTTGCGCTGCTCGGCGCTCGCCGCACCCACGACAAGAGTGCGACATATCTGGGCGTAGTAGCCATCGACGCAGGGCGTGAGTTCTGTCGTCACCATGTCGCCGCGCTTGAGCCGCCGACCCGACGGCGGCGCCATGCCGCGTACTTCCGGCCCGCCAACCCCGATGATCTGAAAGTTATGATGCACCCCATTGGCGCGAAAGAAGCATTCGATTTCGGCGATCAATTCGTAATCCGCACGGCCCGGCCGTGCCGCGTCACGAAACACCGCATAGCCTTCGTCGGCAAGTTTCGCAGCGCGGCGCAATACGGCGATCTCGGATTCCATTTTGCGCATCAGCAACCGGTCGAGGAATGCGGTCTGGTCGGCCAGTTGCAAATCCTGCGCGCGCTTGGCCAGGCGACGCGGCAGGAGACGCGCGGGAGCAGCCCCGATGCGCTGATTGCGAAACCGGTCGAGCGCACGGTCGACTTCGCCCACAAGATCATGCGCCAGCACGATCTCCAATCCCGGACAGTCGATTTCCGCGCGGTCGGATTCAAGATGGCTGTCGAGATAAAGCGTCACATGTCCGTCGCCGCGCACCAGCGCCAGCGCCTGGCCCTCCACAATGCTGTAGTCGGTGGTGTAGCGCAGATAATCGGCCTGCCAGGCATTGCCGTAGATCAACAGCATGTCGATGCCGGCTTCAGCCATGGCACCAAGCAGGCGCTTTTTGCGGTCGTCGTGGATCATGGGGGGCTCGTGTGGGTTTCGGTCACTTCATGACTCGTGTTCTTTGAGGCAACAAGGGGTCGACAAACTCGGTGTGATTCCCTCTCCCCTTCGGGGAGAGAGGGTAAGGGTGAGGGGGTTCAAAGATTCTCGAGAGACCGTTCCCCCTCACCCCAGCCCTCTCCCCAGAGGGGAGAGGGAGTCATACCGAGATCGTCGCACGGTCATCGATTCACACCTTCAAATCAACGCCATAGTCTTTCATCGCCGCCGCCTTCGACACCACGCCCTCCGCGATATCGCGCGCGACCGCCTCGCGCGGGCGTTCGTGCGGATGGCCAAAGCCGCCGCCGCCGGCGGTCAGGAACGTCACGACATCGCCGGCGTTGATCTCCACTTCAGTGCCCTTGAGGACGTGCTGCTCGGTGCCGTCGGCACGACGGATGATGGCATCATTGGTGGCGGCGGGTCCGCCGCCATGGAGCCCCCAGGGCGGGTCTATGGTGCGCTCGCAATTGATATTGGCGCGACACGATTGCAGCAACCGATATGCTACTTCGAGACCGAAGCCGCCGCGAGTGCGGCCCGCGCCACCGGAATCGATGCGAAAGGCGTGGCGGTCGATCAGCACCGGATATTTGATCTCTTGGAGTTCGACCGGCGTATTGCGCACGTCGCCCTGGCAGACGGATACGCTCGCCGATTCGCCGTCTTCATTGGGCCGTCCGCCCCAACCACCGCCGAAGATGTTCATCAGCAGAAAGCGCGTGCCATCCGGGCGGAAGCCGAAGAACGAACATCCGCCCATATCTCCCTTGTGAGCAGCCGGCACAAGATGCGGCACCGCGGGCGAAAGCGCCTTGAGGATGGTGTCGATCACGGTCGGCAGCGCAATGCTCCAGCGCCCGAGCGCGGCCGGAGGCTTTGCGCTCAACATCGTGCCTTCCGGAAGCACCACTTCCAGCGGCCGGAAGCAGCCTTCGTTGACATCGAGATCGGGCGAGGTAATTGCCTTGAAGGCAACGCGCGCCGCCGCAATGCCGCCGGAACGCCCGGAATTGAGCGGCGACGACACCTGCGGGTTCATGTCGGAAAAATCGACCGTCATGGTCGAACCGCGCACCAAGACCTTGACCTTGACGCGCAACGGCTTGCCGAGATTGCGCCCGTCGTTGTCGAGAAAACTTTCGGCCTCGTAAGTGCCGTCGGGAATCTCATCGACGACGCGGCGCGCTGCGAGTTCGGCCTGGTCCCAGACTTTTGCGATACAGGCCTCGACCGTGGCACGGCCATAGCGCGCGACCAGTTCGGCATAACGCCGCGCGCCGAGTTGGCAGGAGGCGATCTGCGCCCGCAAATCCCCGAGGCTCGCGTCCGGATAACGCACATTGTCGCGAATGATCTGCCAAAGCGTTTCGTTGCGTTTGCCGGCCTCAAAGATTTTGAGCGAACGAATTTGCAATCCTTCGGCATAGATGTCGGTCGTATTGCTCGAGCCAAAACCCTGGTGCATGCCGCCGATGTCGACCCAATGGGCGCGATTGGCCGCAAAGCCGACGAGTTCGCTGCCATGAAAGCAGGGCGAATAGACCACCACATTATTGAGATGCTGGCCGCAGACCGCGCCCTGGTTCATCACCACGACGTCGCCGGGCGCAAAGCCATCGATACCGTAGCGCTCGATGCCGTCCGCGACCGCGACGCCGAGATCGGCGAGAAAAATCGGCAGGCCGCCGCGGTTCTGCGAGATCATTCGCGCATTCGTGTCGATGAGGCCGCAGCAATAATCGCGGACCTCATAGATCATCATGTTGTAGGCGGCCTTCGAGAGCGCATTCGCCATTTCGTCCGCATAGGCCACGATGGCATTGCGCACGACTTCGACCGTGATCGGGTGAGCTTCGTTAGTCATTGAAAATTACCTGCTTGATCGAGCGCCACGTCGATCACGAGGTGGCCGGCTTGCGTCACGGACGCGACGTCGCCAGGATGAATCAAGGTGGTGGCATTGGGCTCTTCGATCACGGCGGGACCTTCGATGCGCGATCCCGCTGCCAGCGACGGCCGCCACACCACGCGTGTCGGCACCGGATGCGCCGCATCGGCGAACACCACATCGCGTGAAGCGTCGGCAACAGGCGCCTCAGGTGTCCAGGCCTCGTTAAGCCAGCGCTCCGCAAGCGTGTCGGCGCGTCGCGCCGTAACGACAAGCCGGACATTGACAATCTCAATGCGTTCATCGGGCGCCGCCTGGCCATAACGTCGATCGTGCTCGGCATTGAAACGCACCCGCAATGGCTCGAAGTCGCCACTGAGAAGTTTTGCGTCCGCAACCGGAATGGCAAGCGTATGTTCCTGGCCCACATAACGCAGGTCGGCAAGGTACGTGAGTTCGACGTCGCCTTGCGCAATGCCGTCACGACAGACCATGTCGCGGGCAGCGGCGGAGAGTTCGGCAAACACCGTCTCGACGGAATTGGCATCGAGCCGCCCCAGCATGCCATAGAGAGTGCGCACAAAATCCTGCCGCCACGGCGCCATCAACATGCCGAGCGCCGAGAATGTGCCCGGCACTTTCGGCACCACGACTTTTGGGATGAAAATCTCGCGCGCGATCGCGACCGCGTGCAGCGGCCCTGCCCCGCCGAATGCGATCATGGCGCATTGGCGCGGATCGACACCCTTGTTGATCGATACGGCACGCACCGCCAGCGACATCGCGGCGTCGGCAATTAGTACGATGCCGAGCGCGCCTTCCGTGACGCCAAGTCGTAGCGGCCCCGCGACCTTCTGGCCGACCGCGCGTTCAGCCGCAGCGCGATCAAGCCGCATGGCGCCGTTGAGAAAACGCTCGCCGTTGATCCGTCCGAGAATAAAGTCGGCGTCGGTGACAACCGGATCTTGTGATCCCTTTCCATAAGCGGCCGGGCCCGGGTCGGCGCCTGCGCTCTGCGGGCCGACATGCAGCCCGCCTGTCGCGTCGCACCAGGCGATCGAACCGCCGCCGGCCCCGACCTCGACGATATCGACGACGGGAAGCTGCATCGGCTGGCCGCTGGCCTCGCCTCCGATGACATAGCCTTCTTCGATCGCTGGCGCCCCGTCGGTGATGAGGCTCGCCTTAGCGGTGGTGCCGCCCATGTCGAAACCGATCACGCGCGCCAGCCCGAGCGTCGCGGCGAGCCGCCCGGCGCCGATCATGCCGGCCACAGGCCCGGATTCCATCATCGCAACCGGCTGCTCGCGCGCGGTGCCGATCGACATCACGCCACCGTTGGACCGCATGATGTTGATCTTGCCGGGAAACTTTTCCGCCCGCAGCCAGGTCTCTAACCGGCGCAGATAGGTCTCGACCCGCGGCCCCACGAAGGCATTGATCGCGGTCGTCGACGTACGTTCGTACTCGCGATACTCGCGCACGATCTCATGCGACAGCGTCACGAACAGGTCAGGATACGCGGCGCGCAGGAGTTCCCCGATGCGGCGCTCATGCCGCGGATTGGCGTAGGAATGCAACAGGCAGACCGCGATGGCTTCAACGCCGTGCGCGCGCAACACAGCCCCAAGTTCCGTAATCTCATTCTCAGCAAGCGGCGTGAGGACCTCGCCGCTGGCATTGACGCGTTCGGTGACCTCAAATGTCAGCTCACGCGCGATCAGGGGCTTCGGGCGGTGAAAGAACAGGTTGAAGGCTTCGACCCGGTTGCCGCGGCCGATCGCATAGGTGTCGCGAAATCCGCGGGTCGTAATCAGCGCCGTGCGTGCGCCCTTCCGCTCCAGCACCGTGTTGATCGCTATGGTGGAGCCGTGCAGCACCTCGTCGAGCGCCGGCATCCGGCAATGTGCCAAGCTCAAACTCTCGGCGACGCCCCGGGTCGGATCGGCTGGCACGGTCGAGGTTTTGGAGGTGACGATGCGGCCATCAACGCAGCCGACCAGATCCGTAAAGGTTCCCCCGATATCAATTCCAACAACGTTCATTACTCTTTCCACCGCGAAAAACGCCCTTCCACAAGTCGCACCAGTTCGTTGAGCGCAATTGCCATCAGGGCGAGCGTCATCACAAGAGCCATGAGGGCGGCCGGGTTGAAAGTTTCCGAATAAGCGAGCGTGTAGAACCCGATGCCCCCCTGCGAGACGAAGATTTCCGCCAGGACGACACCCAGAAGCGTCAGCGTCATGGCAAGCCGGAGCCCCGCAAACACCGTCCCGACCATGTGGGGAAAGATCACATAGCGAATCTGTTGCGCCCGCGTCGCCCCCATGGCGGCCGCACTTCCCACGAGGAGCGGGCTGACATTGCGCATGCCGGCGATCGTATTGACGATCACCGGAAAGATCCCGTGGCTGAAGCCGAAGGCGATTTTCGCAACCGGCCCGATCCCGAAGACCAGGACGACAAGCGGCAGCAGGATGGCCTGCGGAATGCCGTAGAGCACCAGCACCACCGGATAGATGCTGCGGCGGCCCACGTTGCTGAGCCCGACCAGGATGCCGATCAGCATGCCAACGACGACCGACATCGTAAACGCGATGACGAGTTCGATGAGCGTGACGCCGACCGCGAGCCGCACACCAGGATCACCCATCACCTTGGGCCACCAGGCGAGCACAACGTCGCTCGGGCCCGCGATCAGCGACGACGTGCTCACAAAGCGCGCGTAAAATTCCCAGATCGCGACCAGCACCAGTAGCAAGGCAAACCTGATCATCCGGACTTGGGTTAAGCTCAATGGGGCGCCGTTCATTTGTTCGCCTCGTTGCGCTGCTCACTTCGCGACTCTGCGGCAAGCACAAGCAGATTGAGCGTGACCGAGACGATCACCACGAAGGCGATCCAGGCATAGAGCCGCGCGGTTTCCATCAGTTCGGCCGCAAGTGCAATCGACTTGCCGACACCCGAGAGAGCGGCCAGCGTTTCGCCGCCGAGGACGGCCGCAATACAGATGAAAAACCCGATCCGCAGGCCCGTGATGGTCACCGGCATCGCGGCCGGCAGGTAGATATAGCGAAACTGCGACCAGGGCGAGGCCCCCATCGCACGCCCGGCACGCACATAGAGTTCATCGACGCTGGCAAAAGCCGCAATCGTATTGAGGGCTATGGGGAAAAAACACTGCGTTGCCGCGTAAGCGATTTTCGAATCCGGCCCGATGCCGAAGAACACGACGAACAGCGGAAAAAACAGTGTCAGCGGCACTGCAAATATTCCGCTGAGCACAGGTTCGAATATATGCACCAGTGTACGCGAACGCGTGACCAGGAAGCCTACCGCAATGCCGGCCACGACCGCGATCACATAGGCCTGCGCAATGGTCCAGAGCGTGATCTTGGCAGCCGCCCACAGGCGGCCGGAGAACAACAGCGTCTGCATCTCACGCCAGACGAGTTCCGGCGGCGGCAACAAAATCACCCGCACACCCGATTGCGTCGCCCAATACCAGGCGCCGAATACGCTGGCGAACAGGCCAAGCTGGATGACGCGGATGAGGATTTGTTCGCCGCGCATCGGTTTCATCCGTCAATACGCGGGTCGTAGGGTGGGCAAAGGCGCCTGGCACAATCGACGTTTAAGAAACGGCCGTTCGTGGCGCCGTGCCCACCGTCGATGAACACGCTCGCGGGTACGCGTGGGCACAGCACGCATTCGCACGATCGAATGCTTTGCGAGTTCACAGCATGCGCG
>Ga0209488_10004846_pt1 | contig 10428 bp, 9 predicted proteins | sample Rivendell_Oct201_8_FD_188349 | JGI IMG/M metagenome (GOLD analysis project Ga0209488, IMG submission 188349) | Vadose zone soil microbial communities from the Eel River Critical Zone Observatory, Northern California, USA -... | ecosystem: Environmental > Terrestrial > Soil > Vadose zone >... | reverse complement strand
TTTCGAAAAAATACAGGGTTTTTTTGTGCTTCACTCCTCCTGAAAATGCATTTGGGAATCAACTTTTTTTGGATTCTAGGTTCCTCGTCGACTTTTCAACTTTTTCGCTCGTACGAGCTCGTACGAGTCCAAAAAAGTAAGTGGCAGCCTGAGGTTTCCTGATGCATACATTTGCGACCCGGAGGACAAGGACATCTTCCTCACGATGAGCGACCAGGCTCCCGCGTGGCTACCACGCCATCATCAGATTATGGTACTTCAATGTCATCATTACATTAATGTTTTGACACGTTTCCCTTCCATGTGTGAGTTTATCAGTGTTTTCCATGACGTAAGTCACCCGCAGGTACCCGTAGAACCCGTATCCGTAAAATTCCGCGCCCGTAGTTACTTTTGGCGGGCGAGTACGGGTGAGGATGGCTCAAAAGTACCCCGAGATTTACCTTACTAGTACCTTGGGGCGTCATTACTTGCAAGGTACACGTGTCGGGTTGTGGAGGACGCGCTGCACGCTTCATAGATGTCGCAGATGTTGGCATGATATGATGCCTTTGAGCTCGATTTCCATTTGGTGAAGGAATGGCAATGGCAGAGAGTAGCTACGCGTCAAGTGGACTTAAAAAATATTGCCGCTCTACCAGGTATCAGGTCCCCAGTTCACGGAGGAATGTCCAGACCAGAAGTCTCCTGGCCTCCGCGGCTGTGGGAAGATTCGAGCAGGATGGAAGCCAGGAAGACGGCTGTGCAGGGTCCATCGAGATGCGGTGAGAGAATCTTTTCTGCGGGTCCGTATTTTGGATACCATCACGAAAGTATCTACGGGGTTGTGGGCTTCGGAGGAGGCGAAGAGGAAGGAAATCGAGCTCGCCAAGTTGACGCCAACCAGCGGCATCGACGAACGCACCTTTCAAGTTCTCCATCTCATTTTCTGCTCCACCCCAATTTCTTACCGTCCCGTCGCATCTACTGGGGCGATGTATTGCTCCATATCTGTCTCTTCCCCAACTCCAAACAACTATCTAGATGTTGCTCATCACTTCTGCGGTTGTTACCTCCCGGGAACCGCGGCGCACTCAGGCTGCGCAGGATCACGAACTAGGCTTGGATGGCACACGTCAACGTCACTCAGTAGGCTATTCGTCCTCCACCCTTTCCATGGCGCCTGGACCGTTGCTTTTGCGCAGCTCCGAGTCAAGAGTCCCTGGCACCACAGACACGTCACGTATTCGCCACTCTGCTGCGCTCGGAACCCCTCTTGCCCAAATGATCTCTTTTGCCATCAGGGCTATCCCAGTGGTTATACTCCCCTATGGAATGTCGGAGAGGAGAGCAGCGAAAAAGTCATCTATATCGAAGAGATCGTTCGATACGACGCGTGCCCAAAACCTAAGACGAGCCACCGAGTAGTACGAAAACGTAACGCTTACTTGTACGTCATCCAGAAACACATAGCTCCCGTATCAAAGATAGAAAACTCCAAGTCAGAGTTTGGGTAGTGCGCCGAGCTGCTTAAGGCAATCCAGAATGACCCCAAGTGCGATAAACGAGAAGCTCTCGATGAAAGCCTTGTCCCGATGGTGTTGCGCCCAGCCCCACATCACCCACGCATTCTGTAGACCATCTCGGAACTCCTTGTTTGTCTTCTCGCTCTCCTCGGCCGGGGCGATCTGCCCGCGTATGTCGCGTACCAACATATCGGCGTGCAATCTCATGCGGTACTCCCGATCCTTGCGCAGCCGCGGCTGCACGGACTTCGCCAGGATTATACCGAGAACGACCTCTTCTTCCATCAAGTGGACATCTGGCGAATCGAGAAGAGCGTGGCTCATACAAACTGCTCGCATCTCCCGTACAAAACGCGCGTGGAGCCCTTCTGCTCGTATGTTCTGTCCTCCGGGTATCTCGATGGCCACGTCGAGCGTGCGTTGAATGAGTGGCGCAAGAGTTAGAGATATCGCATCCTCGAGTGGTGCTGTTGGTTCCGGCGTGTTAAAGTGATCCTCGAGGGGCTCGCTTGGGTCGTACACGGAAATGTTTCGAAACAGGTAACCCAACGCCCGATCCGACTCGTAGTAGTCCAGATCGCGGGCACCGGTTACTTCACCTTTGCTCCAGTCAGGCTTGAATTTGATTAATGGTCGTGGAAAATCGTTAGTGATATCGACCGGTATTCCGTTTTTCGCATAATCAACCGCCTGGCTGTATAACTTTGCGAGCTTCTTGCAATTATTATCATATACACCATCCTGTCGATAAGTGAGACTATATAAATGACGCAAAGCATTTACGAGCACACCACACCTTCGATTGGTCCGCAATGACCATGTGCCGGTCGGCCAGTAAGCCCTGTGGGCCGTAGAATGAGTTGCGGTCGATAGGAGGTCGAGGTCGACGAAAATCCGTACCATGACATCAGAGTTAATATACTCTACGATAAATTGACAGACATCCGCAATGGTAGCATCGCGGTCCAGTGTCCAGACCTCCGCTTCAGGATAACTTGCCGGCTCCTCCTGAAGGCTAGGAAGCAACGCAGGATTCTGGTAGTAAATGTCGTAAGTATCGCTAGAAGATCATAAGTATTTGCGACTTCCAGTGCTTGAGCGCCTACCCGTCCAAATCCCCACCAGCAAGGCATGATGAAAGTGCTTGATCACCTGGGGGAGGGCACACATTAGTACAAACTGTCAACAGAGTACGTAAGATTTACAAACCAACAACGGGAAAGACGACAACATTTTTCAGCCCGCGGAAGAAGCAGATCATATCGTCAGGCGGCTTTCCGATTGCGTATACACGCTGTACTATAACATTTTTGAAGACTTTCGGTGTCGAACGAGATGTATACTGAAACCATACCGTCACCAGGGTGGATCACTGGACTCCTGGAAATAACGCATGTGCCCTTGAGATAGATAGGATCTTTGTCCGCAAACTCTTGCACGCAGGCTATGGGGCACTTTATGAACGAAGTGACATGAGGCACGGAGATATATCGTACCGTAGATTTGGCCTTGCTGAAGGGTGAATACATTCTCCGGATTTGCGCCTTCTGCGATATACGCTTGACCCTCGTCCGCAACCCCAACCAGTTGGTAGCTGTTTGGAACCGGGATCCGTGCCCTGAACTTCACCTCACGAAGCGAGTGATTCATCGCGTAAAGTAGCAGACGCCCGAGGAAAGCGCTCTCGATAGCCGTCTTGTCGGAATTGCTCTTGAAGTCAAGCCCAAGCGCGTAAAGTTCTTCGAGTATAAAAGCCAAGTGGAAGTTACCCCCGAAATTGTGACTCTTAATCAATCTTCTGAATTCGTCAAGAGAATCTCCCGCGAGGAAAATGTCCGCTTTTGCGGCCTCTTGAAGGTTTATGAATGCTTCCTTCCGGACCCCGCGGCCTTCCAGCAACACTACAATCGGTCTAGCGAGTCCAGACAAGGGGTCAGTGGGTGCATTGGGGCAACGAGACTACGAACCTATTCAAATGGACCTGATGCGGATAATTGAACGACTGTGCAACCTCGAAAGCTGCCTCGTCGACGTTGTGTACAGAAAACTTGCGCTGGGACTCGCGCAATCGCATCTTGACACCCTCGAGTCGGCTGTCTACAACAACGACCCCCTTGTATCCCAAGAACCGAAACTGGTACGCCGATGGCTTGACACGATTCTCCCTGAGGTTACCAGAGGCACGGCACTTTTCTTCCCAAATCATATCAGCGAGTTCCTGTGAGATCGTCCCAACACCGTCTGTGTGGGACCCCAAGTCAGGTTGTTCCTCCCACTGACCGGGCCGAATCTTGACGCTTGGGTCCGTCGAAGTGAACGCCTGTGCTAATCTAGCGGCGTACCTACTTGGCTTGCGCAGCAAGTCCGAAAAGTCACCAAGTCGCGCACGGATACTCTCCGCGTTGACATCTCCCTCTACGGGATCATGAAACGGCGACACAAACCATACAGCATGTTCACGCAGTGAACTACCTGAGTACGCAAGGAACTCGAACGAGCGGCCCGCGATTTCAATGCCGTTGTGTAGCACCCTGCCCACTCGTTGTTGCACGAACCGCGGGCCATCAACTTCACGATCCCAGCGATATTTTAGGTAGTCCTCATCGCAGAACTCGACACGTAAAAAGCGTTCAACGAGGGCGGGGTCATGATCTTGGTAGTGTCGGATGACGCGATTCGACTGTGTTGCATACGGCCCTTCCAGAAGAACCCGCGAAGGGGTGATAACGACATGATGACAAAGGATGTGCCCAGGCGCAAGCCGAAGCGGCTTCATGGTAGGGTTTTCTGCGCGGACACGTGTGAGACAAGAACTTGACGTCTCCACAGCCCCACGCATCTGAAGTGCAAGCGAGAATTCATGCAACAACCTGCTGGCATCAGGTCCATAGTCATGAATGATGCTATCGATAGATTTCCGGAGATGGTTGAGCACATCCTGTGGGGTCAAGAGGTCGCCTCGTAAACAAGATTCAATTTGAAATGCACATTTCCAGTCCATCGTCTTGATCCAACGCTCAACTTGAAAGAGATTGCGGGGCGAGAAGAACTGATGCGAGTCGGCGTCCACACGGGCGATGGCGGCAGGACGAGGTTCACATTCTACGAGGTGGCATATCTTCTTGAATTCGAGGTGACTGCCGGGTTCAGAAAGGGCGATACGAAAGTGATGAGCATAGGGTGCAATACGAGCATGCGCCTCATCAAGCGCGATTAAACGATCTCGTGGTTTGTGGTGTCGTCGCTCTTGCTCCCCTGGCTCCCGGGAGTTGAAGCTCTGCCCCTCAAAGATAGGGGGGACGCGTAGATCAAATACGATGACTAGACAAGTTTGTAATAAGTTGTCGGTTGTCAGAAGTACTAATAACTGGACCACGCACAAGGTTGGCCACACTCGTCATTACCAATGCCCAATTTGCTGATACTTGAGAACTTGACAAGAATCACGTAATTGGTGTGTTCCGTCTCCCGTTGCCCAATCTGGATGTAAAGAAATGTCAGATATATCTCTACTGGAACCAAGATGGAATGGTGCATACGTCAACGCGAATGAGCTTGTGCTCATAGACGACAGTGATATATGCTTCGCTGTTGGAGAGGAAGTTCCGCTCATACTCGATAGAAAATGCCCTTCCTTCATGAGGTGACGCGTTTGGCTGTCTATGCCACACACCAAACTGAACTTTGGCAACCCGCAAACGAGCATCTCTGGCCCGACTCTCCATTTCCTTGCGGTGCCTTTCCCTCTCAGGGCCAACATATATCGCTTTTTCGAGTCTTTGCTTTACTGCTGCCGAGACCTTGCGAGAGGTGCGGAACAGACGGAGGGCGCGCCCATTGAGAACGATTTTGTTTTTGTCCGATTCGTTAATCCATTTTAGCAGTCGGTTCCCTACTACGAAGGTGACGAGGAGGGTGCCTGTTCCATTGTGGATCCGCCCAGCGGGGCTTTCGCCGAGAACCACTTCGAAGTTGGGTTTTCGGCCTTTATTTATAGGATCGTTCGGATCATATAGGTCACTGTGGAGGACATCCTCTACGGCCTTTTGGACATCATAGACATCTGCGCGAAAATCAATGGCTTTGATGTCGATTTCCATGTGAGAAGTGAGGGAGAAGGAAGGTGGGAAAGAGCGGTGCCTTTGTACCGCATGCCACTGGGAACGCCACTCCGCCACCGTGACCTCCAAGTGGGCCCAGACCTCCTCTTTTCCGGCCTTGCAAGTTCTTCGCGCTGCCAGATCCGAGATGTGGACAAAGTCGTGCGCAGAAAAACCATTCGTCCGCGAGACAGCGACGATTTTCAAAGGTCTTCGCCGTTATAAGTAGAAATGTCACATTTTATCGAAAGTCTTGAGGTGACGTTTTGGGGCACAGAGACATCTCTTAAGTTACCTCCGCCGCCGCCCGATGCATCATTTACGTAATCCACATTCCTGGCAGTGGGCAGGATCGTTTCATCTTATATACTGGTTTCATCTCTATTAATGTGATATCATGTCCCCAGGCCGTCTCGAATGCGGTGAGGATTAAGAATGCTCAAAGTGTCCATTGGCGGCCTGGTGCCAAAATCCAAAATTCATCACTACCTGGACCAGACTCCACGAACAGCTCACTAGTAGCCATCACGATACTAACCGCAGTCTGTAGTATCCAGGTAGTATATATGCCGCACAAAGCCACACCTGACGATGACCGCATGAGAGACGTGAAAATAAGATGCCCAGATTGAGACGTACGTTATACAAGTAAGACGAAAATCTATCCGCACGCACATCCGTCCTTGCGACGAAGCTAACTCCAACGACCAAGGCAAGAACGCCCATGACGGCTGCCGCGAAATCGTCCAAACCCCATGCCCGAGAAACGCACCAAGACCACGCAATCAAGAAGAAGGCAGTTGTGACGCGAGAAAGCGCAGGATACGCGATGGGAAGCGTGACACGTCCAGCTGCGGTGTCACCTGGCACGTCCTTGTAGTCTTGTGTATGAACCGTCGTGAAAATGATTCCTGCGCTCAGCGCAATAGCAATGCACACACTGGTATCGGCTTCACTCTCATTTTGGCCTGTTGGATCGCGGTTAGAGTTTCAAGAAGATCCAGCCGATCCGAGACCATGACGTACAGGCAACGAGAGTTGTACCAGCATTCGCAACTGCATATCCGACTGCGTTCTGCGCATTGCGGACAAACCAGTGGCCACGTGCCCCACCACCCTCGTTATAAGCCAGCATGTACAGCGATCCACACAAACTGGCCAGCATGGTCCTTGGACCATAAGCTGAGGACAGCAGAAGACATAAAGGAATTGTCATCCAGCGTAGGGAGCGTGCAGTTCGAAGAGTAACACGGCCCGACGGAATTGGACGATCAGGATGATTAAGGACGTCTTCTGCAATCGAATGTGGGAGCGTCTGATTCGCGAGCCCAAACTGTAAAGCGTGAACCCATATCCAGAACACGGCATGGGGAAGACGGGGGAGACTGCATGACGGAGCAGCAGCGAAAGCAAAAAGTGTCTACAATATTGAAACAAGGCCGCGAGACAGGTTAAAAAAAATGGGAGACAGAGGTAAAATGACCATCACGCACGACTGGGGGGACGAGTGACTTCATATCTGATGTAGTGAAAAGAAAAAGTGTGTAGAGTTGAGATGAAAGCGCGGTTGCAGCCATATGGCGACTGAATAGATGGTAGAGTCAGAATTGTAAGGGAGGACTGGCCAGGAAATAAGTCTATGAGATTCATCTTGAAAATGTCCTGGATTTTAAGTTACAAGTTGAGTGGTTGTAATTGTCGCTCAGGAGATGAGCTTAGGGTTACGGTGTTTGACGAGAGGCCCACAGCGGGATCGCCGTTCGCCGACGCTTGGCGCTACAAATGAGTGGGTCCTCAGCAGACTTGACGCGTCAACAGCAAACGTGCTTTCTGATTAAGCTACGCGCGCTTTGACATGTCCAAGAAACGGACAGCCCGAGATGGCTCCGGTCATCCCCACACGGAAGCATCGGGTGTAAAACTGGCATGGGGCCCGTGGTCTTGAAAATTTAAATTGCGTCATCGTCCACTGGCTTTCGAGATCCTTTTCTGTTGGCGGGAACGCGCAGACAAGGAGACCATTCCCACTATGTGACATACAAACTCGGATCCTTGCTATTCCTAGGCATGCAATGGCATCGGCAATGGCCACCGTTCCCACAAAATTCACTGTATATCACGAATTTTGACAACCCGTCAGCGCTATCGCCCCTGTTAGCAATTGAGTTCGCACGTTCTTAAACGGTGAAGGTCCCAGGGGTTCGAGAGTGCTGTCATTCGGCATACGTTAGTGAAAAAAAAAACCACGGGAAGAAAATACGTGCCTTAATCCTTGTGTGCTTTTTCTGCAGTACGCCCATCGATTGTTAATAACACTCCACGTGATGACCCTCCTTTCGAGGACTCGGAGAGATACTTCGTTGTATTTGACTGCAAAGCTATGTGAACAGAGATGGGTAGAAGTGAATGGATTTGACAGACAGAATGAACGGAGTCACTGTCTGACATTCAGACGGGAAAATCTCGTAACAATGCCTAGGTGGGAATGAGATCTCGTTAGACACAGGGACGCAGAAACGGCTGTAACCGAGCCTTGCTGATGCTTGAAGGCGTTAGGAAACTCTCACTTTGCAACCATTGAGACGAAGACGTAACGCCCAACACGTTCAGCCCTGAACTCCGGTCCGCGTTGGGAAGATAATTAATACCCGTGGGAAGAGACAAACGAAAATCAGCGCCACCACCTGCAATAACAAATGCGGGGCCCGGGGGCTGAGTTGCCGCGGTGTGGCTGGGTGAGTGTCGTGAGAAGGGCACGGATGCTCAACCCCATAGACATTACTATATCGGTCGGGAATCTTGACTTGACCTTCTCGGCCACCAGAGTGTGCCATCAAGGAGCATGTCAGGATATCATGCCTGTACAGCTGTGTCCTCGTTGGAACAGGGCCTCTTCGATTTTATGGCTCAAATCTTGCTTGGTCACTACAGCAGTGGAGAATTTTCGGCGATATTCAGCATCCAGTACGCCCTCTTACATGTAAGACGCATATCCTTTTTGGCGTGCGGTGAAAGGTGAGAGGAAGAACGTATTAAGGGTGAGCACAAGCACGTCAAGCACGACATCGAGGAACGAATGGAAGCTGATGGAGTTCATTCAACAGAAATTGCACGCATCGACACAGAGGACCAGTATTAATTGGTCACGGCGGACGGGACTTGTTTGGTTTAGTGTGGCACAAGCGGGCGCTAAATCCTACGCCAAGGGTCGCAGCTCGGCAAGTTCAGATCATTCTAACTTAGGCAGCTCCCAAGCGGAACGCCATTGATCCTGTTATGGACCAGAAGGTGACACATGACATGGACAACATGACGAACGGGATACAAGACGGTGCGCACCAGAGTAATATATGTGAGTCTACTTGCTCATCAGCACGCTGCTCACCGTGACAACTGACAACCAATAGCGTTGGGCAAAGTTTTTCGGTGCCTTCATTTCTCATTCTAGAGCTCTGAGCACCGATGCTAGAGCTCCCTCAAAAGGCCGATCATGAAGGACATGGAAATTATTCATTTAGGCTCCACATTAGACCACGTCTCCCATACTTTCGGATATTGCTCCTGTCGTCCTTAACCCTTCCGTTCGTTGGAAACTCAGATCCTCGACCGGCTCTGAGAGAAGTTAACACTGGTGTTGTAGAAATCACGGGCGAGCGCCTCGTGCTGCCAATGTGTGAGATCCCTTGGCCAGAAGAGGTCGAACAGCCTGAGGTGGACAAGTGGCGTCATTAGATGCACTTCTCGACAATTGGCCAGCAAGGTCTCCCTCTCTTATGGCTCGGAGACAATACCCCTTATAAGAATATGAATATCGACAGTACAGCCTCCGTGGTGTACACCGAGCTGGATACGAAGAGAAGAGTGTCTCTCTATTGGCTATGAACTCGCTGACTAAGACTGACGAACTGTAACGACCAAACTCAGTATCGTGCTAAGTCACGATCACTATAGACATGTATTCACCTGTAACGACCAAACTAGCTACAGTGTGAGTAACGGTAAGATAAAAGGGTATTTTCTCACCTCAGTATCGTGCTAAGTCACGATCACTGAGGCTCGCGGCATATGGTAAAGCGTCCTTAAGTACTACTGGGTACTACTGTATGGGTACTACTGTATATGTAAGCGACGATCGAAGGTAATAAACTAATTAAGCAAGCAACTGAGATAAGTACGAGACAATGTCTGGTTGTATAGTAATTTAGCTTGATCCTAATAACCTACGACACGATCAGCGAGCCTGAGTCTCGATCGATGATCGCCCAGGTGGAGCAGTCCAATAACGACACACTCCTCTTTTGATTCAGCCTAGGGTTTCATCTGACGGTTTCCGGGAAATTCTCGACACATTCCTAATCTCATCCAACAAAACTGAGCGATTTGAAGACTATGAGGGAACCATTTTTTTCTTGTGCTCTTGGAAACGCCGACGGAGGTGTGACATATTTGCTCTGGTGCCTCGTGGTCATCAATTATGCCCTCATACTGCCTATGAGATGGTTACAATGTCTTAAGCGTCTGAAACGAGATTCACATAGTTCTGTATATGGGTGCATATCACGCTCAACGACGAGTTTGTAGAACTTCGTCACTAACCACAATACTATTGTACATCGCGGGCACATTACAACAAAATGTCAGGCTCCTCAGGTTCCTCGTCCGAGGACCACCCGCTGTCCTGCAGCTCACCGAGGTTCCTGAGACAATCCAAAATGATACCGAGCATGATTAGAGAGTAGCTCTCAATGAAGTCCTTGTCCCGGTGATGCTGCGCCCAGGCCCATGCCTTCCACGCCTGCGACAAACCAGCACGCAACTCCTCA
>Ga0209488_10004845_pt1 | contig 10428 bp, 7 predicted proteins | sample Rivendell_Oct201_8_FD_188349 | JGI IMG/M metagenome (GOLD analysis project Ga0209488, IMG submission 188349) | Vadose zone soil microbial communities from the Eel River Critical Zone Observatory, Northern California, USA -... | ecosystem: Environmental > Terrestrial > Soil > Vadose zone >... | reverse complement strand
ATCGCGCGTGAGGAAGATGAAATACTGCGCGGTTGTGAGCTGGCCCTCAACGAGGTAGGCGGATATCGCGACGAAGACGAAGATGCGGTCGGCGATCGGATCCAAGAGCGCACCGGCGTTGCTTTCCGATTTTTCGCGGCGTGCGAGCCAGCCGTCCATGAAATCCGTCAATCCCGCGACCGCTATGAGGGCGATGCGATCCCACGGCTCCGACACGAGCACGAATGCGAGCGCCAGCACCACTCGCGACAGCGACATCGTATTGGGAAGATTGAACAACGCGCGACGACCCATGCGAGCGAAAAGTACGACCGCGTCGGAGCGCTTGCCAGCGCGCGCGGCCCTGTCTAGCTTCGCTCGATGACCTCGCACAGGTTGCTCGGGGCGATTTACCTCGCCCTCTCCATCGCGATGATCGCATGGGACATCCTGTTGGCGGGGAGAATCGCGAACCTGCGGCGCACCCCGCGTGGCTTCCAGATGATCACGGGAATCGGTGGGCTTTTGATCGTCCCCGCCCTGGTCGTCGCGTACACGTCAGAGTCTCTCTTGTACGGTCGCGCGATCATTCTCGTGTCCTGGCTCTGGCCCTTCACCGCCCTGCTGTTCGTGGTCCAAACGGTGTATGCCCTGTTCCGCCGGCTGGTAACCCCGCTGCTCGGATTGCCGCTACTCGTCTACAACGTCATCATCGCCACGGTGGCGGTGACAAAATTCGTCATCACGAGGGGTGGGTCGCCGGCTGACTTCGGTCTCGTTCTCAACGCGGCGCAGGCGAGTATGCTCGGGACTTTCTTCGGAACAGCCGCGCTCTGGAATCCGATTTACATCCAGGTTCCGCTTTTTGCGCCCTCGCTTCCGGCGCGCTGGAGCTTCACGCGCATGGTTCGCGTTGCGGTGGCAGGTTCGGCGATCGCGATGACAGCGATGTTAGTCGTCGAGCTTCCCCGCGCTCCCGAGCGCATTAGAAGTTACGCGCCGCATGCCAATGACCAGCTGCAGGAACATCCCGATGGGGATTTTCTTATCGGCCTCAAGATCTTTCCCGATCTCAGGAGCGGGCCACCGCCGCTCGCGATCAGATACGATCTGGAGCTTGCCGATACTTTGAGCGCCGATGCGATCAGCATCGTGATCGACCCCGAGGCGGCACGCGGAGTCGCACTTGATTCAATCGCGCGGTCGATCGAACAGGCTCGCGCCGACAGCACGCTTCTGATCGTCGCCCTCGGCTATCCGAAAAAGGGCGAGCAGGAATTCAAGCGGTCCCGTGAGGCCTACACCGACGCGCGACTCAAGGACATCGATCGAATCGCGAGGCGGCTCAAGCCGGACTACCTGATCCCCGCGGTGGATCCACTGGAAGAGGGCACGCGCATTCTCGGCGAAGAATCTCCGCAATACTGGATTGACTACTTCACGCGCGCGTCGCGCGTCGCGCATTACATCCTTCCGCGCATCAAAGTCAGCGTCCCGATCAGCAGTTACGGAACGCGCGATAGCACCCTCTACGCTTGGGCAGCCCGTCCGGGCTCGCCGATCGATGTTGTGGGTTTCTCCTTGTTCGCGGGGTTCGACGGAGCTATCTCGCTCTACGTCCACCTGAGCGTGGCGCATCGATGGATGCAGCAGTTCCCGAAGCCGAAGGAGCACTGGGTGTTCGCCGCCGGCGGCTACCCGCTCGTTCACGGCGAACAGAATCAGCAGAGCGCTATCTGGGGAATACTGGCCTGGGCGACCGCCGAGGTCCCGATAAAGGGACTCGTGGTGTACGAGGGCGGGGATTACAACTCGGTTCGGGGGCTGAGGGCGCCGGGCGGTCGCCTCAGGCCGGCAACCGATGCGATTCTGCGGGCCGAAAAGGGGTTGAGACCAGGCACACAATAAATCCGGGTACCGGTATGGGCGGGGGCCCGTCGCGTCACTGATAATGCAACTGATTAGGCGAGAGGCGTCAGTAGTAGAGTTGCCAGTTGATTAGTTCACGACGCCCTGACTTGCCTCTGTGGCGTGCTGGGCACCAGCCGTCGCCACGAATGCCACCGAGATAGGTCGGGGCGTTGTGAACTAAATCACTTGCAACTTACCTACTGGGACCTCTCGCCTGATCAGTTTGAGATGTCGGTTACGAGTTTGAAGTTGTCGGTCACACCGTTCTGCCGACACCCCGAACAATGCCTTCAACTCTTCGCTCGGGATCGAAGTACTTGCGCGCGACATCGCGCATCTGATCTGCCGTGACCGCGCGCATTCGCGCGTCGTACTCGAGCAACTCGTGCAGTCCGTCGCCCAGCATCCACGCGTCCAGCATCTCGCCGAGCTGAGCTCCGCCGCTTTCCTGACTGATCGCGTGTGAGCCGACCACGTACTCCTTGGCGCGCGTCATCTCCTCATCCGAGACGAGCTGGTCCCGCAGCTTCGCGAACTCGGCCAGTAGTCCGGCGCGCGCCACGCCCTCCTTCTCGGGCGAGGTCGCGATGTACGACAAAAACATCCCGGCGAGTCGCCTTTCGCTCACCGCCGCCTGCACCGTATAAGCGAGCGACTGCTTGTCGCGCAGCTCGTCGAAGAAACGTCCGCCCAGTCCGCTCGCGACGGTGGCAATGAGACTCGCGGCGAAACGAGACTCGTCGTCACGCGGGGGGGCGGGAAATGCGAGCGCGATCGCCGTCTGCGCCTTGTCGCGGGACTCGGCGGCAATCTTCACGCTCTTGGGCCAGCGAGGCTTTCCAACTCTAGGATTTTTCCGCAGCTGCAACGAGCCGAGCTCGCGCGCGACGATGTCAGCGACTTCTTTTGGATCCGCATCAGCAACCACGCCGATCACTACCGCTGACTCGAGGATCCGCGTTTTGTGCCAGTCCCTCGCCTGTTCCGCGGTGATCGCGCGCAGCGATTCTTCGGTTCCCATGACGGGCATCCCATATGGATGCCTGGCAAAGGCAACCGAGCTCGCGAGGCGCATAGGGTAGCGGTACATGTCGTCGCGCAGCATCGCCACGTTCGAGAGCGCGACCGTTCTCTCGGTCTCGAATGCGTCGTCTGGAATTGTCGGACGAAGTATCACGTCGCCGAGCAGCTCCAGCGCCTCCGCCAGACGAGTCGTCGGCACGGAGAGGGACCATCCGAAACTGTCGCTTCCCGCGCTGGCCGAGATGGATCCGCCGAGCATCTCTGAGTCCTCGGCGATCTGCGCGGCGCTTCGGTTGGTGGTTCCCTTGAGCATGCTTCGGCCGGTGAGAAGTGTGAGCCCCGCGTGCTCGGGCTCTTCTTCAACCGCGCCTCCCGCGATGTAAATCCCGATGCTCGCCATCGGCGTCCCCGGCTTTCTGCGCACGAGCACTGGAACTTCGTCGGCCCGAAATACGGAGACACCGGCCTCTTCTTTTTCGAGCTTCGCGAGTTTTGCTTCCGGGGGCGCGGCCTTGGCGTGGCGCGGAATCGCCGGAAGCCGCTCCGTTCCGCCCTCGCCCAGAATGCGCTTCATGTCGGACGCGTCCTGCGCGACAAGCGGCGCGGTCTCGGGACGATAGATCAAAGCCGCGGCTCGCTCGTCGGACAGGTACTTGCGCGCGACACGTTGAATGTCGTCGGCCGACGCCGACATGAAGCGCTTGAAGTATTCGTCGCCCAATCGCCAACCGCCAAGCGCTTCCCATTCGGCGAGGTAGTTGGCGCGGCCTTCGGCGGTCTCGAAGCGCCGAACCCATCGCGCTTCGAAGATGCGGCGCACTCGAACGAGCTCGTCGTCGGCGATTTCCCCGACCCGAAGCTGGTGCATCTGATCCCAGATGACGCGCGCGGCTTCAGCGGTTGTCTCGGGCTCAGTCTCGGCGTGAACGACAAAAACGCCCAGCTCGGTCGGAGTGTAGTCGTAAGCGGTAATGGACGACGCCAGCTTCTTCTCGCGAACAGCGCGGTACAATCGCGACGCGCGCCCCGTAGCGAGAACGGCAGCCGCCGCGTCGAGAATCGCCGTGTCGGGATCGAGCGTGCCCGGAGTTCGCCATCCGAGGACGAGCTGGCTCTGGGCGATGTCGCCGGCGAGCTCGCGGTAGCGAAAATCATCGTGCTTCGGTTCGGTGGGCCCCGGATGCCGCACGGGGTCGAGTGATTCGAGACCCCCGTAGAGCTCCGTCACGCGACGCAGTGCATCCGCGGGATCCACGTCGCCCGAGATGCTGAGGATCGTGTTACCGGGCCGGTAGAAGTTGCGATAGAAGTTGTTCATCAGGTCGCGCGTGAACGCGCGAAGGCCGGGTTCCCGCCCGATCCGCCACCGTCTCATGCGGTGCGCATCGTGAAGCAGCTCGTACAGCGTCTCGGTTGCGACGGCCGATGGATTGTCCGATTTGCGCTTCGCTTCCTGGATGATGACTTCCATTTCCCGGGCCAGCTCGCGCGCATCGATCGCGGAATTCGCGTAAGCGTCGGCCTGGATCTCGAGCCCGTTCGCAAATCCTGTCGACGGCAGCACGGTGTAGTAGGTCGTGTTGTCGTAGATCGTGTGGGCGTTGAGATAGCCTCCGCTCGCTTTGGTCTCCTTCGCGATGTCGCCGACCCCGCGCTTGTGCGTTCCCTTGAAGAACATGTGCTCGAGCGCGTGGGCGAGACCGTTTTCCTCGTCGGTCTCGTCGAAGTAGCCAGCTTTGACGTAGGTCACGATTGCCACGACTGGGGCGGACCGATCTTGTTGAATCAGGACGGTCAGGCCGTTCGGGAGGACAGTACGGTTGATACTATTGGGATCCATTTTGGGATAGATGGTGCAACAGATTAGGCGAGAGGTCTCAGTGGCATAGCTCCCAGTTCGTTAGTTCACTACGCCCTGACTTACCTCTGAGGCGTGCTGGGTTTACAACGCGCGCGCTTCATATTGTGGGCGAGAACCAAGCATTGCCTGTACCATCATCCCGCTCAGATATGTCCCGGCGTAGTGAACTAAACAACTCGCAACTTACGTACTGTGACCTCTCGCCTAATCAGTTGCATGCACCGGCTGAGCGTTGAGGGGTCAGCCGATTAATCAGCTCAATCAATCAGCTAGCGATCCCCAACGAAGTGCTGCTAATCCCAGCGCGAAGAACAACGCTCCGTAACCGAACAGCCAGAGTACATCTGCCATGTGCGCGCTTCCCGTTCCAATCAAGGAAGTCGCCACATCGTCGAGCCTGTGGACCGGCGGCAGAATCTCCACCAACTTGCTCCGCCAGTCGCTTCCTGCGCCGTAGATGCCTCTCAACACCCGCGCCCCCAGCCACACAGCGGCGAGCGAGAGCCAATCGTATCGGGTCGTCACGGAAAGGAAGAAACCGATGCCACCCATGGCGATATAGACGAGCGCTGTGTAAAGCAGAAAGTGCGGGATGCTGAAGGTCGGCAGCATCTTGTGCAGCAAGCTCGAGAGCAGGAACATCGCGGCGATGACGCCCACCATGTACACGAAGAAGAGCTGCGCGTAGAAGAGAACCGGGTTCACCGGTTTCGAGAACAGGAACCGATAGTATCCCGCCTTGCGATCGGCGGAGACGATGCCATTGAGCGCGACGAGCACTGCCACCGAAACGACCGCCGACGATACCTGGACAGCGACCACCCACAGCGGCGAAGCACTGCCCGCGACCTGCGGTCCCACTACGTGCCGAATGGGCTCGATCAACGCGTATCCCCAGAGAAACCCGATGACCAGGATCGAGAGTCCGCGGTCAACCGCGAAATCCCGGAACTGCCATAGCGAGTATCTCGCCAGACCCGCGGCGCGGTTCATTGTGATTCTCCTACGGCTTCCCTGAATTGCTGCTCGAGCACTGATCTTTCTGGAACGACGCTCGCAACGAGCGCGCCCTTTCCAATCAAATCGGCGAGCGCCCCGTTGAGCTCGGGAAGACTGTTAACGGTCACATCATACTCGCCGCGGCCGGCATCTTCCGCCTGGGGAAACACCGCGCGAATGAGCTCGTGACCGCTGGCGAGCGTTAATCTGAACCGCGTGGCGACCGGCTGGGCTGTGCTTCCGTCGCCGGTGTTTTCGTAGCTGGTGCTCACCACGCGCTGGAGCCTGCCACGATCGATGATCGCGACGCGATCCGCGAGACGCTGCAGCTCATCGAGATTGTGCGAGGCGATAAGTATCATGCGATCAGGACGTCGCAGCTCCTGGACGATGTCCCGGAAACGCTGCGTCCACACCGGGTCCAGTCCATGCGTCGGCTCGTCGAGGACGAGTATCTGCTCGTCGCGGAGAAGCGCCTGAGCGAGACCGAGGCGCTGCAGGTTTCCCTTCGACAGCGCCTTCACTTTCTTGTCACGATGCTCGGCCAGCCCGAGGAGATCGACGACGTAGTCCACGCGCCGCGGAATCTCCGACTGCGCTATTCCCGCCAACGTCGCGAAGCGCACCAGCGCGGTCTCGGCGCGCCATTTGGGATTGATGGCAATCAATTCCGAGAGGTACCCGATTCCGTGTCGCTCGACATACTGTCGCGCCGGCACTCCGTTGATTTCCACGGTTCCTGTTGTCGGACGAAGGTAGCCGAGCATCATCGCGATCAACGTGGTCTTGCCCGCGCCGTTCGGACCGGCGATGCCGAGTATCTCGCCCTCACCGACCACCAACGAAAACTCCTCGACCGCTTTGACTGAGTTGCCGAGGAGTGATTTGTAAGTCTTCCCGACGTTCCTGAATTCGATCACAAGGGCGGCGGTGCGGCCGTCGGTGTCGCCGGACTCAGGCAGTTTTGCCACGGTCCTGTGCCAGCGCCGCTGATCCACTTCGTTCCTTCCGGGATTCGATTGAGGCGCATCATCGCGCAACCGAGATAACCCTGCGCGGCGCGATCCTGAGGATTGATTGTCACCGCGCGTATGAAGAAACGACGAGCCAAGTCATATTGACGGCTCGCGAAAAGAACGAGTCCCATTTCGCGCAGCGCGATCGCGTTCTTCGGCTCCAGGCGCAACGCTGTGTCGAGCTCCGCGCGCGCCGTCGCAAGGTCGCTATCCTCGCGCGCGATTCTCGCCAGAAAAACGTGTGGAGTCGCTGCGTTTGGATCGCTGTTGACAGCTTTCGCGAATTCGCCACGGGCCTTTTCGCGCTGACCGTTTTGCATGGCATCGATGCCCGCCGTCAATCCGCTGCTGCCGGATCCGCGCGCGAAGAAGAAATATCCTCCGGCGCCCAACAGCAGGACGACCAGGATTCCGATCCACGCCTGAAGCGATAACCAGGGGAAACCGCGTCCGCCCGAGTCCGCGGCTGCAATCGCGTTCTGGACCATGGTGCGTCCAACGCCGCCGCTTATCCCCGGCGACTTGCTCGCGCTTCCGCCAGCACTGACGCCCGCGGCTGCCGCCTCTGCCGACGCGAATGAGCCCGGCATCTCTATCGTGGGAGGGCCAGCCATCCTTTTGCCAGCGTAGGCAGGCGGCTGGCGGTAGCCGCCGCCCGCCGAGGGCGGCGCGTACGGTGATACTGGTTGTGGTGGCGGCTGTGGCTTAACCGGAGCCTGTGTGCGCGGCGTGTATACCGCTCTGGACGGAGGAGCTGGGGTGGCCTGCTTCGCCGACGCAGAAGCACCAAAGCCTGCTTCGAGAGCCTTGAATCCATCGACCGCGGCATCGCCATCGGCCTGTGTCGGTTTATAGCTGGTGCGATTGGCGCGGTCCCGTGCGGCCAGAAACTCGAGCAGCGAGTGCGCCTGGTCGATCGTAATGACCTCGGCCTGGCGCGCCGCGCGTATGAGCTGTTGTCCGCTGAGTGAGGATGTGCCGATCAGCGCCTGGAGAGATCTTTCGACGCCCGTCCAGAGATCGATGATGTCGGCGGCGAGGTCTTCAGCCGAGCGAGGCGTGTTGAAATGAGCGAGAACCGGACGCACGCCGCTCAGAGCAGCCTGCGCCGCCTGTGTGTTCGCTGGACTCATCTCAGGATGCGCAAAAGCCCAGCATCCGCGCTACGTCGAATGAAGCTCTCTGCATCCTGCTCCGGTTTTGGGCTTTCCTTGAGGCAATTGGCATTTCGCATCTTGTCGACGATTTCTTCCCATGTTCCTTCAAATGTGTTGCCATCGTCGAGCTTGATGCGGTGTGACTCGGGCGTCGTCTTCACTTCGGCGAAGCTGGAAAGGAGCGCGCCGAACAGCTCGAGCTGCCCTTTCGCCTCGCTTTGCGCCGCGTCCATGAACTTCGCCTCGATTTCCGCCAGCATTTCGTCGATGTCGTCGAGGTCGCCAGCCAGATCACGGAGCCTGTCCTCCCATGGACGGAGCTCAGGATCGTTGTCGCGCAGCCGATAGATCATCTTTTTCAGCTCGATCAATCTCCAGATCCCGAGCTCGTCCCAGTGATCCTCGGGAGTCGAGCGGTCGAGGTGATAGAGCGCGGCCTCGTAGTCGCCGCGATCGTAGAAGATGTTGCCGAGGTAGATCCGGGCTTCGGTGTGATCCGGATCCATCTGGAGCGCGCGACGGAGTGTCGAGATGGCCGTCTCGTCATTGCCCAGCCTGTGCTCGGCGTAGCCAATGCACGACACAGCTTCGGCTGCATCGGGCGTCTGCTGCGCGGCGATCTCGAAGAACTGCTTGGACTCGTCGATGAGGCCTTCGCGGAAAAGCGCGCGGCCGATCTGGAGCATCAGTTCGACGTCGTCCTGGTATCCCAATTCCAAGGTATGGCGGAAACTTTTGAGCGCGTTCTCCTGCTGGCCGAACTTGAGGAGGGTCTCTCCTAGTCCGGCTAGGGCGTCCTCGTGATCGGGGTCGAGAACGAGCGCTTCCTCGAAGCTGCGCCTGGCCCACGCGTAATCCTCGCGGGCGTGGTGTGCGTAGCCAACTCCAATATGGAGCTCCACCGAATTCGGATAGAGACCGAGTCCTTCTCTAAGTACGTCCAGAGCTTCGTCATACTGTCCTTCATTGTACAGTTGATGCGCTCTCTCGTCGTACTCTTCAGAACTCAAAAAAGGTGTTGGCATACCTACGCACCCTCCGAGGAGTCGAGTATAAGTCTATTGTACTCTTTAGACACTGCATTGTTCAAGGTAGTAACATCCCGCCTGAAACGGCTCAGGTGACGACCGCGATTTTTTCCGAGAAGCGTTGCCAGCTCCCGCTCTCGAGAGCCTTGTCGATCTCCGAAACGGCTTCGTCCAACTCGTCCTCCCTTGTAAAGAAGTGAGGGGCAATCCTGATACCAGCACCTACGCGATAGTCGACCAGTATGTTCCGGGACAACAGGTGCTGCGTGACCTCATATCCGTGGGGAACATCGATTGCGACCGTTCCGCCGCGCCGCGCGGAGTCGCGCGGCGCATTCACGGTGTAGCCCCGAGCATCGGCGAGATCGATCAAATGCGAGGTGAGTCGAACGCTTTTCTCCCGGATCGCGCCAACTCCAGCGCGCCGGAGGATCTTCGGACCCTCGGCAGCGGCGTAGAGCGCGGGGATCACCGGCGTCCCATTCAGCCAGCGAAAGGCGCCTGAGGTGAATTCCATTGTCTCTTCGAACGCGAATGGGCGCGCATGCGCCTGCCAGCCGGTGAGGCCGGGCTTGAGTTTGTCGCGGACGGTCGGACTCACGTAAAGGAAGCAGGCGCCAGGTCCGCCACAGAGCCATTTGAGTACGCCACCCGTAAGAAAATCCATCTTGCTTCGTTTCACGTCAACCGGCACGACGCCAACGGCGTGAAAAGAATCGAGCGAAACGAGCGCGCCGACCTGGTGGGCGCGGGCACAAATCGCATCGACATCCATGAAAAAGGAGCTGCGAAAGAGCACATGTGACACCGCCACGAGGCGGGTCCGTTCGTCGATCGCAGCCAACAGCCTGTCGCGATCGATCGTCAGTCCGTCGTCCGACCGGACCACCACGACGCGGGCGCCGAGCTTTTCCGCCATCTCCGCGAAGGCATAGCGGACGGATGGGAAGTCGAGCTCGGTCATCACGACGGTGTCGCGCTCGTTCGTGAAGTCGATCGAGGTGAGGACGGCCGTCTGCGCGATAGTGACGTTCGGCATCATCGCGATCTCGCCGTTGTCGGCGTTGATCAGCGGCGCGATCTCATTGCCGACGTCGACCGGCAGCTCCCACCAGCCGCGATTCCACGCCTTCACGCCGAGGTCACCCCAGTCGCGCGCGTATTCGGCGAGCTTCTCAGGGACGGTGCGCGGCATGGGACCCAGCGAGTTGGAGACGAGGTAGGTCGTATTCTCGAGGATCGGAAACTCCTCGCGGAACACGAGCAGCGGGTCGTGCTCTCGTCCCGCGCCCGACTTCACGGGCGAGTCCTGTTTTCTCGCGCTCACTGACCCTTTCTGGATGCTTCGCGCATGGCGCGGAATTCCGCGTCTGGATTCCAGGTTGGGACCGTGCGTGCATTCCCGAGAGCGAGCCCGAACCTGTACACGATATCGGCGAGCTGGGTCGCGCCAC
>Ga0209488_10004844_pt1 | contig 10429 bp, 9 predicted proteins | sample Rivendell_Oct201_8_FD_188349 | JGI IMG/M metagenome (GOLD analysis project Ga0209488, IMG submission 188349) | Vadose zone soil microbial communities from the Eel River Critical Zone Observatory, Northern California, USA -... | ecosystem: Environmental > Terrestrial > Soil > Vadose zone >... | reverse complement strand
CCTTCAGTTCATCAGATGGTGTTGACGCTCGAACGATCTGGCTTCATCAAAAGGCAGCCAAGGGCTGCCCGAAGCATCGAACTCCTGGTTGATCCAGCCCAGCTTCCGCAGCTTTTTGACGCCGGATTCAAACCGTCATAATCACTGTGCAGAGGTACTAGTTCGGGGCCGTTCGATGTATAGCGGTCCGATGGCGTGGTCGGCCAAACGTGGAGTTGTTTGGACGTTCAGCAGCCTCGGCAGATGTTGTGTATCGCGGCCTTTACCCTATTTTCCTGTTCAATCTCTTCTGCCTGCAGCTGTTCAAATTCTGGCGTGCCGCGCCTGGGCCACGGCCTCATATGTTTAGGTTCATCAATTGTTCTGGTGCTTCGACCGACGGTTCCGACCGATTCCAGCTCGTCATGTGCGTCCGACGCATGAGAAATCATTGCTTGCGGCAATCGTACCTGTGGCGCACTTGCCGACGTTGTGACAGGTCGTGACAACTTTTCTGCTGCTGTAGGGCGATATTCGCGCCACTGAGTCAAATCTAATTGCTGTCGATTGGAACAACCAGAGAGAACGAGATGGGTGAGCATCAATCCCACCAGTACGCAAAATCGAACCATTGTATCCCCCAATTGATAATGACAAAGTCCGCACGCTAGGGCTAGGCTCCCCGCATCCTCAGTCCTTCGCGGTATCGCCACCGGACACGCTCGTGTCCTCTAGTCGGTCCAGGTTCAGTCCGATCCATCATCAGCATCAAAATGGCAGTGGGATGGCGAGCACCCATACGCAAATACCTGCAAAATGAAGATACTCGGATCGGCGGCAGACTTGATGTACCTATCTTCCGATTTTCCCGGACAGATCAGCAATGCTTCGGCGCTTGCAGATCGCGATAAAGAAAATTGGCGCAAGGAATGCCACGCCCTAGCGCTTGCGTCACTCCAGAAAATTGCACATAGACCCGATTTGGGGGCATTTGCGTCGGCCATAATTAAGAGTTTATCGAGTGGCAGGTTCAGCGGATGCAACGGCACCAGGGTATGTGCGGCGATGTCGTTTCCAACCGGATTTGATCCGAGTACTGGCATGTTTGTTCTGCCTTTGTGGGCGGTTGGTTTGATCGTGGCGCTCTTCAGCGTGCTTGGCGTCCTCGCCTTCAATCGAACGGGGCGCGAGCGTCTGGTCGGATCCCTCGCACCGGCTGCGCTGGTACTCGTTGGAGCCGGCGTTTCCTTGTTCTTTGTCGATGGTGGTCCGCGCCGCGACTTGTCAGCAGAGCGCAGGTCGCTCGACGCGCGCGCGCAAGAATTGTTGATGCGAGCCGCGATGCCGAATTCGCCGCTCGCATGCCTTGACACCTATGCGGGCGAAGCCGTGGAGGCTTCTTGCGAAATGTCGTTGTTCGCAACACCTGAATCGGTTGCGGCAGCCATGTCTTATGTGTCGGCGCAACTGTTGCTGTTGTCGGATTTTACCGATCACGCCCGCAAGGCTCGCAGCGGGGAACCGCTGGCGATTGTCAATTTGCGCCGGTCGATCGAGAAGGATCGTTTCGGGCTCGTTGCCCAGTTGCTCACTGTGCGCGACGGCTGCATCCCGAATGATTGCGTGGCCCTTGCATCGCTTCACGATCCCGGTCGCATCGGCACCAACCTCGCAGAGGGGGCCTTTGATTTCTTTGTGGCGCTTCACGTCGCGGCTTGGCCCACGGGCGGTACACGACCAGCGACTGCAGCCGCGGTGGCATCGTCGCCCGGAACGGCACCTGCGGGACCCACGTTGGCGGGCACTTCGACCGCAGCTACAAGGACCGTCAACAGGACGCCGCCAGGCGAGCTGTTTTTTCCTTCGTCGTCATCAATTCCGCCCGTCAGCATCATGAATGCTGAACCCGCAATGACAGGACAGTCAGGTATTGACGCGCCGGCTGCCAAGCAGACCACGCGGTCGACACCGCACCGAACAGCGCCACGTCCCGCACCATCAACTCAACCCACAGATTTAAATGCACGCTGAACAGGGCACCCACCGATCCGCAACACGATCAGGGGACAGGGGACACATACCTCCAGTTCCCGTAATGACACTTCGACGATTACAAAATCATCCGGACCATAATTCATCATAGCGAACGAAGGAGGTTCGTTATAATGGCTCCGATACACAGCGCTCCAAGTCAACGACATCACGGTCGGACGCACCAACGAGGCCATGGCCCAAACGGGGTACCCCCTAAGCGGAGCAGCTATTCTTTTATTTCGTTATTTCGATTACTCGGACAAGCTCCTAGGCACATCATTGCCTTCGTGATTTGTCGCTAACAACCGAGTGTAGAAAATAAATGCTGCTGACAAAGCCAGCTATCAAACCAAGAAAAAATGGCCGATTGCAGAGGCCGTAGGTCGAGACACAAATTTCGTCGGCCCAAGCATATCCCTGGTGTTGCAGTTGAGCTGCACCAAAAACCGTTGCATCAATTAAGAGCAACAGACCTATAATGCGCACGGTTACGGCCTTTCATACGGCAGCGTTTTTCTACGATAAGTCCCTCCCGCCAATCAACAGCGATGCCGTACATCAATACCGTGTAATTCAAATAATTCTTGGACACTCGAACTTATTCGTCCATCGACCATTGCTCGGTGCACCAATACGACGACAATGATCATTGGCGACATCCACCCGCATGACGCCAAGCAGAAACAATTCCACATTGCCCATAGCTTCCCCCCTTGGTCTCTCACTCCCCAAAATGATGGCGACTCTTGATTGCTGCGCGCGCCGCCCTTGACTTCAGTTAATTTCGAAATCCTCTTCATTGTGGCAACAGCGTTCCGTAGCAGGAACGCGACACCATTTCAGAAGAAACCTAGCCCACGGCGAAAAAGCGGGGGCCAGTTCGGGGCGAACACAACCGGCCCAGGCCGAGTTTAGGTCAAGTTTTAGCTAAATTAAGGTTAATTAACGGTAACATTTTGCCTCTCTGTTGTAGCATGTTACCAGCGTGGCTGATGCGGCTCATGCCGATAGGGCCAGCCATGAAATCGCTAATTCGTAAGCATGCAATTGTCCTCGATAATCGCAAAACGAGCATCAGCATCGAGGATGCGTTCTGGGAGGCTTTGAAAGCGATTGCGACCGCTCGCGCGACAAGCGTGGCAAATGTGATCTCGTTGATTGATGCTCATCACCCAAACACGAATCTATCGTCGGCCATTCGAGTGACTGCTCTGGAATTCTACCGAGACCGAAAATTGCCGTCTTGGCTCAGAAGTGGTCGTCACCAGTTACCTCCATAATGATACAGACAGCGTGGCAATTCGGCTCGCCGCGTTCATCTTGAGGGAGTGTTTGAGGGAGTGTCTGGTGACAGCATGTGCTGACGTGAAGAAGCGCGCCTTGCCGAATACATGGGCAGAGTTCCGACTTTGTGGGTGAGAGAGACATCATCGCCCGGATGATCTCCTACCGAATCCAAGAGGAGGCATTCGGCGGGCTCGTCGTGGCGTCTCGTTCGTGTCGATTACCCAGCTATTCAACACCACGCCAGCATGGCCCTGTTCAGACCCGAAGGTGGGGCGGCGCCGAACATCGCCCGCCATCGCTGCCGAAGCGCGACGATGGTGAGGGAACGCACGAGGTTGACTTCGGCTTCGATCGCCGCAGGTTTTATCGACTGCTGCGTCATGGTCAGGAAGCCTTCTGCTCGCTGAAATCGGATTTGGATGTCGGCTTGCACGGTTTGCCGGCGACGATGTGATAGCCCCGGTCGCCATTGCCGACTTTCTGTGAGACCAGCGTGAGAGCGCACCACTCCAGCAAAGAGTCCGCGACTTGATGCTCGTGCCGGACGCGCCGCCAGGCTGCCGCAACAGACTGAGCAGCCCCGCCTGCTTGGAATTTACCCGGTGGCTTGGTTTTGTAGATTTCTCGGCCGCGGCCGCACGTTGAGCGCGTTCTCGACCGCCTTTTCTATCTGACCAGCACTGACGCGAGACTCGGCAGCTTTGGCGATGCTGGCAGCCGTATCGCGCCGTTCGCGCTCTGTTTTTCAGATTGACGCGAATGATCGTCTCGACCATGTCGGCCGGCAGGTCAGACCTGTTTCGCTGCGCTCGCGGCCCTGACGGGCGGGTGATCCCTCTCCCGGCCACCGGCCCATCCCCTTGATAAATCAACAACTGGAACTCCCCCTGCGTGAATGGCTGATGGGAGTATGAGGCCGACAATTTGCCTCAATGCTGCGGTACCCTCCAGTGGCGGATTCCGGATCAAAGGATATGCCCTTACTCGTGTAACTATTCTAAATAGTTATCGTATGCATATGGTGAAAGTCTGTTGCTGATTATATTTAGGCAGGTTGCCGTGCTTTCCGAATCGGAGGAAATCATGAGCAACCTTCAAATGTTTTTCCTTGGCACGATGACGGCGTGGCCTGCGCTGACAGTGTTAGCCTGGTTGTTATGGCGAGCACCAACAGGGGAACCAGGTGAGAATCTCAAGTGGCGAGCACCTCTTGTCGACAAATGATTTTCGCCAGAGCCGGCGCGCTCTACCACATTGTTGCAAACGATTGTTGACTTCCGGTATCTGAGTAGTCTACTCTAAAAATTGGATTGTGGGGGGCAACAGAAAGTCGGCAATGACGGGGATTGTCGTTGTTCTACTATTTGTAATCGCCGCGATATTCACCGCCGCCCAGTTCCCACATCAAGGTTACGCGTGGGCGGAGGAGATTTGCTTCGCAGCGTACGGCCTGTGCAATCACCCGTATTGGCTCGGGCTAGCAGCCGGATTACTAAGTAGCGTCGGTTGTTTGCACTTGATTTTCCGCGACAACCGCAGGCCGCCTAGTGATTAGCGCGCGATGGACACGATGATGGCTGCGTTCGACATGTTTTCGCGACCTTTTCCAACGCATTGGATGCCCTGCCGGCGCGGCCAAGAATGCGTGATTTCGGTCATCGAAATCGCTGCCTCGCGGTCTAATCGAGACATTCGACCGGTACGAATCCAATCTTGACAAGGGCTTATCGAGCATCCGAGCCGTATTGAATATTCGCTCAGTTCGCCGTAGCATGGAAAATGAACTGTTGTGGTCTGTTGTTGGCAGGCCAAAATCCTTGCGCGTAATTCGGGCCAGCGGCTGCTAAGCAAGAAAGGTGATCGCTGCAAGATCGGGAGCCGCGTTGTAGAGGGATTTTTGTAGATTGATTGACTATGGGCGTGGGTGCCTGCGCTGCCGGACAAGAAAGTATAGCCGTCGGGTGCGACCTTTTACATTTGCTCGGCCGATAATTCCATTGGTGCCGGGAACATTTTTGACAACAACTTGTTGACTTAAAGCTCGGAGAAGCGAGGCGCAAAGACGCCCTATATGTATATCTATCGCCGCCTTCTGATGGAAATAGTAACTTTGGACGATAAAAAAACGCACGAATCGCGATGGCCGATTCTCGTCATTATATTTGCGGCGATCATGACGCTCGTGTGGATAGGAACGCTTTCTTTGCTTTTGTGGCGTATATTTTACTAACAAATCACATCACGAATTCGCGCTGGAGAATGGAGCCCTTTTTTTACCGAAGGCCCCCAACCCGCTGGGCGAGATCGATACCAGCCGCACAGCGATCTACGACATCACTTCCAAAACGGTGTATCTGCCAAACGGCCGACGCATGGAGGCACATTCCGGCCTCGGCAGCTACATGGACGATCCGCGCTAAGGGAGGATCAAACTCTGCGTTGATTTGATGAGCGGACTTGGTCAAATTTTCGAATGAGCCGGCCTCCGAGGCATGACGCAAACAGGCCCGAAACAACAGATCATTGCGGTGGCCTCTTGACGCGCCGGCTTCTTCGTGACGCGCTCGAGGCGGCGCCGTCCTCATGTCATTAAGACCTTTGATAGTTGGGAGATTGGCAACATCCCCTAATCCACCTCGGATGAATTCATAAGTGCCTCTGTCAGTGATACTGGGCGGGGCGACGGCGAAGCCGTTGGCCCCAGGCAGATCAACGGGCGGCTCCGCACCGTAGATTCGAATTCCACGCCGTTCCTTGTTGTTCCGATACCAGCAATGGAATTTCCCACTGGCAGTGCGCACAATCACGGGCGTGTCGCCGTGTTGCCGTAACATGCGTTCCAGCAATAGCTCATCAGCTGAATCGACGTCGAGTATTGTCAGACGATTGCGTTGACCAACCAGAACACCGATCGACATATCGGCGAACCGTGGCGCCACGACCATTTTTGAACTCGCGGACAAGGTAAACTTCAGCCAGTTGCGCACCGCCGGACGTTTGTCCGATATGGGAATTGTGATCAACCCTACTTCTGCATATGGCGGCTGCCACGTCGCAAAACTCATCGGGATACTCCGTATTCACGTTACTATAGGACCACCCTGCCCGGTCCGTGGCATGGGTCGTCGTCTCGGCCAATCGGGGCAAAATATTCTGGCAGTGCGTGCAATCGAGCTAGCGCAGCCCGGTCAATCGTTCGTGCGTACCGAAGTAACACGTCGCGAGTGCCGAAACATTTAACTCCGCGCCAACTGTTGGCGCAGACAGATCGCCGATGTTGGATAATCCACTGAATGCGATTGCGGCATTCAATCACTCTATCTCTATCGGAGAGATAGACCACCGCTGGATAGTCGTCACGGCACTCGGCTTGTCGCGCCCGACGGCCCCTGTCACGAAGGAATTTCGACGATCCCGCCGGCCCTGAAGGCGGGCTGGTTCCCAAATTCGATTCAAACACACCCCTAAGGTCGATGTTGCCGGATTGAGTGAGCGCGCTCGTGGGATCCGGCTGGTTTGCACAATTTAGAGGCATGATCAGTAATCCGTCCAACATCCGAATATTTGCACTGCAATGAGTATTCCTTCAAACATCGCGGACACACTCACCGGCCTGGACTAAGCGGTGCTCGGCCTCGTCGAGAAAATCGTGCAAGCTTTTGGTGACCTCTTTGCGTTTCAATTCCACTCTGGCTGCGAGCTCGTCCGAATCGATTCCTTCGAGTTTGAAACCTCGAGCCAAGGCGGAGTCCATGCTTACGATGATGATCAGTTCGTAGACCGCGTTCTCGATCTTTTCAAAGATTGGCGAAGAGCCACTTCTGATGAGGTGCTGCCATTTCAAGCACAGTTCATTGGCCCTATTCCAGTCGTCCAGTATCCGGCAGTGTAAGAATGTGTTTCGGGTGCTGTGGATTAGTTTCGGCAGTACTTTGTATCCAGCCATGTTGCGTTCCCTTGTGGTCAACGGAGACGATCACGAGAACTTGGCCTTACTGAGCTTGGATGTCACAGGACGATTTGCTCGGGGGCGCAGACATTATTGTCCCGGGCTTCATTCCAACAAGACAAATTCCCTGACATATTCGTCGCGCACTGGTGCCGAATTGTCCTGTGACTTTTCAGGCCGCATCGACAACAATCTCTCGGTGTTCAGACCAAGACCTTGAGCGATTGATATGACGGGCTGTCTCACCATGGACCAAGCTGCCGCAAGACTGCATAAAAGTCGACGCTGGCTGCAGGATTGGCTAAGGGATCATCCCACCGATCGTTACGGTGAGCCGTTCTACGTTCGACTTGGCAGGACGAAGATTTTCGACGAAAATGACGTTGGCCGCATAATGGAAGCGGCCAGGGAGGAAGAACGATGCCGATTAGGCTCATTTCACCGCGGCTCGGAAAAACACCGTTCTACACGGCCCGCGGCAAGCACCTCGGGGTATTCGTTGATCGAAGCACTAAAGCCGGCAGGCGAGACCTCGCGCTCAAAATAGTTCGGAAATGGGAGCGTGAAATCGAAGCCGGCGAGTTTGCCTTGCCAAGCGATCCGACTTTCGCAAGCGCCGCAGTCCACTACATGAACGCCGGTGGCGAGCGCCGCCCACTCACCCTTCTCCTGAAATATTTCAAAGCCAAGCCACTCAAGCAGTTCGATCAAGCAGCTATCGATGCAGCATCCGCCGCCCTAATGCCGAAGGCGGCGGCCGCAACCCGTAATCGTGAAATTTACACACCCGTCTCAGCCGTGCTGAAGCACGCCGGATTCGATTTCAAGATCCGGCGTCCAAAGGGGTGGCGGGGCCGCATTGTCCGAAGGTGGCTATGGCCGGAGCAAGCGTGGCGCGTGATTGCGGGCAGTTATGAAATTGACCCGGAATTGGGCGTGCTTTGCGTCATGCTGCTGTTCGGCGGACTCCGAATCAGCGAGCAACTCGCGATGAAGTGTGACGATGTTAGAATAAGCGAAGCATTTGCGTTCGTCCCCGACTCGAAGAATGGCGAACCACAGCCGGTCCACCTAACGCCCACGATGATTGAGCCTCTCAAGACTCACCCTCGCGGCATCGATCGAATGAGGGAGCGTTTGTTCCGGTTTCACAAGGGTGGCGGATCAGATTTCAAGCTGATCCAGGCAACTGCAATTGCTTCTGGTATCGAAGCTCCGAAACGCGTCAAGCGCGGCAGCAAGTGGCCAGTGCTAGCGCCATAGGAATTCGACTGGGTGACATGGCATACGTTCCGAAGAAGCTATGCCACGTGGATGCGCCGCTATGGCGATCTCGATGACAAGGACTTGGTCGACACCCACCGCTGGAAAACGATCGAGTCAGCGAGCCGATATGCCCAGACGGTTGTTCACGAAGCTGCACGAAAAGCGGACATGCTTCCGACGCCGCCAAATCTATTGCAGCGCCGAACGGGGGAAAATCTGCGGAAGCCGTCTGGTTGAAAAACGACCCGTTGGTCGCATTGCTGGTGGTATTCTTTTCACGCGAGACGCGCTCCCTAGCAATGCTTCACTTCGAAGGCGCAACCGCCGCCGACACTCAATCAAATCTCGCCGCCGCTCGGAAACAGTGGAAAAATTGCGGAAAATGGTTTTTTTCCTGTAACCAATTGATTTTATTGAGGATGGTGTTTCCTTCACACGGGAGAGGTCGCAGGTTCAATCCCTGCAGCGTCCACTATTAAAGCCGGCATTTGGCCGGCTTTTTTGTTTCAATTTCATCACTCAAGATTTCGACTAAACGACGAGGCTGCGGATGCCTTTAACAAGCAGTTGGTCGCCCTCGCCAAAGCGGAGGCGCAGCAATGAGCCAGGCAGAACTTTTCCAATCTCGCGCCAATCGGCATCAAGCCGAAGCTGCTAGCGGCGCGCACCAGAAAAAGCGTGGCGTTCATCCGCGAGCGCCTCAATAAGCTGGCGGTTACCGCTGCGATTGGGGCCGCCATCAACCCCACGGCGCGTTGTTAATTGACAGCTTGCGCGGTGCGGAGGAGGATTCGCACGGGCTTAGCCATGAGGTAGTCGCTAAGACTGCCGACCTTATGCGGGGAAGTGGAAGTAGTTCGTCTGACGTTTCTAGAGCGGCTGCGGGTGAAATCCGGTAGGGCCCACGTCCCGCTCCAGTTCGCGTACGACATATCATGTAAGAAAGTGCATCTTGAAATCTTCCAGGCTGTAGGTTCTTGAATCCCTGGTGTCGGTGATGGTAACGCCGAGGTTGGTCCCCATCGCCACTTCGAACGCGTCTGCCGCCGTATCCTTTTCGAAGGACACCTTCCCGTCGAGCGTGTTCACATCAATCCTGAATCGCATTCTCGGTCCTCCAATAGAAGGGGCGCCTTTGCGGGCGCCCCTTCAGTTGTCTTATTTTATCAGACGACTCAATCTTTTCATCGACTTGCCGACCAATTCGTTGGCATGCACGAAATGGTCAGGCCGCCAAGTCCTCCGGGTGATCGCGGATCCACGCCGGTTGACTGCCCCGAGAACTCCAGGTTTGCCAAATAGGCCCACGATACCGGACGGTTTCAGGCAAGCTCCTTTTGGTTACCCGACAGCCACGAACAGATCACGGCTGGAACGGCTCCGAGAAGACCAAACTCCAATACATCAGCAAAGGGGGTCAATCTCCTGTCAAACATCAATAGACCCGCTAACACGGTGATGAGGTAGCCCGCCAAGTCCGTCGCAACGATTCTTGGCAGAAAAGTTAATTTTGACGCCAAAACCAATCCACAGTGCCTGTCAACAGTGCTGGTACAGTTCCAATGAAGAAAGTGAACATGACAATGATGAGCAAGAACGACCAATTTGGGTGGCCGGCGACACTAAGCGAACCGACCAGGACGGCAAGAAAGCCAAGGACTGGTGCTCCCAAACTGAAAATCAGAAATCGCCTCATGCTGCCCTTCCCTGCTTTTGCGTGACCATCGGATTCCGGGTCCATGATGTATCCATCCAACCCTTTGGGGAGGAGCTTATCACGAATGTATTCCGCTTCTTGGATTGCGTAATATTGGTGGCCAGTTCCGTCAATCACCCATCCTTCCATTTTATTGAACAACCCATCGAAGGCGTTTGGTCATCCGGACCACGGCCGGATTCGGCCACTTGCTTCAT
>Ga0209488_10004842_pt1 | contig 10429 bp, 10 predicted proteins | sample Rivendell_Oct201_8_FD_188349 | JGI IMG/M metagenome (GOLD analysis project Ga0209488, IMG submission 188349) | Vadose zone soil microbial communities from the Eel River Critical Zone Observatory, Northern California, USA -... | ecosystem: Environmental > Terrestrial > Soil > Vadose zone >... | reverse complement strand
CTGGTGGACGCGCTCGCCGAGGCGCTCGCCGACGTGTGGGACAGGCTAGGGCTCGCCCTGAACCGCCGGCCGCTGGCGGCGGAATGATCACGAGCAAATTTCCAGGGGTGCCGATGACGCCATCCCGCCTGGGCCACGCGTGCCAACGCGGAGTGGCTGAAGAACAAACCTTTTGCGCCGCGTTACATTAGCCCGGACGTGGTCGCCACTGGATTGAAGATTGAAGAGCCTGTGCGGGCACATCCATCACCAACGCGACCACCAGCAAAATTTACCGCTTATGCACTTTTGGACGCGGACGCTGTCGTAACCGCACCCCAGGCCCTCCGCCGTTCCCGTCGATGAACTCGATCCCAGCGGCTTCCAAGGCGCGGCGAACGGCCAAGTCGTTGGCCATGGTCATTGATGTTTCGCCGTCAGCGAGTTCTGCCCGCTTGATCGTAGCAAGTCCTAACGCCGCTTCGCGCGCAAGTTCTGCGGCACTCCATCGAAGGAGGGCGCGTGCCGCTCGGATCTGGGCACTATTCAACGGCTTCGGTTTCATCGTTGACCAGGAAGGTATCGTATGATACAAACGGTATCTCATGATCCCGATGGGGTCTCTGCGTGCAGCAAAAGCCATTTTCGAGAATGGAGGAACCTATGAAATCGAACTTATGGAGAACCCCTGCGGACCGCCGGATGTTCATCGGCGGCTCGGATGCCTGGATCATCATGGGCAGTGACGAAGCCGCCCTGGTCCACCTCTGGCGCGAGAAGCGTGGGGAGGCCGAGCCAGAGGACCTGTCCGGCAACCTCGTGGTGCAGCTGGGGCGGACAACCGAGGAGCTCAACCGCTCCTGGTACGAACGCAACACTGGTCGGCGGGTCCGCGACGTGCAACGCCGGGTCAGGCATTCAGCAATACCGTGGATGGCGGCAACCCTGGACGGCATCGTGGAGGGCACGGAGGCGGTGTTCGAGTCCAAGTTCATGCTGCCGTGGTCCTTCTCTGAAGAAGCAGCCGCCGAAAAGTACATGCCGCAGCTCCAACACAACATGTGGGTCACCCACCTGCGTACCTCGGTGCTCTCGATCATCACTGGTGGGGGTAAATGGGTGGAGATCGCGATTCCCATGGACCCACTTTATCTCAGCGTCCTCGTGTCGGCGGAAAAGAAATTCTGGCGCTGTGTGCAATCGGGCGAAGTCCCCCACCTCGTCCTGGCCGAGCCGCCGCGTCCGCGTATCGAGGCCATCCGCATCGTCGATATGAGCGCGTCGAATTCCTGGGCGGAATTCGCCGCGCTCTTTCGCAACACTCGAAGCGCATTTCTCGACCACGAACGGGCAAAGAGCGAGCTCAAAGCCTTGATGCCCGAGGATGCCAAGGAGGCGATCGGGCACGGCGTGAAAGCCAAGCGGTCCAAATCGGGGGCGGTGAGCTTTGATGTCCTGGAGACGGAGGCCACCCATGCCCCGGTCCAGTGAAACGGTCGCGGCGCTGGCCTCGGCCTTGGCCAAGGCGCAGGCCGAACTCATCAATCCGGAAAAGTCGCTGACCGCTACCATCCGCGCCGGCCGGCCAGGGGAAGGCGAGCGCAGCTTCCGCTATGCGCCGCTCTCGAGCGGGCTCGATATCGTGCGCAAGACCCTGGGGCAGCACGAGATCGCCACAGTGCAGACGACTGCGATCGACCAGACTGCCGGCATGGTCAATTTGACCACCACGCTTGCCCATGCCTCGGGCGAATGGATTGCGTCGGATTGGCCGGTCTGTCCGATCGCCGAGACCGCCAATCCCCAGCGCATGGGCGCCGCGCTGACCTACGCTCGCCGCTATGCCCTGTTCACGCTCGTTGGCATCGCCGGCGAGGACGATCTTGATGCGCCTGATCTTTGTGACGGAGCGCCCTCGTTGTCGTCGTCAGCGGACGACCACTCGTCGAAGGACAGCCGATTGCGTATGCCGGCGCGACCTCCTGGCAATGGACATGTCCACAGCGGCCGGAAGGGCGAGACCCCGGTCACCCTCGATCCAGCGCAATCGGCCGCGTTGCGCGAAAAGCTGCTGACCGAGCTTGGGACCATCACCTCGGCTGATCTCGCTGCGATTTGGGCGCAGGAGGCGCTTCCCGCCAAAAACAGCCTCACGGCGCCCGATGCCAAGCTTGTGGAGGACGCCTTTGAATACAGGCTATCAGAGCTCGCACCTTCCGCAACCGCGGAAGCCGCAGACGACGCTGCTCCAAGCATTCATGTTGATCTAGCTGGCGCCCGTGCAACGCCCGCGAAAGGAAACGGCGACCCCGACCAGCCCGACGGCATCAACAAGAGCGTGCTCGTCCTTGCGAGACCGCGGCGCTATCGTAACCGGGAGCATCTGCGTTTTGTCGCCCAACAAGCATGTCTCATCTGCGGCCGCAAACAATCCGATCCGCATCATCTTCGCTACCTGCAACCGCGGGCGCTCGGCCGCAAAGCGAGCGACGAGTTCGCCGTGCCCCTATGCCGCTCGCATCACCGCGCCGTCCATCGCGCCGGCGATGAGCGGGCCTGGTGGAAGGCGGCCGGCATCGACCCCGTTAAGATCGCCCGCCAGCTCTGGCGACAAACCCGACTCGGTGATCGGCAAGAGCATTAGCCGCCGGATCTCGCGGCGCGCCCGGAGACTCGATCAATTGCCTCGGCCCCTGACGCCACGAGGGAATCGCGGTCCGATCAGATTGCCACACGCGGACCCGACGGCGGTCGGGCGCCGTGAGCAGCACGGACGTCCTCCTCAATATCGCAACGGCCGCCCGGCACTTTCACGCAAGCGACGGCACCGGCCTTGCCGATCTCATCATCGACGGCCACCGGGAAACCTGGCCGCTTCGCAGCAAGCGCTTTCAGACCTGGTTGCGCCAGCAATACTACGAGCGCACCTGGGATGCGCCGAGCCCTCCCGCGCTTACGGCAGCCCTCAATGCGCTTGAGGCGCGGGCCCAATTCGATGGTCCGCAGCACAAAGTCTCGGTCCGCCTCGCCGAGCAGGACGGCCTGATCTACCTCGATCTGGCCGATGAGTTCTGGCGTTGCGTCGAAATCGGCGCCAAGGGATCGCGATGAAATGCACGAGCGATGATGGTCAGCTTTGATATGCCGCCTTGGCCACGCCGTAAGGACTCTTCGGTCTGAACGCCGTCTGCTCGTTTGCCGCGCCCGTTCCAGTATCGCCAAAGCACTCCGAAGAACCTGCGTTGTAAAAGCGGACCGTCCCCCACAGACGCCGCAGCGTCTCGAGCATATTGAGCGTGCCGACGGCAATGCCCGTCAATGTCTCTGCTGGCTGAGTAAAGGACAGCGCCACCGAGGACTGGCCTGAGAGATTGTAAATCTCATCCGGTGCGACAGCCTCGATGACCAGGGCCCCCGACTGGAAATCGGCCGGCGACATCGAACGGAGCGCTACCTTGTCGCGGATGCCGAGCGCAATCAGACCATCCAGCCGGGCGGAGTCGCGCGAAGTGCCATGAACGACATAGCCTTTCTCAAGAAGAAATCGAGCAAGATGAGCGCCGTCCTGACCGGTTATGCCGGCGTGAGGGCCACCGTGCCCGATCTGACCATCATTGCACCATGCCATAAATGGCCGCTTATTCAGTAGTGGAACGCAATCAACACGAGCGAGACGTCTTATTTACAAGTAGAGATTGTTACTTGGCAGGACGAAGCCAAAATCATCAATCTATTCAATAAACCTCCGCCGCCGCGCGGGCGCCGTCTACACCCTGATCCAGACTGCCAAGTACCAGGTGAGCTGGCAGTTCGTTTCAATAAAGTCCCGAAAGCCCATGCACGTCTTGGGCGTGGAAGCTGCCGTGGTAGGCGTGGCCTCGGTCGCGACGGCGCGCGGCCCACGCCTCCACTTCGCAGCAGGCGCCAGCGACCGCGAGAATCGTTATCGTTCCCCGTGGCCGCGACGAAAACTCACCGGCCAGGAGAAGCGCAATCCGGCCGCGCGTCTTCGCACCGTTGACCGTCAGGCGGCCCCTCACCATTACGATCGTCCTTGCCAGCGATCCCGTGGCGAATGGTTCGGCTGCGGCCACATAACGGAACGCAGGCGATCCGCAGGTTTGCGGATAGAGCGCCGCAAGCTCGCTAAAAGGGCGGCCGGCCGCCGTGCGGGGGAACGGGGCCGGCCGCCACGTACCCGGGTTCGGGGAGGAGACGCCGGGGAGCGTAACCTACGCCTCAATGCGAAAATAGAATTTGCCGATATTGTTGCGATTGTTCCGATCTTGCGCCGATCTTCAGCTGAGCACCTGTTGCGCTGTTCGGCCGGGTGGAAACCAGGCCAATCATCGCTTACGCTCCACTCACGCCGTGCCACCACGACATCTGGAGGGTTGTCATGAATCCATCAGCCATGACGGTGGTTGTTTATATCGCCCTCGCCCTTGGCGTCACCTCGGCCCATGCAAGCCCTTGCAGCGACGATATTGCACAATTGGAGAAGGCAGTACGCCAGTCCGAAAGCAATTCCGCTGCCGGCCCGACAGCGTCGCAATCGATCGGCGCGCAGCTCGGCCATCAGCCAACGCCGGAATCGGTGAGGCGCGCCGAAGTCGACTCAAGAGGGGGCGTCGACGCGATCTTGACCCGCGCCAAAGCCTTGGACGCAGAAGGCAAGACCGCGGAGTGCATGGAGTTGGTTGGCACCGCCAAGCTCAAGCTCGAATGAGCGTAGCCGGAAAGGGCGTCGCGTCTCACCGACATCCTTCGTGCTCGGGCGCGTTAAAACCCCTGACCGAAATTCCCTGATCTGTCGATGCTCTGAAGTTCAAGCGCCAACAAGGACCTGTCCCAATTTACGCGAATGAGGGTCAATTGACGAGGTCGCGCTGGATGACCGCCTTGGTGGCTGGTCTGGTGTTCGGAGCGGTCATCGTCATTGCCGCGCTGGGCGTCGATGTCGTGAGCGCGCAGGAAGCCAGCACAACGCTGACGCCTGCGGCACTTGCGGAAATTGCACAGGTGGAAGCCGAAATCGATCGGATCGAGGCACAGTCACTCGAGCGGCTGGCGGCACCGCCGGATAATCAGGTCCAGCAAATCGAGCTGCTCGGCAAGCTGATGCTCTATGACAAGCATCTATCGGTGAACCGCAATGAGGCTTGCGCTTTCTGCCACATGCCCGAGACGGGATTCACCGGCCCGGTATCGGAACTCAACCGGACAACCGGGTCCTATCCCGGTTCGGTGCGCACACGCTTTAGCGACCGCAAGCCGCAATCGCACGCCTATGCGCCGCTTGCACCCGTCCTGCATTACAATCCCGGCCAAGGCGACCTCGTCGGCGGCAATTTCTGGGACATGCGCGCCACCGGCCGCCGATTGGGCAACCCGGCCGCCGAACAGGCGCAGGGCCCGCCAACCAATCCAGTCGAAATGGGCCTGCCCGACAGCGCCTGTGCGGTCTACCGCGCCTCGCAACGGCCGTATCGCGCGCTGTTCGAAAGCGTATGGGGCAAACAAGCCTTTGCGATCGAATGGCCGAAGGACGTCGAGCAAGTCTGCGACCAGCCTGGCCCGCCAGCGGCCAACGATCCGATGCCGGTCCATCTCAACGAGCTTGATCGCGGACGGGCTGCCGCGACATTCGACCAGATGGCGCAGTCCATCGCCAGCTACGAAGCCTCGGCCGAGGTGACGACATTCACCTCGAAGTTCGACGCGATGCTTGCAGGCAAGGCGCAGCTCACCCCGCAAGAGCAGATGGGCTACGAGCTGTTCCGCGGCAAGGCGCAATGCAACAACTGCCATCGCGACGGCGGACCCGGCGAGGATCCGATGTTCACGGATTTCACCGCCAGCAATATCGGAACTCCTGCCAATCCGCGGCTTCCTTACTACGCAGAAGATCGACCCGACAGCCGCGGGTATGTCGCCAATCCGGCAGGACCGTCATTCGTCGACCGCGGCGTCGGCCGTTTTCTCACTCAAACCCATCTGCTCAGCCAGCCCTCGGCAGTGGATGCGCGCTGGCTTCCCCTTGTGCCTGACAACCAAGGGCGGTTTCGGGCGCCGACGCTGCGCAACGTCGACAAGCGCCCTTATCCGAACTTTGTGAAGGCTTATGCGCACAACGGATATTTCAAGAGCCTGAAGTCCATCGTGCATTTCTATAACACGCGAGATGTCCTGCCGCGCTGCCAGCCCAATGATCCCGGCGAAGGCACGGCATGCTGGCCCGCGCCTGAGTCGACCGACAACATGAACACGAAGCGCGTGGGGCGGCTGGGCCTCTCGGACGCAGAGGAAGACGCGCTCGTGAGCTTCATGCAGACGCTTACCGACGGCTTCATGTCTCGTGATCAGCGGTAAGATGCGTCGCATCCGGCATCGGTGCGGCTCAAGTGACGAGAATCACGAGAAGATGGCGAAAGAACTTCGGCAGCGCGCGCTTGACGTAGCCCCGGTCAGCTCGTCCCCTCGACGACGGCGCCATATTCTGCCGCCGAGTCTATAAGCCATCGCCAAAACGCGGCAGCATAACTTCGGAACACCGCGAATTCGTAGGTCGGCGTCTCATCGAGTTGCCACAGATGGACAGCGATGTGGCCCACGGTCGTGACCGCAGCATCTCCTGCCGTGAAGACTCGTGGATTCAGATCGACCGGGACACCTTTGGCGAGCACATCGCGCGCTCTGCCTCCTGCAATCCGCACAACCGCGCGACCATCGGACTGATCGCTGATCGAAGCGAGATTCGAAAGATCGTGCCGGAGCAACTCCTCTAATGAGGTCCCATCCCGCCCCTCTGTCACCGCGAGCCAGTATCCTGGCCCGACCCAGACGAAGGCGAGCGATCCGCGCGCCGCACGACGTGGCGTTGTCGGCAAGTCGAGCCCAAAGACAGCGCGCACACGCCTCGCTAGTGCTTCGCTTGCACCCTTGCGCACCATGACGGCGGCTAGCGCGAGATCAGCACGCTCAGACAGCACAACACCTGGCCCGCCGTTTGCAGCTCCATACCGACCGGGGAGTGCAAGTCCCTGGAGAGCCGAGCAGGGCGTCGGATCGATCTTAACCACGCACTCGTTCTCCCTGCGGATCGACGAAGCACGGCGCACAGATCTCGACTTCGACGTCATTGTTGCGCACCGGGTCGACAGCGCGCACGCGCCCGCCGATCCGTTCCGGCCCGCGGGTCAACAGTCCCACGCCAATCCAATGCCCCAGCGTCGGGGAGAATGCGGCGGAGGTCATCACCCCCTGATCGCTATCCGCGCTCGCCGGACCGTCAAGCGGTACAAAATGGGCACCGGCGCCAAGGCGGGCATTCTTGTTCGCGGGTTTGAAGCCAGTAAGGGTTGGCCGATCGACATCGAGCAGCGCCGAGCGGTTCGACATGGTCCGGCCGATATAATCCTTCTTTGTCGACATCAATTTGGCGAGGCCCAGATCTCGTGCTGTGGTACGACCATCGATCTCGTTGCCGGCAACATGTCCTTTCTCGATGCGCATGACGCCGAGGGCCTCGGTGCCATAAGGTGCGATGCCGAAGCGCGCACCAACCTCCATCAACGTCCGCGCGAGCGCGTCTCCGAACCTTGCGGGCACCGCGAGTTCGTAGGCGAGCTCGCCCGAAAATGAGATGCGGAAGAGGCGAGCCGCAATCCCACCCAGGGCGGTCAACTCTGCAGCCGCCAAGTATGGAAATCCCTCGTTCGAGATATCGAAAGGGGCGTCGACAACGCCGGCGAGTACATCTCTCGCACGAGGGCCGGCTACCGAATATTGCGCCCATTGATCCGTCACGGAAACGAACTGCACGTCCAATTCCGGCCACAGCACCTGATGGCAGAACTCCATGTGCTGAAGGACCTTTGTGGCGTTCGCGGTGGTCGTCGTCATCAAGAAGCGATCGTCAGAAAGGCGGGAAGTCGTGCCGTCGTCCATGACGAAACCATCCTCGCGCAGCATCACGCCATAACGTGCCCTGCCGACTGCGAGCGTCGACCAGTGATTGACGTAGAGCCGGTCGAGGAAGAGTCCGGCATCCGGTCCCTGCACATCGATCTTGCCGAGCGTCGACACATCACAGAAGCCAACGGCGGAGCGGACGTTCCGCACCTCGCGGTTCACCGTCTCCAACCAATCGCGTTCGCCCGGGCGGGGAAAATACTGAGCGCGCAACCAGAGGCCGGCCTCGACAAAGACCGCATTCTGTTCCTCGGCCCAGGCATGCGACGGCGTCAGTCGCGCTGGGCGGAAGTGCGTTCCGCGATGGGGACCGGCCAAGGCACCGATCGCAACCGGAGTGTAGGGGGGACGGAAGGTCGTAGTGCCGGTCTCCGCGACCGACCGACCCGTGATGGCCGCTACGATTGCAAGGCCGTTGACGTTGGCTGTCTTGCCCTGGTCGGTCGCCATTCCGAGGGTGGTATAGCGCTTCAGGTGCTCCACCGACCGAAAGCCTTCACGCTCGGCGAATGTGACATCATCAGCCGTCACGTCGTTTTGAAGATCGACGAAGGCCTTTCCTTTCGACTGAGCGACGTACCACAGTGGCGCCGTTCCAGAGGCCTCATCCTCGGTCTTTGGTACGTCGATCGGCTTGGCAGTGAACCCCGCTGCCTGCGCCGCTTGTGCTCCCACACGCAAGCCCTCGGAAAGGCAGGCGGCGAGCGTCAGCGTGCCGTTTGCGGCGCCCGCGACCATCAAGCTTTTCGGAAGGGAGCCCGGCACAAACGCCGCGATGGCGTCGTTCCATACCGGTCGGCCGCCGTGATGACAGCACAAATGCACGGCTGGATCCCAGCCACCGGATACTGCGAGCGAGTCGACCTCGAGATCTTCAGTCCCGGCGGGTGTGCGCACGGTAACCGCGCGCAGGGCATTCCAGCCTTTCGTTGCAACCACCCGGCTGCCGGTCAAGATGCGTATCGCACCGGAGGTTTGTGCCGCGAGTTGCGGCGAGACCGCGGGTCGGCTGTCTATGACCGCGGGTACTTCGACCCCGACCTTTGCAAGGTCAAGCGCGGCCTGCCAGCCGTCGTCGGTGTTGGTGAAGATGGCGACGCGGCCGCCTGGTACGACCGCGAACCGGTTGATGTAGCTGCGGATCGCCGAAGCCAACATGATCCCGGGGCGATCGTTGCCGCCGAACACGATCGGTCGCTCGATGGCGCCAGCCGCCAGCACGGCGCGCTTGGCCACGATTTTCCATAGGCGTTGACGCGGTTGATAAGGGAGCGGAGTCGGCAGATGGTCGGTGACCCGTTCTATGACGCCATAGGTGCCGCCGTCGTAGACACCGAACACGGTGCTGCGCGGCATCAAGCGCACGTCCGGCAAGCTTGTGAGTTCGTCAACAATGCGTCTCGCCCAGACATGGCCCGGGCCGCCGCCGATTTCCTGGCGTTCTGCAAGCAGCCGGCCGCCAAAACAGAAGTCCTCATTACAGACGATGACGCGCGCACCCGAACGCCCCGCCACCAGTGCCGCTGCCAGACCCGCCGGGCCTGCTCCGATGACGAGCACGTCGCAGAACGCGTAGGCTTGTTCGTAACGGTCCGGATCACCAACGCCGGCGCCGCGGCCCAAACCGGCGGCGCGACGGATGATGGGCTCATAGAGCTTTTCCCAGAAGCTCGATGGCCACATGAAGGTCTTGTAATAAAAGCCGGCGACGAAGATCGTGCTCAGCAGCGAATTGACCGCCAGAACATCGAATTTCAGCGAAGGCCAGTGGTTTTGGCTCCGCGCCTCAAGCCCCTCATAGAGCTCGATCGTGGTGGCTTTGGTGTTGGGTTCGCGGCGCGCACCGGACCGCAGCTCCACGAGCGCGTTCGGCTCCTCGGAGCCCGCGCTCAATATACCCCGGGGACGATGATACTTGAAGCTGCGTCCGACAATACGCGTGCCTTTCGCGAGCAACGCGGACGCCAGCGTATCTCCGGCAAAGCCCGTGGCCGCTTCCCCGTCGAAGCGAAAACGAAGCGTCTGCGAGCGGTCGATGAGGCCGCCGCTCGGCAGCCGGAAGGGTTGCGGGCCACTCATGGTCCGGCAGCCCCGTGAAGGGCTTGCGTCGCCGATTCAACGGCTAGGATATCGTGCGTGAGGGTATTGCGGGTGACCACGAGCCAGGCATGACAGCCGCCTGCGTGGTACCAGAATTCCCGATGTGCGCCGGCCGTGTTGTCGCGCTGATAGACATAGGCGGTAAATTGCTCGAGTGCGTCGGGCTTATCCGGGTCCGGACGCTTGAGAGCAGCGTCACCCAAATAGGCGAATTCGCGCAAGTCGCGGTTGCCGCAGTAGGGGCAACAAATTCGCATCGCAATCTCTCAATGGAGGTTGGGTTGTGCGCCCACCCCCTTCTCGTCGATGAGATGGCCGGTTGCGAAACGATCCAAACGATAGGCGGCGGCAACCGCATGCGGCTCATCCCGCGCGA
>Ga0209488_10004841_pt1 | contig 10431 bp, 7 predicted proteins | sample Rivendell_Oct201_8_FD_188349 | JGI IMG/M metagenome (GOLD analysis project Ga0209488, IMG submission 188349) | Vadose zone soil microbial communities from the Eel River Critical Zone Observatory, Northern California, USA -... | ecosystem: Environmental > Terrestrial > Soil > Vadose zone >... | reverse complement strand
CAGCGCTTCCACGCCGCGCCTCTACGCTCGGATTCTTCGTCGCCACGCTCCGGGAGCGGGCTGAAACCCGGCGCGGCGCCCGTCGATCCCGCCCAAGGTCGCTGAGGCGAGCTTTTGGCAGGAAACTGAGCGCGGCGATCTCAGCGGTCGGTCGAGCCAACCAACGACGCATGGATCTGCCGTCACCCGGGAACTTCGCGCGCAGCACGGTGGCGTACTCGGCAAGCGCTCGATCATTCGACCGACCAGGGGCCACCACCACCCATGTCGCGACTACCTCCGCGTTCCAGCCCAGGTCGCGGGCGATCTTCGATGCCAGCCGACGCCGTTTGTCCATCGTGGACATCAGGTCGTTGATATCGACGATGGCAGTCTTCAATTCGGTCACCAGCACGGTTCCGGTCGAAGCGTGCCAGGCAAGGATGTCGATGACCCCACGCTCCCCGAACTCGTTGAACGAGACTTCCGGCACTGCCTGCCACCCCTCGAGCTCGGCGAACCAGCGAGACATCGCCTCGTGCATCTGGGCGTGACCGCGGTTCGTCAACCGGTCCAGGTCACCGCCCTGCCATCGCACCAGGCCCTCGAAACGGGCATCGAGCGCTCTAGCGACAGCGCGAATTTGACCGAACCCGACCTCATCCAGCCTTCCATGCTCGATCAGGGCCACGACTCCACGCGGGACTCCCGCAGCAACTGAGAGATCTCGCTGTCGCAACCTGCGCCGGATCCGCATCGCCCGGAGCCCCGAGCCGATGCGCTGGTCATCCATCCGGGGATGATGCGAGGGGCCGCTTATCTGCCGCTCACCAGCACCGGTGTAGATTTCTCCAATGAGCAATAACCCGAGCGCCACCGGTCCGAGTGGCCACGTGTACCTTGTCAGCGCCGCCCGGACGCCGATCGGCAAGTTCGGCGGGGCGTTGTCCGGGACGCCGGCGGTCGAGCTGGGCGGCGTGGTGATAAGGGCCGCAGTCGAGCGCGCCGGGCTCCCCGACGGGACGCCAATCGACGAAGTCCTGATGGGCCAGGTCCTCCAGGCCGGATCCGGCCAGGCTCCCGCCAGACAGGCGGCACTCCGCGCCGGCCTCCCGGACATGACGAGCGCCACGACGATCAATCGCGTCTGCGGCTCGGGGATGAAGTCGATCATGCTCGCTGCCGCGGAGATCCGCGCGGGCGACGCCGAGATCGCGGTCGCCGGCGGTATGGAGTCCATGAATCAGGCGCCCTATCTCCTCCACAACGCTCGCTTCGGCTACCGCCTCGGCAATGGCCAGCTGGTCGACTCGACCGTCGCCGACGGCCTGTGGTGCGCGATCGAGGACTGCCACATGGGCACCCACGCCGAGCGTGTCGCGATCAAGGATCGGGTGAGTCGCGAGGACCAGGACGCCTTCGCCCTCGAGTCGCATCGACGCGCGATCCAGGCCATAGACGAAGGCCGCTTCGGCGCCGAGATCGCGTCAGTCACCGTTCGCGATACGAAGGGCCGCGAGACGATCGTCGCCGTCGACGAGAGCCCCCGCCGCGATTCGACGATCGAGGCCCTTGCCAGGCTCAAGCCCGCGTTCGACCTCCCCGAGGGCGACGACCGCGGCGACGCCACCACCGGTACGGTGACCGCCGGAAACGCACCTGGCATCACCGATGGCGCGGCCGCGACGATCGTCGCCAGCGAGCGCGCCGTCGAGCAGCTCGGCCTCATGCCCCTCGCCCGGATCGTCGGCTACGCCCAGGCCGAGGTCGCCCCGAAATGGCTGTTCCTCGCCCCGGTCCAGGGCGTCCAACGCCTGCTCGATCGGATCGAGCTGCCGCTGGAGGCCTTCGATCTCATCGAGATCAACGAGGCGTTCGCCGCCCAGGTCCTCGCCGACGGTCGCGAGCTCGGCTTCGACTTCTCGAAGGTCAACGTCAACGGCGGGGCGATCGCGCTCGGCCACCCGATCGGGGCGAGCGGGGCGCGCGTCGTCGCGACGCTCCTCCACGAGCTCCGGCGACGCGAGGGGCGCTACGGCCTGGCGACCCTCTGCCTCGGCGGCGGCGGGTCCGTGGCGATGGCGTTCGAGCGCGTGGCCTGAGGCGGACGATGACCGACACGACGACGATGGCGCCGACCAACACCCCGGCCTCCGAGGCCCCGACGTTCCGCCACTTCATCGCCGGGGAGTGGACCGAATCGACGGGCGGCGCCACGTTCGAGAGCCGAAACCCGGCCGATCGCCGCGACCTGATCGGGAGATTCCAGGCGGGGACGCCGGCCGACACGGGGATGGCGATCCGGGCGGCCGAGATGGCCTTCCCGATCTGGAGCAGGGTCCCGGCCCCGAAGCGCGGCGAGATCCTGTATCGGTTCGGCGCGCTCATGGCCGAGCACAAGGAGCGGCTCTCCCAGGCGATGAGTCGCGAGATGGGCAAGGTCATCGCCGAGGCCCGGGGCGACGTGCAGGAGGGGATCGACATCGCCTTCCTGATGGCCGGCGAGGGCCGCCGGATGGCGGGCGAAACGGTCCCGAGCGAGCTCCCGGACAAGTGGGCCATGAGCATCCGCCAGCCGATCGGCATCGCCGGGATCATCACGCCCTGGAATTTCCCGATCGCGATCCCGTGCTGGAAGATCATGCCGGCCCTCGTCACCGGCAACACCGTAGTCTTCAAGCCCGCCAGCGACACGCCGCATTGCGCGACGCTCCTCGTCGAGCTCATGGCGGAGGCCGGCTTCCCGGCCGGGACCGTCAATCTCGTCACCGGCAGCGGCGGCGAGGTCGGCGACGCGATCGTCGACTCGCCGGACGTGCCCGTCATCTCGTTCACCGGATCCTCGGCGACCGGCAGGCGCATCGCCGAACGCGCCGCGCGCCGGCTCAAGCGGGTGAGCCTCGAGCTCGGCGGCAAGAACGGGATCGTCGTCCTGGCCGACGCCGATCTCGACCTGGCGACCGATGGGATCCTGTGGTCGGCCTTCGGGACGACAGGTCAGCGCTGCACGGCCGCGAGCCGCGTCATCGTGGAGCGGCGGGTCCTCGACGACCTGCTTGGGCGGCTGGAATCCCGCGCGGCAGCTCTGCGCCTGGGCCCGGGCAGCGACCCGGCGACCGACGTCGGGCCGCTGATCAACGGCGCCGCGGTCGACAAGGTCGCGTCGTACATCGAGATCGGTCGGCGCGAAGGCGAGCTCGTCACCGGTGGCGATCGGGCGACCGACGGCGACCTCGAACACGGCCATTTCTTCCGACCCACGATCTTCTCGGGTGTCAAGCCGATGGACCGCATCGCCCAGGAGGAGATCTTCGGGCCGGTCCTCTCGATTGTGCCTGTCGACGACTACGACGCGGCCGTGACAGCCGTCAATCAGACCCGATACGGCCTCAGCTCGGCGATCTTCACTCGCGATGCGAATGCTGCGTTCCGGGCCATGCGGGACTTCGAGACGGGGATCGTGTACGTCAACGCCGGCACGACCGGCGCCGAGACGCACCTCCCGTTCGGCGGCTGGAAGGAGACCGGCAACGGCCACCGCGAGGCCGGCCACGCCGCCCTGGACACCTACACCGAGTGGAAGTCGATCTACGTCGACTTCAGCGGGCATCTCCAGCGGGCGCAAATCGACAACCAGGAATAGCGCCCCCGTGACGACGTTCGACGACGTCCGCCGGATCGCCCTGGCCCTGCCCGAGGCGGAGGAGCGCCTCACGTGGGAGACCGACATCACGTTTCGGGTGCGTGACAAGATCTTCGCGATCGGCGGGGAGGGCGCCGATCGCGTCTCGGTCAAGGCCAGCCTCGAGACACAGGCTGAGCTGATCGACCTGGACCCGGAGACGTTCGCGAGCTCGGCCTACGTTGGTCGATTCGGTTGGGTGACGGTCGACCTCGATCGGGTCGATCCTGCCTTGCTTGCCAGCCTCATGCGGGAGGCCTGGCGGCGCTCCGCTCCGAAGCGCCTTGCCGCCACGCTCGAGGATGCCTGAATGACGACTCTGGGCGACGAGCTCCCCGACCACGTCCGCCGCAACCGCGAGGCCTGGGACGCGTGGGCCGTCGACTATGTCGACAACGGCGAGCGAAGCTGGCGACTGGCGCCGGGTGAGGAGAAATGGGGCAATTGGGGCATCCCCGAGTCAGAGGTCGGCCTCCTGCCGGCCGATCTCGCCGGTAAGGACACGATCGAGCTCGGCTGCGGGACGGCCTATGTCTCGGCGTGGTTGGCCCGCCGCGGCGCGCGACCGGTCGGAATCGACAACTCCGAGAAGCAGCTGGCGACAGCCCGCCGCCTCCAGGCGGAGCACGGAATCGACTTCCCGCTGCTTCACGGCAACGCCGAGACCGTGCCCTACCCGAACGCGACCTTCGACCTGGCGATCTCCGAATACGGCGCCTCGATCTGGGCAGATCCGCACCGCTGGATCCCGGAGGCGTCGCGGCTGCTTCGACCAGGCGGCCGGCTCATGTTTCTCGTCAACGCCACCATCCTGATGCTCTGCATGCCGGACGCCGAAGAGCCGGCAACGAACGCGATGCTCCGGCCCTATCGCGGGTTGCACCGGCTCGAGTGGACAAGCGATCAGTCCGTCAACTTCCATCTCGGCTACGGCGACTGGATCCGACTGCTGCGCGCGAACGGCTTCGAGATCGAGAACCTGGTCGAGCTCTATCCGGCCGAGGGAGCAACGGCACCCGACTTTCCGTACGCGACCAACGAGTGGGCGCGGCGATGGCCCACGGAAGAGGTCTGGATTGCCAGGAAGCGGGCCTGACGGCGAGCCGAGAGAACGGACGCTACGGTGTGTAGATCTCGACGACGTCGGTGACGGACAGGCCGGCGGCCCGTCCGCCGCCGATCACGTACCAGCGACCGTCGACCACCGCCGACGCGAGGCCGTGCCGCTTGGTCGGCAGGTCCGGCCCCTTCGACCAGGTCATCGTCGCGAGGTCGAGGACCTCGTGCTCGGCGTATGTCGACATCGCATTGAGGTTCTCGCCACCCGCGACGTGGATCGAGTCACCGAGCAGTCCGGCTGCGGAGCCGCCTCGCGGTGTCGGAAGGTCGGGCAATGCGCGCCATGTGTTCGTGCCTGGATCGTAGGCTTCGACCGCGCCGATCTGGTGCGTCTTCCGTCCGCCGATCGCGATCAGCAGCCCATCGGCCGCGACCGCCGTGAGGTGCTCACGCTCGGTCGGCATCGGTGCGAGGTCGGTCTGCCAGTCACCGGTTCGCGGGTCGTAGGCCCACAGCGCCCGCGGATCGGCGCCTTCGACGACCCCGCCGACGACATAGATCTTCCCGCCAAGCGCAACGGACGCGTGTTGCGACCGCATTGTCGGCATCGCTGTCAGCGTCGACCAGTGATGGGTCGCCGGGTCATACGACCAGAGGCCCGACCGGACGGCCGGCGTGAAGAACTCGCCACCGCCCGAGAGGTAGATCCGCCCGTCGAGCGCGGCGAGGCCGAAATGGTCGCGGGGCGCCGGCAAGGGAGGGAGCGCCGTCCAGGTGTCGGTTCGCGGGTCGTAGGACTCGAACGTGTCCAGCGTCTTGCCGTGGATGTCCAGCCCACCGGCGAGGTAGATCAGGCCGTCCAGGGCAACGGCTGCATTCTCCGCTCGTCGAGACGGCGTCGACGCTCCCGTGGTCCACGTGCCACCCGTTCGCGGCAGGGCAGGCGTCGCGCTCGCCAGTGACGCGGAGGCGCCGGCGGACACCGCGGCGGTGTTGTCTGGTTCGGCCGATGCCGGAGCCGTTGTCGGCGAGACTCCGCAGGCCGCGACGGCGATCGACAGGATGATCGCGGTAGCAACCAGGCGGTGGTCCATCGCCCAGAACTACCCTCGGATCCCGCCCATGGTTCAGTCGGCAATCGCTGTCGGGTACCCTTACGGCGCCGATGGAACCCGTCACGTCTTCGTCTGCGCGGCGTGCCCGCGATCCCTGGACCGTCCGGGTAGCCGGCTGGAGCGCCCGCCACCGCTGGTCGATCTTCGTGATCTGGTTCGTCGCGACGATCGGGCTTTTCGCCGTCAGCCTCGCGGCCGGCGGGACCAACTCGGTCGAGGCCGTCTCGAACAGCGAGCGCTCGAAATACGAGGCTGGTGAGGCCTACGTCGTCTACAGCGCCGCAAATGCCTCGGTCGGCCAGCAGGCGCCGGCCTCGCAGCAGTTCCTGATGATCGTGTCGAGCTCCAACAGGACCGTCGACGATCCAGCTTTTGCCGCCGACGTCGCGGCCGTCACCGCGAGGCTGGCCGCCGTCCAGGCGTCAGTCGACGGCACCACGGGACCGGTCCTCGACCAGCTCGTCGACCCGATCAAGGCTGCGGCGGTCCCCGCAGCGGCCGGTCTCATTTCTCCGGACCGGACGACCGTCCGGATCGTCGGGCGCGTGCCCGGCGACGGCCCGGTGCTCAAGGAGCGCCTCGCACCGATGCCGGCCGTCATCGCGGAGATCAAGGCAACGTACCCGGCGTACACCATCCACGCCCTCAACAACACCCTTGCCAATAACGAGATCAGCACCCTGATCACCGGCGGCCTCGACTCGTCGCTGAGGCTGACCATCCCGTTGACGTTCCTCATCCTGCTGATCGCCTTCGGGGCGGTCGTCGCGGCCGCGATCCCGCTCGTGCTGGCGGTGACCGCGCTCCTGGCGGCGTTCGGGATTCTCGGGCTCTACAGCCAGCTCGTGACCCCTGTCAGTCCGTACGCGAGCCAGCTTGTCGTCCTCATCGGACTGGCGGTGGCGGTCGATTACTCGCTGTTCATGGTCACGCGGTTCAGGACGGAACGACGCCACGGCCGCGACCGGACGGCCGCGATCCACGTCGCGAGCAACACCGCCGGGCGGGCCGTGTTCTTCTCCGGGCTCGCGGTGATGATCTCGATCGGCGGGCTCTTCCTGCTCGACGATCCGCTCTTCCGCTCGATGGCCGTCGGCACGATCTCCGTTGTCCTGGTCGCGGTGATCGGCTCGTTGACCTTCCTGCCGGCGACGCTGGCAATCCTCGGCGACGGCGTCAACCGGCTCCGGATTCCGATCGTCGGTCGCGATCGGGAGGAGGGGAGCGGACTGTGGGCCGTCGTCGTTCGGTCAGTCATGCGCCGCCCGATCATCGCCGCCGCGGGCACGGCGATCATCCTCCTGGCGATCGCCTCGCCGGTCGTCCGGCTGCACATGGGCCAGGCCGACTTCACCTCGTTTCCTGACTCGCTCGACGGCGTCCAGGCGGTGAACCTGCTCAACGAGAAGTGGCCGGCCGGCTCAGATCTCGACCTCTCGGTCGTCGTAACCCGCGCCGACGAGGCGCCGACGAAGGCCGCGATCGCCCGGATGAGCGACGCCGTTCTCGCGATCCCGGGTCTGAGCGGGCCGCCGAAGACGGACATGTCGGCCGACGGTCACGTCGCGTTCGTCTCCTACCTGATGGCCGGCGGCAGCAACGACCTGCGCAACCAGGACATCGTCCGGCAGGTCCGCTCATCGATCGTGCCCACCGCCTTCGCCGGTCTGTCGGGCGTCCGCGCCCTCGTCACGGGCGATGCGGCGTACACCCTCGACGTCGTCGACTTCTACCTTCACGGCATGCCACTGGTCATGGGCTTCGTGCTGAGCCTCTCGTTCCTGCTGCTCCTCGTCGCCTTCCGATCGATCGTCATCCCGATCAAGGCGATCCTGCTCAACCTGCTGTCGACCGGCGCCGCCTTCGGACTTCTCGTCCTCGTCTTCCAGGAGGGCTGGGGGTCCGACTTCCTCGGGGTCAAGCGAGGGCCGATCGAAGGGTTCATCCCGGTCTTCATCTTCACGATCCTGTTCGGGCTCTCGATGGACTACCACGTCTTCATCCTCACCCGGATCAAGGAGGCACGAGATCGCGGCCTCTCCTCGAACGAGGCCGTTGCCCGCGGTATCGCGATCACTTCCGGCACCGTCACGAGCGCGGCCGCGATCATGGTCGTCGTCTTCGGCGTGTTCGTGACGCTCGAGCTGACGATCATCAAGCAGCTCGGGTTCGGGCTCGCGGTCGCGGTCTTCATCGACGCGACGGTCGTCCGGAGCATCCTCCTGCCGGCTTCGATGCGGCTCCTCGGGGACTGGAACTGGTGGCTGCCGCGCTGGCTCGGCTGGCTGCCGCATGTCACGATCGAGGGCGAGTCCGATGAGCCTCCGATCGGAGCGGCGATCGGCGCCGGCTGAGGCCAGCAGCGAGTTGGCCGCCGATACGGCATTCGCCCTACTTGATCTGTGGGAGACGGCGAGACAAACTCGGGGTCGACGGGGATCTTCTCGACTTCATCCGTGAGTCTGGTGAGGAGCGCTGCACGCTTCTACCGTCCGCCGGGCTCAGACGAACTCATTGAGCCGCGTTCCGTTTCTGGGACGCGGCTCAATCATGTCTGCGGGTGCTTGCCTGAAAACGTCCAGGTCCCCGTCCCTCAGCCCCCAGCCTCGGGACGGAGACCTTGCCGGCGATTCTCCCCCGCGGACCTTGCCGGCCGCCTTGCAAAGCGGCGACGCCTCGTTGCAAAGGACCACAGCATCGGCTCCCGTGCGGCGGCCAGCGGCCACCGACCGTGGTCTCGGGCCATCGATCTGGGGTATCCTCTCGGCTCGCTGGGCCGGTAGCTCAATGGCAGAGCAACTGACTCTTAATCAGTTGGTTGGGAGTTCGAGTCTCCCCCGGCTCACCAGCACCCCGAACAAATGACCTGAACAAGCCCCGGAGCCGTTTCCGGGGCTTTTGAATAGTTCGCCGGCCCGGCGAGGCCCCGCCATTCGGTGCTACGCTTCTGCCCGTCCTTGATAGCCGGTCCTGTGAGGCCGGCGTACCGGTCCCGTGAGGCCGGGAAGGAGGCTGATCGACCGTGGCCAGGTCCTTCGGCGGCTCGGGCCGGCTCGACCGGCGCGCTCGCCGCCGCGTCCCGCGACCGGGCCGCCCATTCCCTTCCGAAGATCTCCGACCCGAGCCGATGCTGCCCTCGTGACCTTGCCACCCGCGCCCCGCCCGAGCGCCATCGTCGACCCGCGTGTCGGTCATCTCGGTCCCGCCCTTCTCGCTCTCGAGGACGGGACGGTCTTCCCGGGGATCGCCTTCGGCGCGCCGGTTGCCGCCGGCGGCGACATGGTCGTCAACACGAGCCAGACGGGCTACCAGGAGGTTTGCACCGATCCCTCGTATGCCGGCCAGTCGGTCGTCATGACGTACCCGCTGATCGGCAACTACGGGCGGCTCATCGACGACGACCAATCGATGCGGCCATGGCTCCGCGCCCTCGTCGTCGCCAACGCGACGGCTGCCGTCCTCGACGACGTTCGCCAGCTCGCGTCGCTCCTGCGTGATGCCGGCATCCCGGCCATCGCCGGCGTCGACACCCGTGCCCTCGCCCGCCATCTCCGGGCGAATGGCTCCCTTCGCGGCATCGTGACCGAGCCGGGCTTTGTCGATCGGGATACGGCCGTCGATCGGGCGCGGACCGTCCCGCGATGGGAGGACCAGGATTTCGTCGGCCAGGTGTCGCCCGCATCGATCATGGACGTCGGCAGTCACGACGAGGGCGGCCCACTAATCGGCATCGTCGACTTCGGGCTGAAGTCGAACATCGTCCGGGCGATGCGTCGACGTGGCGCCCGCGTCCGGATCCTGCCGCACACGATCTCGACCGCTGTGGCGCTAGCCCGCGACATCGACGGCCTGATCCTCTCTCCGGGGCCGGGCGATCCGGCCCGCCTCAACGGTCCAGTCGCGCTGGCTCGGGCGATCATCGATGACGGGCGACCGCTGCTCGGGATCTGCCTCGGCCACCAGATCGTCGCCCGCGCAGCCGGCGCCGAGACGACCCGGCTTCGTTTCGGGCATCACGGTGCGAACCATCCCGTTCGCGACGTCGACCTCGGTCTCGTCCAGGTCACGGCCCAGAACCACGAGGTCCAGGTCGTCGGCGACTCGGTGCTGCAGGAATCGGGGTTCCGGGTCAGCCAGGTCAACCTCAACGACGGCTCGGTCGAGGGACTGCGCCACGCGACCAAACCGATCGAGACGGTCCAGTACCACCCAGAGGGCGCGCCAGGCCCGCTCGATGCGCTCGCTGTGTTCGACCGGTTCGTGGCGCGAACCAGGGAGCACATGGCGTGAGCGGTCATCTTCCAACTCGGCCGGTCGTGGCCGCGGCCGCCTATCTGGCCAAATTTCATTGGGACAGGCCCTTGGCGAGGTTCGACGGGCCATCGCTCGGCCAGATACACGCGAATCAGCCTCCAGGGGCTGACAATCGGTCCGCGCCGCGGTCTGAGCGGGCACCAATCGGCGCAAAGGCCCTCAAGATTGAAATTTGGCCAGTTGCGGGCCAGGTCTCGCGAGACGCGGCGACCGGCGGCCGACGCGCATGACGACGAAGCCCGCGTCCGTGCTGATCCTCGGCTCCGGGCCGGTCGTTATCGG
>Ga0209488_10004840_pt1 | contig 10433 bp, 7 predicted proteins | sample Rivendell_Oct201_8_FD_188349 | JGI IMG/M metagenome (GOLD analysis project Ga0209488, IMG submission 188349) | Vadose zone soil microbial communities from the Eel River Critical Zone Observatory, Northern California, USA -... | ecosystem: Environmental > Terrestrial > Soil > Vadose zone >... | reverse complement strand
TGTCGGCCGGAGGAATTCACCACGAGGCCGCACCCAAGCCGATGCAACGCAATATGCCCGATCCGCTGCCGATTCTGCTGCTCGGTCGCCTGGCAATTGACCGACGCCGTCACAACCAAGGCCTGGGTCGCGCGCTGTTGCGTGACGCCATGCTGCGGGCCGTCCACGTTGCCAGCAACGCTGGCGTGTTCGCCATATTGGTTCATGCTCTGTCGGAACAGGCCAAGCGGTTCTACCTGTCGCGCGGGTTCGTGGAATCGCCGTTGCAACCGATGACGCTTATGATGACTTTGGCAACCGTACGCGCGGTTCTGGCGGAACCTGACTGAGCAATGCGCTCGTGACGTGGTGAAATCCATCGCGGGATGGACGGGTTCTCGGAGAAACTGATCGGGGAGGGGCACCAATCCAGAAGAGTTCTTGCTCGTCCATTGACGGATGTGATGGGCGGGTGATGCGCGACAAGCCGCGCTGCTTGCGACCGGCGTTCGTCATCATTTGCATCTTCACGTCTTTGATTTTCCGCAAACGCGGGATACCGGTATATCCGTTCGCGGTGGTGGCGACAAGAAGCGAGGTTTGCAGATGATGCGCAGGACGTCTCTCAGCCTTCTCAGTGCGGCGGCAGGCGCGGCCTTGACGCTCATCGCGATACAGCCCCGACTGGTCTTCGACGGAGCGAGCGCACGTGCGGCGGCCGGGGATGCGTACCGGCAGCTCAGCCTCCTTGGTGCTGTTTTCGAGCGCGTGCGCGCCGACTACGTTGACCCGCCCGACGACAACAAGCTCGTCGAATCGGCGATCTTCGGGATGCTGGTCGGGCTCGATCCGCATTCCAGCTACATGGATGGCAAGAGCTTTCAGGACATGCGACTGCAAACCTCGGGCCGGTTTGGCGGGCTCGGCATGGAGGTCAGCATGGACAAGGGCCTGGTCAAGGTGGTGGCCCCGATCGATGAGACACCGGCCGCCAAGGCCGGTGTGATGGCCAACGACATCATCAGTCACCTCGACGGCGAGCCGGTGCTGGGCCTCACCCTCGATCAGGCCGTCGACAAGATGCGCGGCCCGGTCAACACCAGCATCAAGCTGAGGATCGTCCGCAACGACAAGCCGATCGAGATTTCGATCACCCGCGATGTCATTCGGGTGCGCTCGGTACGGGCGAGCCTGCAGGGTGAGGACGTCGGCTATGTCCGCATCACCCAGTTCAACGAGCAGACTACCGACAATATGCGCAGAGCTGTCAGCGAGCTGACCGCGCAGGCCGGCGACAAGCTCAAGGGCTTCGTCATCGATCTGCGCAACAATCCAGGCGGCTTGCTCGACCAGGCGATCACGGTGTCCGAGTCGTTCATGGACCGGGGCGAGATCGTGTCGACCCGTGGCCGCAATGCCGATGCGACCCAGCGCTTCCTTGCGCGCGGCAATGATATGACCAAGGCCAAGCCGCTCATTGTGCTGATCAATGGCGGCTCGGCTTCGGCCTCCGAGATCGTGGCCGGCGCCTGGCAGGACCACAAGCGCGCGACCATCATCGGCTCCCGCTCGTTCGGCAAGGGCTCGGTGCAGAGCATCATTCCGCTCGGCCCCGGCAATGGCGCGCTGCGGCTCACCACAGCGCGCTATTTCACGCCGTCCGGTCGCTCGATCCAGGCGAAGGGCATCACACCCGACATCGAGGTGCTGCAAGACGTGCCGGAGGAGCTCAAAGCCCGCACCAACTTGCGCGGCGAATCGTCCCTGCTTGGTCACCTCAAAGCTGATGGCGGCCAGGAAGAGACCGGCTCGCAGTCTTACGTCCCGCTGGATCCCAGGAGCGACAAGGCGCTCGAGGCTGCGCTTGATCTCATGCGCGGCCGCAAGGTCAACCCGGCCTTCCCGCCGGCACCGGTGCGCGGGGCCGCGAACTGAGCGCCCGTTTGCAGCCCGCAGTGAGCGTCAGCGAAAATTCGGGAGTGAATGAGCCCGCTTTCACCATCGTTGCCGGATGTCGCTGCGCTCGGTTCGGGCTAGAAGCTGATCGCTCCCTTTACTGCTCCTATCGTGAGCTATGTCTGAAACTCGCTTGGGTCGCGGGCCGCGTTCCAGACGCGCAGGACGTTTACGATCCGCCGCTCTTCATCGATCGTGTACACAATCCAGAATTTGGTTCGATCGCCGACCTCAAACAGATAGGCGCGGTAGGGCGCTCCGGTTACAAAGAAAAAATTCCACGTGTGGGGAGATGTAGCAAACCAAGTCTCGAATACACGAGCCAGGCGTGCTTCTTGTTCTTCCCAAAATGCCGGCGTGAAGCTACGGCAATAACGCGCCAGATTGTCGATATCCAGTTGTGCGCGTTCGGTAATATCGACGCGGAACAACATCTTGATGGCTTAGGCAATCTCGCCCTTGCAGATTGCTAAGAATCGCCGCCTGAACGCCTCGCGATCAAATGGCTTTGCTTTGCCCGCGGCAACGTCAGCTTCGGCTTGCTTCAGCGATGCCAAAAGGTCTGCGCGCTCCTGCTCGGTCGGAACAGGAACTTCCTCCAAGGTGACGATAGGAACAACCATTGTCCGCTTTTTCATGCTCACAGCCTACCACACTGAGCGATCAGTGTCCAAAGAGCGCGCGGTGAAGGGCTCCATCGGCTGCTTGGTCCGCAGACGCCGCCCGCTCCATCTGTAGATCCACTCACCCTTCTCCCAGCAGCCGCTTCGCCTCCTTGCGGAACTCGGGCCCGAGGTCTGGGCGCGCGAGCGCGTAGGCGAGGTTGGCGGTGAGGAAGCCGATCTTGGAGCCGCAGTCGAAGCGCTTGCCTTCGAACTTCACGCCATAGAACGGCTGCTCGCGCGCGAGCCGGCTCATGGCGTCGGTGAGCTGGATCTCGCCGCCGGCGCCGCGCTCCTGCTTCTCCAGGATGTCGAAGATCTCGGGCTGCAGGATGTAGCGGCCCGTGATGATGAGGTTCGACGGCGCCTTCTCGGGCGGGGGCTTCTCTACCATCTGCGTGATGGCGAAGCCCTTGCCGGCGACCTCGCCGATGCCGACCACGCCGTAGCTTGCCACGCGCTCGCGCGGGATTTCCTCGACCGCGATGACGTTTGCGGGGCGCCCGATCTCGTTCGCGAACGCCATCATCTGGGCGAGGCAGCCCTGCGGGTGCTGTACGAGCTCGTCGGGCAACAGCAGCGCGAACGGCTCGTTGCCCACGAGCTCGCGCGCGCACCACACCGCATGGCCAAGTCCGAGCGGCTCCTGCTGACGCGTGAAGCTCGTCGTCCCGGGCCCGGGCAGGTCGTTCGCCAGGAGCTCGAGATCCGTCTTCCGCTGGCGCTCGCGTAGCGTCATCTCGAGCTCGAAAGGACGATCGAAATGATCCTCGATGACGCTCTTGTTGCGCCCGGTGACGAAGATGAAATGCTCGATGCCGGCTTGCCGCGCCTCGTCAACGACGTGCTGGATCACCGGCCGGTCGACGACCGGCAGCATTTCCTTGGGCATCGCCTTGGTGGCGGGCAGGAATCGGGTGCCCAGGCCGGCAACGGGGAAGACAGCTTTACGGATAGGTTTCATGCGCTCACTGGGTTCATGACGGTAATGTTAGGTGTGGTAGGCGATGGGAGGTGCCAAATAATGATTTCCGGCAGCGGCTTCGTTAGCACAAACGGTCGTTAACGGCCTCGCAACCTTATATGTTCCTCATAGGAAGGGCTATCGGCCCAAGGAACTATCGACGGAAGGGCTTTGGGTGACACGGGCTAACACCATGGCGAGCTTGATCCGATCGACGCAACGCTTGGGGGCAACCAAACGCTTGGGGGCAACCAAACGCTTGGGGGCAACCACCTTGGGCGCAGCCATTCTGGCTGCCACGGTGGCTGGCGGCGTAACTGGTAACGCTTGGGCGCAAGGCTTCGACCTGCGCAGCCTGTTTTCGTCGAATCCGCCGACCGGCTCTGTGCCGCAGCCTACGACCAGCGCTCCTGAATGGACCGGCGAATCAGGCTCCTCAGGCCATCCGGCCATGCAGGCTGACGCCATTCGGGCGGCGGCAGCAAACTTCCGGTCCTGCCTGGAGGAACTGTGGCCGACGGCGGAGCGCCGGGGCGTGACACGTGCCAATTTTGATGCCCAGACCGCAGGCCTGACCCCGGACTTGCGGATCATGGACTTCATGGATGCGCAGCCGGAGTTCACCAGGTCACTCTGGGACTACCTCGATACTCTGGTGAGCGACGCCCGGATCGAAAATGGCCGCAAGATACTGGCGCAATATCGCGCGACCTTCGATGCGGTCGAAAAGGCCTATGGGGTCGACCGCTACATCATTGCGGCGATCTGGGGCGTCGAGACCAACTACAGCACCGCCATCGGCGAGCGCAGCGTGGTGCGCTCGACCGCGACGCTCGCGTGTATTGGCCGCCGGCAGGATTTCTTCCGCGAGGAGTTCCTGTCAGCGCTGGAGATCATTGCGCGCGGCGATCTAAGGGCGGAGCAGCTCAAGGGCTCCTGGGCCGGCGCGTTCGGTCCGACGCAGTTCATGCCGACATCGTTCAAGCGATACGCGGTCGATTTCGACGGCGATGGCCGTCGCGATGTGGTCGACTCGGTTCCCGATTTGATTGCCTCGACGGCGAACAACCTCAAGAAGGATGGCTGGGTCGCCGGCCAGATCTGGGGCTACGAGGTGGCGGTGCCGCAGGGCTTCGACTACCTGCATGCCGATCGTGCGCGCACCTTGACGATGCGCGAATGGGAGCGCGCCGGCATGCGGCGCCCCGGCGGTAAGCCGTTCCCGCGCGGCGATGAGAAGGCCTATCTTATGGTTCCGGCCGGTGCGCAGGGGCCAGCCTTCCTCATGCTCCAGAACTTCCGCGTGATCATGAAGTACAACCCGGCGGAGGCCTACGCGCTGGCGATCGGGCACCTGGGTGACCGCCTGCGCGGGGGCGAGCCCTTTGCGCAGCCCTGGCCACGGCACGAGCGGGTGCTCAGCCGGTCCGAGCGCTACGAGTTGCAGCAGCTCCTGGCACAGCAGGGCTACGATATCGGGGAACCTGATGGCCGGCTTGGCCCCAAGAGCCGCAACGCCTTGCGCGCGTTCCAGGCCGCGGCCGGGATAGTTCCCGATGGCTTTGCGTCGGCCACGATCCTGGACCGTCTGCGGGCCCGTTAAGGATCGTCAGAATCGGTGCTGGGAATGCCCACCGTGTGTGCATACCGGGCCATCTTCAAGTTGACATTTTTGTTGTAATATTAATGGATAAGCTGGCGGCGCGTCGCCGGCAGTTGTTCCGTTCCGTGGATTGAGCGGTGCCGATGCATCCGAAAGGCGCTTCAAAGGGCCTGCGTTCTGCGCTGCGACTGGCGGCAATCGCCTGCGTGAGCGTGGCGTTGCTCGTGCCTGCAAGCGCGCAATTCTGGAGCCCGTTCGGCGGTCGTTCCCAGCCGCGGCCGTCGCAGCAGGGCGGCTTCAATCCCTTCGGTGGGTTTTTCGGCGGTCCACCGCCGCAGAATCAAGCGCCGCCTGCGGACTACTCCCGCGCCCCACCCCCGCCACAGCGCAAGGTCGATCCGGCTGCCGCCACCACAACGATGGTGGTCGTCGGCGACAGCATGGCGGACTGGCTCGCCTATGGCCTCGAGGAAGCCTTCGCCGAGACGCCCGAGATGGCGATTGTGCGCAAGAATCGCACCATCTCCGGGCTGATCCGCTACGACACCCGCCGCGACGTCGAATGGCCGCAGGTCATTAAAGAGGTGATCGCGGCCGACAAGCCCAAGCTGATCGTCATGATGATCGGCGCACATGATCGTCAGCCGATCCGTGAGCGCACACCGACGCCGGCTCCGGGGCGCGCGAATGCGCCCGCCGCCAAACAGCAGCAGTCTGTGACCGCGCCGCCGCCACCGGCGGCGCCGCTTGATCCCGAGCTGACGCCGCAGGGCGCAGAGCGGCAGAACGCGGAGCTGCCGGAGGCGCCATCGGAAGAGCCCGCGCTCATGGCGCCCGAGACGCCGCGTTCCGCTACCGGCAATGCGGGCCCCTTCGAGTTCCACTCCGAGCGCTGGGAAGCGGCCTATATCCGGCGCATCGATGCGACCATCGCGGCGCTCAAGAGCGCCGGCGTGCCGGTGTTCTGGGTTGGCCTGCCACCGCAGCGTGCCACGCGTGCCACGGCCGATTCGACCTATCTCAATGAGCTCTATCGCCAGCGGGCCGAGAAAGCCGGCATCGTCTACGTCGATGTGTGGGAGGGCTTCGTCGACAGCTCCGGTCAGTTCGCCGCGCAGGGTCCTGACTTCGAAGGTCAGATTCGCCGATTGCGCTCCGCTGACGGCATCTATTTCACCAAGCCCGGCGCGCGCAAACTTGCCCACTATGTCGAGCGCGAGATCCAGCGCACGATCGCCAACAGGTCGACGCCGGTGGCGCTGCCGACTGCGGTCGAGCCTGCGACGGCGCCAGGTGTGCGGCCGGGCGGTCCGGCGCAGCGCCCGCTGGTCGGTCCAGTCGTTCCGCTGACGGCCTTGGCCACCGGCCAGAGCGAGCTCTTGGGCGGCGGCCCAGCGCGTCCGGCGACCGGCTCGGATCCAGTTGCCACCCGGGTGCTGACCAAGGGCGAAGCGATCCCGGCGGCGAGCGGGCGGGCGGACGACTTCAGCTGGCCGCGCGGCAGTGCGGCGGTAGCCGACCCGTCGCTTGCAGAGACAACGCCCACGCCAGCGGTGCTGGGCACGCCGGACCAGCCGACGCCACGACAGAACGCCCCGGGTCAGGCAACAGGTCAGGCAGCGTCAGGACAGTCGAAAGGCCAATCGGCGCCGGGAAGCAAAGCAGGCGAGCCAAAGCAGCCAGCCCCAAAGCGCTCGGTCACGCCGTCGCTCTTCGATGGCTTCCCGCGTCCTCCCGGGGCGATCAGGCCTTCGGCATCGACACAAGGCGCGGTTCGCTAGCAAGCGCGCTTTGATCTCCGTCAAGGGTTCCGACCGGAGCCATCCTAAGCTCCACAGACAACTTTCACTTTCGACCTTTGGCTAATGGCGGAACCCGCGTCAGCCGTTGCGATTGCTGTATCGCTCTCTAAGATTGCAGTCCTGTCGTCGGCGCCGCCATGGCCGGCGCGGACTGATCGTAACGAGCGCGATCGACGTTCATGCGAATTCTGGAAACCGAAGGATCGGAAACGGAAGGAAAGCCAATGGTGCGCAAGCTTCTCGTCAGCACGCTGACGTCACTCATGCTCAGCGCGATCGCTTTCGGCGGCGCGCGGGCGCAAGACCGGGTGAAGGTTGGGCTCATTCTGCCGATGACGGGTCCATTCACGTCTACCGGTAAGCAGATTGATGCGGCGGTCCGCCTCTACATGCAGCAGAATGGCTCGACTGTTGCGGGCAAGCGCGTTGAGGTCATTCTCAAGGACGACGCGGCCAATCCCGACTCCACCAAGCGGCTGGCGCAGGAGCTTGTGGTCAACGACAAGGTGAACATTCTCGCCGGCTTCGGCCTCACTCCGCTTGCGCTGGCGACCGCACCGATCGCAACCGAAGCCAAGGTGCCCGAGATTGTCATGGCGGCGGGCACGTCGATCATCACCGAGCGCTCGCCTTATATCGTGCGCACGAGCTTCACGGTCCCGCAATCCTGCGTCATCGTCGGCGACTGGGCGGTGAAGAACAACATCAAGAAGGTGGTCACGCTGGTCAGCGACTATGCGCCCGGCCACGACGCCGAGACGTCCTTCAGCGAGCGCTTCAAAGCCAATGGCGGCGAGATTGTCGGGGCGCTGCGTGTCCCGCTGCAGAACCCCGATTTTGCGCCGTTCCTGCAGCGCGCCGCCGACGCCAAGCCGGACGCTATCTTCGTGTTCGTGCCCTCCGGCGCCGGCGCCATCGTGATGAAACAATTTGTCGAGCGTGGGCTCGCGCGCGCCGGCATGCGGATGATCGGCCCGGGCGATATCACCGACGACGACATCCTGCCGGGCTATGGCGACGTCGCACTCGGCATCATCACGGCGCATTTCTACGCCACGGCGCATCCGTCGGCGAAGAACAAGGCCTATACGGAAGCGTTCAGCAAGGCCAATCCCGGCATGCGGCCGAACTTCATGTCGGTCGGCGGCTATGACGGCATGCACATGATCTATGAAGCGCTCAAGAAGACCGGCGGCAAGGCTGACGGCGATTCGCTGGTGGCAGCGATGAAGGGGATGTCGTGGGAAAGCCCGCGCGGCCCGATTACGATCGACCCGGACACGCGCGACATCATCCAGAACATCTACATGCGCAAGGTCGAGAAGGTCGGCAACGAGCTGCAGAACGTGGAGTTCGCGACCTTCGAGGCCGTGAAGGATCCGGTGAAGGCCGCCAAGAAGTAGCGGAACCGGCAGAGGGGCCTCTAGCGCAAGATGAGCTGAGTTTGAATCGCCTCTTAATTCCGTTCGTCCCCGCGGAAGCGGGGACCCAGTTCTTTGGCCGAGTTCTCGGCCCCTGGATTCCCGCTTTCGCGGGAATGAACGGAGATTGGTTCGATGGCGGTGCAAACCTAAAATCCGGACGCGTGCGTGTGGGAGCGCGCATGGAAGCAACAGCATGCTGACCATCCTGTTCGACGGTATCGCCTACGGCATGCTGCTGTTCGTGCTGGCGTGCGGGCTATCCGTTACGCTGGGGCTGATGAACTTCGTCAATCTGGCGCACGGCTCGTTCGCGATGGCGGGCGGCTATGTCACGGTCGTGCTGGTCAATCGCATGGGCGTGCCATTCCTGCTCGGCCTGCCGCTGGCGTTCCTGTTCAGCGCCGCGCTCGGTGCCCTGCTCGAGCGAACGCTTTACGTTCATGTCTATGCCAAGAGCCATCTCGACCAGGTGCTGTTCACCATCGGGCTCGTCTTCATGTCGGTGGCGGCGGTCGACTACACCATGGGGTCATCGCAGCAGTTCATCGTGATCCCGAGCGCGCTGCAGGGGCAGATCGATGTGTTCGGCGTCGGCGTCGGGCGCTACCGGCTGCTCATCATCGGCATCTGTGCCGTGCTCACGATCGCGCTGCAGCTCATCCTCGTGCGCACGCGCTTCGGCAGCCGGCTGCGGGCGTCAGTCGATGATCAGCGCGTGGCGCGTGGCCTCGGCATCAATGTCGGCGTGGTGTTCGGGGTGACGTTCGCGGTCGGCTCGGGCCTTGCAGGTCTTGGCGGGGCGCTCGGCGCGGAGATTCTTGGCCTCGATCCGGTCTTTCCGCTCAAATACATGATCTACTTTCTGATCGTCGTCACCGTAGGCGGCACGTCGAGCATCACCGGTCCGTTCCTGGCCTCGATCCTGCTCGGCATCGGCGACGTTGCCGGCAAATACTATGTCCCGCAGGTCGGCGCGTTTGTGATCTACACCATCATGATCATGGTCCTGATCTGGCGGCCGCAGGGTTTGTTCGCGCGGCAAAGCGCGCGGTGAGGCGTGATCGGAATGCTCCAAAGCCCGCAAGCTCCCGATGTTGCCGAGCAGATGGCGCGCCGCGCCCGCTGGACGCCGCTCGAGATCGCGTTCTGGCTGGTGGCGTTCTCGACCATCTATCTCCTGCCCGGGCGCCACTTGATCCTGACCGAGATCGTGATCTGGGCGCTGTTTGCGCTGTCGCTCGACCTGATCCTGGGCTTCGGCGGCATCCTCTCGCTCGGGCATGCCGCCTTCTTTGGCGTCGGCGCCTATGCGGCCGGTCTCCTGGCCAAGCATGGGATCATCACCGAGCCGGTGCTGGCGCTGCTGGTCGCAGGCTTGGCCGCGACCGTTCTCGGCTTCCTGACGAGCTTCCTGGTCCTGCGTGGCTCGGATCTGACGCGACTGATGGTGACGCTTGGCGTCACGCTGGTGCTGCGCGAGCTCGCCAACCGCTATTCCAACATCACCGGTGGCGCCGATGGCCTGCAGGGTGTCACCGTGGCGCCGGTGCTCGGCCTGTTCCGGTTCGATCTGTTTGGTCACACCGCCTATGTGTACAGCCTCATCGTCCTGTTCGTGCTGTTCCTGCTGGCGCGCCGGATCGTCAATTCGCCGTTCGGGCTGTCGCTCCTCGCCGTCAAAGGCAATCCCCTGCGCGCCTCCGCGATCGGCATTCCGGTCGATTGGCGTCTGGTCGCGATCTACACCATCGCTGGCGGCTATGCCGGCATCGCCGGCGGGCTGCTGGCGCAAACGACCGCGTTCGCCTCGCTCGAGGTGTTCTCGTTCGATCGCTCCGCCGATGTGCTCCTGGTGCTGATCATCGGCGGGATCGGCTATCTCTACGGCGGGCTGATCGGGGCGATCATCTTCCGGCTGATGCAGGACTGGCTCGCCAATATTACACCGCAATACTGGCAGTTCTGGATCGGCCTTGTGCTGGTCGTGATCGTGCTGGTCGGCCGCGCGCGCATGCATCGCTGGGCGCTGTGGCTGCCCAATCT
>Ga0209488_10004839_pt1 | contig 10434 bp, 10 predicted proteins | sample Rivendell_Oct201_8_FD_188349 | JGI IMG/M metagenome (GOLD analysis project Ga0209488, IMG submission 188349) | Vadose zone soil microbial communities from the Eel River Critical Zone Observatory, Northern California, USA -... | ecosystem: Environmental > Terrestrial > Soil > Vadose zone >... | reverse complement strand
TGGATCATCCCCGAAAAGTTCGCTTTGTCTCTGCGGTAGAGCCTTGGCTGAAAATCGGGATACCATCGCGAATGCTGGATCCACGCACCGAGATACCAGGTGAGGCGCGCCGTTTCATAAACTGGAAATTCCGGTTCGCGCTGCTTCCACTCCAGCAGCGAGTCGCGCAGTTCACTGCTCAGCTCTTCATCGGCATCCAGCAGAAAAATCCAGTCATTTCTCGTGCACGAGGCCGCATAGTTTTTTTGATCGGCGTGGTTCGTGAAAGGCCTCTCAAAAAACGAAACGTCGCGCGCCTTCGCAATTTCCGCCGTGCGATCTGTGCTCCCTGAATCCACAACGACAATTTCATCGGCGATTCTCGCAAGCGAAGCCAGCGCGCGCGGCAGGTTGCCTTCCTCATTGAAAGTAATCAGGCAGGCGGAGAGGCGGTTCATCGGACTCCGGACAATTTTGGACTCGGAGCTAGTATCTCACAAAGCCAATCTTGGGAATCGAAGCAAGGATAGAACCGTCTTGTCGAGGGGCGAAGCCCGTTTATTTCGGCTGGAAATTCACGCGAATCAAGCTGCCGCCGATTCGAAACTCGGTACCATCCTGCAACATGGCCGCGCGCACCCGTTCTTCGTCGTAGTAAGTGCCGTTGGTCGAGTCCAAGTCCTTGAGATTGATGTGCGTATCTCTTACTTCCAGCAGGCAATGATGCCGCGATATTTCCGGATCATTCAGCGGAATGTCCGCGCCTTTGCGCCCCAGCGTGACTCGCGGCTTGTTAAGCGTGTGCTTCGCGCCTTTCGAAGGGCCCGACAGAATGCTGAGAACAACCTTCGCTTTTTCAGGCAGCCGGATTCCGGGATCGGGCGGCGGCAAATTCAGATTCGAACTCGAGGCGTTTGCCCTTGCAAACGAAGGAAGCGGTGACATCACCACCGTGGAATCCACGCGCCGCTTGATCTCCACGATCGTGGTCTTGCCGCATTTCGAACATTTGAACTGCACTTTCGTATGGCCGCCGAACTGCCCATCCTTCAGCAAATGCTCCGCGCCACAATGAATGCAAGCCGTCTGCATACTTCAAAATTAACACCATCCGAAGCGCAATGTTGCGCGCCGGAAAAGTTCCGGTCGGAAAAGTTAATCTGCGCTGCCGCGCCCGCAGCCTGCGTTCCGAATCCGCCAGCGATCGGTATCTTATGCTACGATTACAAGTCCCAGACCACTCAGGAGAGCGTGTGTGCCCGATCATATTTCGCGAAAAGAACTGAAGCAGGACAGAATCAAAGAAACCATTGAGCACGGCGCCGAAGCCGTTATCTCTCACGGACAGTTCACGCTCATTGTAGTGCTTGTTGTTCTGGCGGTGGCGCTCGGCTATGGCGGCTGGCGTTTTTATATCGATCGCCAGACCGTGGCGGCCTCCGCCGACTTCGATACGGCCATGAAAGCTTACCAGGGCCGTATCGCCCCGGCACCTGACCCCGCCGAACCCAATGAGCATTTTTATCCCGATGAGCCCACGCGGGCCCAGGATGCTCTGCAAAAGTTCACCAAGGTTGCCGACAAATATCCCAGCACGAATCCTGGAAAACTCTCTCGCTACTACTCCGCGATTTGTCTCGAAGACCTCGAGCGCCACAATCAGGCACTCGAAGAATTAAAGAAGATCGGCAGTGCCAGCGACAAAGAGCTCGCGTCCATGGCGCAGTATCAGATGGCGATAATCTACTCCCGCACCGGCAAGACCGATGATGCCGTCAAAACTTTTCGAGCTTTAGCGGACAAACAGAGCGCTCTTGTGCCGCGGCCGATGGTGCTGTTGGAACTTGCCGGCATCCTTCGCACTTCCAACCCTAAAGAAGCCGCCAGCATCTACCAGCAGATCAAAAAGGAATTCCCGGACACAGCCATTGCGGATCAGGCCGATCGCGGCCTGGATACTCTTTCGCCGAAATCCTAATCCGCTCTGCGCATAAGAATTTGCGCGGAGCAGCCGGAATATAACGGAGCGGCCCATCGAACCAGTTCCCACTCCTGCTCCCTGGGCGATGCGTGCGGAACAGTCCCGCGGCCGGCGTTATCCCGAGCCGTCCCATCCTTACCGCAGCGTCTACGCGCGTGACCGCGATCGCATCATCCATTCCCGCGCTTTTCGTCGCCTGGAAGCCAAGACGCAGGTTTTCACCACGCGTTATTCGGACCATTTCCGCAATCGCCTGACGCACACGCTGGAAGTCGCGCAGATTGCCCGCACCGTTGCCTCCGCGCTAGGGCTGAACACTGAGCTAGCCGAAGCGCTCGCTCTCGTCCACGACATCGGCCATCCGCCCTTCGGCCATGCCGGCGAACGCAAGCTGGACGAATTGATGGGCGCGCACGGCGGCAGTTTCAACCACAATCTGCACGCGCTGCGCATCGTCGAACAGTTCGAGCAGCGCTATCTCGATTTTCCCGGCTTGAATCTTACGTTTGAAGTTCGCGAAGGCATCATCAAGCATTCGCGCGATTATTCCGCCAAGGATTTTCCCGAGCTTTCCGAATATCTTCTTGATCTGCGCCCTCCCCTTGAAGCCCAGCTCATCGACTGGGTCGATGAAATTGCTTACAACACCGCGGACATCGACGACGCTCTCGAAGCCGAGCTCCTGGACCTCACCGTTTTGCGCAAGGAAGTTTCCTTTTTTAGCGAAGTTTACGCGCAGGTCGATTCCGCGCATCGCGGCGCGCGCGCAAAACTCATCTTCAACGAAGCCCTCAAACGCGTTCTGGATGCACTGGCCAGCGATCTCATTGAGACCACGCGGCAGCGCGCCCTGGCTTCCGCCGCCTCATCAGTGGATGACATCCGCCGCGCTCCAAAACGCCTCGCTGGCTTCAGCGAGGCTGCCACCGCGCGAAATCGCGAGCTTAAGCGCTTCCTTTTCGCGCATATCTACAACCATCCCGCCATCACCGAAGACCGCGATCGTTCGGTGAAGTGTCTGGAAGAGCTTTTCATTTACTACTTGGGCGGTCCCGGTTCAATGCCGGCTTTCTATGAAGAACTTGCGCATATGGAATCGCGCCACGTCATCGTTTGCGATTACATCGCGGGCATGACCGACCAATTCCTTCTTCGCCAGCATCATGAACATTTTGGCGGCGCTTCCCGCGGGCCGTTCGCTGTATCGGATTAGCTTCAGGAAAAAAACCGTATGATTCACGCAGTGTCCGCTGTGATGGGGTGGCGGCATGCGATCGTGCAAAGTGGAAAAGAAAAACAGAGTGGAGGGGCGCCCTCCACTTTGTTTTTTTGCTAAAACGCTTGACGTCCCGTTGAAAAGTTCAGAACCGGAGGAACGGTCCGAAGGCCACCCGCACATTATGGTGTGCGGATCCGGCGAAATAAATTTCGTCTCCGGCCTCCAGGCGCAGACCAACCGGTCCAAGATGCCCTTCCACACCCGCACCCGGGTAAATCGCGCCACTGACGTTGTTCGCGCGCAGGTTGTTCACGGAGTCCGTAAACGTTCCGAAAGTAGCCGGCCGCGGATCCAGCCGGAAATTAACAAAGCCGCCCTTGAGCGTGACAAATGGCCGAATCGCCCCGTGACCGGCTACGATTTTTGGCCCAAACAGCCCGTGAAGCACTTTGAGGCTGCTGTTTGCCACCGTGACCGTACAGCCCGTGCTCACGCAGTGGTCGGTGAAAGCCTGGTCGAAATCGTAACTCATCTCTCCTTCAAGCATGACGTGAGAGAACGCTTTGTAGCCCACGCGTCCTCCAAGTCCTGCCATATTCGTGTTAGTTTGCGTGAGGCGGAAATAGTCAGCGAAGGCGCCAACCTGAAAATGATCCTGCGCCGAGGCCAGCGGGACCAGCCAGCCTGCGAAAAATAGCAATAGTGCGACACGCTTCATTCGTGTTCTCCTTGCACAGAGTTAGTAAGTATTGCAGAAAGCAGGGGCTGGCGCCGGCTGGAGGTCTGCTTCTTTTGCTTAGATGGCCCCGCGCAAGCGGGAGTTGCCATGCCTTTTGGACCGGATTTTGGCTGCTGTGGCGCTGAGTATTTAGAGCGGTTCCCGCGGTAAATGTCATCTTTAGCGAAGCGAAGGATCTCACCCGATTCGCATCTCGGCAGGACCATAAGCCTCGGCATTAAGGAATTCTCACACCCCCCGGGCGAGCGTCAGAAACAGTGTCAGGTAGCGTTTCAGCTTTTGGGTGATGAGAAAATTTTCCTTCACATGCTGATGCCCGTGTTCGCCGAGTTTTGCCGCGATTTCCGGATGGGAAAGCAAGAAACGAATCTGATACGCCGCGCCTTCCACCGAATGCGCCAGCAAGCCGGTATGCTTGTGAATGATTTGGATGGGAATCCCGCCCACGGCCGAGGCTACCACCGGCTTTTTTTTCCACAGAGCTTCCGAGACCGTGAGGCCGAATCCTTCGCGCAAGCTTTTCTGAATCACGATAGTTGAAGCCCGTTGCAATGCATTGACTTCGAGCGGCGCCCACGCAGGCAGCTCTATCACTTTAATATCCGGGTCGTTGTCCGCTTCGCGCAGCACTTCTTTCAATACAACAGAGCCCTCCGGATCGTCGGAGGCGCTGCCTCCGGCAAGGACCAGTTGGCAATCGAAATATCGCTTCACGATACGGTAGGCGCGGATCACGCCGACGGGATCCTTCAGCCGGTCGAACCGGGAGATTTGGGTGAGGATGGTGCGCAGCGGATCGATGCGGAAACGGGCAAGCACTTGCGCGATGAATTCCCGCTCCAATTCACAATTCTTTTCCGAGAGCGGATCGATGGCCGGGTAAAAGAGATACTGCGGAATGGGAAGCTGCCGCGAGAATTCCGGCGAAGAAAACATGGCGCCGTCATACCGCGACACGAATTTTTCCAGAAAATCCCAGACGGCCCGATGGGGGTGCGAGAGATCGATATGGCAGCGCCATACCCAGTGATTTGCGCCAGGCTTGCGCGCCTCGATGAGCGCCGCCGGTTGGGGATCGTGAATCACCACGAATTCTGCATCCAGCGGCAGCCTCTCGCGATTCCTCTGGTTGTAGGCCAGAAATATATCGAAGTCTTTTTGAGTAGCATGGTACGGCGCTCCATGCAACGCGTTATGAAACGCCTTGGTTACCTCAAAAAAATCCTCGCCGCCGCTCATTACTTCCCATTTGATGTTCAGGTCCAGTTCTTCCGCCAGCGGCACAAGGCGAATGAGAATTTCCGCCACGCCGCCACCAACGGCCGTCGAATTAACCATCTGGATGCTCCGCCCGCGCAGCGGCTTCGCGAGCGCGCGCAGCTCCTCGATTTCGCCTGCGCCAAGCAACTCGGCATAGTCATCCAGCGGAATGCGGCCGAGGGCCAGGGTCTCGCTCATGCCTTTCTCCTTTCGCGATCGATCAGCCGGAGCAGCTTGGCGCGTGCGCTGTCCAGGGTGTTCGTGTAGATATCGATGTGATTCACGCTCTCGGCCAGCGTTCGCAAACCCAATCCGTCGGCAAGCCAGTGCGAGAAGTCGTTGGTTTGCAGCTGCACCCTCAGCCGCGAAGAAATAAAATGAAAATAGAAGCCTGAATGGCTGAGGAGCGCGATCCCCTGGCGAAATTCATCCAGTGTCCGGGCGCTCCGGCCGAGAGGGGCGGTGACTTCCACGCTTTCGCAAAAGTAGAATCGCTCCAGCGCGGACTGGCTCGCAAAGTGCGGATACGCCGCGCAATAATCGGCGACCACGCGGCATAGATCGCTGCGCAGCGCGGCGATCGAAACGTAGTCGCGAATGTCGAGCACGGCAAGTTGTTCGGCGAGATCGTTCCGGTTCGTGTCGGAAAGCACCCATTGGGCGAAATCGTTCGAAAAACCTTCCGTCAGGAAGTGATGGCTGCCCAGCGTTTGAAACGTGTGATGAAAAATAGACGCGTCGCTGCTGTGCTCCAGCCCCGTCAGCAACTCCGCGAGTGTGCTGGCCGATTGATTGCCGATTCGCGTGAGATAGGAAACGGTAACGAACTCGAACGGGGTTTCTGCCGTGTTCATGCGAGAGGTTCCTTCTTCCTGGAAAGTGCGTCAGCGCTCCTGTCGCGCCGGGAATTCTGAGATGTGAATCGATCCGGCCGGCTCATGTTGCCTGGGGCGCCTCTATGCGCTCCGTCGATTCAATGCGAATCTCAGTAAGGTCGGAGAGAAGATTCGCCGCCCAGCGGTAGACGTTGTGCTCCCGCACGGTGTGCCGCATCCGCTGCATCCGCCGGGCCTGCTCCTCTTCCGGCATTTCCAGCGCGCGATGAATGGACTCCGCAAGTTGCGAGATGTCGTAGGGATTGACCAGCAGCGCATCCGAAAGTTCGTGCGCCGCGCCCGCAAAAGTGCTGAGGATCAGCGCGCCTCGTTCATCCTCGCGAGCGGCCACGAATTCCTTGGCCACCAGGTTCATTCCATCGTGCAGCGAGGTCACCATGCAGAAAGAGCAAGCGCGGTAAAAGCGCGCAATCTCTTCGTGCGAATGGTGCTTCTTGCGAAACACGATGGGTTTCCAGCGCACCGTCTGGAAACGCGCGTTGATGCGCTCCGCTTCGGCGCTGACTTCGTCGAGGAAATTCTTGTAGCGCTCAATGTCCGTGCGGCTGGGCGCGCCGATTTGCACGAAAGTGAACCGCTGCTGGTAAGCGGGGTTGAGCTCGAAAAAACGCTCGAGCGCGCGGAAGCGCTCGAGGATTCCCTTGGTGTAATCGACGCGATCGACACCCACGCCGAGGAGCGATGCCTCGACGCGCATCTCAGAACAAAGCGCGGCGCGTTCTTCGCCAGCGTTGCGCGATTCGTTGATCGAATGTGAATTCTCAGGAAACGCCACGCTGATGGGATAGGGGCGCACGCGCGTAATGTGGCCCTGCCGGTTCACGGCGAAGCGGTCCCACTCCGTGAGCGCCTCGAGCGCGCGGTCCACCGTCTCCAGAAAATTGTTGCAGTGCGATTGAATATGAAAGCCGATGAGATCGGCGCCGAGGAGGCCATCGACAAGCTCGCGCTGCCACGGACAGATGCCGAAGACTTCCGCGTTCGGCCAGGGAATGTGCCAGAAGATCGCAACGCGCGCGTCGGGACGGGCGTCCTTGATCATTCGCGGCAGCAGCGCGAAGTGATAATCCTGCGCGAGAAGGATCGGCGATTCCGTGCTCTCCATTTCCTGTAAAACGACGTCGGCAAACCGGCGATTAATTTTTTGATACTGCAGCCAATCTTCGGGTCGGAAGACCGGACGCGTGTGCGCAATGTGCGAGAGCGGCCACAATCCTTCATTCGAAAAACCCTCGTAATAGCCTTTGTCTTCCTCGTCGCTGAGCCACACGCGGCGCAGCGTGTAACTCGGGTGATCGGGCGGAACGCGCAGGCGATCGCAGGCGTCCACGGCCTCGCGGTCGGCATTGCCCGAGCCGTTGGCAATCCACGTCCCGTTGCACGCCAGCAGGACCGGCTCGAGCGCCGTGACCACGCCGCTCGCGGGTACGATCATGTTGATCGATTTGTCCTTCTCGTTGAACACATGCATGTACGGTTCGCGATTTGAAACCACGAACAGCGGCTGGTCCTGTAATTTATTCCGCAAGCTCACGCGCAACCGTTCCGCCGTCCAAGTCGAAGCGTTGGAGTCGCGCAAGCGCGCTTCTTCCTCAGCAACCGCACGGGCCGCGCTCAGATCGTTCGCCAGGTGCGTCACTTCGTGGTTCAGTTGATCGAGGATTTCGCCCTTTGGAAGCGCCGCCCACGCGTGGGGCTGCCCCGTCCGAAGCGTTCGCAGCCAATCGGCCGTGCGCGCCAGTGGCCCCGTGAAAGTCCACCGGACAAGAACCAGCGCGAGTCCCGTGATCAGAAACGTTTGGACCAATGCATTGAGCAGGGAATCGCGAAGCGTGCGAGAGACCTGCTTGTCGATGAAACTGGTATCGTGGAACAGTGCCAGCGCGCCCACCACTTTACCCTCGCGGTGAAGCGGCAACGCATAAATATGTATGGGGACTTCTTCTTCCTGATTGAGAGAAGGACTTTGTTCCGAGCTCAGAAATTCGCCCACGCCGGCGTCCTGCTGTAACGCTCGAGTTGCAGCCGTGGGCCGCAATCGGAAGGCCGGCGACAATCCAGATGTGATCGCCAGAGCGGCGCCCGCGGCGCTGTATACTGCGACGCCTTTCAAGTGTTCGCGCTGACCGAAGCGCTCGACGACACGCTGCAAGTTCCTCTCTGGCGCACGGTCGAGCAGCGGCTCGACGCTTTCCTGGAGACTCTCGCCAAGAATTTCCGACCGGCGCGAGAGGTCGCTGCGTAGCAGGTGTTTTTCCGTGCGCACCTGGTATGCGGCAAAAAGTAAAGACACTACGGCGACGCTCACGATTAGGGGCAGGACGATTTTCAGAGTCGTGCGCATCAAGACCCCTCGATAGGAATATACAGGAAATCGCCGCATCGGGCTGGGTGCCGACGCTACGAGCGACTCAGAACTAGGAATATCCGGAATTAGGAGAGGCACGAAATGAACCAAAGCCGAAAGGGTCTTCATGCGTCCGGCTAAGATACGCGAAATCAATAAGATGCACGGAATGACGGAGCTTGGCGACGAAGAAGGAGTGCGTACTAGTCCTATGAAATTCTTGCCGCTCCTGCGTTGTCCAGTCGAGGATTGACCCTGCCCGTGCTTGCAAGTAGGATTTGGCTGCAATTTTTATGTATTCGGGGCCCGACCAGGAAAATGCAAAGGAGACACTGTGTATTGTTCCAAGTGTGGCGGTGTGATGGCGGATGGTGCGGTGTTTTGCTCGAATTGCGGACAATTGTTCGCGGTTGCCGCTGCGCCGCCAGTGATGACTGCCTCGGTTGCGGCACAGATCGGAGGCGGCGCGGCGGCCATACCCGCCTATGCCGGATACGCCGCCGTACCGCGCGTGGAGTACGCAGGATTCTGGCTGCGGTTTTTGGCGCTCCTCATTGACAACGTGCTGTTGGGTTTGGGTTTCGTCTTGATAGTGATTCCGCTGATTTTTCTGACAGGATTGCGTGCATTCTTCGACCAGATCCATCCGGGCGAAGACATGAATGATGTCGGCGTCTTCATGCTCATCGGATTGGTCTTTCTCGCCGCGACGGTCAGCCTGGTCCTGACGTGGCTCTACCACGCGCTGCTGGAGAGCTCCGAGTGGCAGGCTACGGTCGGGAAAAAGGCGCTTGGTCTCTTGGTGACGGATATGGCCGGACGGCGCGTCAGCTTCGGCCGCTCGACGGGAAGGCATTTCGGCAAGATCGTTACCAATATGGTGCCATTTTTAATCGGATACATCATGGCGGGGTTCACGGAGAAAAAGCAGGCGCTGCACGACATGCTGGCGGGATGCTTGGTGCTGCGGCGAAGCAGTTGAAACAGGGTGTGGCCGCCAAAATTCTCGCGGCCCGATGAACAATCCGCCAGCCGCTATTGTTTTACTTTGTCTGGCCCCTTGGAAGCAGCTTCGGATGCAAACCGCCGCCAAGCCGTCGACGCTGCGATGCATTCTCCAACAGCGCTGTCCCCGCTGCCGCATGTGCGGAATCTTCCGCTATTCCATCTTCCGTGGATTCCCGAAGATGTGCGAGCGCTGCGCCATCTGTGACCTCAAGTTTGAGAGGGAACCGGGCTATTTTTTGGGTGCCATGTACCTCAGTTACGGCTTGGGAGTTTTGATCATGGCGCCTATCGCCTTGCTGCTGTGGTTTCTGACTGGGTGGTCGATTACGAAAGTCATCCTTTGGGCCGCCGTATTGTTCCTGCCATTCGCGCCGACGATCACACTCTTTGCTCGCGTGCTGTGGATCTATCTTGACCAGAGCGTCGATCCGGAGCGGCCACATTAACGAGCTTTCCCAGTCCATCCCGCTAGCTGCGGCAATAAAAGGAAAGGCGCCCGCCGCGGCAGGCGCCCCTCCAGCAAATGAAATCATTGTTACTGGGGAAGCAGCACGGAGTCCACAACGTGAATGACGCCGTTTGACTGGTTGACGTCGGCGATTGTGACCTTGGACATGCCGCCCTTTTCATCAGTGAGGACGATGACCTTGCCCATGGCCGTGGCTTTGAGCGTGCCGCCGCTGACTGTCTTCAGAGTGGCGGTGCCATTGCCAGCCTTGATGGCTTTCCAGAGGTCCTTGCTGGACATTTTTCCGGCGACGACGTGATAGGTCAGAACTTTGATAAGTGTGTCCTTGTTCTCCGGCTTGAGCAGCGTGTCAACGGTTCCGGCAGCGAGCTTGGCGAAAGCTTCGTTCGTTGGTGCGAAGACCGTGAACGGTCCCGGGCCTTGCAGCGTTTCGACGAGGCCGGCAGCCTTGACTGCGGCGACCAATGTGGTGTGATCGGCGGAATTGACGGCGTTGGACACGATGTCCCTTGTGGGCAACATTGCCGCACCGCCGA
>Ga0209488_10004835_pt1 | contig 10438 bp, 9 predicted proteins | sample Rivendell_Oct201_8_FD_188349 | JGI IMG/M metagenome (GOLD analysis project Ga0209488, IMG submission 188349) | Vadose zone soil microbial communities from the Eel River Critical Zone Observatory, Northern California, USA -... | ecosystem: Environmental > Terrestrial > Soil > Vadose zone >... | reverse complement strand
CGGCGTCCTAAGCCGAACGCCAGGCCGTTTACCGGATCCCAGCTATCGTTCGTGCGGTAGAGATTGGTGTCGCTCTCGATGCTGCGATTGTCGAACGCGAAATAATTGTAGCCCGCCCGCACTGTGATCTCGGCGGCCCGGCGCAGCAGAAAATCCTCCACCTGTCCGCGCGAGGTCTGGGTATCGCCGGCAAAGCTGACCCGATAGCGGGTGGCGTTGATCTGCTGATCCGCATAGCCGGCGCCTTGATCAGAGGCTTGCGGCCGATAAGGCGGTGCGTTCACGGTTGAGGCGGCGCAGCCCGAAAGCATCAGAATCGCCGCGGCGCAGGCCGCAGCAGCGGCTTGCCTAAGCGACGATTTTGCCTGGATTTGGGCCTTTCTCATTCGCTCCATGGGTCGCCGGTTCGCAGACTTGCGCATTATACCAGGACGGTCGTTGCAATGGTCTAAGCAAAATTATATAACTGACTGGTCAGTAATCAACGATCCTGCATGACTCTCCATAAGGCCTCAGCCCCAAAAGCACGGACTTCGTCCGAAACGGCGCGGTGGCGGCGGCGCAAGGATGCTCGGCCGCAGGAAATCCTCGAAGCGGCACTTTCCGTCTTCGCCAAAAAAGGCTTTGCCGCCGCGCGCATGGAACAGATCGCGGCGCGCGCCGGCGTGTCGAAGGGCACGATCTACCTCTATTTCGACAGCAAGGAGGCGGTGTTCAGGGCCCTGGTCCACGAAGTGCTGGGGAATCAGATCACGCGCTTTACGGATTTCGCCCGCGCCTCTTCGGGACCCGTGGCGCCGGTCATCGCCGACATCTTGCGCGGAATCGGTCATTTCATCTCGACCAGCAACCGCGTGGTGCTGCCCAAGATCGTCATCGCCGAGGCCGGCAATTTTCCGGACCTGGCGCGCATCTATCGCGAGGAGGTAATCGAGAATGGGCTCGCGCTTTTCGCCGGCCTACTGAAGAAGGGAATGGCGACTGGCGAATTCCGTACCCTGCCCATTCCCCACGCCGCGCGGCTGTGCATCGCGCCGGTTCTGTTGGGCGCGATCTGGCGCACCACTTTCGCGCAGCTCGATTCCGAACCCTACGACTATGCCGGATTGATCGAGGCCCATATCGCAACGCTTCTGCGCGGATTGAAGCGCGGGGAGAATGACGCATGACAAATCCGTTCCAGCTGCTCGCGATTCTCGCGCTTGGTTTGCTCGCTTCGTGCGAACAGCCAAAGGACGATTATTGGCTCGGCTATATCGAGGGCGAACTGGCGCTGATTGCCCCGCCGCAACCAGGCTGGATCACCAGCATCGAGGTCACTCGGGGCGCGACAATCAAACCGGGCGATGCGCTCTTTACGCTGGATGCCGTGCGCGAGCTCGCCTCGCGCGACAACGCCAACGCTGCCATCACCGCCGCCCAGGAGCAAGCAAGCCAGGCGGCATCTCAAATCGCCCAAGCCAGGGCCGAAGAGGCCCAAGTCGAAACCGACATTGCCAAAAGCGATAAGGAGCTCACACGTCAGCAGGAGTTGGTCCGCACTGGCGCAACGCCCCGGCGCGATCTTGAAGCCGCACAAGCAGCTTATGACAGCGCCCGCGCCCACCGCACGCAAACCGAGGCAATGCAGACTCAAGCGGCTGCCGCGCGCCGTCAGGCGGAAGCCCAGGCACACCAGGCCGAAGCCAATCTGACCACCGCCGAGTTCAACCTCTCCGAACGCGCGGTGCATGCGCAGGTCGCGGGCGAAGTGCAGGACATTTATTTCCGCCAGGGTGAATACGCCAATGCCGGCGCGCCAGTCGTGGCGGTGCTGCCGCCAGCAAACGTCTTCGTGCGCTTCTTCGTACCCGAGCCTCAAGTTTCGCAATTGATGCTGGGAAGCCAAGTCCGCATCTCTTGTGACGGCTGCGCCGCCGGCCTCACCGGCACCATCAGTTTCATCGCCGCGCAGGCCGAATTCACCCCACCGGTGATCTACAGCGTGGGAAATCGTGAAAGGCTGGTGTTCAAGGCCGAAGCCCACGTTGCGGGTGGCCTTCCCATTCGCCCCGGCGTGCCGGTGGAAATCAGGCCCGTCGCCGCCACTGCGGCCGCCGCGCCGTGAGCACGCTTGCCATTGACGTTCACGGCCTCACCAAGCGCTTCGGGCGCAAGACCGCGGTCGATGCCGTCGACATCGCCGTACCCGAAGGTCAGGTCTGGGGCTTTCTGGGACCAAACGGCAGCGGCAAGACCACGACCATCCGCATGCTCTGCGGGCTCTTGAAGCCGGATGCCGGAAGCGGCACCTGCCTTGGCCACGACGTGATCCGCGATACGGAGAGCATCAAGCGCAGCGTCGGCTATATGACGCAGCGTTTCAGTTTCTGGGAAGACTTATCGATCCGGGAAAATCTGGAATTCGTCGCGCGCATCTACCAGATCCCAGAGCGCAAGCAAAAGGTCGACGCCACGCTCGCGCGTCTGGGGCTTCAGGACCGTCAGGACCAGCTGGCCGGCGAGCTTTCCGGCGGCTGGAAGCAGCGGCTCGCGCTTGCCGCCTGCATGATCCACGAGCCCAGGCTGTTGCTGCTGGACGAGCCGACGGCGGGCGTCGATCCGCAAGCACGGCGCGAGTTCTGGGAGGAAATCCATCATCTGAGCCAAAGCGGCCTCACCGTCCTGGTCAGCACCCATTACATGGACGAGGCCGAACGCTGCGACCGCGTTGTCTTCATCAATCTCGGTCACATCGTGGCGCGCGGCACGGTGCAAGACGTCATCACCCAATCGGGTCTGATCACGTTCATTGTCGAAGGTTCCGATGTTCGTCAGTTTCTGCCGCAGCTCGAGGGGAAGCCGGGGATCGAACATGTCGCCTTCTTCGGCGCGGCGCTGCATGTCAGCGGCCATGATCGCGCCTTGCTGGATCAGGCGCTGGCTCCGTTGCGCTCGCGGCCCGGCATCGACATTCGCCAAGCGACCCCGAGCCTCGAGGACGTCTTCATCCATTTGCAGGGTCAGGCCGGAGTGCGCCCATGAAGAGCTTCTCCTTTGCCCGGCTGTTCGCCATCCTGATGAAGGAATTCATCCAGATGCGGCGCGACCGCGGCACATTCGCGGTGATGGTCGGCGTGCCAGTGCTGCAGATGTTGGCTTTCGGCTTCGCGATCAACACCGATCCCAAGCATTTGCCGACCGCCATCCATATCGCCGACAATAGCGTCTATGCGCGTTCCATCGAGGCGGCGCTCAAGAATTCCGATTATTTCGACATTGTCGCGGTGGCGCCCTCGCAGGAAGCCGGCGACCATATGCTCGATGAAGGCGAGGTGTCCTTCGTCGTCACCGTTCCGGTGAATTTCGCGCGCGACCTCGTGCGCGGACTCAGCCCGGAAGTCCTGATCCAAGCCGATGCAAGCGATCCTTCGGCGGCATCGAACGCGCTGGCAGCCATGTCGGAACTCGCGACCTCCGCGCTCAAGGATGATCTCGTGGGGCCATTGGCGAGCCGCGCGAACCATCCGCCTTTCACCACCGTGATCCAACGGCGCTACAATCCCGAAGGCATCACCGCCTACAATATCGTGCCCGGCCTGATCGCAACGATTCTCACCATGACCATGGTCATGGTGACGGCCGTGGCGATGACGCGCGAGCGAGAGCGTGGAACGTTCGAAAACCTGCTGGCGATGCCAGCCCGCCGTTTCGAGGTGATGCTCGGAAAGATCACACCCTATATTGCGGTGGGCTACGTCCAATTATCGCTCATCCTCTTGGGCGCGCGCTTCATCTTCCACGTCCCGATGATCGGCTCGCTTTGGCTTCTGATTGCGGTATCGGGAATTTTCATCGCCGCCAATCTGGCGCTCGGATTCACCTTTTCCACGATTGCGACAACCCAGCTTCAGGCGATGCAGACGGCGGTGTTCTTTTTGTTGCCCTCGATTCTGCTGTCGGGTTTCGCTTTTCCATTCCGCGGAATGCCGAATTGGGCGCAATGGGTGGGCGAGTTGCTCCCGGCAACCTATTTCCTGCGCATCGTGCGAGGGATTCTGCTCAAGGGAAACGGCTGGGTCGAAATCTTGCCCAATCTCTGGCCGTTGTTGATCTTTCTGTTGGTGGTCGGGTCGGTCGCCTTGCTGCGCTATCGCGAGACGCTCGATTGACCGGGACGTATCGACGCGGGGACCGCTCTTTCACGGAATCTGTCTGTAGTATCATTGGCTTAGATACACCATACCCGGGGCTTGCTGGGGCCGGAGAGCAAGCGTATTTTCCGCCCCCTTATCGGGCGCGAAACCATCCCGAAAGGCGGGACGTTGTAGAAGCGTTCCTCATTCATGGCCCGTACGGGCCGGCAACCGGTATCGGATGATCCGCGAGCGCATTCTCCCGTGAACCAGATGTCCAGGACCGAGGCCGTTCGCGGCCATGGTGTTGCGTCCAAAGTCTCGGGCGCCGCCTGGCGTCAACGTCAAGCATGGCTCACGCTGGGCGCATTGGGCGTCGTTTACGGGGACATCGGCACCAGCCCGCTTTATGCGGTGCGCCAATCGGTGCTGGCGACCGGCGGCGGCATCGCAACGCACGATGCCGTGGTGGGGGCTATCTCCCTCATCCTGTGGTCGCTGATCATCATCGTCACCATCAAATACATCGTCTTCATCCTTCGCGCCGACAACAAGGGCGAAGGCGGCGTGATCGCTCTCGCCTCGCTGGCGCACCGCTGCCCCGGACTGTCCCGGCGCATGAAAACCATCATCGGCGGCGCCGGCGTGCTCGGCCTCGCGCTTTTCTTCGGCGACGGCATGCTGACGCCGGCGATTTCGGTGCTCTCCGCCGTCGAAGGCATCAAACTTGAGGAACCGGATTTGGCCCCTCTGGTCCTTCCCGTCACTCTCGTCATCCTCCTTGGATTGTTCCTGATTCAGAACCGCGGCACGGGACGAATCGGGCGCCTGTTCGGCCCTGTCGTCTTGATCTGGTTTTTCTCGATCGCCGCGCTGGGCGTGCGTTCCATCGCGATCACGCCGGATATCTTGTTGGCTGTGAATCCCTGGGAGGGAATTCGCCTTTTCCTCATCGAGCCCTGGGTCGCCTTTGTCGCGCTCGGCTCCGTCGTGTTGACGGTTACCGGCGTGGAGACGCTCTACGCCGACATGGGCCATTTCGGACGGACGGCCATCCGGCTCGGCTGGCTTTGCGTCGCGTTCCCGGCGCTCATTCTCAACTATCTCGGCCAAGGGGCGCTGCTGCTGCGCGACCCTGCGGCGCTGAAAAACCCTTTCTATGGGCTCGCCCCGGCGGGATTTCATTATCCGCTGGTCGCCCTGGCGACGCTGGCCACCATCATCGCGAGCCAGGCGGTGATCTCAGGCGTGTTCTCGATCACGCGCCAATCTGTCCAGCTCGGGCAATTGCCGCGCATGGAGATCCGCCATACCTCCGCCACCGATTACGGACAGATCTACGTACCGCGCGCCAACACCATGATGTTGATCGGCGTGATCGCCATCGTGCTCATCTACAAAAATTCCGACGCGCTGGCCGCGGCCTATGGCATGGCCGTCACCGGCATGATGTCGATCACGACTTTCCTCGGATTGATCGTGGTGAAACGCCAATGGCATTGGAAACCGCTCTGGATTGCGGTCGCGTTCGGCACGTTCATCCTGACCGACCTCACCTTCCTCGGCGCCGTGTCGCTCAAACTGCTCGAGGGCGCCTGGCTGCCGCTCGCCATTGCCGCGGCCGTGTTCGTGATCATGGAAACCTGGCGCGGCGGGAAGCGCGTGCTGCTTGAGAAAGCCTATGGCAGCGGTATCTCAACCGACATCTTCCTAGAACGCGCCGACAAGACGCCGATCCGCATTGCCGGCACCGCAATCTTCACCACACCCAGGCTCGACGAAGTGCCCGGTTCGCTGCTGCATAATCTCAAGCACAATAAGGTCCTGCATGAGCGCGTGATCTTCCTGCGCGTCGATGTGCAGGATGTGCCCTTCGTTCCCCCTGAGAAACGCCTCACGGTGAACAAACTGGGCAAGGGTTTCTACACGGTGGAAATGCATTTCGGCTTCTTCCAGACACCCGATGTGCCCGCCGCGATGGAAGGCACGCGCGCCCATGGGCTCGCCCTCGATCTCGACGCGACGACATTTTTCATCCGCCGCGAAACGCTGGTGCCGGCGCGGGTCTCCGCGCTCGCCAAATGGCAGACCAGGCTGTTCATCAAGCTCTATGCTTCAGCATTGGAAGCGGCGCAGTTCTACCGTCTGCCGCCGGGGCGCGTGGTGGAGCTCGGTTCGCAAACCGAGATCTAGCGCAGCGTTTTTCTAATCCACCGCGTAGACCAAATTCTTCAGATAGGCCGTTTCGGGCAGCATGGGATGCACGGGATGATCGGGTCCTGCGCCCGCTACCCGGACCAATGCGGCGGCACGCCCAGCGCGCTCCAGCCCGGCGGCACATTCCGCGTCAAAGCGCTCGAGCGAAATATTGTGCGAGCACGACGCGAGCATCAGAAATCCGCCGGGAGCAACGACGCAGGCCGCCATCCGCGCCAGCTTGCGATAAGCGCGTGCTGCTGCCTCCAAATCCTTGCGCGAGGGCGCGAAAGGCGGCGGATCGCAAATCACGATGTCGAAACGCGCATTGGCGCGCGCGAGCCGCTCCAACTCCTCGAACACGTCGCATTTGACGAAGCGGCAACGCCCGGTCACGTCGTTCGCAGCGGCGCCTTCGGCGGCGAGCTTCAAGGCGCTTTCCGAGGAATCAAGGCCGGTGACCTGCTCGGCGCCCCGCGCCGCAGCGAGGAGGGAAAATCCGCCGCTGTAGCAATAGGCGTCGAGCACGCGCCTTCCTTTCGCCAGCCGCGCGATGAAGGCGCGATTCTCCCGCTGGTCGTAATACCAGCCGGATTTTTGGCCCGCTTGCGGATCGGCAAGATAGGCGACGCCGTTTTCTTCCGTGCGGACGCGCTGGGGCGCTTCGCCTTTCACGACGCGCACATAGGAATCCAAACCTTCCAGCGCGCGGGCGGATGTGTCGTTGCGCAAGATCACCGTCTTGGGCGCTATCGCCGCGTCCAGACCGGAAACCAGCTCTTCGATGAAGCGTTCCATGCCGGCGGTGGTGATCTGCACCACGCAGACCTCGCCGAAACGGTCGATCACGAGGCCGGGAAGGCCATCGCCTTCGGCGTGGACCAGCCGATAGAAAGGCGCATCGTAGAAATGCTCTCGCAGCGCGCGCGCATGACGGAATTTCTCGGCGAAGAACGCCGCGTCGACGTTGCCCGCCCGATTGGCCAGCAGTCTTACGGCGATCAAGCTCTTAGGATTGAAATAGCCCGATCCGATTGTCGCGCCATCCTCAGCGGCAAGCTCGACCAGCGCGCCGGGAACGAGCGCCTTCGCGCTCTCATCCATGACGATTTCATTGGAGAAGGCCCAGGGCGCCCCGTTGCGCACGCGCCAGCCTTCGCGCGGTCTCAACCGGATGATGGGCAGGCGCGCATTCATTGCTTCAGCTCCGTTTGCCGGGTGGTGTTGCGCTTGATATAGAGGACCAGGTTCCGCCGGGCGATGCCGAAGATGAAAACCGCAAGCGCATTTGCATCCGATTTCTGATCATGTCGAGCACAAGCCGCCCGCCTTTGCCGCCTTTCAGCTTCGAGACCGCTGTCCAGAAGGTGCGCATGGCCGAAGATGCATGGAACAGCCACGATCCGGCGCGTGTCGCGCTCGCCTATAGCGAGGACAGCCGCTGGCGGAACCGGGCTGAATTCTTCGAGGGCCGTGCGGCGATCATCGCCTTCCTCACACGCAAATGGGCGAGGGAGATCGATTACCGCCTGATCAAGGAGCTTTGGGCGTTCCACGACAATCGCATCGCCGTGCGCTTCCAATATGAATGGCGCGACGATAGCGGCCACTGGTTCCGCTCCTATGGCAACGAGCAATGGGAGTTCGACGGCAACGGTCTGATGCGCCGGCGCGAGGCGAGCATCAACGATGTGCCGATTGCTTTGGGTCAGCGCAAATTCCTTTGGCCGGCGGGTCCGCGCCCGGCCAATCATCCCGGCCTGACCGAACTCGGAATGTGAACCGCTAAACCTGCACAGCGGGGCCGCGGATCCATTGCGACAGCAGCCATTTCTCGCCGCGCGTCGGAGGCAGACCGGCATGGGCGGTACGCCGATCGGGCCGACCATCAGGCTCAACATTCCAGAAGAAGAGTCCACTTCCCCGATGTCCCTTCCAGCGCTTACCGAGAACCGGAAATTCGGTTTCGCCGCCATCGTAATCGTCATTGAGAGAGAGAAGGAAGGTCAGCACGCGCTGTCCGCGTTTGGCCACGTCCTTGGCGTAACCGGGCGAAGACGTGTCGAGGAAGTCGACATGCGGCAAGAATTCCTGCCCCGGCAAGTAGTGGAGAACAACCGCCGCCTCCATGGCGTCGACCGGCAGCTCCGTTATTTTTGCCATCCTCGCGCGCAGCAACAGAAGCACGATATCGCTGTCGTTGAGCGGCAAATGGCACTCGCTATTGGTGCGGATGTTTTCGCGGCGAGCGCCGCCCGTGTCATGATCATAGACCTTGGCAGGGGACAGCCGCGGCCGCGCGCGCCGGATCAACCAATCGCAGATCTCCGGCGAGGCGAAACCTTCGACGGTGGCGACGCGCGGGCTGGCCGAGGCGATGTGCGGCCGGGGAGTCGCGAGCCAGGCTGCAATATCTACCGTTCGGCGAAAGTTCGCCCAGTCCGAATATGATGCTTCTTCGCCGGCTGCGATCTCCTGGGACCGAAGCCATTCTCCGGCGAGCGCGGCCAGTTCGGCTTGCGCGAGCTGCGATCCGAGTTCGGCTGCGCGAACCAGATGATCGAGCGCGAGGGACCAATCCTGTGGAACCCCTGCTCCCGCGGCCGCGCACATCGCTAGATCATGCGTGGCTTCAGCCTCGGATTTCCCCACCGCAAAACCCATGTCGATCGCTTCAGCTCGAACTATGCCGATATTCGCAATGCGAAAGAACCCCCGCGAACCCGGAGACGTCATCCCAACGGCACCTCGGACGTGCGGCCGCGCACCCATTGCGAGAACAGAAATTTTTCGCCGCTTGCCGGCGGCAGCCCGGCATGAAGCATGCGCTCGTCCGTTTGCCCGTTCGGCAGCACATTCCAGAAAAACAGCGCATCGCCGGTCTTACCCTTGTAGCGGCATTCCAGTTTTGGGAAGTCCGTTTCACCGCCCTCGAAATCCTCATTGAGATAGATGAGGAAGGTCAGCACGCGCTGGCCAAATTCGGCGACCTGCTTTGCATAGCCGGGTTCCGCGGTATTGAGAAAATCGTAATGCGGAAAAAATTGCTGGCCGGGCGCGTAGTGGAGTACGGCGCTTCCTTCCATGGCCATTGTCGGCGGCCCGGTCAATGCCGAAATGCGCGCCCGCACGAGGTGAAGGATGAATCCCGTGTCGGCGAATTCGAACTCCGCCGAACTGTTGGTGCGGTTGTTGCCGTATCGCGGCGTGCCGGTCAGGGGATCATCGGTCTGCGCGGGCTTGAGATGCGGCCGGCTTTTTTCGACCAGCCAGTGGCAGATAGCAGGCGTAATGAACTGCTCGGCAATGCCGATCCGAAAGTTCGGGGGACATCCAGCACGGCCTTGCAACGACGATCCACTCCCGCACATCGAACGTTTTGCGCAAGCGCTCCCAGGTGCCGGCCGGAATATTGGCGTTCTGCTCGATTGCCGCCATAAGGTCGGAATCGCCCACCAGCAAAGCGAGCTCAGCGCGGGCGATTGAGTGGTCCAGCTCCGCGGCACGCTGCAAGAAGTCCAGCGCGATGCGCCAGCTTGGCGAACCGGTGGTACCGGCCGCGTTGAATAAAGCCATCAGATAGGCTGCCTCGCCGTTGCCCTCTTCGGCAGCTGCGGTGATGAGCTTCACCCCCTCAGCCCTATTCATTGGCCGCTGGATCAGGAGATGGCGGCCAAGGGACGCCTTCGCTGTGAGATCGCCGGTTGCAGCCGCGCGGCGCAAGCAATTGAGAGCCGCCTCGCCGTCTCCCTTCGCGTCGAATTCGCGCGCAAGTTCAAGCTGCGCCATGACGTCGTCGTTCGGCGCACCACGTCGTAGAGCCTCGGCGAACGCGACCATCTGAGAGTCCCTTTGCAGGCGGCCAAAACTAACATTGTCACGAAAACGTGAGAAGCGGGCTAGGCAGATGAAAGCGAGCTGTAGCTCGCTCAACGCGCTGCTGATAATCGCGGACCCGCGGTCGCGGGCAACACCCGGAAGCAAGACAATCAGCAGACCGATCTTCTGTTGCGCGGCGTGGCGGCAGCAACGCTCGATGAAGACGCGCATGAGGTCTATATCGCCGACGGTTATCTGAACCGGCGCGTGCTGGTCTATGACTGGGACACAGGCAAGTTCAAGCGCGG
>Ga0209488_10004834_pt1 | contig 10442 bp, 6 predicted proteins | sample Rivendell_Oct201_8_FD_188349 | JGI IMG/M metagenome (GOLD analysis project Ga0209488, IMG submission 188349) | Vadose zone soil microbial communities from the Eel River Critical Zone Observatory, Northern California, USA -... | ecosystem: Environmental > Terrestrial > Soil > Vadose zone >... | reverse complement strand
GCGGCTGCCTGCCCTGCTGATGCAGGGCCCCCCTCGCTCGTTGGCCTCCTCGTCGAGCTCCAGCCCCAGCCACCTCGCGTCGCGACAGATACGCGCCCGGATGGGACCGGCGTTCTCGCCGATGCCGCCGGTGAAGACCAGCGCGTCCAGCCCGCCCAACGCCGCCGCCAAGGACCCCAGCTCGCGAGAAACGCGGTACACGAACAGCTCCAAGGCCTCGTCGGCGGCGCCGTCCGCACGGGCCAGCAGCTCGCGCATGTCGCTCGAGGCGCCGGAGACGCCGAGCAGTCCCGATTCCTCGTACAGGAGGCGCTCCAGGGCGCGAGCGTCCATCCCCTCGCGGTCCATGAGGTAGAGCAGGACCCCGGGGTCGATCGAGCCGCAGCGGGTCCCCATCACGAGCCCGTCCAGCGCGGTGAAGCCCATGGTGGTGGCGATGCTCCGCCCCTCCGCGAGAGCGCACAGGCTCGCGCCGTTGCCGAGGTGGGCGACGACGGTGCGGCCGGCAAGGGCGGCCGGAGCCTCGCTCGCGAGCACCGAGGCGACAGACTCGTACGAGAGGCCGTGGAAGCCGTAGCGGCAGACGCCCTGCTCGGCGTAGCGGCGTGGGAGGGCGAACGCGCGCGCCACGGGCGGCTGGGTGCAGTGGAATGCCGTATCGAAGCACGCGACCTGCGCGAGCCGCGGCGCGCGTCGCGCGACCACCCGGATCGCCGCCAGGTTGTGCGGCTGGTGCAGCGGCGCCAGCGGGACGAGCGTCTGAAGCTCCGCCAGCGTCGCGTCGTCGACGAGGACCGGCCCGGAGAAGCGCGTGCCGCCGTGGACCACGCGATGGCCGACGGCCGCGACGCGATGCTCGCCGAGCGCGCCGCCCCGAGCCCAGCCGAACAGGTACTCGATCGCGCCCTCGTGACCGAGCCGTGTTCCGGCGGGCCATTCCCGCTTGCCGACGACCGTGCCGCCCGCGCGCGCCACGAAGCGCGGCCGGGTCGACAGCTCCTCGAGGTGCCCCCGCAGCAGCAGCCGCGGAGGATCCCCGTTGCCGAAGACGGAGAACTTCAGGCTCGACGATCCGGCGTTCAGCACGAGCCATGCGCCGCGGGTGTCAGTCATCATGACGAGCCCCTACCGATCCGCGTCGGGGAGTCAGTCCGGCCACGTCCAGTCGCTGATCTCCGGGCGATCCGAGCCGTGCTCGTGCGCGTAGTGCAGGTTGTCGATGATCGTGTTCTGCAGCTCGTCCTTCAGGTGCGCTGCCTTGTTCCGTAGCCTGGGCACGCGATCGATCACGTCGATGACGAGGTGGAACCGGGAGGTCTGGTTCAGCATCGCGAGCTCGAACGGCGTGTTGATGTTTCCCTTCTCCCGGTAGCCGTGGACGTGGAGGTCGTCGTGGTTCTTGAAGCGGTAGGCGAGCTTGTGGATGAGCCACGGATATCCGTGGAAGGCGAAGATGATGGGCTTGTCCGCCGTGAGCAGGCCGGTGAGGTCGCGCTCCGTCGAGCCGTGCGGGTGCTCGGACAAAGGCACCAGCCTGAAGAGGTCGACGACGTTGACGAAGCGCAGCTTGAGGTCGGGCACCCGCTGCCGGAGGATCGCGGCGGCCGCGAGCGCCTCCTGCGTCGCGACGTCGCCGCAGGACGCCAGGACGACCTCCGGCTCCTCTCCGGCGTCCGTGCTGGCCCTGCTCCAGATTCCGATGCCCTTCGTGCAGTGGACGATCGCCTCGTCGATGGTGGTGAACTGCAGGTGCTTCTGCTTGTCGGCGACGATGACGTTGACGCAGTCGGTGCTGCGCAGGCACTGGTCGGCCACCGCCAGCAAGGTGTTGGCGTCCGGCGGCAGGTAGATGCGCGTCACCGACGGCGACTTGTTCGTCACGAGATCGATGAACCCCGGGTCCTGATGCGAGAACCCGTTGTGATCCTGCCGCCACACCGTCGAGGAGAGGAGGATGTTCTCCGAGGCCACGGGAGCCCGCCACTTCACGTGGTTCTTGCTGATGTCCAGCCACTTGGCGTGCTGGTTGAACATCGAGTCGATGACGTGGGCGAACGCCTCGTACGTGTGGAAGAGGCCGTGACGGCCGGTGAGCAGGTACCCCTCGAGCCAGCCGAGCAGCGTGTGCTCGGACAGCATCTCCATGACTCGACCGTCGCGACTGAGCTCCCCGCCGTCGGCGTCCTCCGGCAGCAGGTCCGCCATCCAGACTTTCTTGCTTGCCTCGTAGATGGCCTGGAGGCGGTTGGAGGCAGTCTCGTCCGGACCGAAGACGCGGAAGCTCGTCGGGTTCTGTCGCATCACGTCGCGCAGGAACTCGCCCAGGGGCTTCGTGTTCTCGTGCAACGTCGCGCCGCGCGTCGCCACCGGCACGGCGTAGGCGCGGAAATCGGGAAGCTGCAGCTCCTTGCGCAGCACGCCGCCGTTGGCGTGCGGGTTCGCGCTCATGCGTCGCGAGCCCTTGGGTGAGAGCGCCCTGAGCTCCGGCACGAGTCCGCCGGCCTCGTCGAACAGCTCCTCGGGCCGGTAGCCGCGCATCCAGTCCTCGAGGACCTTCAGGTGCGCCGCGTTCGTTCGGGCGTCGCCGAAAGGAACCTGATGCGATCGCCAGGAGCCCTCCAGCTTGTGCCCTTCGAGCTCCTTCGGTCCGGTCCACCCCTTGGGTGAGCGCAGCACGATGACGGGCCAGCGCGGACGCGTCGGGGTGTTCGTCTGACGTGCCTTCCGCTGCAGGGCACGGATCTCGTCGATGGCGCGGTCCAGCGTCGCAGCCATCTCCTGGTGCATCGCGGTCGGATCGCTGCCTTCGACGAAGTAGGGCTTGTAGCCGTAGCCGAAAAACAGGGCTTCCAGCTCATCCCCGCCGATGCGTGCGAGGATGGTCGGGTTCGCGATCTTGTACCCGTTGAGATTCAGGATCGGCAGCACGGCACCGTCGCGCACCGGGTTGATGAACTTGTTGGAGTGCCATGCCGTCGCGAGCGGCCCCGTCTCCGCTTCCCCGTCGCCCACGACGCATGCGACGATGAGGTCGGGGTTGTCGAGCGCCATGCCGTACGCGTGCGAGAGGCTGTAGCCGAGCTCGCCCCCTTCGTGGATGGAGCCCGGGGTCTCGGGAGTCACGTGACTGCCGATGTGACCGGGGAAGGAGAATTGCCTGAAGAATTTCCGCATCCCCTCCTCGTCAGGGCTCTTGTCCGGATAGAGCTCCGAGTACGTGCCCTCGAGGTAGGTCGGCGCGAGCACGCCCGGCGCGCCGTGTCCTGGCCCGGCGACGAAGATGAGGTCGAGATCGTCCCTCTGGATCAGGCGGTTCAAATGCACCCACACGAAGGACAGCGCCGGGCTCGCGCCCCAATGCCCGAGCAGCCGAGGCTTCACGTGCTCCGCCTCGAGGGGCCTGCGCAGGAGCGGGTTGTCCTTCAGATAGATCATCCCGACGGCGAGGTAGTTGCACGCCCGCCAGTACGCGTTCATGAGATCCAGCTCCCTGGCGGTGAGCGGTCCGCCCCCGGCTTGCTCCTTGCCGTCCGTGGGCACTCCTCTGGCGGACCGCGCCTCTCGGGCCACTACTGGATGATCCACGGCATGCCTCCCTTGCTGTTTGGCGTACCTGCTCCCAGGGCCGGCGGCAGCGCCACCTATGCGGACGCCGCCTCGCTCTCCATCTCCGTGCGATAGCTGCCGAGCGCGGCCGCGCTGTCGCACTTGGCGCGGTGATAGAAGGCGTGCTGGCCGGCCGGGACGTTCTCGCTCCGGCCATCCCAGACCTCGAGCGCCTCGTCCTGCAGCGCGCGGCCGTAGGAGTAGCTCAGCTTCCACGGCTTCGGCCCACCGACCTGATTGATCGCGCCGAGGTGCTTCGTGGCCAGCAGGTGATCCTGTCCGCCGGACAGGAACACGATGGCGGGGACGGCGGGCGGCACGTGGCGCGAGAGGGTGCGCAAAGTGGCCGTCGCCACCTCCTCGACCGAGGCCTGCCTCTCACAATGCTGGCCCGCGATGACCATGTTGGGCTTCAGCAGCATGCCCTCGAGCGACACGTTCTGCTCGAACAGCGCATCGAACACCGCCTGAAGCACACGCCCGGTCACCTGTTCACTCCGGTCGATCGTGTGCGCGCCGTCCATCAGCACCTCGGGCTCGACGATCGGGACGAGGCCTTGCTCCTGGCAGAGGGCGGCATAGCGCGCCAGGCCGTGCGCATTGGCATTCACGCACCCCGCCGTGGGCAGACCCTCGCCGATGAGGATCACGGCCCGCCACTTGGCGAAGCGCGCGCCCATCTCGCGATACGAAGCGAGCCGATCGCGCAGCCCGTCGAGCCCTTCGGTGACGCGCTCTCCGGGCGAACCCGCCAGCGGTCTCGCACCGTTGTCGACCTTGATGCCCGGAGTGATCCCCTCCTGCGCCAGGAGATCGACGAGTGGAGTTCCGGTCGAGCTCCGCTGGTGGATCGTCTCGTCCTGCAGGATGACGCCGCCGATGAACTCGGAGATCCCCGGCGTGGTGAAGAACATCTCGCGGTAGGCGCGACGGGTCTCCGCCGTCGACTCGATGGTGCGCGCGGCGAGGCGCTGCGTGAGCGTGCGGGGCGTCTCGTCGGCCGCGAGGACGCCCTTCCCCGCGGCAACGATGGCCCGTGCGGTGTCGGCGAGGGCTGTCGTCGTCATGTGCTTCTCCTCATCCAGCGCGTCTGCCCCGGGGCCGGCGGCCGCCACCGGCGGGGCGAGGGTCTTGGGCCCCGTCGCCCGGCGGCTCTCCGCGCGACCGTGCGACCCGGAGCACCGCGCCCGCCACGGCGGACGTCGTGAGACCGGGAGTGACGCTCGGGACTCTCCTCTCGAGCGGCCATCGGGGGGGACCCGGCCGCGCCTGTGGCGATCCCCGTAGGCCCGGCGCCAGGTGCGGAGATCTCCTGGCGCGTCACGGGGTCTTGCCCGATCGCGGCCCGCCACGGGCGCCACATTCTCGGACGAAGCTCATGATCCTCCTCGCCGGCGACATCGGCGGCACCCACAGCCGCCTCGCGCTTTACGAGGCCACGCCGCGCGTCGCCGCCAAGCCGCTCTTCGAGCGCACGTACCCGTCGGCGTCGCACGGCTCGCTCGACGACATCGCCGACGCGTTCCTGGCGGAAGCCTCGGTGGCGCTCGACGGGCGGGTGGGCAGGGGCAACGTGCAGTCGGCCTGGCTGGCGGTCGCCGGCCCCGTCGAGAACAACATCTGTCGCGCCACGAACCTGCCGTGGGTCGTGGATGGGCGGTCGCTCGCCACGCGCCTCGGCATCGAGCGCGTGCGGCTGGTCAACGACTTCTACGCTGCCGCGCTCGGGGTGACCGCCGTCGGCTCGGAATGGCTGGCGCCGCTCGGCGGCCCGCCCCCCGCCCGCCGCGGTCCCATCGGCGTGCTGGGCGCCGGCACCGGCCTCGGCGAGGCGTTCCTGCTCTGGTCGAGCTCCGAGAATCGGTACGAGGTGGTGCCGTCCGAAGGGGGCCACCAGGACTTCGCGCCGCGCACGCCGCTCGAGGTGGGGCTGTTGCAGTTTCTCGGGAACAAGTACGGCCGCGTGTCCTGCGAGCGGGTGTTGTCGGGGCGGGGCCTCGCCGACGTGTTTTCGTTCCTCTCCCAGGAGCCCGCATGCCGCGCGCTCATCCGTCCGGAGACGATCGCCGCGCTCGCTCGACCGAGCCCCGCTCACGATCCCGCCGCCGTCATCTCGGAGCGGGGCCTCTCCGGCGCCGATCCGATCTGTGAGATGTCGCTGGCGTTGTTCTGCTCCGTGCTGGGGGCCGTGGCGGGGAACCTGGCCGTCTCGGTCCTCGCCACCGGTGGCGTGTTCGTGGTCGGAGGCATCGCGCCGCGCGTCCTCCCCTACGTCCAGAAGGGAGCGTTCCGGGAGGCGTTCGAGCGCAAGGGGCGCCTGCACACCCTGCTCGAGCGCTTCCCGGCGTTCGTGGTGACGCACCCGCAAGTCGGCCTGATCGGCGCCGCGTCGGGCGCGGCGTCGTCGTGACGAGACAGCTCCGCGGAGAACTCCATGAGGATCAAGCTGCTCATCGCTGACGTCGACGGGACGCTGGTGACGCGGAACAAGACCCTCGCCGCCTCGACGGTCGACGCCGTCGCCCGATTGCGTGCCGCCGGCGTCGAGTTCACCATCACCAGCGGCCGGCCGCCGCGCGGGATGGCGACGGTGGTCGGCGCGCTGAAGCTCACCGCCCCCCTCGCCGCCTTCAACGGCGGCATGTACGTGAAGCCCGATCTGAAGACCGTGCTGCTGCAGCGGACGATCCCGCCCGGCGTCGCCCGGGAGGCCGTGGACTACCTGCTCCGGGTGGGCCTCGACGTCTGGGTGTACCGGGGCGGCGATTGGTTCATCCGCAGATTGGACGCGTTCCGCGTCGCGCGCGAGAGAAGCAACGTCGGATTCGATCCGACCGTGATCGAGGACCTGTACGGCGTTCTCGACGCCCCCGTGAAGATCGTCGGCGTGAGCGAGGATCGATCGCTCGTCGCGCGCTGCGAGGCGGAGCTCGGGGCGCGGCTCGGCGCCGACGCTTCCGCGGCACGCTCGACGTCCTTCTACCTCGACGTCACGCATCCCGAGGCGAACAAGGGCATGGTCGTGCGCGACGCCGCACGGCTCCTCCAGATGTCCCTCGATCAGATCGCGACCATCGGCGACATGCTCAACGACGTGCCGATGCTGAGCGTCGCCGGCCTCGGCATCGCCATGGGCAACGCGAGCGCCGAGGTCCGGCGCGTCGCGCGCCACGTCACGAGCTCCAACGAGGAGGACGGTTTCGCCCGTGCCGTCGACTCCTTCATCCTGGGCGAGCCCCCCATCTCGCGGACGAGGCTCGGGCTCCCTCCGCGCGCCCGCGCCTGTCTCTTCGGTCTCGAGGGCGTGCTCACCCAGACGGTGAAGCTGCACGCCGAGGCCTGGAAGCGGCTGTTCGACCATTACCTGCGGGAGCGGGTGCGAGCTTCGGGTGAGCCTTTCATCCCCTTCGACGTGGTGCGCGACTACAGCCTCCACTTCGACGGCAAGCCGCCCCTCGACGACGTCCGCTCCTTCCTCGCCTCACGCGAGATCGAGCTGCCCGAGAAGACGGTTCGCGCGCTGTACGAGAAGAAGGGCGAGATCCTGGCCGAGCTGCTCGGGGAGGAACACGTCGAGACGTACGAGGGATCGCTGCGCTACGTTCATGCGGCGCGCGACGCCGGCCTGAGGACCGCGGTCGTGTCCACCGGCAAGCATTGCCAGGAGACCCTCCGGTCGGCCGGCATCGCGGACCTCTTCGACGCGCAGATCGACGGGCCGTTGGCCCGCGCGGAGCGCCTGCGAGACACACCGGCGCCCGATGCCTACCTCGCGGCCGCCCGCGCCGTCGGCGTCGAGGCCGAGCAGGCGGTCGTCTTCGAGGACGAGCCGGCCGGCGTCGAGGCCGGGCGGGCGGGCCATTTTGGCTACGTCGTCGGCATCGACCGCCTCGGCCGGGCCGCCGAGCTTCGCCGGCACGGCGCGGACGTCGTGGTGACGGACCTGGCCGCCCTCCTCGAGCCGGGCGCGGCCGAAGCCCCCCGGCCGTAAGCATGGCTTGCACCTCGGGGTCCCGCGTCGACGCCATCGGGAATCATCCGGGTGCCGGGCGGGGGCGCGCGGACCAGCTTGTGTCCGGTCACTTTCGCGGACCCGGTCCGGGCAAGGCTTCCAGGAGATCGAGCATGAGGCGGATGCTGGCGACTCTCGCGGTGGCGTCCGCGGCGTGCGCGCCCCCGACGACCCTCAAGAACGTTCAGGTGGCCCCCGAGACGCCGCGGCCGAAGTTCAAGAACGTGATCGTCGTGGGCCTCGTGAAGAACCCGGCGGCACGGGGGAGTTACGAGTCCGACATGGTGAAGGCGCTGCGGGCGGCTGGCGTCCAGGCGGAGGCGAGCCAGGCGCTCCTGCCCATCGGAGAGACTCCGACGCGCGAGGCGCTGCAGCGCCTGGTGGCCGAGCGGGGCTTCGACGGCGCCATGGTCGGCATGCTGGTCGATTCGCGGACCGAAGTCCGCGCGGTACCGCCGAGCGGCTATGGGGGCTACTACGGGTACGCGGGCTGGGCCGGGCCGACGGCGTATTCGCCGGGGTACCTCGAGAGCACCACCACGGTGGTGGTCGACACGCGGCTCTTCAGGACCGCAGGTGACGGAGCGCCGGTGTTCTCCGCGACCTCCGAGAGCGTCGACCCGCGCTCGGCCAAGGACGTGACGGAGCAGCTCTCGAAGCTGACGGTGGCCGAGCTTCGCAAGGACGGCTTCGTCTGAACGGCGCCCTGCCTTGGTGTCCCCAAATCCGAATCACGGCGCACCTCGTTGCGGGACGGGAGCGGCGGCGGGCGCGCCGCCGGCCTGGACCCGAAGCTCCTCGCTCGCCCCCGGCGCGAGCTCGGACTTGGACAGGACGCTCGCCGAGTGGATGAGCGCGAGGTGTGAGAAAGCCTGCGGAAAGTTCCCGATCAGGCGGCCCGACCGCGGCTCGCACTCCTCGGACAGGAGCCCGAGATCGTTTCGCAGGGACAGCAGCCGCTCGAAGAGCGCCTCGGCCTCGCGGCGCCGGCCGGAATAGGCGTAGGCGTCCACCAGCCAGAAGCTGCACGCGAGGAATGCGCCCTCGCTGCCTTTCAGCCCGTCCTGCGTGTGCTCGGTCTTGTACCGCAGCACGAAGCCGTCCTGGAGCAAGTCCGTCTCGATGGCGCGGATGGTCCCCTGGACGCGTGGGTCGCTCGCCGGCAGGAACCCGAGCGCCGGCATCAGGAGCAGGCTCGCGTCGAGCGCATCGCTGTTGTACGCCTGCGTGAACGCGCCGATCCTCCGGTTGAAGCCGTGCTCGCAGACGTCCCGGTGGATCTCGTCGGAGAGCACGCGATAGCGCGTCACCAGGTTACGGATCTCGTCCCCGGGCGGGGAGAACTCCTCGAGCATGCGCACCGTACGATCCACGGCCACCCAGGCCATCATCTTCGAATGCACGAAGTGACGGCGGCCCCCGCGCACCTCCCAGATCCCGTCGTCCGGACGTTGCCACGCCGAGGCGATGAACTCCCAGACCTTCTTCGCGGGGGCGCGCGCGCCGGGCGCCTCCGGCATGCCCAGGCGCCGGGCTTCGTACAAGGCCTGGAGCACCTCGCCATAGACGTCGAGTTGGAACTGCTCGCTCGCGGCGTTGCCGATGCGCACCGGCTTCGACTGCTCGTACCCGGGGAGCCAGGGGGCCTCGAACTCCGTCAGGCGGCGTTCACCCTCCACCCCGTACATGATCTGCAGCTCGTCGGGCGCCCCCGCGATGGCCCGTAGCAGCCAGTCGCGCCAGGCCTTCGCCTCGCCGACGTACCCGCCCAGCATGAGCGCGTCGAGGGTGAGCGTCGCATCGCGCAGCCAGCAGAAGCGGTAGTCCCAGTTCCGGACGCCGCCCAGTTCCTCGGGGAGCCCGGCCGTGGGCGCGGCCACGATGCCGCCGGTGGGCTCGTAGATCATGGCCTTGAGCGTGATGAGCGAGCGGTTGACGGCATCCTGGTACTGCCCGCGATAGTTCGACCGCCCCGACCACTCCCTCCAGAACCGTTCGGTCTCGGCCAGCGCCGCCTCCGGATCGACCGGGGGCGGCGGCGGCTCGTGCGCCGCGTGCCACGAGAGCTCGAACGGGATTCGCTCCCCCTTTCGGACGGTGACAATCCCTCGGATGTCCCGGTCGTCGAACTCCAGGGGCGCCGGCGTGCGGAGCGCGAACGAATTCGGAGCTACCGTCAGCTCGATGTGCCGGTCCTCCGTGGTGATCCACGGCGTGTTGGCGCCGCAGCCGAATCGGATCGAGAGGGCGACGTCGACCGGGACCGCACCCTCGAGCCCCTCCACGATACGGACCACCGCGTGGTGCCGCGATCCGACGGGCATGAAGTCGATCAGGCGCACGGCGCCCCCATCGCAGTCGAAGTCGGTCTCGAGGATCATCGTCCCTGGCCGGTAGCGCCGCTCTTGTCCCCGGACGGTCGCGCCAGGGTGGATGAGCCAGCGGCCGTGATCGTTGCGCCCGAGCAGCGCGGCCATCGACGCATCCGAGTCGAAGCGTGGGATGCAGAGCCAATCCATCGAGCCGTCGCGGGAGACGAGGGCGGACCCGTGCAGGTCACCGATCATCGCGTAGTTCTCGATGAGCGACGCCATGACTTCACCTCGGCGCGGCCGCAATGTCGCCGCGTGGCAAATGAGTCGACCGGCGACACGGGCCGAGTCGCTCGGCTCGCGCGCTGCCGTCGAACACTGCGCCAGTCCCGGTGCGCGGCGTATCCGGTGAGACCCCATTTCCCTGCGGGATCCTCCCTACGCCCTGGCGGGAGGTCCCCGTATCCCTGAAGTACCTAACCTGAGCCGACGCTCGATGGCCTCTACGACAA
>Ga0209488_10004832_pt1 | contig 10445 bp, 8 predicted proteins | sample Rivendell_Oct201_8_FD_188349 | JGI IMG/M metagenome (GOLD analysis project Ga0209488, IMG submission 188349) | Vadose zone soil microbial communities from the Eel River Critical Zone Observatory, Northern California, USA -... | ecosystem: Environmental > Terrestrial > Soil > Vadose zone >... | reverse complement strand
TCTGAGCTGATTCACGAGCGGTTGTGAGGTACCGTTTGGCAGATTGAGACCGATCACGTACTGCAGCAGGTTGAACAGCTGCTCGTGGGCCCCGATCACGCTGACGGTGAACACAAGGGGGACGGCGAGGTTTCCAGCTGCGTCGCTCGCGTTGCAGGTCACGTCTCTACGGCCGACCCCAAACAAGCTTCCCGAGGCTGGCTCGCATGAAAGCGAAGTCACGCCAACGTTGTCGGTGACGCCGGTATTGAAAGTAACGATAGCGCCGCTTGGACTGGTCGCGTTGAACTCTAACAGCGACAGCGCGGCGAGGTGGAACACCGGCGCTTCCTTATCGAGGACCGTGACAGTCTCGGTCGCCGAAGAGGTGTTACCCGCGTCGTCCTTCGCCGTCCAGACGATCGTCGTCACGCCTACCGGGTACGGCGCGCTGAGCGGCAGCAAAGCACCATCGCTGCGCACGCTCGTGAGTGTTACAGGCGTGCAGTCGTCTGATGTGGCCGGAGGAACCACTGTGACAACGGCCGAGGCGAGGCCCGGGTCATTGTTGGCAGTGAGATTGGCGGGCGCAGTGATCGTTGGCGGCACTTCATCGCGCGTCTGGACGGGCGAGAACCGCACCGCGTCGTTCGCCAGTGTGAAGACACCGCGAACTCTGGGGGTAACCAGACCAGCCGGAGTCAGCGCGTTGAAGAACAGCGCGTTCGCACCGTCCGGACTCTCGATACCCTGAGTCATTCGGTGCGGGAGGTACGTCATGGTAAACGACGTCGTGTAGATCGTGATCTCGTTAGATCCTTCCGAGAGCTCGAGCATCGAGGTCAGCTTTCCGGTGCCGAATACTTCCGGAACACCCTTGAACTGAATCAGGAACTTGCGGTTGGGCGCAATGCCGCGCGTCTCATACCGAAGACTCCCGGCGACCTTGCCGGGATTCCAGTCGTTCCATGCCAGCGAAATCATGTTGTTGGGGGTGTCCGAATACGGGATGCTGCCCGTGACAAACCACGCCGAATCCACACCGGCTCCGAACGTTATGAACCCGTTCAGGTACAGATTCACATTATTGTAGGTGTTCCCGTAGAAATTGAAATCAAAACCGATGGGTACGGGAACCCAGCCGTCGTCTTTATCGCGCGGCAACGGGACTGCATTCGCCGCGTCGGACTCGGCCACGAAGTCAACCGCGCTCTTGGTGTAGCTCAAAGCTGAGCCGCCCGACGAGCAGCTTCCCGTGGCGGCTAGAGAGTTGGCGGAAATACGCGCCGGCAGACCCGCCATCACATTGCTCGAAAGCTCGGGGCTCGCAGCGTGCGAGGCGTAGTACGCCAGCTTCACCGAGTCCGGCACTGAGATCAGGTGGAACGTGCTTGGGTCCAATCCGGCATCGGTCTTTGGAGCCAAATTATCGGAGGAGCATGAGATGACCGCGGCCAGGACAAAAGCGCTGGTCAGACTCGCTCTAAGAAGGCTGGAAAAGGCTGAAAAACCGGTGGGACGGCGCATCGTAACTCTCTGGTTGGAGGGTTATCTATAAGACGACCATCCACCCCAAGCTCAACAGGACTTACGGCGCTGTACGCGGCCTTAATCCATTCTCACAGACCCGTTCTGAAAGATAGATTTGTGACCAGAGTTCGGACGTCTTCGATGCCTGTTCGGGGGCTCCAAGGGTAACGCCCCTAGAGCTTTTCCCCGCCCATCAAAACGGCCATTATCGCCTTCTGGATGTGGAGCCGATTCTCGGCCTCGTCCCACACTCTGCTCTGTGGGCCATCGATGACTTCGGCGGAGACCTCCTCGCCCCGGTGGGCCGGAAGGCAGTGGAGAAAGATGGCGTCCTCCTTTGCGCGCTTCATGAGCGCCTCGTCCACGCGGAAGCCCTTGAACGCCTTCTCGCGAATCGCCTGCTCCTCCTCTTGTCCCATCGATGCCCACACGTCGGTGTTGACGACGTCGGCCTTGTGGGCTGCCTCTGCGGGATCTCGGACGATTCTCACTTTCGCCTTTGAAGCAGCGCGCTGGAAAATCATCGGATCAGGATCGTATCCCTCGGGACACGCGAGCGTGAGCTCGAAGCCGAGCACGTACGCGGCGTTGAGCCACGAGTTCGCCATGTTGTTGCCGTCGCCGATCCACGCGACGCGCTTTCCATTGTAGCCGCCAAGGTGCTGCCTGATCGTGAGGACATCCGCCAGCACCTGACACGGGTGTACGAGGTCAGTTAGCCCATTGATGATCGGCACGTCAGCGTAGCGCGCGAGCTCTTCGATCTCCGCGTGCGCGAACGTCCTTATCATGATCCCGTCCACGTAGCGCGATAACACGCGCGCGGTGTCTGCGATCGGCTCGCCGCGTCCGAGCTGCACGTCGCGGGGCGAGAGAAAGAGTGCGTGTCCGCCGAGCTGCCAGGCTCCGACCTCGAAAGAAACGCGGGTGCGAGTGGACGACTTCATGAAGATCATCGCCAGCGACTTTCCGGCGAGCGGTTTTTTCTTGTACTTCCCCGCGCGCATGGTTTCGGCGAGGGTGAACAGCCTTTCCAATTCGCGAGCGGAGTAGTCCGCAATTTGTAGAAAATCGCGGTGAGCTCGTTCTTTTCTGACGATTCGGGGCATGTGAGTTGCGCGTGCGTGGTTGAAGAAGTCTTGTGTTCGCCGGAAATATACAACGGCCGGCGACTCCCTCTCCCCGAGAGAACTCATGATGCCGCGCTTGCTTCGTATGCTCTGCTGCAGCGTACCCGTGCTCGCGATCGCGGGTTGTCATTCCGATTCCACCGGTCCCGGCGACGGCGGATCTCCATTGCCTCCCGGCATCGGTCTGCAGCTGAATCCATTTATATCGGCGGGCCTTTCAAGCCCCGTTTTCCTCACGCAGCCCCTCGATGACGGCCGAATTTTCGTCGTCGAGCAGGGCGGACGGATCCGCATCATCAAGAACGGCGTGCTGCAGACGACGCCGTTTCTCGACATCTCCTCTCGAGTGTTGAGCGGCGGGGAGCGCGGACTCCTTAGCGTCGCGTTCCATCCTCAGTATGCGACGAATCATTTCTTCTACATCTACTTCACGACGCAGACGAACGGCGACATCCGGATCGAGCGATTCACCACCACGTCGAATGCCGAAGTCGCCGACCCGGCAACGTCGAAGCTCATAATCACGGCGCCACATTCGACCTACAATAATCACAACGGCGGGCTCCTTTCATTCGGACCCGACGGAATGCTGTACGCGGGACTGGGCGACGGCGGCAGCGCCGGTGATCCGCTGGGCAATGGGCAGAACTACAATTCGCTGCTCGGCTCGCTGCTTAGGCTCGATGTCGATCACGGAGATCCGTACGCGATTCCAGCGAACAACCCGTTCGTCGGCCAGGCCAATCGTCGCGGAGAAATCTGGGCGAAGGGGTTGAGAAATCCGTGGCGCTACGCGTTCGACGCGGCGACCAGCCTCCTCTACATCGCCGACGTCGGCCAGGGTTTGCACGAGGAAGTGGACGTCGTTGCCACCAACCGCGCCGGACTCAATTTCGGGTGGAACGTCTGGGAGGGGTTCAGCTGCTACAACGCGTCGACCTGTTCGTCGACCGGGTTCGAGCCGCCGATCATCGACTACGGACACGGTCCCGCGTGCTCGATCACCGGCGGCTACGTGTATCGCGGGAGCGCGATTCCGGCGATCCGCGGCCACTACTTCTATTCCGACTACTGCGCGGGATTTCTCAGGAGCTTCAGATATGAGAACGGCGTCGCGGTCGACCAGAAGGATTGGGGACTGACGACGAGTTCGGTCGAGTCTTTCGGCGTGGATTTCGCCGGAGAGCTGTACATGATATCCGGAAGCAACATCATTAAGATCGCGCCCGTGAGCTGAGCCATTGCGCCGCTCGCAACTGAATGCTCGACAGCGACGGCTCAACGCGAATTGTCCTGTCAACGGAGGATGTCGTCATGCGTCGCTACGAGTTAGTCTCAGGAACGGCGTTTGCAATTGTCTCTCTCGCACAACTCACGCGCGTGATAATGGGCTGGCCAGTGCAGATCGATCTTTTCACGGTTCCCGTCTGGATTTCCGGCGTAGCGTTCCTGGGGACGGGCGGGTTGGCAATCTGGGCATTTCGCGTCGCGCGCGGTCAGTCGACAGCGGTCTAGTTATCGGGAAGTTTCCTGGAGGGACTGAAGATGATTCGCAAGCTGAAAGCCGGTGGATATCGTCTATATTCGAAGAAGAAGGATAAAAGCGGGAAGCGGAAAAACCTCGGGACATTCAAGAGCCTGGCAGCGGCCAAAAAGCACGAGCGCGCAGTTCAGTATTTCAAACGCGCCGGCTGACCGTTTCAAGCACGTCGGGCGATCGCCAGAAGCGCGCCCGCGGCCCCTCTCCCGGTAGGCTTCCTACCGCGTGAATAGCGTGCCCTGAACGAGGTAACCGGCTCTGCCGTGGTGCTATATTCCGCATCATGCGTGACGCGCCGGCCTCCCTCGTCAATACGCTCTCCGACAGGTACACGATCGAGCGCTTGATCGGCCATGGCGGAATGGCGACCGTGCACCTCGCCGAGGAGAAAAAGCACAAGCGTAAGGTCGCCATCAAGATCCTGAAGCAGGAGTTTGGCGCTTCGGTCGGCGCCGAGCGATTCCTGCGTGAGATCGGAATTGCCGCGCAGCTGTCGCATCCGCACATCGTTCCGCTGATCGACTCCGGCGAATCCGACGGCGCGCTCTGGTACGTATCGCCTTACATCGCTGGCGGTTCACTCCGCGACCGGCTCGATCGCGAGAAGAAGCTGCCGATCGACGACGCGCTCCGCATCGCGCACGAGATCGGCGCCGCTCTGGATTACGCGCACAGGAATGGCTTCGTGCATCGCGATGTGAAGCCCGAGAACATTTTGTTCGCCGACGATCACGCCCTGCTCGCCGATTTCGGAATTGCCCACGTTGCCACCAAGAGCGCCGACGAGCCGCTCACGCTGAGCGGCTTCGTCCTCGGCACGCCGGAGTACATGAGTCCCGAGCAGGCATCCGGTGAGACCGACGTAGGCGTCCCCGGCGATGTTTACGGGCTCGCGTGCGTTTTCTACGAGATGCTCGCCGGGCAACCCCCTTTCAGAGGAGCGACTCCGCGCGCGACAATGGCTAAGCAGGTCACCGAAAAGCCGCGGCCGGTAAGAACCCTGCGCCCCGATGCTCCTGCCGGCTTCGACCGCGTTCTCGAGAGGGCGCTGGCTAAAAATCCGGCGCACCGTTTCACGAGCGTCGGCCGATTCTGCGAGTCGCTCGCCCGCGCCCGCTCCGAGCCGAACCGGCCGTTCACATCGACGATTCGAACAATCGCCGTTCTCCCGTTCGTGAACTCGAGTCCCGATCCCGACAACGAATACCTGAGCGACGGAATCACCGACGAGCTGATCAACGCTCTGGCAAAGGTGCAGGGACTTCGAGTCGCTTCGCGCACATCGGTCTTCGCGCTCAAGGGGAAGGCGCAGGACGTCCGCGCGATCGGCGCGCTGCTCGAAGCGTCTGAAGTACTGGAAGGATCGGTACGACGCTCCGGCGACAATCTTCGCATTACCGCGCAGCTGACATCGACCGACGATGGCCGGCTCGTGTGGTCTGAGCGGTACGATCGGCGGCTCGTCGATGTCTTCGCCATTCAGGATGAGATCGCGCGCACGATTGTCACGACCCTCCGCGCGACATCGTTCGCGGACATGGCGCCGGCGACGCCGAACCGCCACACCGACAACGTCGTCGCATACGGGCTCTACCTCCGCGGCCGTTACGCGTGGAACAAGCGAACATCCGAAGGCGTTTTCGAGGGCATCAAGTACTTCGAGGAGGCGATCGCGCTCGATCCCACCTATGCGCTCGCCTACACGGGACTCGCGGATTCGTATTCGCTCCACATCGACTACCGGAACGTCCCGACGCACGAGGGCCACCAGCATGCGAAGCTCTACGCCCGAAAAGCAATCGAGTTGGACGAGTCTCTCGCCGAGGCGCACGCTTCGTTGGCGTGGAGCTTGTTCATTTACGATTGGGACTGGGACGCCGCCGCCAAAGAATTCCGTCGCGCCATAGCGCTTGATCCGCAATACGCGGCAGCGCACCAGTGGTACGCCTTCATGCTTGCATCACAGGAAAAGTTCGACGAGGCGCTGCTAGAAGCTCATACCGCCCAGGAGAACGACCCTTCTTCAGTCTCTGTGCGGCGCAGCCTCGGCTACTGCTACCTCTACGCGCGGAAGTACGAGCAGGCCCACTATCATCTCGATCGCGCGATCGCGATGAATCCCACCGCCGAAGAGACGTACAGGATTCAGGGCCTGATTCTCACACTCCAGAAGCAGTTCCCGGCGGCGGAGAGAGCACTCCGCGAAGCGCTTGCATTAGCTCCCGAATGTGGATCCTATACCAAGGCAACGCTCGCATTCTCGCTCGCGGAAGCGGGTGATCCTTCCTATGCGCGCCAGATCGCGGCCGAGTTGGATGGAAGGCTCAAATCAGAGTACGTCTCGCCCGTCGAGCTGGCGCTCGTGTACATCGCGCTCGGCGAGAAGGACAAGGCGCTCGACTGGACGGAGCGCGCGGTTGACGAGAGGCGGGGCTGGGTCGCTTACCTGAGGGTGCACCCTGTTGTCGATTCGCTGCGAGGCGAGCCCCGATTCGTTGCACTCCTCAAGAGGATGCAATTCGATGCACCGGCGGGCCCGGCCGTCTCCGTAGTCCCTTCCGCTTGATCTATCGGGCGCTCGCCGACCTGGTGCTCGCTCTGCACCTCGTATTCGTTCTCTTCGTGGTGCTCGGAGGACTGCTGGTGGTAAGGTGGCCGCGCGCCGCCTGGCTCCATATTCCAGCGGCGATCTGGGGTGTTCTGATCGAGTTCACGGGTTGGATCTGCCCCCTCACTCCGCTCGAGAACTCACTGAGGACGCGAGGTGGTGCGGCGGGCTATAATGGCGGATTCATCGAGCACTACATCCAACCCCTCCTCTATCCGGCGGGGCTGACTCGGTCGACGCAGGTGGTGCTCGGAAGTTTGGTTCTCGCACTCAATCTCACCGCGTACGGCATTATGGTGTCGAGGATGAGGAGTCAGGAATTGCCCGCTGGTGGCAACTGAGACCGAGTAGAAGTTCCCTCCATATTTTTTCCGGCACGCTGGTTGGCGGGAACTATGCACAGCGCAGCATCACGTTGATTGTCGTGCCCAACCCGACCGTACTATCCACATCCAGCGTCCCCCCGGCCTGATTCACGATTCCAAATACCGTGGACAGCCCGAGACCGCTTCCCTTCTCGGCTTTGGTCGTGAAAAACGGCTCGAACATCCTGCGCTGAACTTCAGGCTCGATACCGCCCCCAGTATCCCGCACGCGCAGCAGACTGAAGTGAGTCCCGCCTTGCCCTCGGGCGGTGCTCACGTGAATTGTTCCGACACCGACAATGGCATCACGCGCGTTGAGGAGCAAATTCATCGCGATTTGCTCGGCCTCGCTGCGATCGATGCGAGCGGGCGCGCCGCCTGGGTCGAGCTCCAACAGAAGAGTGATGTCCTTTCCCAGTAACCTCGTGACCATAGTGGAGATTTCGCGCACGACGTCGTTCAGGTCCAGCGAGTGATCTACCGTGGTAGCCTGACGACGTGCAAATGCAAGCAGATGGGACGTAAGTGCCGCGCCTTTCCTTGCGGCGATGACGATGGCGCGCGCGTCGGCGCGGTGATCCTCATCCTTTAGCTCCGCGGCGAGCATGTCAGCGGATGCCAGGACCATCGTCAATACGTTGTTGAAGTCGTGAGCTATGCCGCCGGCGAGCTGTCCGAGCGCATCCATCTTCTGCCACTGCCTGATCTGCTGCTCGAGTCTTCGCTGCTGAGTGACATCGGTGATGCTTCCCCGAACGAGCCGGCTCCCAGTCGATGGCATCTTCACGAGCCTGACCTCGCATTGTATGTCCGCGCCGGTGGACGTACGATGCAGCCATTCGAAACATGGCACCTCGCCCGCGAGAGCCGCTTTCAGATATTCCCATGCTGCCTGATCGGACGGCCGGCCGTCGCCCTGGGTTTGGGGACTAAGATCGATGGGGTTGCTGTCCAGCAAGTCCCCGCGAGACATGCCGAAGAGCTCGCAGGCGTTCTGATTGACCTCGACGAACGCGTAGCAGTCAACGTCGAAAACCACGATCGCCTCGGGAGCGTACTCGACCAGCGTGCGAAATCGCGCCTCGCTCTCCGCGAGCGCAAACTGCCCGTGTTTGGCATCCGTGATGTCACGCGCGATGATGATCGCGGCGGACACTTTGTCGTCGAACCGCACGGGACCAGTGTGAGTGGCGTACCAGCGTTCCGCTCCGCCGGGGTGAATCACCCGCTGCTCGCGCCACCTGGTGTTGCCGGTCGCAAATAGTTGGCGCAGGGAGTCCTGCACCTCTGCTCGCGATTCCTCAGGAACGTAATCCAGGGCGCTGCGCCCCAGGAGCTGCTCCATCGCCACGCCTGGTGGAGTGCGGTTCATGTAGAGGATCTCCCCATTACGATCTACCAACAACAACATGTCTGGAATGGCATCGGCGAGCGAACGCCACAAATCGAGCCCGAACGCGGCCCCCGAAAGGCCCGTAGTCGTGATATCGGTCACATGATCTCCAAGTCGAAAGCAATCGGCCCGGCGCGTTGCTGCTTGCGCCGTTGGCGGCAAAGGCTATCTTCACAAGTATAGAATAACGTTCTAGAAGTTATAGAATATGGTTCTATGCTTAGCCAAGTCAATAGCGAGGATCGACAAACAAATGGTCTACCGGCAGACAGCCCGCAGCGAGAAAGTCAGGACTACCGCAAAGGCGGGCATACTCCGCGCGGCGAAGAAGCTTTTCTCCGAGGACGGTTACGACAAAACGACCATGCAGGACATAGTGCGCGAGGCGAAGACGTCGATCGGCAATGCCTACTTCTATTTCGCCAACAAGGAGGACTTGCTGACATCCCTGCTCGAGGAGGCAGTTAGCGCGACCTGGGCACGTGCCGACGAAGTCATCGCTTCGGTCGAGCCAGGAGCGGCTCGAATCGCGGTCGCCGTCTACGCCAACATCATGAGCTTCCTCACCTCGGACAAGGATCTCGCACGCATCGCCGTGACCGGCGAGCCTGGGGTTGTGCGCCATATCGTTGAATTGCATTGGGCGAGACTTGACGCACTGTTCGCTGCCAATTTCCCGGACCGCGGCGAGAAGGAACTGCTCATGTCGGCGGCGGCTGTTATCGGCGCAAACCGGATGGCCCTAGAGCTATTTCTCACGGGCAAAGTCGACTTCCCGGCGAAGGAGCTCGCGGACTTTCTCGTCAGGTGGCACCTGCGCGCCTTCAGTTTGTCCGAGCAGGAGATCGACAGAGTGCTGCGCATCGCCGCGCGCGCGGTCAAATCGGAGCCAGCCGCCAAACGAACAAGACAGCGATCCAAAGCGCCGCGAAAAGCGCGTTTGAGCTCTCGTTAGTGCAGAGCGCTGGCTAAAGAATGTATCGTCTGAGGTCTTCGTCGTCGGCAATCGTTTTGAGACGACTCCGTACGAGCTCCTGGTCGACGCGGACCGTCTTCGCGCCACTCTCGGGCAGTCCGAACAGGACATCCTCCAGCAAGGTTGTCATCACCGTGTGAAGTCGGCGCGCGCCGATATTCTCCATCCGGTCGTTCACGTGCGCGGCGATGCGCGCAATCTCCGCGATGCCGTCCTCAGTGAATTCCAGCTTTGCCCCTTCGGCTTCGACCAGGGCCGAGTACTGTTTGGTGAGCGCGTTCTCCGGCTCGGTCATTATGCGCACGAAATCCGCTTCGGTGAGCGACTGAAGCTCTACCCGTATCGGAAACCTTCCCTGCAGCTCGGGGATGAGATCGCTCGGCTTGGCGACGTGAAACGCGCCGGCTGCAATGAACAGAACGTGATCCGTCTTCACCATCCCGTGCTTGGTCTGCACGTTGGAGCCTTCGACTATCGGAAGGAGATCGCGCTGAACGCCCTCGCGTGAGACATCAGGTCCGCCGACGTTCGCGCCCCGCTGGCCGGCAATTTTGTCAATCTCATCGAGGAAGATGATCCCCATCGTCTGCACCCGCTCGAGCGCATCGGTGGTCACATCCTCTTTGTTGATCAGCTTTTCCAGTTCCTCGCCGAGCAGAATCCGACGCGCTTCGGAGACCTTGACCGTTCTCTTTTTTTTTCGCTTGGGCAGCATGTCCTGGATCATGTCGGACAGATTGTCCATTCCCTCTGGCGCCCCCTGTGGGACCATCATGTCGAACATCACGGGCGCCTGCTGCGTGACTTCGATCTCGATCTCGCGCTCATCCAGCTGGCCGTCCACCAACAGCTGCTTCAGCTTCTCGCGGGTCCTCTTGTAGCGAACCTCGGCGGCGTCGGTCTCGCTCGAGACAGATCCGGCCG
>Ga0209488_10004831_pt1 | contig 10445 bp, 11 predicted proteins | sample Rivendell_Oct201_8_FD_188349 | JGI IMG/M metagenome (GOLD analysis project Ga0209488, IMG submission 188349) | Vadose zone soil microbial communities from the Eel River Critical Zone Observatory, Northern California, USA -... | ecosystem: Environmental > Terrestrial > Soil > Vadose zone >... | reverse complement strand
GCGGTGCTGGCGCGCGCGTCGGCGACGGACACGGCCATCTTGATCAACGGCGAGACCGGCACCGGCAAGGAGGTCTGCGCGGAGGCGATCCACGCGCGCAGCTTGCGCGCCAAGGGGCCGTTCGTGGTGCTCGACTGCGCGGCGGTGACGAACGCATCCGCGTCGACGGGGAGGAGGAAGCGCTCTTTCACGAGCTCCCTGGCAGCCTTCTCCACCGCCTTCACGAATCCTGCGTGATCCCGGTAGCGCTCCTCCAGGGACCTGCGCGGATCGCCGCTGGCGAGCCGCTGCGCATTGGTGGTGGCGAACGGGAAGTAGGAGCCGGTCAGCCCGCACAGGTTCGGCGCGCGGTGCCGGAGCGCGCGGATGTTCCAGCCGCTGCTGGTTCCAAGCGGAACGCGGATCTGCATCGGGCGTACGCCGGCCACGTTCAGTCCGTCCTCGTCGGACCTGGGCACGTACTGCGTGTATCGGGCCCCCAGGAGCGGCGGTTGCAGGCTGAGCGCCCCGCCGTGCTGGCCGAAGAGCGGTCCGAAGATGAGCAGGTCGAGCTGGTTCTGCACGGCCGGGAAGTTGCCGCCCGGGAATCCGGGGAACCGCGCGCGCGCGCGATCCAGCGGGACCAGGGTCCCCTGCTCGAGGCGCGGATAATTGCTGCGCGGCGGCTCCACTCCGGCGTCGGCCCAGAGATCCATCGCGACGAGCAGCGCGCGCGCGGTCTCCACCACGGTCCCGCCGGGCGTGGCGTTCGCGCACAGCGCGCTGGTGCTGGCTGGATTGGTGCGCAGGCCGGTGACTCGCATGCCATGCGCCGTGCTCGAGTTGAAGTACAGCCGCACGTTGTCCGGCAAAGCCACCGGTTCGCCCGTGCCGTCCTGCACGTTGAGGGATCCGCGAAGCTGCCAGAACTCGGTCTCCGAGTCGGTCTGCATCACCAGCGGATCGGTCGCAGGCCGCTTCATGACCCCGTCGTGGATCCCCGAGCTGGGGTCGGTGGTGACGGCGTACGTCATGGGCGCGTAGCTCGACTGGAGGAAGTCGTGGCGGTCGTCCTGGTCGGACCAGATGTTCGGGTCGGCGAAGCGGACGTTGATGAAGACGCGGTCCGTTCCCGCGATCGTCGGCATGATCCCGTCGAACACCTTGCGGTGCGACTCGTCCTCGTTGAAGCCCAGGTACATGAAATCGCGCAGGTACCCGCCGGTCTGCGAGGCGCCGGTCGCGTACACGCGCCGGATCCCGGTGCCGAGCGGGTTCGCGTTGCCGGAATCGTCCCGGGCCGCGTAGCGGAGGAACGACCCCACGTCCCGCGTGGTGGCGTGGCCGAGGCCCATGACGGTCGGGTTCCTCGCCGGGTAGATGAGCTCGTACATCTTGTCGTTCTGGAACTTGTCGAAGTAGCAGATGTCGAAAGTCGACGGGACGAGGCTCGCGCGTCCGGTCGGGCACTTTCCGAACGCCCAGTGGTCGGACGCGATGGCCACCTTGGGCGAGTCGACGTCGTCGCGCACGGTCAGCACCGAATGTGCGGTGTTCGCGTCGGCAGTCTCATACGAGCGGAACGACGCATTCCCCTCGAGGGTGAGCGTGTACGTCCCCGCGAGCGGCAGGTTCCGGTCCGAGTATTCCACCCGCATCGTGCCGACGATGGAGCTGCCGTCCGGCTGGTACGCGACCGGCAGGTTCGCGGCCAGGTTGACCTGCGTCTGCAGGACGTCGCCCTCCCACCCGGCGTCGACGATCGTGTAGCCCGCCTTGAGGTAGACGTCGTTGCTGCCGACCTGCGCGACCGTGGTCGCCGGGATGAGCGAGTCGTTCCCGCGGTTGTTGACCGTGTAGAAGATCTTGTGGTTTCCGCGCGACATGTCGAGCGGCTTCAAGATGAAGAAGGGCGTGCTGAATTCCACGAGCCCGCGGCCGTTCCTCGGCGCCCGCTCGACGTCCACGACGATCGCGTTCAGCGGGTCGCGCGGATCCACCTCCATGTACGCCGTGCCGGTGAGCCGCTCGTAGGGGCCGGCGCTGTCCCAGGCGACCCCGCCGACGAATGCTTGGCGGCTCTCCACTACGAATGCGACCACCCGCGCGTCCGCGTTGCGGGGCAGGGCGGATGCCGCGGACAGGCCGAGGGCAAAGACCAGACAACCTCGCTCGATTCTGGATCTCATCGGAGTCCCTCCTTCACGTCGGCCGATCGCTGCGTTCAGTCCTCGTCTTCGTCGCGGTCGCGATGGCCGTGGCCGCGGGCGCCAGTGCAGACGAAGTTCGCGGCGTCGTTCGGATCGCCGGTCCCGCTGTACCTGGGTAACTCCGGATACGCGCAGAGCGGCCTGGTGAGCAGGATGCTCCGGGTGGTTGCCGCATTGTCCGTGTACTTGGTAGCGACCATCCCCTTCGGGGCCACCCCGTTCTCCACCCAGTTCTCGAGCGCCGTCTGGATGTCGTGAGTGGCGTCGCGGACCGGCGGGATCTGCTGCCCGACCGCGCCGAAGCTGGTCGCTCCAGGGCCGAAGTAGCAGTGCGTCATCCCGGGAACCATGAACAGCCGGTAGAACGACTGCGTCTTGCGCAGGCCGCCCATCTCCTCCACGACCGAGTCGTAGTACTGGGGGCTGTACGCGGGCTGCAGGGTCTGATCGTTCCAGCCGTGGTACTGGATGATCTTGATGCCCCGCTTCCTCGCCGCTGAGAGGTCGGTCTCGATCGCGTTGCCGAGGGTCCCGACCCTGAAGTCGGCATAGGCCATGTCGCTGTCGAAATTGAAGGATCGATAGTCCCAGGCCGGGTTTTCGAATACGAGATTTGCGAAGTAGCCCTGCCCGAGACCCGAGGCGGTGGTGTTCGTGACCAGGCCGCCCCATCCAGCTTCGGCGCCGAGCGCGAACCCAGGAAAGATCTTGTGGCCCGTCCGCGGATTGGCGGGTCCCGCGTAGATCTTTTTCAGCGCGTCGAGCTGAGGCTGGGTGAGGCACGAATTGCTCTCGGCCCCCTGGCAGAGCAAGGTCGCCGGATCGAACTCGCACCGGCTCGGGTCCGCGATGACGCCGTCGGGGAGCCCGTCCTTCGCGTCGCAAGCGGCGACCACCGCCGCCGTGATGAACGGCAGCTTGGCCGGCGGGATCGCCGCCCCGGGCGCGCTGAGCGCCTGGGCGTTCCAGACGAAGCCGGCATTCGAGTGCGACTGGAAGTTCCACGGCGCTCCGACGACGAACCCGTCGTAGTCGTCGGGGAACCGCTGGATCTCGAGCAACGCCTGCCGTCCGCCGTTCGAGCACGAGTTGAAGTAGGAGTGGGTGGCCCCCCGCCCGTAAAACGCCTTGATCAATCCCTTGGCCGCCACCGTCACGAGGTGTTTCGAACGATAGAGGTAGTCGATGGCCCGTTCCCGGTGACCGACGGCCCACCAGGTATCCGACGCGACGTGCCCGGTGTCGGTCGACGCGGTGGCGTAACCTCGCCGGACCAGCTCGTCGAGCCCTCCGTCGAGGCCGAGCCGCGTGTAGTTGAGGGCCCCCGCATATCCGCCCTCACCGGAGGAGAGGAACTTCCCATTCCAGGTGGCGGTCGGCAACCAGACCTCGAAGTAGATGTGCGAATCGGAGGTCGGCTGGCTGAGCCCTTGCACGCGGCAGAACGCGGGGAGGTTCGTCAGGGTCTGGTTCGCCGGCGTGACCAGCGTGCCCGAAGTCACCACGGTGGCCGCCGTGACGGTCGTGTTGCCGTCGAACGTGAGCGCCGTCAGATCGCCGCAAGCGAGGCGCTTGCCTTCTCCTCCATGTCCTTCGCGTGCGAGTGCTGCGCTGGCCGCGAGCAGCAGCGTGAGCGCTGCGGCGATGCTGGAGCGGACAGACACCTCGGGGCAACCGGTCATGGCGGGATCTCCTCGGGCTGGTTGTGCTCGGCGGATTGCAGGGGGCGCGGCCGATGGGACGGCTGCTATGGCGTGGCGGCTTCGCTAGTCAAGCCGCATCGAGTCGCCGCGATTCGCGGCTATCGCCCTTGCAAAACTTGCTGGCAGATGGAGCGGAGCTCCGATCGGTCAGACACGAGCGATCAATCGACGCGCGCAGTGCGGGTGATCTCGCCCATCCGCCCGCTCTGGAAGTCGCGCACGGCCTGGACGAGCTCGTCCTCGCTGTTCATCACGAAGGGCCCGTAGTGCGCCACGCGCTCGCGCAACGGCTCTCCCGCCAGAAGCAGCAGCCGCGCCTTGCCTCCGCGCAGCCGGACTGCGTCACCGGGACCGAGCACCGCGAGCTGCCCTTCGGCCACCTCGCGCTCACCCACGCGCGCAGAGCCCTCGAACACGTAAACGAGCGCATTCTGATTGCTCGGGACCGGAACGGTCACGTCGGCGCCCTCATCGAGCGACCAGTCCTGGTAGACGATCGGCGTCTGGGTGTCGATCACGGCCTTGGCTCCCAGCGCCTCACCGGCCACCACGCGCACCCGCGCCTTGCCGTCGGCGCTGGCGGCCTGCGGGATCTTCTGCGCAGGCACTTCCTGGTACCGGGGGTGCGTCATCTTCAGATTCGCGGGCAGGTTGACCCAGATCTGGAACCCGTGCACCCGCCCGCCCTCCTCGCGGATGCGGCGGGACGGCATCTCGGAATGGATGATCCCCGCTCCGGCGGTCATCCATTGCACATCTCCGGGCCGGAGCACGCCGCGATGGCCGGCCGAGTCCTCGTGCTCGAACTCGCCCGCGAGGGCGTACGTGACGGTCTCGAATCCCCGGTGGGGATGGTCGGGAGCGCCTACCGCCTCGCCCGGCCCGTAATCGACCGGGCCCATCTCGTCGATGAGCAGGAAGGGATCGACCATCTCCAGCTCCTCGCTGGGCAGCGGGCGGCGGACGACGAAGCCAGCTCCCTCGAGCTGACGATGGGCGGTGACGACTTTGCTCGGCTCGCGGATCGACATGTGCGGTAGATGTCCCAGGGCCTGCTTTGATTCGCCTGGATGAGCGCGGCTTGCCGCCACCTGTTATGGAGGCCCGTCATGAGGGCAGAAGAGAGCTCCGTTCAGATGGAGCAGAAAGAGCATCGAGGCGCCTTCTTCATCGAGGGAGAGGGGCGACGCCTGGCCGAGCTGACGTTCTCGGCGACTCCGGACCGGAAGCTCGTGATCCTCGATCACACCGACGTATCGGAGTCGCTCCGCGGTCAGGGAGTCGCCCGCAAGCTGGTGGAGGCTGCCGTCGCCTGGGCGCGCCGGACGAACGTGAAGCTCATGCCGCTCTGTCCCTTCGCGAAGGCGGTTTTCGACAGCGAGCCCCAGTTCGGCGATGTCCGGGCCTGACGGAGCGACGGAGTCAAGGCCCGTCCGTAGTGGGTCTTTCGTCCGAGGGCTCGGCCATGAGGAACGAGAAGGCGATCGTCAGGGATTTCTACGAGGGCTTCGGATGGAGCACGGACTCGACTGGTACCTACAATGATACCGCGGCATTCGTAGATCTCCGGCCGGTTCTCAGCTCCTACTATCACGACACCCAGATGCGGGTGGGAAGGTTCCTCAAGCCCACCGGTAGGTATTTTCTCGATGCCGGATCGGGGCCACTATCCCAACCCGAGTACTTGCTGTATTCGACCAATTACAGGTGCCGGGTGTGCCTTGATCTCTCCGCGAGGGCTCTGGCGGACGCACGGAGCAAGCTCGGTGGCCACGGCCTTTACGTTCGGGGTGATCTGGCAAATCTGCCCTTTCGAGAAGGATCCTTCGACGCCGTTCTGTGTTCCCACGTCCTCTACCATCTTCCCGAAGACGAACAGGCCGGCGCGGTGCAAGAGCTGTACAGGACGCTCAGGAGCGGCGGCACCTGCGTCGTCATCTATATCTGGCCTACCTCGCTCCGTTCCCGGCGTTCGGGGACGGCCAGCACGGTAGAGCCTGGCGGCCGAGCAACACCACCGCTGTACTTTCATCCACACGAATATCGCTGGATGAGACACATCTTGCCTGAGCACTGGAAGACGGACATCCGGGTCTGGCGCTCCGTGGGCATTGCGTTCACGAGAAGGCTGATCGCGGATAACATCCTGGGCACCGTGCTTCTGCGGATCATCTACTGGCTCGAGGAGGCGTTCCCACACGCACTGGCCAGACTGGGCAGGTATCCCATGGTCCTGATCCAGAAGACGAGCGGGTGACCAATGGACATTGACCGGCTCCTTGATCCCGTCGTGAAGGCCGCTCTCAAGGCCATGAACGAAAGCGATCGCGACGCGTGGCTCGGCTTTTTTGACTCCCGCGCCGTTCTCACCGATGACGGCGACGAGCGCGACTACAAGCAATGGTCCGACAGCGAAATCTTCGGCGCCGCCAAGGGACGCATCACGTCGATCAGCAGGGTCGTCGACCGAGGCGTCACGTTCCACGCGAATTTCCACTCGGCACGCTGGGGCGACTTCAAGACCTTCTGGGAATTCGAGATCGAAGGCGGCAAGATCGTGCGGCTCGACGTCGGACAGGAAGAAGGCTGAGGTTCGATGCACACGATCAAGGTCATCGCTGGAGGATTCCTGCTGCTCGGCGTCTTCCTCCTCTTCGGGCGCTGGATCGGCGGCGGAGCATCGTCAGCGTTGGCCACCGCCGCACGTGTCTTCATCCCGATCTGGCTGATCGCGGCCGGCGTCAACCTGTGGGTCGGCGTCGTGCGCGCAGGTTATCCCGTCGCTGACGAGGTTCCGTTCTTCCTCGTCGTTTTCGCCATCCCGGCCGCAGCCGCGGGCTTCCTCTGGTGGAGACTCTCTCGGGGCTGAATTGGCCTCGTAGCCCGCCCGGCATGGTTATCCTCGCGGTGATGCCCGCCGCCCGCGCCGCCGCGCTGCGCGCCGAGCGCCTCGAGCCACCGTTCGAGCGGACTGCCAGCACGAGCGCCATCAGTGTCGCCACGTGCAACACGACATGTGCCGTGTTCGGCCTGATGCCGTGACGCTCAGGGAGAAATGAATGCCAAACATCGCGGAGTAGCGCGCCAGTCGCTCGCGAGTCGTGCCGAAAAGCTACGGAATCCACCATGCTCGTAATTCGCCTATGAGCATCAAACTCAGAATAGCGACCAGCGTCGCCTTCACCCAGGCCGGATACGGGACCTGGTAATACGTAACGCTCAGCCCGAGCGTCACTGCGATGGCCACGCTGTTGATCAACGTCCCAATCACGAGCTGGCGGAGAGTATTCTGACTTCTAACCCCGGCGACGTCGTTGAAAGGGCCAAGCGGGAACACGTCCCTTCGGTCGGTCGACTCGCTCGGACGGCTCAGCGAGACGCCTGCCCGACTGCGCTGGTCACGGGCAGCAGATCGGCTCGGCGGTTCTCCCTCCACGCCGCCTCGTCATGTCCGGGCGCGCGCGGCCGCTCCTTGCCGTTGCTGATCGTCGTGATGCGGGAAGCATCGAGCCCGAGGTTCACCAGGTACGTCTTCGCGGACTCGGCACGCCGCTGGCCCAGTGCCAGGTTGTACTCCTCGGTGCCGCGCTCGTCGCAGTTCCCCTCGATGCGCGTGTTGAGGTCCGGGCGCTGCCGCGCCTGATCGTAGAAGGTCTGCAGCGTCGACCGGGCGTCCGGGCTCAGCTCGGAGCTGTCGAAGTCGAAGTAGATGCTGGCGGCCACGACCTCGACGGTGCGCGGAGCGGGCGGGGCTACCGGGGCCGGCGCTGGCGGCGCAGGAGGAGGTTGCGCCACCGCCTGTGGCTGCGGTGCGGGGGGAGCGGGCGGTGGTTGGGAGTGCGCGCAAGCGGCGACCATGAACGCTAGGGCAACGGGGACGGGAAGGGATCGCATGGTCCACTCTCCTTTGCAGGGGGCGTTAGCGTGCGCCTGTCCGCTAGCTATTGGCAAGAGCAATGCCAGGGACCGGGTAAGGCGAAGGTCTCCCTGCCGAGTCGCCTTCCTGGACGAAGCCAACGAAGCTGTGCCCGTCAGTGACGTCATCGTGGAGCAGCTCGCGCAGCTTGTCGTGCTTCTGCCCGGTCGAGCTGCGCGCGACCGAAAGCACCTGGGTGACGTCGGGGCCGAGCAGGCACTCGCGCAAGACGCCCTGTCCAACCATGCCGGTGGCGCCGAAGAGGATGACTTTCAACGACACAGTCTGGCGGCGCATCACGATCAGCCGCCGGAGCGCGAGGATCTCAGCTTTGACCAGTCGATACGCCAGGCGCTGCCCATGCGGATCCAGACCAGGGGCCGGCGCCTCTCGGGAGGCGTCGCCAGCGCGAGATGGTAGAGGTCGTCGACCCGGGCGTGGAAGCCGCGGGTGTGCGGCGTCTCCAGGAAGCCGAAACCCTCCCGATCGAGGTGATGACTGAACTCATGCAGCAGTGTGTGAAGGAACCCACGATAGGAGGTCACCTTCCCGAGCACGGCTGTGCGCATCCAGATCCGGATCCGCTTCTGCTCGAAGTCGTAGTCACCGAACAGCTCAGAGTGTCCGCCCTCCCAAACCTTGCGCGGCCTCGCCCCGAGCACCTGAAGTCTGGGCCGGCTGATCGCGTAGGTTCGAGCGAGGAGCCCGAGGATCGAGTCGCCCTCGAGGCGGGCGCTCCGCCGGTCGCCGATGGCGAGCGCCTTCTGCAGAAGCATTGCGCGGGCTTGGAGGTCGGAGGCGTCAGGGAGAGCCACGAGCCTGGTGAGCGCGTCGCTCTTCTCGAATGCGCGACGCGCCTCGGGGCTTGCTGGAGGGCGGTCCGTCGTCACGCCGCGAATCTACTCCGTACGGAAAGCAATCCTCGCCGCTGCCGCGGCGGCGGCCGTGCTGACTAGGCGCGCGTGGCCCGCCTCCTCAGCCATTCGGCGACGAGGCGCACGCCAGCTCCCGTCCCTCCCCGAGGGTTGTAGCCCTTTTCCTTGTCCAGCGAGCTCGGCCCGGCGATGTCGAGGTGCGCCCACGGCGTCTTGCCGACGAAATGCTGCAGGAACAGCGCCGCATTGATCGAGCCGCCGTAGCGGCCTCCCGTGTTCTTGAGGTCGGCGACCGGGCTCTTGATCAGCTCTTCCATCTCCGGCGGCAGCGGCATGCGCCACACCGATTCTCCGGCGGCCCTGGCGGCGGCCTGCACTTCGCCCGCCAGCGCTTCGTCGTTCGAGAAGAGGCCGGCCGTCCACGGTCCGAGCGCGACCAGGATGGCGCCGGTGAGCGTGGCGAGGTCGACGATGGCCGCCGGCTCGTCCTCCGCCGCCCAGGCGAGGACGTCGCCGAGCACCAGGCGGCCCTCGGCGTCGGTGTTGAGCACCTCGACCGACACGCCGTTGCGTCCCACCAGCACGTCGCCCGGCTTGTAGGCGGTGCCGCTGGGCAGGTTCTCACAGGCGCCGAAATAACCGTGCACAGGGAAGGGCGGGGCGATCTCGGGCACCAGGGACATGGCGGCGATCACCGCGGCGGCGCCCGCCATGTCGGTCTTCATGTCCTCCATCCCCTGCGCGGTCTTGAGCGACAGGCCGCCGGAGTCGAAGGTGATCGCCTTCCCGACCAGCGCGACCGGTTTCCCGGCGCCCTTGCCGCGCGGCACGTAGCTCAGGCGCACCAGCCGCGGCTCCTCGGCGCTGCCCTGCGCGACGCCGAGGAACAGGTTCATCTTCAGCTTCCGGATCTGCGGCGGGCCGAGCACCTCGATCCCAAGGCCGCTCTCGCGCGCCACCTCGCGCGCGGTGGTGGCCAGCTCGCCCGGCGTCACCCGGCCGGCCGGCTCGTTGACCAGGTCCCGGGCGAGGCAGGTCGCCTCCGCGATGCGCGTCCCGAGGCGGGCTGCCGCGGAGAGCCCGGCGCGCGCCCTGGCTTCGCCTCCGCGCCGCGCGGCGCGCTCTTCGCGGGCCAGGATCTGCACCCGCGCGAGCTTCAGCGGCTTCTTCTCCCGCTTGTATTTGTCGAAGGAATACGCCCCCAGCGAGGCGCCCTCCGCGAGGGCCTGCACGTCCCGTTCGACCTCGTCGCGGCCCTCCGCCTTTTCCGCCCGGGCCGCGTCGTCGTGGGGCCAGACGAGGCCGAGCGTCCGCGCGCCTGCGGGCCGCGCCGCCTTCACCGCCCGCGCGGCGGCGGCGCGCAGGGCGTCGCGCGCCCGGTCGGCGTCGCCGTGCTTCCCGACCCCCAGCACCAGCAGGCGCTGCGCGGCAACCTTGCCGTGGGTGTGCAGCGCGAGCTGCTGGCCTTCCTTTCCGGTGAACTCCTCCTGCGCGGCGACCGCGCCCAACAGGCCGCCCAGGGCGCGATCCAGATCGCCCAGGTGCGCGTCGGAGATCTTCCCACTCGCCACCGCGCCCTCGCGCACCAGGACGGCGAGGAGATCGCAGGGGTGGGAGACCGGCTTGGCGGAGACGACTTGCGTGTCGAGGGGCATCGCTTTCCTTGTCGGCGGAACGGGGCCTTATAGAACGAAAAGCGCAGCGCCGCGCTGGGCGCGGCGAGTGTTGCATTCCGGCGGGTGCGCGGATACGGTCCGCAGCC
>Ga0209488_10004830_pt1 | contig 10446 bp, 7 predicted proteins | sample Rivendell_Oct201_8_FD_188349 | JGI IMG/M metagenome (GOLD analysis project Ga0209488, IMG submission 188349) | Vadose zone soil microbial communities from the Eel River Critical Zone Observatory, Northern California, USA -... | ecosystem: Environmental > Terrestrial > Soil > Vadose zone >... | reverse complement strand
GGCGTTGCAAAACGTCTGGGCGCTCGGTGCATTTGCGGCGGTTTTCGTGCTGCTCGCTCTGTCGATGTTCGGCTTCTACGAGCTGCAACTGCCCTCGAGCTGGCACGCCCGCCTCAGCGAAGCGAGCAATCGCCTGGGCGGCGGCCACTGGGGTGCGGTGGTGCTGATGGGCGTGCTGTCGGCGGCGATCGTCTCTCCCTGTGTCGTCGCCCCGCTCGCGGGTGCGTTGCTCTATATCGGCCAGACGCGCGATACGCTGCTCGGCGGCGCGGCGCTGTTTTCAATGGCGATCGGAATGGGCGCGCCGCTTGTCCTGGTGGGCGTGTCCGAAGGCGCGCTTCTGCCAAAGGCCGGCGAATGGATGCGCGCGGTCAAGCAGTTCTTCGGTGTGCTGCTACTTGCCGTGGCGATCTGGATCATAACGCCGGTGATTCCGGTCGCGGTGCAGATGCTGCTGTGGGCGGCGCTGCTGGTCGGCTCGGGCGTGTTCCTGCGCGCGCTCGAGCCCTTGCCCCAAGCAGCTTCGGGCTGGACGCGGCTTTGGAAGGCCGTGGGCATCCTCGCCCTGCTCGCCGGCCTCGCGCAGGGCATCGGCGTGCTTTCGGGGGCGCGAGATCCCCTGAGGCCCCTAGTCGGCGTTTTCGCGGATTCGCCCGAAGCGCAGCAGTCGCCCGCCTTCGAGACGGTCAGGACGCTCGCCGACCTGGACGCGCGCCTGAAGATTGCGGGCAAGCCGGTGTTGCTCGATTTCTACGCCGACTGGTGCGTCTCGTGCAAGGAGATGGAGCGCTTCACCTTCAGCGACCCGCAGGTTCAGGCGCGCCTCTCGGGGATGACGCTACTGCGGGTGGACGTTACAGCCAACTCGGCCAACGATAAGGCGCTGCTCAAGCGCTATCGCCTGTTCGGGCCGCCGGGGATCATCTTCTTCGACGTAAGCGGCCGGGAGATCGAGGGCGTGCGCGTGATCGGTTACCAGTCGCCCGAGAAATTCATGAAGTCGCTCGACCTGGCTTTGCGCCTCTGACTTTGTGAGCGCTCGCGACCCGCGACCGGAACGAGATCAGCGTTTTTCCTTCAGCCACTGCGCCGCATCGAGCGCGAAATAGGTGAGTATGCCGTCCGCGCCGGCGCGCTTGAAACCGACGAGCGCCTCCATCACGCACTGCTTCTCGCTCAACCAGCCGTTCTTGAACGCCGCTTTCAGCATCGCGTACTCGCCGCTCACCTGATAAACGTAGGTCGGCGCCTTGAACTCGTCCTTCACTCGCCGGACGATGTCGAGGTAGGGCATGCCCGGCTTCACCATCACCATGTCCGCCCCCTCCTGCAGGTCGAGCCCGACTTCCCACAGCGCCTCGTCGCTGTTGGCGGGATCCATCTGGTAGGTGAATTTGTTTCCCTTGCCGAGATTGGCGGCCGAGCCGACCGCGTCGCGGAACGGGCCGTAGAACCCGGAGGCGTATTTTGCCGAATAGGCCATGATGCGCGTGTGGATGAATTCCTTCGCCTCGAGCGCCGAGCGGATGCGGCCGATGCGCCCGTCCATCATGTCCGAGGGGGCGACGATATCGACGCCGGCGGCGGCCTGAACGAGCGCCTGCTCCTCGAGAATGGCGAGCGTCTCGTCGTTGAGAATGTAACCGCCCGAATCGATCACCCCGTCCTGGCCGTGGCTCGTATACGGATCGAGCGCCACGTCGGTCATGATGCCGAGCTCGGGAAAACGTTTTTTCAGCGCGCCGATCACCCGCGGGATCAGGCCATCGGGGTTGGTCGCTTCTGTGCCGTCCGGGGTCTTCAATGAAGGGTCGATCGCCGGAAATAGCGCCATCGCCGGCACGCCGAGCTTCAGGCAGCGCTCGGCCACCGGCAAAAGCTTATCGGGCGTGTAGCGCGACACCCCCGGCATCGAAGGGACGGACTGGGTTCGGCCCTTGCCCTCGATCACGAAGACCGGATAGATCAGGTCGTCGGGGGTCAGCACGTGCTCGCGCATCAACCGGCGCGAGAACTCGTCGCGCCGCATACGGCGCATGCGCACCGCGGGAAAGCTGCCGTGAACCTGCATGATCACTCCTTTTTTCCAAACAGATCAGTCGCTTATTTGGGCGATGCTCTGGGTGGGAACCTTTTCGACGCCCCGCCACTCTTATGCTTTAGGCGACTTCGGTCGTCTCCCGCTTCTCCTCCCTGAGCGGGATGCCTTAAACCTTAAGGCATTTTGCCCCGGGCTGATTTCCCCTTATAGCCCGGGGGTTTTTATTTCTCGACCCCCGGTCATGCCGGGGGTTTTCATCGCCGGCGCTGCAAGGCGCCGGCGCGCTCGCATCGAGCCACGTTCCCAGCACCGCCGCCGCCCCCTCGAGGCCGGAATTTTTGAGGCTAGAGAAAAGCTGGACGGAAATATTCGGCCCGAGCGCCGCGATTTCTCCTTCGACCCGGCGCAAGACTTTCTGCGCGGCAGCCCGTGACAGTTTATCGGCTTTGGTGAGAAGGATATGCACCGGCTTTCCGGTGGGGCGAAACCACCCGAGCAGTCGTCGGTCGAGCTCGGTGAGCGGGTGCCGCACGTCCATCACGACAGCGAGGCCCCGCAGGGGTGCGCGCATCTGAAGATATGCGCCGAGCAATTTCTCCCAGGGTGCGCGTATCGCCTCGGGCACCTTGGCGTAGCCGTAGCCGGGAAGATCGACGAGGAATCGCTCCACGCCAAGCGCGTAGAAATTGATGAGTCGGGTGCGTCCGGGGGTCTTGCTCACGAATGCGATTCTGCGGCCCGCGAGCGCGTTGATGGCGCTTGATTTGCCCGAGTTCGACCGGCCGGCAAAAGCGATCTCACCAGCGCTCGCCGGGACGTGCTCGAGCCCGGCTGCGCTCTTGAAAAAGGCCGCATTGCGGAAAAGCGACATGGGTGGGGGAATCAGGTTTGCTAGAATATCAGCCTTTTTAGCGAAGCTTCAGGGGAGAAAAACCGCATGAAACGAGCTTTGGCGCTTCTGGGGTTTGCGATTTGCGCCGGCTTCTCTCATTTTCCCGTCGGTGCCGCCGACCCCGCCAAGGCAGATCCCGCCAAGGGCCAGAGCATCGCCAACAAGGTTTGCGCGGCGTGCCACGGCGCCGACGGCAACAGTCCGACCCCCGCCAATCCAAAACTCGCCGGTCAGATCCCGGAATACCTGCAAAAGCAACTCGCCAATTTCAAGCCGGCAGCCGGAAAAAAGGCGGATCGGGAAAACCCGATCATGGGAGGCATGGTTTCCACGCTTTCCGTCGAGGACATGCGCGATGTCGCCGCGTATTACGCCGCGCAACAGCTCAAGCCGGGCGCGTTGAAGGACAAGGACACGCTCGAACTCGGCAGAAAAATCTGGCGCGGCGGGGACGTCTCGAAGGGACTCCCCGCGTGTGCCGCCTGTCACGGCGCGAACGGAGCGGGCCTTCCCGCGCAGTATCCGCGTCTGGCGGGGCAATACGCCGAGTACACCGAAGCGCAATTGAAAGCGTTCCGCTCCGGCGAACGCAGGAACGACGCGAACAGGATGATGCAGGCGATCGCCGCGAGGATGGGCGATCCCGAGATCCGCGCGGTCGCCGATTACGTAGCCGGCCTGCGCTGAAATTCGCGCTCTCCGAGACTCGGCCTTGAGGCGGCGCAGGCCGCTCGTTTTTTTCTCCGCCGTCCCTTCAGTCCCGCCTCCGCGGCTCAACGGAATAACGGCACTTCGGCCCCTGTTTGCACGCCCGACGGACGGGCGTGTCGGGGACAGTTCCGATTCTCCTGGAATAAACGCGCCCGTCTGCGCGTTTGTATCGCGGGTTTGCTTTTTGGCAGGAAAGCAATGGGAAAAATTCACGTTCTGTGCGGCATGATCGCGACGTTTCCCGGACTCGCGCCGCGGTTGGGCCGCGAGCGGAGCGTTCCCGTGAAAACTTGCGGCGCGTTAGAATGCACACCGAGCAAATGGACCGCCGTTCGATCATCGAGCACATTCCCCGTCTGCGGCGCTACGCCCGCGCGCTCGTCGGCGACCGCTATGTCGCGGACGACCTGGTTCAGGACACGCTGGAGCGCGCCTGGAACAAATTCTATCTCTGGCGCCCGGGGAGCGACCTGAGAGCGTGGCTGTTTACGATCATGCATAACGTATTCATAAACCAGGCGAGGCGCCGCCGCTACGAGATCGAGCAGGCGATGGAGGAAGTGCCTGCGGTCGCGGTTCGCGCGACCCAGGGCGAGCAGCTCGAGCTGGAGGACGTTGACCGCGTATTGCGCTCGCTCTCAACGGAGCAGCGCGAAGTGGTGCTCCTCGTCGCGGTGGAGCAGCTGACCTACGAGGAGGTCAGCCAAGCGCTCGACATCCCGATCGGGACGGTCATGTCGCGCCTGTCGCGGGCGCGCGAGCGCTTGCGGCAGTTGCTCGGCGGCCAGACCGTGGTGCCGCTGAAGCTCGTCAAGTGAAGCCCGTCTCGGAGGCCGAACTGCACGCATACGTCGACGGCGCGCTCTCCGAGGGCGCTCGGGCCGAGGTCGAGGCGTGGGTCGCTTCTCACCCGGAGGACGCGGAGCGGGTGCGCGCATATGCCGAGCAGAACGCGGCCCTGCGTTCGCTCTACAACCCGGTGCTCGACGAGCCCGTGCCGGCGGCGCTGCTCGCCGTGCGCGCGCGCGCGTGGCGGGGCTACGCGGCGGCTGCGGCGATATTCGCGCTCGGACTCGGGTTGGGCTGGACCGCTCGCGGGACGTTGATCACCCCGCAGATGGTGCCGGTGTCGCTGGCGCGCCAGGCTGCGATCGCGCACGTGGTGTACTCGCCCGAGGTTCGCCATCCCGTCGAGGTGAACGCCGACGAGGAAGAGCATCTCGTGAGCTGGCTGTCCAAGCGTCTGGGCACGGCCCTGAAAGCGCCGAAACTTGCGCCGCTCGGCTACGAGCTGGTGGGAGGTCGCCTGCTTGCCGGACCGCAGGGACCGGTCGCGCACTTCATGTACCAGGACGCGCGCGGACAGCGCCTTACGCTGTACGTGTCCAGGCAAAGAGGAGAACCGCGCGACACCGCCTTCCGCTTCAGCCAGGAGGATCGCGTGTCGGTGTTCTACTGGGTCGACGGCAATTTCGGCTACGCGCTTTCCGGCGAGGTGAGAAAGGAACAGCTGCTCAAGGTCGCCGACGTCGTCTACAAACAGTTAAATCCGTAATCGCGTTCGCGATACGGTTTAACTCGTCGAATTCGATCGGACCGACACGTCGGTCGATCAATTCGACGTACTCGTGTTCCGGACGCCAGGCAGGGGCGCTAGTCGGCGGTGCCGAGCCTCGCCACGTGGCGGGTGCCGCGCCGCTCGGCGAGCCACTGCTGGAAGCGCTCGAAGTAGAGGTAGATCACGGGCGTGATGTAGAGGGTGAGGAACTGCGAGAGCACGAGTCCCCCGACGACCGCCAAGCCGAGCGGACGGCGCGCGTCTCCGCCGGCGCCGAAGGAAAGCGCAATCGGCAGGCTTCCCATCAGGGCGGCGAACGTGGTCATCATGATCGGCCGGAAGCGGATCAGGCAGGCCCGGTAGATCGCCTCGGGGGCGGGCTTGCCCTCCTTGCGCTGCGCCTCGATGGCGAAATCGATCATCATGATGGCGTTCTTCTTGACGATGCCGACGAGCATGATGATGCCGACGAAGGCGTACATGTTGAGCTCGATGTTGAAAGCCCACAAGGTCACCAGCGCCCCGAGTCCCGCGCTCGGCAGCCCGGAGAGAATCGTGAGCGGGTGTATGAAACTCTCGTACAGAATGCCGAGCACCAGGTAGATCACAAGGATGGAAAGCACCAGCAGGATGCCCATGCCCTGGAGCGAAGCCTGAAACGCCTGCGCCGTACCCGTGAATCTCGTGTTCAGCGTGGCCGGCACCTGCAGCTCCAGCGCCGCCTTCTGGATCATGTCGATCGCCTGGGACAGCGCCAGGTCCGGCTGCAGGTCGAACGAAAGCGTGACGGAGGGCAGCTGGCCGAGGTGGCTCACGCTCATCGGGCCGACGCCGTAAGTGAGCTTCGCCACCGCGTTGAGCGGCACCAGCGACCCGCTCGAGGAGCGCACGTAAAGCATCGACAGTGCCGCGGGATCGCGCTGATACCTCGGCTCGAGCTCGAGGATCACCCAGTACTGGTTGGTCGCGGTATAGATGTTCGAGACCTGGCGCGAGCCGTAGGCATTGGCGAGCGCCGCTTCGATCTGCTGGGGGTTGACTCCGAGGGCGGAGGCCCTCTCGCGGTCGATCTCGACGTTGACTTGCGGCCGGGCGATCTGCAGGTCGCTCGAGACATCGAGCAATCCCGAAAGGGTCTTGAGCTTCTCCTCGATGATCGGCACCCAATGGTAGAGCTCTTCTGTGCTCGCGCCTTGAACCACATACTGGTATTGACTCTTGGTGAGCTGGCCGCCGATGCGGATCGCCGGTACGTTCTGGACGAAGACCTTGATGCCCATCATATTGGAGAGCTTCGGGCGCAGGCCCCGCACCACTTCGTCCGCCGACTTGCGCCCGGGGCGCGGCTTCAAAGTCATGGTGGCACGGCCGACGTTGAGCGATGGGTTGAACGAGGTTGCGCCCATGAACCCGGTCACCGCTTCGATGTTGGGATCGGCGCGGAGGATCTCCAGCACCGAGCGCTGGTACGTCACCATGGCGTCGAACGAAATGTCCTGGGGCGCTTCTATGAAGCAGAACAGCTGTCCGGAGTCCTCGCTCGGCAGAAAGCCCTTGGGCATTTTCGCGTAGAGCGCTCCGGTGGCGACGACGACGCCCAGGAACACCGCTATGACGAACCTCTGGTGACCAAGCACCCATCCCAGGCTCGATCCGTAGGCGTCCCTCACGGCATCGAACGCCCGCTCGCTCGCGAGGAACAGCCTGCCGTGCTCGACGTCGGCGTGCGGCTTGAGGATGCGGCTGCACATCATCGGCGTCAGCGTGAGCGAGACGAATCCCGAAATCAGCACGGCGACGATGATGGTGACGGCAAATTCGTGTAGCAGTCGTCCCAGAATACCGCCCATGAAAAGGACCGGGATGAACACGGCGGCGAGCGAAATCGTCATGGACAGAATGGTGAAGGAGACCTCCTTCGACCCGTCGAACGTCGCCTGCAGCGGGCTCTTCCCCATCTCGATGTGGCGTGAGATGTTCTCCAGCATGACGATCGCGTCGTCCACCACGAAGCCCACGCACAAAGTCAGCGCCATCAGCGAGATGTTATCGAGGCTGTAGCCGAACAGGTACATGAGCGAGAAGGTGCCGATGATCGACATCGGGAGCGCCACCGTCGGAATGACGGTGGCCGGAATGTTGCGCAGGAAAATGAAGATCACCATCACCACGAGGGCGAGCGCCAGAATCAGGGAAAACCGAACGTCCTCGACCGACTGGCGGATGGAGGTGGACCGGTCGTACATCACGTTGATGCCGACCCCTGCCGGAACTTCAACGCGGAATGTGGGCAGCAATTTCTTGACGGCGTCCACGACCTCGATGGTATTGGTGCCGGGCTGCCGATAGATCGCGAGGATGATGCCGCGCTGATCCTTGAACCACGCGGCGAGCTTGTCGTTTTCCACGCTGTCGATGACACGGCCGAGCTCGCTCAAGCGGATCGGCGCGCCGTTGCGGTAGGTGACGATGACGGGCCGGAAGGCGGCGGCGTCGTAAAGCTGGCCGGTCGCCTGCACGGCGAACATGCGGTCCTTTCCGTACAGCGTGCCGGTGGGCAGATTGACGTTGGCGTTGGCAACCGCCTGCTCGACCTCGTTGATGCCGACGCCGCGTGCGGCGAGCGCGTTGGGGTCGACCTGCACGCGCACCGCATATTTCTGCTGCCCCTGCACCTGAACCTGGGCCACCCCGGAAATCGTCGAGATGCGCTGCGCGAGAAAGGTTTCCGCGTATTCGTTGACGGTGGAAAGCGGCAGGGTGTCGGAGGTGAGTGTCAGGAAGAAAATCGGCGCATCGGCCGGATTCACTTTCCTGAACGAGGGCGGTGTCGACATGGTCGGCGGCAACTGCTTTGCAGCGGCCGCGATCGCCGAATTGACGTCCTGTGCCGCGGCGTCGATGTCGCGGTCGAGCGAAAACTGTATGGTGACGGTGGAAATGCCCTGGCCCGAGAGCGAGGTCATCTGGTCGATTCCGGCGATCGTCGAGAACTGCTTTTCGAGTGTCGTCGCCACCGCGGCCGCCATGGTCTCCGGGCTCGCGCCGGGAAGCTGGGCCGAGACCTGGATCGTGGGGAAATCGACGTTGGGCAGCGACGAAACCGGAAGCAAGCGGTAGCTCGCCAGCCCGAAAATCAGGATACCCGCCATGACCAGCACGGTCATGACGGGACGGCGGACGAAGAGTTCCGATAGATTCATGGTTGAGAATTTACGACTTGACCTCGACCTTCGCCCCGGCTCCGAGGCGCAGCTGGCCCTGGGTGACCACCCGTTCGCCTTTTTCCACACCGTTCGCGATGATCGCGCGGTCGCCTTCGGTTCGCTCCACGGTGACCTTGCGCAATTCGGTGGTCATGTCGGGCTTGACCACGAAGACGTATTGGCCATCGGGACCGGTCTGCACCGATCTGGATGGCACGACCAAGGCGTCCTTCTGGTCGTAGAGCTTGATCCTCACGTTGACGAACTGGCCCGGCCACAGTGTGTTTTCACGGTTCCGGAACTGCGCGCGCAATTTGATCGTGCCGGTGCTCGGATCGACCGCGTTGTCGACGAAGACGAGGGTCCCGGAGGCTGCGGGTTGATCCGAGCCCGGCGCCAGCGCCTCGACGGCGAGCGGACCCGAGGACATATAGCCGCGCACGGCGCGGAGTTGCTGCTCCGGCACGGAGAAGTTCACGTAGATCGGGTGGACTTGGTTGATCACCACCAGGGCAAGGGTATCGTTCGCCTTGACGAGGTTTCCCATCTGAATCTGGATCTTTCCGGGGAAGCCGTCGATCGGAGAGCGGATCGTGCAGTACTCCAGATTCAGAGTTGCGTTGTCGAGCGCGGCACGGCTTCCCTGGGCCACGGCATCGGCGGTGTCGGCGTTGGTGCGGATTTGCGCGTAGGCCTCCTTGGAGACGAAATTCTTGGCGAGCAGCTCCTGGTAGCGGCGCTCCTGCGAGCGGGCCTGGTCCTTTTGCGCCGTGTCGCGCAGGAAGTTGGCTTCGGCCTGGCGCAATGCCGCCTGGTAGGGGCGGGGATCAATCTTGAAGAGCAAGCGACCCCGCGGGACTTCCTCGCCTTCCTTGAAGCCGACCTCCACGATCTGTCCGTCGACGCGCGCCTTGACCGACACGGTGGCATAGGCCTCGACGTTGCCGATCGCCTGCAGCCGGAACGGCACGACTTCCTGCGCGACCTGCGCCACCGATACCGGAATTGCCGGAGGTCCTTTGGACCCTTTGCGCTCGTTCGCACGGATCTCGGTGCCGAAGTAAGCGAACAGCGCCACCGCGACGACAAGCAGGCCGACACCACCGAACACGAAAAGACGTTTCGAGGCGGTTGGCAGCGTGGTACGCGAGAGCTGGAAGAAATCCATGGCTTCGCTAATGATTCAATAAAGCCGCATGTTCCCCGCCGTCACCGATTTTTGGCGGGTCGATTGGTTCCCATCGGCAAGCGGTCAAATTTACGGCAAAAGGCGCTCCGACGCAAAGAGGTCCTCAGCGCGTTCCCGGTCCCGAACCAGGTGAGGCGTTGCGCCGTCGACCATCACTTCGGCGGAACGCGGCCGCGAATTGTAATTCGAGCTCATGGTCATGCCGTAGGCACCTGCCGACATGACCGCAAGCAAGTCGCCCGCCGCGAGCGCGAGCGAGCGCCCGCGCGCGATGAAATCGGCCGACTCGCAGACCGGACCGACGATGTCGTAAAGCGTCGCCGGGCCCTCGCGCCGGGTTACCGCGAGCACCTCGTGCCAGGCGTCGTAGAGCGCCGGCCGCAGCAGATCGTTCATCGCCGCGTCGATGACGGCGAAGTTTTTGGGCGCGCCGTGCTTGAGGTATTCCACCCGCGTGAGGAGGATCCCCGTGTTGCCGACCAGCGAACGGCCGGGCTCGAACAGAATTCGCAGCCTGCGCTCGCCGAGGCGCTGGAGCAGGCGTCCGAGGTAGTCCTTCGATGCCGGCGGTTTTTCGTCGCGATAGCGAATGCCGAGCCCGCCTCCGAGATCCAGATGCTCGAGATGCACTCCCGCGGCATCCAGGGCGTCGACGAACTCGAGCATTTTTTCAAGAGCCGCGACGAAGGGTTCGATCTCGGTGATTTGCGACCCGATGTGGACATCGATCCCGACGATCCGCAGGGCCCGCAGCTTTGCCGCCTTTCGGTAGAGCGGAAGGGCCTCGTCGCAGGCGACGCCGAACTTGTTTTCCCGGAAGCCGGTGGCGATGTAGGGGTGCGTCTTGGG
>Ga0209488_10004829_pt1 | contig 10446 bp, 7 predicted proteins | sample Rivendell_Oct201_8_FD_188349 | JGI IMG/M metagenome (GOLD analysis project Ga0209488, IMG submission 188349) | Vadose zone soil microbial communities from the Eel River Critical Zone Observatory, Northern California, USA -... | ecosystem: Environmental > Terrestrial > Soil > Vadose zone >... | reverse complement strand
GGGACATGGCAGGAGAGGACCAGCTCTTCCAGCGCTTCGGCCGTGAGTTCCCCAAGGGCCAGGTGCTCTTCCGCGAAGGAGAGCCCGGGCGGGAGATGTTCGTCGTCCAGTCTGGAAAAGTGAACATCACCAAGAAGGTGCGCGAGACCGAGAAGATCCTCGCCACCCTGGGCGCCGGCGAGTTCTTCGGCGAGATGGCCATCTTGAACAACAAGCCGCGCTCGGCCGGGGCGGTCATGGCCGAGAATGGCAAGCTGCTGGTGATCGATCCCCGCACTTTCGAGGCTATGATCCGCGGCAACGTGGAGATCGCCGTCCGCCTGATCAAGAAGCTCTCCGACCGGCTCCAGGAGGCGGATCAGCAGATCGAGAATCTGCTGCTGAAGGACTCCGCCAGCCGCGTGGTCCACTTCCTCCTCTCGAGCGCGACCAGGGGACGCGACACTCCGCAAGGAAAGCTGGTCTCCATCAACGCGGCCGAGCTGCATGGCCGCATGGGGCTCTCCGTCGACGCGGTGCAGGCGGCGCTCGACAAGATCGCCAAGGCGCGCATCATCCTCCTCCAGCCCGATGGCGTGGTGGTCCCCGACCTGGGCAAGATGCAGAAGTATCTCGAGTTCCTGGAGATGAAGGAACGGTTCGGGGATACTTGATGAAGCTGCGTGTCCTTGGCTGCCACGGCGGAGAGCTGCCCAAGCACCGCACCACCTGTTTCCTCGTCGACGGCAAGCTCTGCGTGGACGGCGGCGCCATCACCTCGGTCTTGACCCTCGACGAGATCGTGCAGATCGACGACATCTTCCTGACCCACAGCCACTTCGATCACGTGAAGGACGTGCCGCTGATGACCGACGTGCTGGTCGGCCATCGGCAGAAGCCGGTGGTCGTCCACGGTCCGGCCGAGACCATGGAGGCGATGGACAAGGACGTCTTCAACAACCGCGTCTGGCCCGACTTCCGCGTCATCCCCACCGCGGAAAACCCGGTGATCGCGTTCGAGGAGATTCCCGTCGGGCAGCACGTGACGTGCCAGGGGTACCGGATCCGCGCCATCCCCGTGAACCATCCGGTGTACTCGGTCGGGTACATCTTCGAATCGAGCAGCGGGGTGGTGGCCTTCTCCGGCGACACCGGGCCCACCGACGAGCTGTGGCGCGCGATCAACGCCACCCCCGATCTCAAGGCGGTCTTCCTGGAGGTGTCGTTCCCCAGCCGGATGCAATGGCTGGCCGACGTGTCCGGGCACCTCACGCCGCGCACGGCGATGAGCGAGCTGGAAAAGCTCGACCGGCGCGGCGCCCGCATCTACCTGTACCACTTGAAGCCCAGCGTCATCGACGAGGTGAAGAAGGAGATCGCCGCCCTCCGCCGCGACTATCTGCAGATCTGCGAGCTGGACGACGTCTATACGTTCTGAGGGATCCGGCGAAGTCGATGTCGAGCAACCAAAACATCTTCGCGTGCCTGGCTCTCCTCGCGGCGTTCTCGTCACCGCCGCGCGCGCTCGCCCAGCAGGGGGGCGCCGCGGCGCAGCCGTCGCAGCAGGCCGCGCAGCTCCAGCAGCAGCAGAGCAACGCCGCCGCGGCGGCCGCCGCCGGGGCAGGCGCGGTGATCGTCTCGCAGCAGATCGATTCGCAGGACCCGTTCGCTTTCCCGGCGCCCAGCCCGCGGGCGCAGCAGTGGCTCGGGTACGCGTCGCCTTCGACCATCCTGGTCCTGGCGGCGGCGCTGGTGGTGATGGCCGCTTTCGTGGGCCGGTTCGCGCCCAAGAAGCGGCGTCGGATCCGGCGGGCCACCATCCTCGTGATGCTCTACGCGACCACCTTCGGGGTGGCCGCGGTGCTGCACTGGGTGCACGCGGAGGGCTGGTCGCGGCGGGTCTGGTTCCTGGCCGACCTGTTCGAAGTGCTGGTGGTCATCGATCTGGTGGCCATCCTGCTCTTCGACCTCTTGCTGCTCGCGCTGCGCATCGAGATCGCCAACATCGTGCACGACCTCGCGCTGGGCGCGGCGTACATCCTGGCCTTCATCGGGATGCTCCACCGGAGCGGGGTGCAGCTCTCGGGCATCATCGCCACCAGCGCCGTGGTCACGGTGGTGCTCGGCCTCTCCTTGCAGGCCACGCTGGGCAACGTGCTGGGTGGGATCGCGCTGCAGCTCGACGACTCGATCCACGTCGGCGACTGGCTGCAGCTCCCCACCGGCCAGCAGGGCAGGGTCAAGGCGATCCGCTGGCGGCACACGGTGGTCGAGACCCGCAACTGGGACACGGTCATCGTCCCCAACTCCGCGCTGCTCAACGACAACATCGTCATCCTCGGCGAGCGCGAGGACCAACCCACCCAGCACCGGATGTGGGTCTACTTCAACGTCGACTTCCGCTACTCGCCGGAGGAGGTCATCAACGTCGTCGAGGACGCGCTGCAGTCGACCCCGGTCCCCAACGTGGCCGCGTTCCCGCCGCCCAACTGCATCTGCTTCGACTTCGCCCGCCAGGGCGGCGAGAGCTACGCGAACTATGCCGTCCGCTACTGGCTCACCGACCTGGCCCAGGACGACCCCACTTCGAGCGCGGTGCGGGTGCGCGTCTACGTGGCGCTCAAGCGCGCCAGCATCCCGTTGGCGCTGCCGGGGACGGCCGTGTTCGTCTCGCACGACGACCCGGAGCACCGCGAGCGCAAGCAGGAGCGCGAGATGGCGCACCGGGTGGCCGCGCTGGAGCAGATCGAGATGCTCGCCTCGCTCTCCAGCGAGGAGCGCGTGCAGCTCGCCTCCTTCATGCGCCTGGCGCCGTTCGGCCGGGGCGAGGTGATCACCCGGCAGAACGCCACCGCGCACTGGCTGTACGTGCTCACCAAGGGCGAGGTGGAGGTGAAGATCCGCGCCGAGAACGGCGCCGAGAAGCTGGTCACCCGGATGGCGGCCCCCAACGTCTTCGGCGAGATGGGCGTGGTCACCGGCGAACCCCGCACCGCCTCGGTGATCGCCGCCAGCGAGGTGGAGTGCTACCGGCTGGACAAGGAGGCGTTCCAGCGGGTGCTCAAGCAGCGTCCGCAGATCGCCGAGAGCGTCTCCAACGTGATGGCCCGGCGCCGCGTCGAGCTGGCCGCGGTGCGCGAGGGCCTCAACGCCGACCAGAGGAAGGCGCGGGTGCGCGAGGAGAAGAGCCGGATCCTCGAGTCCCTCCAGACCTTCTTCGGGCTGCAGGACGAGAAGCTGAATTGAGTCCGTGCTAGAAGGCCGCAATGGCCTGGTATCACAAGGTCCCTGCGCCCAAGCTGCCGGCGCAGGACAAGCGCGCGCGCCTCGAAGGCCTCTGGATCAAGTGCGACGAGTGCGCCGAGATCATCTACAAGCAGGAGGTCGAGCGGAACCTCGAGGTGTGCCCCAAGTGCGGCGAGCACTTCGAGCTGCCGGTGCGCAGGCGCCTCGACCTGGTGCTGGACCCGGGCAGCTTCGTCGAGCACGACCGCGGGCTCGAGTCGACCGACCCGCTGCAGTTCACCGACTCGAAGAGGTACCGCGATCGCATCCGCAGCACCGCCAAGGGCGCGGGCGAGACCGAGGCGTTCGTGAGCGGCATCGGCCGGCTGGCGGGCCGCGAGGTGTCCATCGGTGCCTTCCATTTCGGGTTCATGGGCGGCTCGATGGGCTCGGTGGTGGGCGAGAAGGTGACCCGCATCTTCGAGCGGGCGACCGAGCGGCGCATCCCGGCCATCGTCTTCTCGGCCTCGGGCGGCGCGCGCATGCAGGAGGCGATCTTCTCGCTGATGCAGATGGCCAAGTGCAGCGCGGCGCTGGCGCGCTTCCGGCACGTGCGGCAGCCATACGTCAGCGTGCTGCTCGATCCGACCACGGGAGGAGTGGCCGCCTCCTTCGCCTTCCAAGGCGACGTGATCCTGGCCGAGCCGCGGGCGCTGATCGGATTCGCCGGTCCGCGCGTCATCGAGCAGACCCTGCGGCAGAAGCTGCCAGAGGGGTTCCAGCGCAGCGAGTTCCTCCTGAAGCACGGGATGATCGACGCCATCGTGCCGCGCAAGGAGCTGCGCGATCGGCTCTCGCAGCTCCTCGGCCTGCTCAGCTGATGGAATGCACCCGCTGCGGCGCCTGCTGCGTGGCGCCGGACATCGCCGCCCTGGACAAGCCGCTGGGAGCGCCCTGCCCGCACCTCACCGCGGACAACCTCTGCGGCATCTACGATCGGCGGCCGGACATCTGCCGCGCGTACCAGGCGGACGAGCTGTGCACGCGCATCGCCGCGCCGAGCCTCGACGAGCGGGTGCGCAACTACCTGGCCGAGTTCGGCCTGATCGCGGAGGCCCGGGCCGCGTCAGGCGCGCGCAGCATGCGCGCGGCGCGCTCGTTGCCGGTGCTGCCGTGACCTTCGCGGAGCTGAAGGAGCTCCTCTTCCGCCGCAGCAACTTCGGCATGAAGCTGGGGCTGGAACGGATGCGCGACGCGCTTTCGCTGCTCGGGGCTCCGCACCTCGCCTGCCCGGCGCTGCACGTCGCCGGGAGCAACGGGAAGGGATCCACCTGCGCGTTCACCGAGGCCGCTCTGCGCGCAGCCGGGCTGCGCACCGGGCTGTACACCTCGCCGCACCTCTTCCACTTCTGCGAACGCATCCGGGTGTCCGGGGAGCCGGTCGCGGAGGAGCGCGCGGCATCGCTGCTGGCGGAGATCGCCCGGCGCGTGCCGTGGGCGCTGCGCGACGACGGGCTCACCTTCTTCGAGCTGACCACCTTGATGGCGTTCCTCGCCTTCGCACAGGACCGGGTACAGGTGGCCGTGGTCGAGGTAGGTCTGGGCGGTCGGCTCGACGCGACCAACGTGGTCGAGCCGCTGGCGTGCGCGATCGCGCCGATCGCGCTGGAGCACACCCGCTGGCTGGGCCCGACGCTTTCGCACGTGGCAGCCGAGAAGGCGGGGATCTTGAAGAAGGGCGCGCCGGCAGTGAGCGCGGGGCAGCCGCGGGCGGCCGCGGACGTCCTTCAGGCCCGCGCGGACGAGCTGGGCATTCCCCTGTGGCGGCCCGGCCGCGACTACCGATACGAGAGCAGCGACGTCAGACCCTTCTGCTATGCCGGTCCGGACGGCGCTCGCGTCTCGCTGCGCGCGGGGGAGGGGGTGGTCGGGGACAGCGCGGCGTCTGCCGCGCCGGGCGGGCTTTCGCTCGCGGGTCATCACCAGCGCGCCAACGCGGCGCTGGCCTGCGCGCTCTTGCAGGCGGCCGCGTCCCGCGGAGTGCCGGTCGAGCCCGAGCACGTGCGCGAGGGGCTGCGGACCGCGCGCTGGCCCGCGCGGCTCGAGGTGGTGGCTCGCGCTCCGCTGGTGCTGCTCGACGGGGCGCACAATCCACACGCCGCCCGCGCAGTGGCCCAGGCCCTACCGGCCATCGTGGGGCGGCGGCCAGTCCAACTCGTCTTCGCCGCGATGAACGACAAGGACCATGCGGCCATGCTGCGGGAGCTGTTGCCGCTCGCGGCCGGGGCGCACTTCTGCTCGGTCGAGTCGCCACGGGCGGCGGCGCCGGAGGAGCTCGCTTCCGCGGCGCGGCGGCTGGGATACGAGAGGTGCGCGGTCTATCCGACGGTGCGCGAGGCGTTGGAGGGGGCCCGGGGCGCGGCGGGGATGGACGGGTGCGTTCTCTGCTGCGGGTCCCTGTACCTCGCTGCCGAGGTGGAGGCCGCGCTGCGTGGTCGCACGGTTGCTCGCATGCCGAGCGAGCGGATGTGAACGTTTTTGCCGTGACTGCAGCAAGGCCCTACATTTGACCCAGGGCTTCTGCGCCCTTGCGGGAGGAGTTTCCGGCTCCGGGGCCGGTTTCGAACATGCGACGCGTCCAGGCTCCACATGCCCCGTCCCCGGACGAGATCCCGTTCAAGTCTTTGTACCGAAAGGAGATCTACGACGCGCGGACCCGCGACGGCTGGGTCTTGCAGATCACCCGGTACCGGCCCGTGCCGCAGGAGTGGGAGCAGCCCATCCTGGGCGAGCCGCTGCTGCTCGTCCCGGGGTGGTCGCAGAACCGGCACGCGTTCACGTGCGCGAGCTTCGTCAAGCGGCTGCTGCTCTTCGGGGCGGACTGCCACATCGTCGAGCTGCGCGGACACGGCCGCAGCTCGCGCGAGCTGCAGATCGAGCTGTGCGACAAGGAGAAGCGGCCCCTCCCCCGGGACCTCGACTGGGACTGGGACCTCGACAGCTATCTCCTGGAGGACATTCCCGCCGCGGTCCACGCGGTCAAGCAGCGCACGCGGCGCGACAGGGTCGTCTACCTCGGCAACAGCATGGGCGGGATGCTCGGCTACGGCTACGCGGGGAGCCACCGCGATCTCTCGGGCCTCATCACCATCGGCGCGCCGAGCGACATCGGCCGCGGCTTCTTGCTCATGCGCGCGGCGGCCTTGTTCGGGCCCGCCATGCTGGGTCCGCTCATCGACGCCCTGTGCGTCGCGGCCACCGGCCTGGATTCGGCCCGGCACGGAGCGGCGCACGCCTTGCGGCGCTTCGGGGCCGGGTTCCTCCACCGGGTGGCGGACGTGCTCGCCCCGGCGGGAGGGCGGCCTCCCGGCGTGCGCTTCAGCCACGTGCCGGTGGATGCCATCCTCCGGCAGCTCGCGCGCGTGTCGACGCCCGGCAACCTGCGGCGGTACGAGCTGGTCGCGCGTCATTTCGGGTCCCTGCTCAATCCCGCCAGGGTCACCGCGGAGGAGTTCCGCTGGCTGCTCAGCCAAGGCGGCGAGAAGGAACCGCGCCGCGTGGTCGAGCAGTTCGCCCGCTGGATCCGGCGCGACGAGATGAAGTGCTACCGGACGGGCTACGACTACAAGGCGCACTTCAAGGAGATCGACTGCCCGATGGCCGTCCTCTTCGGCGACCTGGACAAGATCGCCTCGGCCAAGAGCACCAGCAGCATCTACCGCAAGGCGCGCAGCGACTACTTCCTCTGGCGTCCGGTGAAGGACAATTCCCACCTCGAGCTCACCGTCGGCTACGATCTGCGCCAGATCTGCGAGGACGTGAAGAACGTGATCGAGCACGCCGCCCGGCGGGAACGCGCGCGCCGCGACGCGGGACAGGTGAGCGGCTGACGGTTGCTTGGGATGGGGGAGGGCGCGTGCTAGCGTCCCGCGGGTGCGCACCCCGTCCGTCATCGCGCTGCTGGCGACCGCTGCAGCCGGCGCCGGAGGCGGGAAGCTTCTCGCGGTGCGCCCGGTGTCCGGGCCCGGATCGACGCTGGTGCAGCTCGAGGCGGACCAGCCGCTGAGCTTCACCACGCTGAAGCTCGCCGCGCCGCCGCGCATCGTGGTCGATCTGGCTGACACCGCCATCGTGGGAGTGGCGGCCGGGCAGGAGGTAGAGGACGGGGCGGTCCGGCGCATCGCTGTCGCCGCGGCGGGAGCGCACACGGCGAGGGTGGTGATCGAGCTGGCGCAGGATGTGGAGTTCGACGTGCGGGCGGCGGGGACGAGGATCGAGGTAAGGGTGCCGCGGAGGGAGGCGAGTGCGACTGCGGGTACGAATGCGACTCCGACGGCGACAACGACTGCGACAACGACAGCGACTCCGACTCCGACAGCGACAGCGACAGCGACTCCGACAGCGACAGCGACTCCGACAGCGACAGCGACTCCGACGGCGACTGCGACAGCCACTCCGACAGCGACTACGACTACGAGTCCGGCTGCGGCTGCGATGCCGCCCGCCGTTGGCGCGGAGCCCCCGCCGGAAATACCGGAGGTGCGGGAGCGCGCCGGGCTGCCCACCGTGGCGTTGGTGGGAGCGCGGGGGAAGGAGGCACGGCACGCCCCGCTGCCCGCGGCCGAGGTGGCAGCACCGGCGGCGGGGAAGGGGCACGCTGCCATTACGGGGATTGGGTTCCGGCCGCAGGCCGGTGGCGAAGTGATCGTGCGCAGTGACCGGCCGCTCCGGTACGGAGTCTCCTCGATGGACCGAGCCGTGCTCCTCCATCTCCCGGATGCCGCCATCCCGGTGGCCAACAACCGCAGGCCGCTGGACACCCGATTCTTCGGCGGGACCGTCCAGCGCGTCGTCCCGCAGCAAGTCCCGGGCGGGACCGAAGTTCGCATCGAGCTGCGCGAGCCGGCCGAGGTCCACCTGAACCAAAGCGGCTCGCTCCTGACCCTCTCGTTCACTCCCGGAAGCTGAAGCGCCCGTGGCCCGCAAGGGGCCGCCTGATCGACGATGAGGAGATGCGCCGCCATCGCCGCCGCCGTGCTCTGCGCGGCAAGCTGGCCTGCTCGCCCGCAGGGCAGAAGCGCCGCCCCCGGAGCGGAGCCGGAGGTGGAGCTGACCGCCGACCGCATCGTCTACGACTGGCAGGAGAGAAAGCTGCTGCTCGAGGGCCACGTGGTCGCCACCCGCGGTCCGGCCATCCTGCGCGCGGCGCGCGGGTCGCTCGATCGCCAGACCGGCATCCTCCGCCTGGAAGGCGGCGTCCTGGCGGTGCAGGGCCGGCAGGTGCTGGTGGCGGATGCCGCGGTGGCGGACCTCAACTCGCGCTCGGTCGACTTGAAGGACGCGACGCTCTTCCTCAAGGACCACACCGCGCCCCCGCCGCAGCTCCTCACCGACGGCAAGGCGGCGCGGGCGGCGGGAAAGAACGCGCTGGTCCTCACCGGCAAGCGCATCCGCCGGCTGCCGTCGGGCGCCCTGCTGGCCGAGGACGTCACCATGACCCCCTGCGACTGCGCCGGCCAGCCCGACTTCGAGCTCGCCTCGCCGCAGGTGCAGATCGAGGAGGATCGGGCGCGGCTGAGCAGGCCCCGCCTGGACATCCTGGGCGCTTCCCTGCCGCTCCTGGTGCCGGTCTCACTGCCGCTGACCGAGCGCCAGTCCGGCCTGCTCTTCCCGCCCTTGCAATACTCCGCGCTCACCACCGGATTCGGGACCGAAGTACCGCTCTTCCTGACGCTGGGCCGCAGCTACGACCTGACGCTCGCCCCCGGGCTCTTCACCGGCAGCGGCGGCGGGGGCGCGGCGTTCGGCACCCGTTCCGTGGCCGGCCCGCGGCTAGGCCTGCAGTTCCGCTATGCGCCGGCGGAGGGAACCGCCGGGCAGCTCGACGTCGATCTGGTGCGCGACTTGAAGGCGCACAACTCGCCTGGCGGCGCGTTCGCGCCGCTCAATTACACGATCGGCGGCGTGACGTTCCCCGGCGAGTCGATCGCCTCGCCCGGCCGCGGTTACGACAGCATCCGAGGCGTCTTGCGCTTCCGCCACCGGACCGAGTCACCGGGGCTGCTCGCGGCCGCCCAGGGGAGCCTGGCGACCGACAACATGTACATTCCGGACACGGAGTTCCGCGAGCTCGATCGGTTCCTCGATGCGTTGCGGACCGACGCGGGCGTGGTCGGGACCAGGGGATCCGCGGCCGCAGGCCTCGACGCGACCCTCCTCTTCGACGTGCGGGCCGTCGACGCCGCCGCACCCGACCGGCGGCTGTTCGGACCGGAGCGCCGGGCGACCTTCCAGCGACTGCCGAGCGCGTTCGCCCAGGCGGCTCCCTCGCGCGTGGGACCGTTCGCGTTCTCGGCCGAGCTGAGCGCGACCCGGTTCGCGCCGTTCACCGCGCTCGACCCCCGCGAGCGCGCCACCGGATTCGGGCCGACGGACCTCGGCGCCGTGAACGCCGGGGCACCCGCCGTACCGGTCGCCGATCCCCTCGGGCTCGGACGCGCGCGCGCCGTCCGGTTCGACGCCGCGCCGCGTTTCTCCCTCGCGGTGCCCGGCCTTCCCGTCCTGCTCGCCGCCGATCTCGGCGCCCGGGGCGACGCCTGGCTGTTCGACGGCGATTCGGGGCGCAACCGACAAAGGCTCTACGGCATCGCTTCCGTCCGGGCGGAGCTGTCCCTGCAGCGCCGGCTGGGGTCCCTGCTGCATACGATCGAGCCCGGCATCGAGCTGCGCGGCATCACCCCAGCGCTAAGCTCCGGAGGTCCCCCGATCGGCGATCCCTTCGACGCGGGTGGAGTCGCGTTCAGGTCGGATGCCGGCGCCGCCCAGCAGGGCGTGGCTCCGGGACTGGCAGCCAGGCCGGGAGTGATCGCCATCACCGGTGTGCCCGCCGCGCGGCGGCCGTACGACGAGGTGGACGGGGCCGCGCCGGAACAGGGCGAGGCGTTGACGACCTTCCACGTCGCCCAGGCGCTGTGGGTTGGCCGCGGCCCGGGCCGGGCGCCGGCGCGGCTGGTCTCCCTGGATCTGCGCCAGGACGTAGTCCTGCGTGCCGGCCCGTACGGAGCCCGGATCGGCGAAAGCGGCGTTGGGATGGGGTTCGCTTGGGGCCCGGCGACGCTCAGCGCGTCGGCGCAGTACGACTGGGGCTTGCGCGCATTGACGCTCTTCGTCGGCTCGGCTGGGCTGCGGGACGCGCGCGGCGACGAGCTGCACGCCGGCTATTCCTTGCAGCGCGGCGCGGCA
>Ga0209488_10004828_pt1 | contig 10446 bp, 6 predicted proteins | sample Rivendell_Oct201_8_FD_188349 | JGI IMG/M metagenome (GOLD analysis project Ga0209488, IMG submission 188349) | Vadose zone soil microbial communities from the Eel River Critical Zone Observatory, Northern California, USA -... | ecosystem: Environmental > Terrestrial > Soil > Vadose zone >... | reverse complement strand
CCATCCCCATCCGCTCGGCGAACACGCGGCCGAAATGCGAGCTGTCGTTGAAGCCGCATGCGAACGCGATGTCGGTGATGGAGCGATCAGCCCCCTCCGGCGCGGATAGCAATCGCGCGGCGCGGCTCACGCGCTCCTCCCAGAGGCGTCCCATCACGGTCTCGCCGCGTTCAGCGAAGACTTTTTGCAAGAGGCGCAAGGAGACCCCGAGCCCGTGCGCGATCTCGCCGGAGTCAAGATTGGGATCGTCGAACCGCAGCGCGCAGGACGCCGTCTTGCGACGAATGCGCGCGCCTCTTTTTTTCATGATTACCTCCCTCGATCGGGGGACGCGGCGGCTGTTCGATTCCAATATGCCTCCGACCCGACCGCGCCACCCGCCAGGCGACATTGCGGCGACAGTGCGACAATAACGACCCATCCAAAGACGACGACCATCATCAATCATTAGCTGAAATCACCCATTCAAATGAGCGCAACAATGACCCACAAGGGCGAATGCTTCTGCGGTGCCGTTCAAATCGAGGTCTCGGGCGAGCCGGAGGGCATGGGCTATTGCCACTGCCGATCATGCCGCTCGTGGTCAGGCGGTCCCGTCAACGCTTTCACGCTTTGGAAGGCGGCGGCGGTCCGGATCGCGGCCGGTGCCGAGCACGTTGCCACGTTCAAGAAGACGTCCATGAGCGAGCGGAAATACTGCAAGGATTGCGGCGGTCATCTCATGACCAACCACCCCACGCTCGGATTGGTCGATGTGTTCGCCGCCTCGCTGCCGACGCTGACGTTCAAGCCCGGTGTGCACGTCAACTACGCCGAGACGGTTCTGCCGATGCGGGATGGCCTCCCGAAACTGAAGGACTTTCCCGCCGAGCTCGGGGGATCCGGCGAGCGCGTGGCGGAGTAGCGAGGCTATGAGCTTGCCTTGCAGGCATCGCCCATCCCGCCTGGCCGCGCGGGTGGCGCTCGCACCACTGAGCTGCTCGCCTGCCTGGTCGCTATCCCCAAGGGCTTGGCGCGCGTGGCTGCAATGCAAACGGCGCCAAACAGCACTGCGGCGACGTACACGGTGCTGGACCGTCCAACCAGATTGAGTGCGAGGCGGGTCCATCCCCCAATCCGCCAACGGGTTTTGCTTTGATGTCAGCGACTGGATCCCTTGTCTTTCAGTCGCTCGACTGCCTGGCGCACGAGTGGCTCGAGGCCGCCGCCGCCGGCCTCGAGGTGCGCAAAGATGGCGCGCCGCATGCGCGGGTCCCAGAATTTCTTCAGATGATTGGCGATGCCGGCGGTGGCCTGTGCTTCGCCCTGACTCGCGCTCGATGTTGTCGCCGTCGCTTGTCGACCAATCGCACCAATCACAATGACGGGATGTGAAACATGAGGTCGCAGGCAAGATGGCAACATCGAACCGTAGCGCGATCAGACGTCGCTTGCGAAGTGGGAACATGCCACCGACGCCTGCAGTGTTGCGGGGCCCGGTCTTGGATCGTTTACTTTTTTTCATGGAATAAACCAATTGGTGGACGCGGCGCTCGATCGATTGCGATATCTGCGGTGCTCGCATTGACAACAATGACCATGGGGGCACTCATGGTCGAGTGGTGTGAGAATGGAAGCGTATCACTGGTTTCTTTTGGGAATAATGGTCGCGCTTACGCCGAGCTTGATTGTGCTGGGCCTCTTGTTGGCGCGCACCCATGATCAGCCGGCAGACACCCAACATTCCGGCGAGTGAACTGGATCGAGTGAATTGTCTTGGGTTGCAGCGGTGCTGACCGCGTTTGATCTGATGATCGCTTCAATAGACGGGATCGCGCACTTTCAAGACCAGCGTCGATACGGATGATTTCGCCACTGATAAAGGAGGCGAGGACGCGAGCGCATCTCTTTCACGAAGGCGCGCAACCGGTGTTCTGTCATGACGATCTCCACATCACAAATTTGCCAGTCAAGATTATGGACAGAGATCTGCGGCTCTCCGGAATCCTGGATTCTGACGGCGCGCTTGCGGGTGATCCGCTTGTAGACGTTGCCAAGGCGCTTCATTATGTCGGCGCGGAGGCGAAGGCCGCTCTTCTGAAAGGATACGGAGGACCGTAGGGCGCAATCGCTTTATTGCGCCGTTTCGAAGGCAAGCTTCCGTCGATGGGGTCGGCCGGCCTTGGCAGGAATGGCGCAATAAAGCGATTGCGCCCTAGGGCCCTGCTCCGCGGCGGTGTCGGTCTGACATGATCGGTCCGGGATTGAGGCCCGCACAGCGCCGAGACATTGACCTTTATCACTTATACTTTGTGCTCGAGCCTTGGTGCTGGATGCTCGAAAAGCTTGCCTTGGACTTGGAGCGGTTTCTGCGCTGTGAAGGCGTGCTGCCTCAATGCGTCTCGGGTGCCACCCCGACCTGCTGCCATTGGGCAAGCCCGGTCTCCCTGGCATGGGCTTCAAAGCCCTTGTTGCGCCAGAAGAAGGCGCCCGGCATGGTGGTCGGGATCACTAGCACGTAGAAGAGTGCGCGACCGATCACGGCAGCGGCCAGCATGGCCGCTGCGGCGGCGGCCCAGCCGAGCAGTGCCGGCAGGCCGGTCGGAGCCACCACGGCGAGCGTGAGCAGCGCGACCAAGGAGAATGCCATCAATCCATTGCGCAGCCAGTAGGTGTAGCCATACGCGGTCGTCTGCTCATGGTGGGCCACGGCGCCCTCATTGGACGAAGCCCGCATGGCACGAGCGTGGAACACAAGGCCGATCAGTTCCGCGGCCAAGCCCAGGATGATCAAGCCGGCGAGCACGCGCAGCGATGGCGCGGCGAGCGCATTGGACCAGCCGGCCGCAATCAAAAGCCCGCCGAGGCTGAGCGCGGTCCCGAAGAACGACGTCGAGACCTGCCAATGGTCCCAGAATGGCCGCGCCTTGATGCGATAGATGCGGGTCATGAAATATAGCCCGGCGGCCCCAGCGAACACCGCCGCGGCGCCGAACAGCGTGGCGGCTCCAGCCGACAGCCACTGTGGCAATAAGCCGAGCCAGGCGGGACCAAGCAATGTGCTGAGCCAGTGCGCACCGAGCGCGTTGAAGAACAGCGATACACCGAGCGCCTCGCGGCTCACCGGCGAATGCCGCAGGTTGTTGAAGCCCCGATAGAAGCGCAGCGGCTTGCCAAGGTGCAGCGTCGAGAGAACGAGCACGCCGGCGAGCAGGACGAGCTCGACGAAAATGAAGACGGGATAGGCGCCCGTCTCGGCTAGCCCCGCGAGGCCGTCGATCCCGCCGAGCCTGGCCAGGAACAGGATCGTGAAAGCGCCGATCACGGCCTGGCTCACGAGCGTAAAGGCGACGAGCGGATTTTCGCGCGATGAGAGCTTGGCCAGATTCCAGGCGCGCCGATCCTGGGCGCGGCGCTCGTCAAGCTCCGGGTGATAGCGCTCGCCGTGTTTCTGCACGTACTTGAGAGCTTGCGAGCCGGTGCGTGTCACCGTGTTGGGAATGCTGCGCTTGAGCTCGAACCGGATATTGGGCTTGGTGATGTCTGGCGAGGGAAAGCCCGGAATCTCCGTCCTGATCTCCTCGCGTCGCTCCGGCACGTTCTCGATGACGCCGAAATTGAGCGCATTGCCAAGGCAGGCGGATACGCAGGCCGGCTTGAGCCCCACTTCAAGGCGATCGACGCACATGTTGCACTTCTCGACCCGCCCCTTTACGGGATCGAGCTGCGGTGCGTTGTACGGGCACACCCAGGTGCAGTAGCCGCAGCCGAAGCAGATGTCTGGATCCTGCAGCACCGCGCCGTACTCGGTGAACTTGGTGTAGGCGCGGGTGGGGCAGCCTTTGAGGCAGACCGGGTCGTCGCAGTGATTGCACGCCATCGAGATATTGATGCGCGTGAAATTCGGATGCGTGCCGGATTCGACATATCCCACCGAGCGGAAGGCGAGATGCGGCGGCAGGTCGTTCTTCTCGGAGCAGGCCGCCTCGCAGGCATGGCAGCCGATGCAATTGTCGGCCGTGAAGTGGAAGCCGTGCTGCTTGTAGCGGTTCGGATTTTCGCCGACGCTGAGATCGCCGTTGATCTGCATGCTCTCGCCGGCAGGGAGCCGGCTGCGCTCGACGAGGTCGATGAGCGAGCCGTAGCGATTGTGGGTGTGCGCCTCCGGATCGTGGAGACGCGCATAGTCGGGTTCGTCTTCGCGCACATCGAACATCGGCATTCGCTCCTAAAAGCGGCGCATCGCGGCGTTGAGCCGGCCCGCCGTCGCCTGTGCAACGGGCTCGATCCGCACCGCGCACTGCTTGAAGGCGGGCTGGCGCGAATAGGGATCGAGCAGGCCGAGGGAGAGCCGGTTGACGCAGTCGTGGAAATGGAACGGGATGAAGACCATGTCGCGCGGCACGCGATGGGTGAGTTGCGCCATCACGACCGCATCGCCGCGCCGCGACACGAGGCGCACATACTGCATGTGCTCGACACCCAGCGCCTGCGCGGCGTCGGGGTTGATCTCCATGTAGGGCGTGGGCGAGAATTTGTTGAGGTTGCCGATCTTGCCGGTTTTGGTGCGGGTGTGGAAGTGCTCCACGACGCGTCCGGAATTGAGCCAGAACGGATAGGCCTCGTCCGGCCGCTCGTTGTTGTCCTCGAACGGCAACGTGATGAGCTTGGCCTTGCGGTCCGCGTATCGGAAATGCCCGTCGGTATAGAGCCGCGGCGCACCGGTCGTGGCACCGTCGGGGCACGGCCATTGAATGCCTTTCTCGGCCTTGATGCGCGCATGCGTCATTCCCGAGATGTCGCAAAGGCGCCCTTTTGAAAGGACGCGCATTTCCTCGAAGGCCTCGGCCGTCGTCTGCGGCACTTTCATCTTGCGGCCGTTCTCGAATCGCTTGGCGAGCTCGGCAAAGATCCAATGGTCGGGCTTGGCGTCGCCCGGCGGCTCGGTGATCTTGGTCACGAAGTTCACGCGCCGCTCGGTGTTGGTGAAACAGCCTTCCTTCTCCGCCCACATCGCCGCTGGCAGATAGAGGTGCGCGTAACGGACGGTCTCGACGTCGGCATAGGCGTCCTGCACCACCAGGATCTCGAGCTTCTCCAACATCTTGCGGATGCGCGCCGAGTTCGGCATCGACGTCATCGGATTGGTGGCGATGAGCCAGAGCCCTTTGATCTGGCCGGCCTCGATCGCGGGAAAGATATCGGTCTGCGCGAGCCCGCGCTTCTTCGGGAAGAACTCCGGATCGATGCCCCAGAACCTGGCGATCTCCTCGCGGTGGGCGGGCTCTTCGAGCAGCCGGTAGCCGGGGAGCCCGGAGCAGGACGACCACTCGCGCGTCCCCATGGCGTTGCACTGGCCGGTGATCGAGAGCCCTCCGCCCCCCGGTCGCCCGACATTGCCGGTGATCAGGTTGAGATTGTTGATGGCGACGACCCCGTCCGAGCCGTGCGTCGACTGGTTGATGCCCATCGTCCAGATGGTCATCGCTGCCTTCGCCTTGGCATAGGTGCGGGCGACGAGGCGAATCGTGTCGGCATCGATGCCGCAGACCTTGGCAGCCTTGTCCGGCGCGAAGTCCTCGAGGTTCTTCTCGAAATCGTTGCTGCGGCTGGTGTGCTCGTTGATGTAGTTGCGGTCCTCGAGCTTCTCGTTGAGGATCACGTGCGCGAGACTGTTGAGCAGGACGACATCGGTGCCGGGCGTGACCGGAAGATGGATGTCCGCCATCTGGGCGAACATGGTCACGCGCGGGTCGACGACGATGAGCGGGAAATGGCGCTTCTCGCGGGCCTCCTTGAGGCGCCAATAGATCACCGGATGCTGCTCGGGCAGGTTCGAGCCCACCGCCAGCATGCAGCGGGTATGCTCGAAGTCGTCGTAGCAGCCCGGCGGTCCGTCGGAGCCGAACGATCGCTTGTAGCCGGAAACGGCCGAGGCCATGCAAAGCGTGGTATTGCCATCGTAGTTGTTGGTGCCGATGGCGCCGCGCACGACCTTACCCAGGGTGTAGAACTCCTCAGTCAAGAGCTGCCCGGTCGAGACCACCGCGAAGGCGTCGCGCCCGTGCACCGCCTGGATGCGCTTGATCTCGCTGGCGGTGCGGTCAAGCGCAGCATCCCAGGTGACGGGGGCGAGCGGCGCTGAACGGCGCTCGCGCAGCAGAGGCACCGTGCCCCGGCCAGACGACGTGAACAGCTCGTGCTCGAAGATGCCCTTGATGCACAGCTTGCCGCGATTGACGTCGGCGCCAGCCGCGCCGCGCGTCGCGACCGGCGTCCCGTTGGCATTGATGCCGATCTCGAGCGCGCATCCGGTCGAGCAATAGCCGCAAGTCGCATAGCGCCATTCGACCACGCCCTTGTCGGCGATCTTGATTGGATTGCGCTGCTTGCGCCCGAACAACATGTCCCAACCTCGGTCCTGATCGTGCGTCGTTCCCGCAGGCACGAACACCACGCTCTCGCGCACGAGTGATGCGGAGAGGGATCCGCGCTCGTGCCGACAAACGATTTCGATTGTTGAGCGCTCGCAACCCAAATTGACGTCAATCGAGTCGACGTCAACTTCGAGGGAGAGAGCTGATCGCCAGCGAGAATACGAGCAAGGGTCACGCTTACCCGCGCCGTCAGCATTGACGGCTCAATCCTTAAGCACGTCCTGCATCGCAGGAGCGCCCAAGCTGCTGGCACCCATCATTGGGCAGCTACTGGCAAGCAATAGGCATGCCACGGCTGACGTGCCAGCAGTCGGTTCGAAAACGGCGGTGGAATCGACTGTTTGCAGGATGGCGTTGGCTTGCTTGCCGCCGCCGACACAACGTGCATGACCAGCAATTGGTCAACTTGCCTGTCCTTTCGCCCATCATTTATGCAAATCCTTGCTTTGCCGAAGCCTTGGGCAACAGTCGGTTCTCGCAGAAACCGCTGAATTCATTGCCTTGAATTTACGCGAGCGGGCGGCTGGCATGAGCATTGCACGCTTTGCCGCAGTCTTCGCGTTGCGCAACGGCGCGCACGCCTTCCCCCAAAAAATCTGCAATGGGTGCGCGCATGCAAGCGAAGTCGCATGGCTTCTCCGACCTTTTTCGTTTCGAGCCGAGAATCCGAGTCCTCCATCTCACGTGGCTCGCCTTCTTCGTGAGCTTTGTGATCTGGTTCAATCACGCGCCGTTGCTGGCGGCGATCCGCACCTCGCTCGGCTTGACCGACGCGGAAATCTCCGCCCTGTTGATCCTCAACGTGGCGCTCACCATTCCCGCCCGCATCGTCATTGGCATGCTGGTCGACCGCTTTGGCCCGCGCCTGGTCTACTCGGCGCTGCTGGCGATCTCGGGCGTGCTGTGCGTGTTGTTCGGTTTGGCGCAGGACTTCGTGACGCTCGCCGTCGCCCGCTTTTTCCTGGCCCTGGTCGGCGCCGGTTTCGTCGTCGGCATCCGCATGATCGCGGAGTGGTTTCCGGCCAAGGAGGTTGGCTTTGCGCAGGGCGTCTATGCCGGGCTTGGCAATTTCGGCTCGGCGGCCGCGGCCGTGACGCTGCCAACTCTTGCGCTGTTGTTCGGAGGTCCGGAGGGCTGGCGGGCGGCGGTCATTCTCACCGGCGTGATCGCGCTGATCTATGCGGTGATCTACTATCTGACCGTCAGCGACACGCCCAAGGGCTCGACCTATTTCAAGCCCAAGAAGGCAGGCTCGATGGAGGTGACGAGCCGCGGCGATTTCGTCCTCTATGCCCTGATGCAGGCGCCGCTCACGCTGGCGCTCGGCGTCTTGGCCTGGAAGTTCGGCCCGAGCGGGCTCAACCTGATCCCGGCCATGGCGACCAACGCCGTCTATGCCGGCCTGATCGCCCTCTATCTCTGCCAGCTCATCGACGCATGGCGCATCAATGCCCCGGTCTTGCGCGGCGAACGGGTCCCGGCGATTCATCGCTACAAGTTCCGGCAGGTGGCGGTGCTCAGCCTGGCCTATTTCGTGACCTTCGGATCGGAGCTGGCGATCGTCTCGATCCTGCCTCTGTTCTTCAAGGACACATTCGATCTCACGCTGGCCGTGGCCGGCCTTGTCGGGGCAAGCTTCGGCAGCACCGCCTTCTTCGCACGGCCCGCCGGTGGCTGGCTGAGTGACCGGTTTGGCCGCCGCACCGTGCTCATTGTCTGTATGATCGGCGCGGGCCTGGGTTATCTTGCGATGAGCACGATGGGAAAGGGCACCGGATTGGTGTTCGCGGTGCTTGCCACGTTCTGCTGCTCGTTGTTCGTCAATGCCGGCAATGGCGCCGTCTACGCCATGCTGCCGCTCATCAAGCGCCGGCTCACCGGCCAGATCGCGGGGATCGCGGGTGCCTTCGGCAATGTCGGCGGCGTCCTGTTTCTAGCCCTCTATTCATTGATGTCGATCCAGGTATTCTTTCTGATCTGCGGCCTATGCGCGGCCGTGGCCCTGGTGCTGATCTATCTGTTCGTCGAGGAGCCGACCGGGCAGATTTCAGAGGTGATGCCGGACGGATCCGTGATGATGATCGACGTTTCGTGAGCCCAACTTCGTGAGCCTGCGTGGGATGGCAGACCGGAGAGCCGCAAGCCCAGCGCGTGGTCCCGCCGTCACCATCGGTCAGCATTCCGAGGCCGGCCGGAAATCCAGCAACGACGATTCCTATGGCGTGGTGGTGCCCGAGCGGGCGCTGCTCGAGACCAAAGGCATCGCCATGGCGATCGCCGACGGCATGAGCTCGAGCGAGGCCGCGAAGGCGGCGAGCGAGATCTGCGTCAAGAGCTTTCTCACCGATTACTTCGCGACGCATCCGTCCTGGACCGTGAAGACCTCGGTCGGGCGCGTGCTCACCGCGACCAACCGATGGCTGCACGGGCAGAGCGAGATCAATTATCTGTCCGATCGCGGCATGGTGAGCACGTTCTCGGGCGTCGTGCTCAAGTCGTCGGTCGCCTATGTGTTCCATGTCGGCGATTCGCGCATCTATCTCATGCGCGGCGCCAGCATGGAGCAGCTCACGCACGACCACCGCATCAGGGTGTCGCGCGAGCAGGAGTATCTCTCGCGCGCCTTCGGCATCGCGCCTGATCTCGAGATCGACTACCGGGCGCTGCCGCTCGAGCGCGGCGACGTGCTGATCTTCACCACCGACGGCGTGCACGATTTCGTGCGCGACGGCAGGATCGCCGAGCTCATTCGGGCGGCGCCCGCCGATCTGGCCGGAACGGCGCGAGCGATTGTCGCAGCGGCGCTCGCCAACGGCAGCCAGGACAATCTCACCTGCCAGATCGTGCGTGTTGACGACCCAGGCCAGCCCGACGAGGAAGCCTTCTTCAAGAAGCTGTCGGCGCTTCCGTTTCCGCCCGAGCTCGCGCCCGGGATGGAATTCGAAGGCTATACCATCGCGCGCGCGCTGCATCTGAGCAAGCGCACGCAGGTCTATCTCGCCAGGGACAATGCCGGCGGCGAGACCGTGGTGCTCAAGACCCCCTCGGTCAACTACGAGGACGATCCGGCCTATATCGAGATGTTCACGCGCGAGGAGTGGATCGGGCAGCTGGTGACGAGCCCGCACGTGCTGAAGGTGATCCGGCCCGAGCGCGTGCGCCGGTCGCTCTACTACGCCACGGAGTTCTTCGAGGGGCAGACCCTGCGCCAATGGATGCTCGATCATCCAAGGCCCAATCTTGAGATGGTGCGCGTCATCGTCGAGCAGATCGCGAAAGGGTTGCGAGCCTTCCACCGCAAGGAGATCATCCACCAGGACCTCAAGCCCGAGAACATCCTGATCGATTCCGCGAATGCGCTGAAGATCATCGATTTTGGGTCGTCGCGCGTGGCGGGTGTGCTGGAGGAATCGGGAGGCCAGGAGCTATCGCGCCACGCGCCCGCGCTGATCGGGACGCTCGACTATATGGCGCCCGAATATCATCTCGGCGAAACGCCGAGCAATCGCTCCGACATATTCTCGCTCGGCGTGATCGCCTACGAGCTTCTGACGGGCGCGTTGCCCTACGGGCAAGGGTTTTCCGGTCCGCGCGACGTGAGCAGGCTGGAGTACATTCCGGCCACGACGCTCAATGATGCGGTGCCGCCGTGGGTCGACGCGGCGCTGGCCAAGGCCGTGCACAAGAATCCGGCGCAGCGAACCGAGGCGCTCTCGGAGCTGGTGGAAGACCTGCGGCGGCCGAACGCCGAGTATCTCAACATCCGCAAGCGCCCTCTGCTCGAGCGCAATCCGACCGCCGTCTGGCGCGCCATCGCGATTGCTCTGTTCGTGCTCAACATGTTTCTGCTCTATCGCATCAGCCGATGAATAGACGGCCTGGACGCCAGTCCCACGATCAAGCTCGTGGGCCAGCCGTTCACGCTCAGCCGCACGCCTGTGGCGGAGCTGACGAAGGAGGGGTTGCTCTAATCTCAACCGCAATCAGATATGGACGCATCACGAATCGCGCGGCCGCGATTGAGCACCAG
>Ga0209488_10004827_pt1 | contig 10447 bp, 10 predicted proteins | sample Rivendell_Oct201_8_FD_188349 | JGI IMG/M metagenome (GOLD analysis project Ga0209488, IMG submission 188349) | Vadose zone soil microbial communities from the Eel River Critical Zone Observatory, Northern California, USA -... | ecosystem: Environmental > Terrestrial > Soil > Vadose zone >... | reverse complement strand
GCGGCAGCAGCGGCAGCAGCGGCCAAGGCCGCGGCGCCCGCGAGCTGACGTCCTAGGCGGCCGTGGCCGAGCGCATTTGTGTCGCCCAGATCGGCGGTGCCCATGGCACGCGCGGCGAGGTGAGACTCAAGTCGTTCACCGCCGACCCGATGGCGGTCATGGACTATGGCGCGCTCGAAACCGAGGACGGCACCGCAACGTTCGAGATCGAGTCCTTGCGCCCGGCCAAGAGTCACTGGGTCGCGCAGCTTCGCGGCGTGCGCGACCGCAATGCGGCCGAACACCTCGCCAATACCAAGCTGTTCGTGCCGCGCGACCGCCTGCCGGCAGCGGAGACGGACGAGTTCTATCATGCCGACCTGATCGGGCTTGCGGCGGTCACGACCGATGGCCGTGTGCTCGGCACCGTGGTGGCGATCCACGATTTCGGTGCCGGCGATATTCTCGAGCTGCGACAGGAAGGCAAGCGCGACACCGTGATGCTACCGTTCACGACTGCGACCGTTCCGGTGATCGATGTCGCGGGCAGGCGCATCGTCATCGATCCACCGGAAGGCGTGTTCAAAGAATGAGCGACGCAACAACGCGCGAGTGGCCGAAACAATGTGGCACGCAACCGTCCTGACCATCTTCCCGGACATGTTTCCGGGGCCGCTCGGGCAGAGTCTTGCCGGCAAGGCGCTCGCGGCCGGCATCTGGCGGCTCGATGCGCTCGACATCCGCGCGTATGCCACCGACCGCCACCGCACCGTGGACGACACACCAGCCGGCGGCGGCCCCGGCATGATCATGAAAGCGGACGTGCTGGCGCGCGCGATCGATGCAGCGCTTGCGCCCGATGACGCGCGCCCTCGCCTGCTGATGAGCCCGCGCGGCACGCCGTTGACGCAAGCGCGTGTCGATGCGCTCGCCTGCGGCCCCGGCGCACTCATTGTGTGCGGACGCTTCGAGGGCATCGACGAGCGCGTGATTGAAGCGCGCAGGCTCGAGGAAATCTCCGTTGGCGATTACGTGCTCTCGGGCGGCGAGATCGCAGCCTTTACCCTGATCGACGCCTGCGTGCGACTTCTGCCCGGCGTCATGGGCAAGGATGCCTCCGCAGCCGAGGAGAGCTTCGCCCAGGGGCTGTTGGAATACCCGCACTATACGCGGCCGCAGCTGTTCGAGGGCCGCGCCATCCCGGACGTGCTCCTCGGCGGCGACCACGCCCGCATCAAGGCCTTCCGCCAGGCCGAGGCCGAGCGGCTCACCCGCGAACGCCGCCCGGACCTTTGGGCGCGCCATGACAATCGCCCCACCACGGGATCGACGGCCGACACGCACGCGATCGTGCTGGCGGACGCCGATGGAGTCATTCGGCTCTTGAGCCCGGGCGCCGAGCGGCTGTTCGGTCATGATGCCAAGGCCGCCATTGGCCAGACGCTGGATCTCATCGTTCCGCCGGACTACCGCGAGCGCCATTGGCAGGGTTTTCGCGCGGCCATCGCCAATGGCAGCCCGAAATACGAGGATGCGGCGGCCAACATACCGATCTTGTGCCGGGACGGGACAGTGACGCGGTTTCCCGGCCGGCTGGTGTTCCTGCGCAATGCCGGCGGGCAGGCGGTCGGGGCCATGGGCATTTTCGTTGCCAATGAGGCCTTCACTGGCCCTCCCCTCCCGGACCTATAGGCCCCCTCCTGGCAGGGTGACAAGCGGCAATCTTTGTCGTAGAAGCTCGCCCGACCCGGACAAAACCGAAGAACATAGCGCTTGAGCCCACTTGAGCCCTTGGCGCTGCCGACGGAGATTTCCCATGAATCTGATCCAGCAGCTCGAGCAAGAGCAGGTCGCGAAGCTGACCGCCGGCAAGGAGATTCCTGATTTTCAGCCGGGCGATACGGTGCTCGTCAACTACAAGGTGGTCGAGGGCGAGAAGAGCCGCATCCAGGCCTATGAGGGCGTGTGCATCGGCCGTGCGGGCTCGGGCCTCAACGAGAACTTCACGGTTCGCAAGATCTCGTATGGCGAGGGCGTCGAGCGCGTGTTCCCGCTCTATTCGCCGATGATCGACTCGATCAAGGTCGTGCGCCGCGGCAAGGTGCGCCGCGCCAAGCTCTATTATCTGCGCGGACGCCGCGGCAAGTCGGCGCGCATCAACGAGCGACAGACCGGCCACGGCTTCGACGATGCCGCTGACGCCAAGGGCTCGTAGTCGAGCCACCCCGCGGACGCTCTCGTCCTCCGTCAGCAACTTCGATACACTTTCGTCCCAGCACTCCGCTTTTGCTTGGCGCCCGACGCCAAGGGGGGAAGTATGGGTCGCGTCAATCTGATTGCCATCGCGGCAAGCCTGCTCTCAATCGTTGCACGCCCTGCGATGGCAGATGAGCTCAAGCTCCTGACGCCGGGTGCTGTGCTGAGCTCGCTCAAGGAGCTCGTGCCGGCCTTCGAGCAAGCATCCGGACATCGTGTCCAGGTCACGCTGTCGCCTGCTTTGGCGGTCGCCGAACGCGTCAAGAACGATGAGGCGTTTGACATCGTGATCACGGGAAAAGGCTCGGCCGACGCGCTGGAGAAGCTCGGCAAGCTTACCGCCGGAAGTGTAACCGTAGTCGCGCGCGCTGGCGTTGGCGTGTTCGTGCGCCGGGACGATCCCAAGCCCGATGTCAGCACCGCAGATGCATTCAAGCGTGCGCTCATGAACGCCAAGGTCATCGTCTATTCCGACCCGGCGCTCGGCGGCAGTGCATCAAACTACGTGCACGAGCTGATCGCGAAGCTCGACACCACCGGCGAGATCAAACCCAAGATCAAGCTCGCGGTGCAGTATCGCTCGATTGCCAACACGGTCGCGGCCGGCGGGGTCGATCTCGCGCTCAACCAAGTCGCCGAGATCGTCGCCGACGCGAGGCTCGAGCTTGTTGGCCCGTTGCCAGAGCCCTATCAGCGCTACACGAACTACGCGGCCGGCGTGATCGCGACGAGCCGCGATCAGGGTGCCGCCAGAGAGTTCATCGCCTTCATGACAACGCCGGAGGCAGCTGCAATCATGCGGCGCCGGGGCTTTGAGCCGAACTGACCCCAAAGCAGGCGCATTAATCCGGCTTGATGCCGGCGAACTTCACGACCTTGCCCCACTTCTCGGCCTCGACCGCGATCAGCCTGCCAAAGTCCGCGGGCGAGCTCGCCGCGATCCCGCCGCCGAGCGCGTCGATCTTGCCGCGCAACGCGGGATCGGTGAGGCCCGCATTGATCTCGCGATTGAGCCGCGACACGATCTCGGCCGGCGTGCCCTTGGCCGCCATGATGCCGAACCAGACGCTCGACTCGTAGCCTGGCACAAACTCGGCGACCGCCGGCAGCTCCGGCATCGTGTCGGCGCGCGCCGCCGTCGTCACGGCCAGCGCCCTCACTTTGCCAGCCGCGATATGCTCGACCGCCACCACCGGCGTGACGAACATCACCTGCACCTGCCCGCTGATCAGATCGGCCATCGCCGGCCCGGCGCCGCGATAGGGCACGTGCACCGTCTCGACGCCCGCCAGCATGTTGAACAATTCGCCGGCCAGATGATTGCCGGTGCCGGTGCCCGACGACGCCAGATTGACCTTGCGCGGATTGGCTTTGTTGTAGGCGATGAACTGCGGGATGGACTTCGCCGGCACCGCTGGATTGACCACCACCACTTGCGCCTGATGCACCAGGCTTGCGACCGGCACGAGATCGCGCATCACGTTGAAGCTGAGCTTGTCGTAGATCGTGGCGTTGATCGCCGCTGACGGGCCCACCGACAGCAGCGTGTAACCATCCGCGGGCGCGCGCACCACCGCCTCGGTGGCGTGGTTGGTGGCGGCGCCTGGGCGGTTCTCGACGAGAACCGGCTGACCGAGCCGCTCCGACAGCCACTGCCCGATCAACCGCGACAGGATGTCCTGCGCGCTGCCGGCAGTAACGCCGACGACGATGCGGATGGGCCGGCTCGGATAGGTCTGCGCGCCAGCGATGCGCGTGGTGGCCGGCAGCGCGGCAGCGCACGCACCCAGACGCAAGACGTCGCGACGAGACCGAGGCAAGGGGGCCTCCTCCTGCGCTCTCGGACCGGTCCCACGATATCCCATCCCGACGCCAAATCGAAGGGGCAAGTGCGCATCGGCCTCGGTCGGGACGGCAGGCGGTAAAAGCCTGCCCGGCACATCGGCACTTTGCTGGCACTTTTCCTCGGCCGCACAAGCCTCTAAATAAGGCCCGACTTCGGACAACCGGAACAGAATAATGGCCAAGCCCCGCACCCTCCACGACAAGATCTGGGACGACCACCTGGTCGACGAGCAGCCCGACGGCACCTGCCTCCTCTATATCGACCGGCACCTGGTGCACGAGGTGACGAGCCCGCAGGCGTTCGAGGGGCTGCGCCTCTCCGGCCGCAAGGTGCGCGCGCCCGAGAAGACGCTCTGCGTCGTCGACCACAATGTGCCGACCACCGACCGCAACAAGCCCAATCCGGACCCGGAAAGCGCCGCGCAGATCGCCTACCTCGCCGAGAACGCCAAGCTCTTCGGGCTCGAATATTTCAACGAGTTCGATAAGCGGCAGGGCATCGTCCACATCATCGGACCCGAGCAGGGCTTCACGCTGCCTGGCGTCACGCTCGTCTGCGGCGACAGCCACACCGCTACCCACGGCGCGTTTGGCGCGCTCGCTTATGGCATCGGCACCTCCGAGGTCGAGCATGTGCTGGCGACGCAGACGCTGATCCAGTCGAAGTCGAAGAACATGCGCGCCGTGGTGGACGGCAAGCTGCCGCCAGGCGTCACCGCCAAGGACATCATCCTCGCCATCATCGGCGAGATCGGCACCGCTGGTGGCACCGGCTATGCGCTCGAATATGCGGGCGATGCGATCCGCGCGCTGTCGATGGAAGGCCGCATGACAGTCTGCAACATGTCGGTCGAAGGCGGCGCCAAGGCGGGCTTCATCGCGCCCGACGAGAAGGCCTATGCATTCCTGAAAGATCGACCGAAGTCGCCGAAGGGCAAGGCCTGGGACGAGGCCATGCGCTACTGGGAGACGCTGCGCTCCGACGACGGCGCCCACTTCGACCGCGAGATCAGGCTCGATGCCGCAGCCCTGCCGCCGCTCGTCACTTGGGGCACGAGCCCCGAGCAGGTGGTCTCGATCACCGGCCACGTGCCGAGGCTTGACGAGATCGCCGACGAGAACAAGCGCCGCGCGGCCGCAACCTCGTTCGAGTATATGGGCCTCACGGGTGGCGAGAAGATCACCGACATCAAGATCGACCGCGCCTTCGTGGGTTCGTGCACCAACGGCCGCATCGAGGACCTGCGCGAGGTGGCGCGCGTGGCCGACGGCAAGACCGTCAACGCCAACGTCAAGGCGATGATCGTGCCGGGCTCAGGGCTGGTGAAAGAGCAGGCCGAGGCCGAAGGCCTCGACAAGATTTTCGTCAAGGCCGGTTTCGAATGGCGCGAGCCGGGCTGCTCCATGTGTCTCGCGATGAATCCCGACAAGCTCGCGCCGGGCGAGCGCTGCGCCTCGACCTCGAATCGCAACTTCGAAGGCCGCCAGGGCTACAAGGGCCGCACGCACCTGGTGTCGCCCGCGATGGCGGCAGCGGCGGCGATCGCCGGACACTTCGTTGATATTCGGGAGTGGAAGTAGCTAACAGAGGAGTAGCTCGTAGTCCGGATGGTGCCGAGATCAGCACGACCCTGGAAGAAGCGCGCACTACTGTCCGAGGCTGCTTGGTCAAGCCGGAAGAACGGCCGAAACCGCAGCAGCAGAAGTTCGACACGCGCCCGCCCGTCGCCGTCGGCATCACCGAGGCGCAGTTGCACGAGCGGAGCGCGGAGCTTCTCAACATTGTCTCGGTACTGACCGAAGCCACCGAGACGGCGTTCGAGAAGCAGCAAAGCGAGGTGCGCAGGCCGAAACCGGAAGCGCGTCTCTCGACGTTGGTTAGCAACATAATTGCCAGGCCGCTCCCTCCATCGCGATCAGGCGAACGATCAGCCATCTGCCGAACCCTTTGTCGCCAAAGGATCGCCGCGTGAACTGAAAGTCAACCTTACTTTGCTTGTTTGTGCTTTCTCGAATAAGTATTTTGCGCGGGGTCAGACGGGGTCGCCGCCATTCTTGGGTGACCGACCACGCTTGCGCTTGACCGGTCCCGGCTTTGATTCCACTTCCTCTGCCTCCTCGATTTCCTCCTCCAGTGCTTCTTCATGGCCTTTCATGAAGCGATGGTTCGGTACTGAGATATAGTCAACGGTTGTCAAATTGACGAAGGCCACCTCATGGTGGCCGCCAGCCATTGGCAGCCGGACAAATGGATCGTGTTTGTCGAACAAATCAAACTCAAATATCTCGTACGTCGCATTGTAGAGGTCCTTGTCGTCGTCCACGGACAAACTGCGCTGCTTGCCGGTCGAGAATTGATAGCGCACATTGCGCGCCACATTGAAGATCCCTTCCAATTTTGCGGCCTCCTCCGCCTTGTAGCCGTCCACCTCTTCAGGCTGGATGTGCTTGTCGGCCACCAGTTTCGCGAATTCCTCATCAGTGGTGCGCTTAAGCATTTTCTTGACGCGCGCGATCTCATCTTTCTCAAAGCTTTCTTCGAGATTGTCGTCCCATTCCAAACGTTCGATGATTTCCCAGCTACGATCATCGATCAGTTGCAGAAGCATGTTGCAGTGATCGTAATCGTCATGTTCGGGACCGTACGTATCGGCGGCCTCGCTCATCAGATGCAGATCGGTTATTGCCTCTCGACGGATCGCGACAAGCTGGTTCATCAGACTGTGCACGCAAAGGAAATAGTCGCCACGTTGAATATCCCAATAGAGCTTGCTGAATGCGGCCTGTGAGATCGAGAGCACCAACGGCTTGCCGCCGCCGTGAAAATGCACCGAGACCTCGCCGTAGTAGCTTTGATCATCCGGCACGTTATCCGCCTCCAGCGGATACAGGTGCACTTGCTTGGGCATATGTTTGGTCTGAATTTGCTCCGGCTTGGCCTTAAGTACCAACGCCAGCCGCTTGACCTTGTCGGAGGGGACGTCGGCCACCCCAGTTTCCCAACGTTGATAGTGCGGCTGCGACACGCCGACGCGTTCGGCCACCGTCCGCTGTGACAGACCTGCGCGCAAGCGCAGTTGCTTGAGATGAACCAACGTGAAGCTCCTTCTGAGATGATACGTATCATATACGTATCACGCTCTGCGGTGTCAAGCCTCTCGATAATTCCGAGATCCGCCGAGCCGCACGCGGGTGTTCGGCCATTGTCTCCTGGGGCAAGGGGCTCTGAACCAGCCAAAGTACGAGGCGCGGCGGCGCTCGCACGCTGGCGCCGCTTGCCCTCGTTAAAAAACCGACGATCGGGTGTAGACTTTTCGTCCCATGAAGCTTGTCGCAGATTCGCCCGAACCGCCGGCCCACCTGTCGCCAACGGCGACGAATTGGTGGCGCTTTGTTGCCTGCGAGCGCTTGGATCGCTGCAAGAAAGCACGCGAGGCGATAGCTGAGGAGGGCATGACGATGGGGCCAACGCCGCCCTCCCCCCTTCAGGGCGCGATCAAAATCGCGCTGCGGGATCGAGCCGAGTAAACACGCGCGCCGCTTGCACGCGATCAGGTCACGGCAGGCCCTGTATCTCATTAGGGCCGACTCTGATCCGCCCCATGCCGATACCTATTGATTCGAACTCCAGATTCCCGGTTGAGCTATCGAAGCGAGCAATCACTTCCGGATAGAAATATTCCGTTCTACATTGGTGAACAGAATGACGCCGGGCCGGCTCATAATCGTCACGCATAAAATGGTAGCGGCGACCTTCCACCTCTACTTCTATATCGAGGTAAAGCGCTGCTTCGACTTCGACTTCACAGGTAACAGTCAGCCCATCGCGCTCCAGAACGTTTACTGAAACTAGGTTGATTGAATCAACTCCACTAATCGTTGCGCTGAGCACTTCGGTTCCGTCTCTGCGGTCTCGGTCGATTTCGATCTCAATATCTTTGATCTCTTGCGCCAGTCTGTCGCTCAAGTACTTACTCTCTCGAAGGGCATTTTCGAGCGCCTCGTGAAATGCTTGAGAGACGGTCGCCTGCGAAATTATCTCTGTGATCGAATTGGCGTGAAAAAGCGGACCGGAGTCGGAGCAACACTCCCGAAGATCGCCGTCCTCTGACACGACGTACGCCGTTGCATGGTTTTGTTCACACCACCGGCAGATCGATGCAATCGATATAGCGTCCGGAAACTCAGCTTTCTTCTTTGCGCTAAATGGTGGCCGTCGCGCGAAATAGTCGTCAAGCACGCTCGTGATGTCTAGAGCCAGCGGAACGGTGACGGCATCGGTGCCTTTCAGAAATCGATCAAAGGCGACGTCCAGTGCTTTCAAAGCCGCAGCTTCATTCCGCACACGTTCCAAGGATCCCGAAACTCCAAGCTGGTCGAGGATTACGCTCTGCTTGCCTAATGCGGACCGCGCTTCAGCGAGCATTTCTCGGAGCTGAGACTTCACTTCTCTTATGGTTACGTCCGTCATCAATAGACGAAGATGGCCTTGCTTGGCGAATTGGACGAGCTTTGACAGGGATTCGTCCATCCCAATCGAACCGCGCTCTGCGAAACGCCTGCGTATCTATGAAAACGTACTTTGTCCGAAGATGTGGACCACGATTCTCGTTTTCCGGCATCGGATAGCCCACAGCTATTTCGGTGAACGCGTTCGAGCCCCCGCCGCCCTGCTTCCGTGATCCGCAGCCGCCCGACCTCGATCGTGCGCCACCGGCCATGACGCGGTCGGCCGTTGCGATCGCGAGGTCGGCGCGTACCAGCGCGACCATGTCCTCGATCGTGAAGCCGTGGGCGATCAGGATGCCCTTCCTGCAGCCATCGCGGCTGGAGTCAGCGGGTTTCGGGCTGGGTGACATGCGACGGCTCAGCGTAACCGGTCACCAAGGGTTTACACACTCCCAAAATCGCATTTGTTTTCAAAGCGCACGTTTGGAGAGTTTTACGTTGCAAGTTATTGAAATCACGGGAGACCAGCAGTTCGGATGGAGCGAAAGCGACATCCGGGACCGACGGTGCGGCTGGCTCGATCGCTCCCGCATTTCGCTGCGCTCAATGCGGGCTACAGAAACTCACCCGCGCCCGGGCTCCCACCAGCAGCGCGTCACCGGCACAATGACCGTACCGCTCGGGCGGTACTCGCGCACGAGTTGGGCGTTGCATTGACGGACATAGCCGGGGCCTGGAAAGTCGCATTCGGCAGATGTCGGATAGGGCACCGACGTGGTGCGATAGGGACAGCGCGGCGTCACCCGGATGCGGGGCCGGGCCTGCGCGTAGGCGGAAAGATCGGAACGCGCAATACCGCGCTCGTTGCTCTGGGCCGATGCCGTGTCAACGCCGCCGAGCCCGATCAAGCCGAGCGCAACGGTCAACAGCGCGATTTTTGCCGTCATATCCGCCCCTCATATCGCCCTATGCTACGCTCGCCGATCCTGGCCCGTCCGTCAACGCCCCACATGCGCGGTGTGTGCAGCAAGCGACAGCGTGTGTGCACAGGAGCACAGTACCGGCCCAACGACTTTGCCGGCACATGCCTCGGCGATCACTTGGCCAATCAGTTGACCTCGCATAGAAAAATCGCATGACCGACCCGTTTGCCGATCCAATGGCCTGGCGGCCGATCAAGGCGCCGTCGCTCGACGAACTGCATGTGATCGCCGAGGAGGCCTACCGTCGGCTGCCCGACAAGTTCCGTGCGCTGTGTGGCGGGCTCGTCGTCCACGTCGATGAGTTTCCGACCGACGAGGTGCTCGACGAGCTCAAGGCGGAAACCGAGTTTGATCTGCTCGGCCTGTTCCAGGGCGTGGGCCTGCCGTTCCAATCGGGCAGCGCGCCGGTCCAGATGCCCAACATGGTGTGGCTCTATCGCGTGCCGATCCTGCTCTACTGGGCGGAGCACGACGAGACGCTCGGCGCCATCGTGACCCACGTGCTGGTGCACGAGATCGGCCACCATTTCGGCCTATCCGACGCCGACATGGAAGCGATCGAGGCTGGCGTGGAGTAAGGACGACCAGCGCATTCTGTTCGCGTCAGCTGCGAAGGTGCGCGCCACACGGTTCCCCCCTTTTCAGTCACTCGACCACTAGAAATTTTGCATCGGCGAGGAGCACCAGACCTCAATGTTGCCAGCAAGTGTCGGGCCACAGCCGGACTGAAAGACCTCCAACGCCGTGTTTTCAAGCCCGTTGCCGGTTTTATGAAACCATTATTCAACTATTGGATGTGACATTCTACAGCACAACAATGGGAGAATCTCATGATTCTCGATCGCATGGCCGTGCTGTTCAAGCGCATCAAGATTTCAATCGTTGTGAAACTTTCCGCCCTGGTGGCGGGATCGGTCGTCGTGACTGCGCTTGCA
>Ga0209488_10004826_pt1 | contig 10447 bp, 12 predicted proteins | sample Rivendell_Oct201_8_FD_188349 | JGI IMG/M metagenome (GOLD analysis project Ga0209488, IMG submission 188349) | Vadose zone soil microbial communities from the Eel River Critical Zone Observatory, Northern California, USA -... | ecosystem: Environmental > Terrestrial > Soil > Vadose zone >... | reverse complement strand
AGGAGGAGGAGGAGGAGGAGGAGGAGGAGGAGGCCTCCTCTCCAGCGGGGAGAGGGTTTCCTTCCTCCTTCGGGGCTGGTGGTGGGATTCTCCTCTTCGGAAGTCGAGCCAGGCCATTCCGATAGCTCTGCAACGCCTCGTTCCACTTGCTGCGACGGAACAGGTCATTTCCCTCTTGCTTGAGCTCATCGGCCTCCCCAAGTCGCTCCTGTAATGTAGAATCAGCGATGGAAATGTATCATTCTTTAGTAGTGCCTATCATGGATATGCACCTGCACGTCCTCACCGGAACCAAAGTTGCCATCATCCGCATCCATAGTTGAGGTTTCCTGCTCTGACGTCGGACTAGATCCAGTATTTTTTGTGCTGATCGATGTTGTTGTTGGAGGTTCCTGCGAAGACATTTTGCTTTCGGCCGCAAGTGGACGCTGCAGCCCTGCCAACACGCCACTCCACGAGCGGATTGAGCCATACTGCTGGCTCAGATCGGACGCCTGTTGAAAGAAAGAAGTATGGATATGCATATCATCTGTCATTTCATAACTCGAACATTCTGTCTTTGACGTTGAACATTATATGCTACATGTGTATAGGATATAGAAACTGTCCACTCAATACTGGCTTGGGCCAAAACTTGAAATAAATCATTACCGAATCACTTGCCACCCGCCGTAACGTGTAGTCGAGCCAAAGCACAGACGACAGGGACACCATAAAATGCATAAGCTACATAGACCACTACAGAAATGTGAGGTGAATGGAATGATGCTGGGGAGCACAGAAGGACGTACTCGTGAAACCGTTGCTTAGCTGGGCGATGAGGTGAGGCGCGTCGTTCCCAGCCTCTTGAATGGCCCTGTTGAAGTCCTCGACGGCCTTTCCGAACCACATGCGAATGACCAAGAATGACGTCAAGCCTGATGCGCAGTTGGGCCATTGAGCCGAATCCGCAAAAAAGCATAGAGCAGACTTACCTAGCATAAAGCCGAGCAACCCAAGCCATGCGGATGCTCGGGGAAGCACAGGACGGTCCAACATGGCAGAGAGCTTTGCCGGCAGGTTGGCTCGAAGGGAGATCATGGTGAAAAGTATGAAAAATATAGTGGAAATGGCGAGCGAGATTGCTATGAACACAGGTGTGGTGGCGGTTGGCGCAGTGAGCAGGTCCGGGGAATTTTTGGGCAGCGCAGACAAGTCTATACAAAAATTAATGCCTCTCGTGAAATAGGTTCATTTCAACGTACTATACTGCGGGGACACTGAGGACGGGACACATGTCACCGGTCCCTTGTTGTTCGGGCGGGAACAAGACCCTGTCGCAGGACAATCAGGATTCGGTCAATGCAAATCGTAAGAGAGTGCGAGTTACCAAGTGCGCCCAAGAAGACCGTGGGTCCATCGACTGCTTGGGACGTTGAAGAATTTGTTAATTGCAGCGATGGTGATACCACCAAGAGAGCAACTCGGCTGTGAAGGATTATTGACGGTGCGGTGTACGCGAAAAGGACAAGAATCAGGGAAGTCAAAGCAAGGACAGGTGCGAGATAAAGAGTGGCGGCTTTAGAAACGCCCGAAATCATGATGGCGTCAACAGATGGGTCTCAAAAATTATGTGCTGCCAGCAGCTGGGATATCGGAGACGAGATGGGATGAAAGGGGGAGATGGGCCTACCGGTGTATTTAAGTATCAGGAGAGAACAAACCACGCAATGGCCAACAAGGGAGGTCCCACCATATGTGACGCAGGAAAAGGGATACAATGGACTCAAAGGTCTAGGTCGGCAATTGTCTGTCGCCTAGAGAGCGCGTTCCATTATGTGAAATGAGAGATTAGAACAAGGTATTATTGACCCAGGACAAAGCCGCGCGACCCGCAACAACACAACACAAAACATGTCCAATGACTTTGACGACTCGCAGCCGGCTCCATTTCACCAATTATCCCTCCTCTTGGAAACACAGCCCGAGACTTTCATTTCTGGAAATAAGGAGATACAGGATGCTGCTCTTCGATCTGCGGAACATGTCTTCAATCTTGGTGCGCAGGCTCCTTCCCTTCATGACGGGACCAAACTCTGACTACTTCGTACAGCGTTGAAGTCTGAAGAACAGGCACAACCTTACATCTCAGCGTTGTTGGCGTCGTTTAGTCCTAGGCAGGCGCCTGTGACGCGTTCACAATCATCCGCGAATGCAAATGGGAAACGGAAGCGCAGCCCATCCCCGCTTCCTGTCCCCAAGGACGCATTTGACCGCACACCGTTGACGTGTCTATACATGCAGGGTCTGGACAAAGACCAAATTTGGGCACAGCTAGAGCTCAGGGCTCAGAACGTTTGCAAAATGCTCGAGTGCGCTCTCGACGGTACTGGACACCCCACAGAAAATGGCATCACTTCCTCCTCTGACAACTTGGAACAATCTCCCGCAGAAGAAGATTCTGATTCTGATGATTCGTCCTATAGGGAGAGCGATGGCGACTCAGAAAATGACGAAGAAGCAGGCGGATCCAGCGACGAGGCACTGTCAGAGGAGGGAGTCACAGAACTACGTGATCGATCAAGTGAGGAGGAAGAGGAGCGGTTGGATAGAGAATCTCACCCTTCTTCCTCACCCTCTTCTCCGGGGAAAAAAGGTGGTTACTCTGCATTGAATGACGGCTTTTTCAACTTGGAAGAGTTCAATGCAGAAACAGAGGAGGCAGAAGCTCGCTTCGTTTCAAATGGAGCACTAGACGCTGACTCGGAGGACATCGCCTCAGATGATGGTATTGACTACTTTGTGTCCGTCGATGGACAGTTTCATGCTGACGCTGACGACGACCATGGTAAGTCGGTCGCCCTTTCTATCATAGTGTCGCGTTCTGATCAATATTAGAACCACGCTATTCCGACTTTTTTGACATGGCCCCGTCTGGGGTTGGGAAAGCGAAGAAGAGCCCACGTCGTCCTGGAGCCTCGAAAGTTCACTTTCATGACGAAGTGAAGTTTAAGACTATAAAGGCTAGAGGAAAGGGGCTTCCGCTTTCGGTCATGCAGCTTCTGGACAATGCGCCCGATGATGATGATGAAGACAGCTTTGAAGACGATGATGATAGCTCGGAAATCGAAAGCGAGGACGAGTATGACGATGACCAGCGGGGTAGCACCCAAGGTCATCCAGTTGAGAATTCTGATGCAATGTCCAGCGGCGATGGTGAGGGGAGCCAATCGGACGACAATGAAAGTCCGGAAGGCAAGGTCACTTTCAACGATGGCCATGACACCATCACACGTTTACAAGATGACCTGTTCGCTGACGACGATAAACCTGACGACGGTATGTTCTATTTACAATCTCCTTTACTCGTCGTGCTTATACTTGGCTTCCAGGTTTGTCTACTCATGAGAAGCGCCTTTCTGCCCTCCAACAACAAATCGCAGCCCTCGAGGCTGAAAATGTTGCCAAGAAAGACTGGACCCTATTGGGCGAGGCGACGTCTCGAATTCGTCCTCATAATTCTCTTTTGGAGGAAGATCTCGAATTCGAACGTATCATGAAGGCGGTGCCCGTTATCACGGAAGAGATCGTGTCAGGTCTGGAAGACAGGATCAAGGCGAGGATTCTTGAAGGTCGCTTTGACGACGTTGTGCGGAAGCGACCCGTGGATGATAAGCCATTCCTGCCGTCCCGCTTTTTCGAGCTTCAAGACACCAAGTCAAAAGAATCTTTAGCTCAGATTTATGAAGATGGTTACACGGCTGCCCAGACAGGCAGCATCGCAGGGGAGGACCGTGATGGGAAACTAAAGGCTGAACACGAAGAAATCACGAAGATATGGGAGACGATCTCCTCGAAGCTAGACGCCTTGTCCAATGCTCATTTCACTCCAAAAGCTGTAAGCGTTCCCTCGATACATTGTCGTAGCAAATATTAAACGTGTACTTCAGCCCTCTGTCACGATTTCAACAGTCACGAATGTCGCATCGACCAGCTTAGAATCTGCTTTGCCTACTAGCAACACAATGGCTAGCATGATGGCCCCAGAGGAGATTCACGAACGCTCCTTAACCGATCCTCGCTCTCGGGGAGAGCTTTCACCCAAAGAAAAACGGGCTGTACGGAACAAATTAAAGAAGGCGAAAAAGAAAGCAAGGGATGCACTGGACAGTAACGTCGACAAGTTCGCGAAAGCGAAGGGATCCAGTGGGATAAAGGCACAAAAATCGGCTGCGCTTCAGAGTATAGTAAAGAGTGGAAAGGGTGTGACGGTGGTGGGTAAACCGAAGAAAGGCAGCAGTGGCAAACGGACATCTAGAGATGGGAAATAATTTCCTTTTTTATACGTTGTGTAGAGCACCGCAAGGCGGAACAAAACGCTGTTAGCCGCAGTCTGTGGTTGTCATCACTTTTCCCTCAGATACATCCATGTCTTGGTTCCAAAAGCGCAAGGATAGAAACCTTATACCACCCGTCGAGGACGAATATTCAAATGCTGGGAGACCAGCTCTAGATTCTCGCTCGACCAATGATTCGTACGGCAGTAGAACTGCTGTCAGCAGCCCGACCGATTCTTATGCGGACATCCGCGATCGCTATCAGCGAAACCAGCCCGTTGATGTCTACTCACGTGGTCAAGGCAATCTCGACAGTGACCGGAGAGAGTTGTTCTCCGGCCACAACCCCGAGAAGGCATCGACTGGGCGATTTACCCACGATGGACCGACGCTGCGGGAACCTGAGCCAGGGGAGGAAAATGAAGATGACGTAGAAGGTATCAAGAAGCAGACGAGATGGGTCAAGCAAGAAAGCGTCAACTCCACGCGAAATGCCCTCCGCATGGCACGCGAGGCAGAAGAGACTGCGCGAAACACCGTCGGCAGACTTGGTTCTCAATCTGGTGCGTTCGATGATAGCCAAAGTTGTCTTAATCTTTCACCCATCGCGCCATTTTTATCGCAGAGAAACTTGCCAACACTGAGCGCCACCTCGACGTGTCCAAAACGCACTCCCAGCGTGCAGAGGACAAGACCGATGAACTCAAGCAGCTGAACCGCTCGATATTCCGCCCCGTCATCCATTTCAATAAAGACGCGAAACGTGCTGCAGAGGAGGCAAAGATACAGCAGCGTTACGAGGAAGAACGGGAGGGACGTGAAAAGGGCATGAGCGATGTACGCGAGACTCAGAACCGCTTGGGCCAAGCTTCGGGCTACGGTCAGCAAGACAAGGGAGCGGAGATAGGTCCGGATGGAAGGCGTACTAGGACAGCTGCTCAGCAGGCACAGCAGCAAGAGCAGAGGAGGCGCTACCAGTTCGAGGCCAATGCGTCCGACGACGAGCTAGAAGACGAACTTGACGACAATCTTGACCAAATTTCTGATGTTACGAAGAGGCTCAAGGCACTGGGAACGGCCATGGGCCAAGAACTCGACAATCAGAATAATCGCATTGAACGCATCGAAGAGAAGACTGTCAGCCTCGATAATAGGGTCTTCAGGAACACAGAGAGGGTACGTCACCCCTTGTGCTGACACTTTGCTCTGGTTCTCATTACAGCTGTCCACAGCTCAAACGGATCAAGTAGATATACCCTTCAGCCTCTCTCAATGCCCTGCATCGGGAAGTAGTTTTTTTTGCAATTTGGATGGTTTTGTACCACGTTGGACGTTTAACTCGGTCGCTCTACTAGTTCTGTGATGTCGTCCTTCATGGAAAATATACGGAAGAGGTTTGTTTGTTAATTTGCCAGAGAATTACATCAAGCACAAGATAATCGAATCGCAGAGTACAAGTCTGCGATCCCATCGAGCAGCTCGCCCCGGCATCCCTACTTGTTCAGTTCAAGTTTGTTTATAGACATCCCATGCCGAGTGGTTTTGATGATCTGGCCGCCATGTGTGATCCACAACCCAGATCTGTGCAGCTGCTCGTTACGTGTCCTCGGTTGCGTCCCTCATACCAGGCGCAATCGGCCTTGAGCATGTCTTGATTGTTTCTCATAACCTTAAGCGACCCCTCAACCCTAGGTGTTGTGGGAATCGATGTGTGCGATCACCCTCGGCCCCCGCACTCTGCTGTCCCCAACCTGCAGGTGGTTGTCATTCGGTTATCGGGTCAATGATTTCACGGCTGTTACTCTAAGGAGTTTACAATATACCCTCCCGAACTCCGCACGGCATTTTACCACCTGCGAACGGACTTTACACCAGGAAGTCTTGCGCATGACTCTCGCCTAGCACAAAGTAACGGATCATATGGGCCTGGAACCTGCTGCTTTTGATATTGAACGGCAAGTAGCACTGTACCGCACCTTCCTAGAGCCCTCACCAGAGGTATAAATACAGTGTTACGTATCCCTAATAATTATCTGTACCCCATTCTCAGTGCCGTTGATGGTATCCCATTACATCAACATACTACTTTAGGGCTGCCATGGCCCCACCTACTAACTGGAGAAAATCTGCTCGGTCGAGCTCCTCAGTTGAGGTTGCTGTTTGTCCTTCTTCCCCTGGGGAAGAATGTGATCCCTGCCTCGTCGTCTTCCATAAAAAGTACAAGCCCCGGACGGCGTCCTGGAGGGCACGACTATCATTATCCCCGTTGGTTCCTTGACGTGATGGTGATGGGTTTATTGAGTCGGTGGTCACCGTAGAGGATGCGGTGCGGGTTTTCCCATTCCTCTGAAGGACCTCCCATTCCAAAGGGCTTTCATCGTCACGCAATGACGACGGAGATTCAGTATCGTCATCCGTCGCTCCTGGTATACCTTCGTGATCTGCTTCAAGAAGGCCATCTGAGATGAGCGAGCTAGTATTTGAATGCCGTGGGGACAGTGCGGTTAAGCGGTGTCTCAGGGTGGTCGGAGATGGAGGACTCTTTGGGTCATGGGGGCGGGACCGGGTATCCGCATAACGGACGGGGATAATTTCTTCATGTGAAATATAGTGCGGGACAGACGTTCTCTTGGGTATGGGTGATGGGACGGTGGAGTCGGCTGTACCTGTAGTCGAGTATGTTCAGAAGATGCAGCTTGGCTGTGAAGGGTCACAGCACAGACGGCCATACCCATACCTTGCACCGAAGCGTACTGTGCCCAATACGCGTCCTCGCTCGCGTCCGTCTCGTCCTTGGTTGAGGATTGTAAGGGTAGTGTGCCACCGTCGTCCGCAGCGCCATATGAATTCCAGTAGTCGGCGTCGTCATCATTATCGCCCTCGCCTTTTCCGCCTTTGTCTTGTTTTTGCCCGTCAAATTGCGGGACAGGGATAGAAACTGAGGGAGAACCGGGGACGGCTTCTTCCAGCGTTGGACGCGTCGCGGGAGGGAATGGCATCACGTTCGAGTCATGATATTTCCAACTCCCCTCGCCATCCCATTCGAAGACGAGACGTAGTCCGTCATCCCCGGCGGGCTTTACCTGGACGTGTGCATAGGTATGTTCTGGGTCAAGTGTGTATCCGACGAGAAAATCTGGAGCCAGTTCGTCGAGAGGCATTGGGAGCGATTCCAAGTACTGAATAGCGCGGTCACGAGTTGAAGAGGGCCAGCAAAGATAGGAAGAGGGATCCTCTGGGGAGATCTCTAGAAGGGTATGTCTTTGTAAGAGAGAGCGAGATAGTAGATGTGAAGGGATTGGAGTGGATAGTTGTGAAGGGGGATAAATGTAGTGAAGGATTAGGTTGATAGTGTAGGGGGATATTGGGAGAGGATCCATTGTAGGTTTTATTATAAAGAGAGGACGCTTTATGAGGCAGGTGATTGAAGGTACACTGCGGGCATCACAGTGGGTCTGTCCGAGTACCGAGTACCGAGTCCGAGCTGAGCTGAGCTGCGGGTGACACCACTGACTCTCCTCCTTCCCTTCGCGCTCAGCGTAAACGCCACCAACAACCAGGTTCATTCTAAAATGCGCCCGTCTCTTATTTATTCTCTCTTTCTTGCGCCATTCACTTTCACGAGCGTTTTCGCCCAGGTGAGCACACCCAGACATATCCTTTTTTTTATCCATCCATACCAACGTACTCCCCCTCCCGGCCCATAGCAAAGCAATGGGTCATCATCCTCTACACCCACTTCAGCAGCCAGAGTCTCCACGTCATTTTCTACTGGGGTCTCCCTCTCAGATCGTCAAACTGTTCCCTTCACTGTCGCCATACCCATCACTCTAACCGCAAATGCCCCTGCCGCGAGCGGTAACAGCACGGGCAATTCGACAAACTCATCAAACTCGACCTCCACAAAGTCCACTTCTACAGGACCTCTACCAACCGCCCCCACAGGTGTGGACGGTGGAGGAAACGGACCAGGCGGCGCACCAAGTCCAGGTCAATCAGGGCAGGGTGGTGTATATGGGCCACCAGACGGTTATGTCTCTGGAGTATCATCGTTACAATGGAATGCCATGGTCGTCAGCATCGCAGGGGTCATCGTTGGCGCTCTCCTTCCCTTGCTGTAGTCCGCACACGTTGCCAGTGCATGGACAACAGTAGCCGCCCCTTAGTTTAATTTTGATAGACATTGGACATGGTTCACGGACACTGCCTTTGCTATGACATCTCTCGCATGTACCATTGACGACTATATTCCTTTCTTTACGCTACATCAGTTGGCGTAGTTAATAAAACGCAGGCAGGCAAATAAAGGACGCCATGTTTGTGCGACAAACATCATCAGCGCTGAGACTTGTCTCGAGATCGATTCGAATGGCAACAACTGATATTCCACCTCCCTCGAAAAAGCAGAGAACTGCCAGTGGAGGATCAAAAGTGTGTGTCTTTGAATTATTGTCTATTGTCGGTATTCATTTGAATTCGCTCTCAAGGTCATTGGGACTCACAATGGCACCTTTCACTGCGACGAAGCTCTCGCAGTGTACATGCTACGGCTCACGGAGGCCTACCGTAATGCGGGTCACTCTTTCCATCCAATGAACATCGCACGGTGTCCTGATAGAACTGTGGAACAGACGTCAAACGCACTCGGGACCCTAACACCCTCGACACTTGCGATATAGTCGTCGACGTCGGCGCTGTCTACGATGAGAGCAAGCAGCGGTTCGACCATCACCAGCGAGGCTTCGAAGAGGTGTTTGGCCACGGATTCACGACAAAGTTATCCTCAGCGGGCCTCATCTACAAGTTAAGCCATTCGTTCTAGTCGCTTCCACCCGCCGCTGATTATTCTTCAGACATTTCGGTCGGGAGATCATTTCCAACCAGTTACAGCTCACGACAGACGACGAGAGTGTTGAAAAACTCTGGCTTAAACTGTACAGAGTACTCTTTCTGCACCCCTTGCGTTGCAAAAAGCTTCGTGTTCATTGGGTTTTAGGAATTTATCGAAGGACTCGATGGGATTGACAATGGTGTTTCACAATACCCCAACGATATTCAGCCCAAGTACCGGAATCGCACCGACCTTTCCAGCCGCGTGGGCTGGCTTAATCCGGCGTGGAACGAGCCTTTCGATTCGCAAGTAGTAGACGTACGCTCACTTGTTTCTCCTGCTTGCGTTGATGTCTGATTCATTTTTGTTTCTAGGCCCAATTTCTGAAGGCCTCACAACTAGCCGGGGAGGAATTTCTTGGCCGCCTAAATTACTACGGCAGGTCGTGGCTCCCAGCCCGTGACATTGTTCGCGAAGCGCTGTCTCAGCGCACCAACGTAGACCCCAACTGTCGCATTATCCTTTTCGAATTGTATGCTCCGTGGAAGGCGCGTCTAATCTTTTCGTCTCCACTCGGCGGAAGACTTACCGTGAAGCAGGAGCACTTGTTTGAGCTCGAGCAGGAGCTGGAGATACCGCCAGATGCGCAACCTTTCTATGTCGTCTATCCGGACGAGACTGGTGGTAACTGGCGCATACAGGCGGTCTCGATCTCTCCGGAAAGCTTTGTGAGTCGCAAGGCGCTGCCGGAGGCTTGGCGCGGGGTGAGAGACGAGGACCTTTCTCGCGTTACGGGCATTGAGGGCTCTATCTTCGTTCACGCGTCGGGCTTTATTGGAGGAAACAAGACCAAGGATGGCGCCTTGGAGATGGCAAAAAGGGCACTGGCGACGTGAACCGCCATCGGTCCACTTCGGACGTCCTTCACCGGCTTCACCGGGTAATAGACTAACATGTGTAGATGTACAACTGGAGAGCCGGTGGTCTCCGTGTCGTTCCCTTTTTTGAGGATTCTCAGTGTGAATGTCAAGTTGGCATCGCATATCTCGGAAAGAACGTATTGTCATTCCTCTTGGCGTGCTCGGTCTCTGACAGATCATTGAGCCTCAACTCAAGTACTATCCCTGTGCCCTCATTCGAACAGGGCCCCCATTCGAACAGTCACGTTATGTCACAGTGCGAAGATTTCGAAACTTCGCGAGACACCAGCGTGACAACAGGCATTTTTTTATTTCCCTACACAATGCATTTTTCATCAAGAAAAGTTCATGAACATGTGGACCGAGGGTACTATATACGA
>Ga0209488_10004825_pt1 | contig 10447 bp, 10 predicted proteins | sample Rivendell_Oct201_8_FD_188349 | JGI IMG/M metagenome (GOLD analysis project Ga0209488, IMG submission 188349) | Vadose zone soil microbial communities from the Eel River Critical Zone Observatory, Northern California, USA -... | ecosystem: Environmental > Terrestrial > Soil > Vadose zone >... | reverse complement strand
ACTTGTACCCAGCACGGGATCAAAAACAACCCACCTCGACAAAGTTGGCCGTATTACCATCGTCATCGACACCACGTGTATTGAAACGCGTCCCAGCGCGCTTCGCTCCCAGGCGAGAAATGAGACTGAGCGTCGCGATGATTGGAGCGCCGTTCGTCGGGGGTGCAGGAAGCGGGATCGTAAACATGCCTACATAGCCTTGGATGGCAAGGATCTATCCCAATACGGAGAGCAACCGTACATGATTCCGTACTGTGCCGATATCAAATGGGGCCGAACACTCACGATGAATTGGCAACGGTCTAGGTCCTCCCGCTCCTGTATGTCCAGCCGCTCGCGAAAGTCCAGCAAACTGCGCACTATATACTCATTCCATATAAAACGGTCGTCAAACGCGCCAAGGTCGGCCTCGCCACGATCGCGCGATAAGCGTTCAGCGAGCCGCGACGAAATGTCCCAGTGCGGACCGAGAGCATAGTAGAAAGAGCCGGATGAGAGAATCTTTTTCAGCGCGGCGCAGGGGTGCTCGAACACGGGTGGCTGGGCGTTGTTTGGCTGATACGGAGTTGAATCGCGCGCATCGCGCACGGCCATGACGTCAACTTGTTCCACGTAGCTGGGGCTGGGGAGGGCGTCCCCGATGAGGGAAAGGTCATCCCATACAGAAGACGTCAAGCAGTAAAAGTTGACTTCGTGGATCTTGGCGACGGACTCTGGCGAATCGGCCGTCGGTCTGGTGTTCCCGATCTCCGTGGCAGAGGTAATTATGACAAGGAAGAGATCTGTCACGGATGTCAGGAGCCAAAAAGTGAAGAGCAGAAAAGTCTTCTGGCGCACCATCCGCAACACAAATGAGACCCAGGCACCCTTTTACAACTCTGCTCGTCAGGCGAACCGTATTCGAAAGGTTGACTTGGTCCTTTTGAAGAAGCTCGACGACAGCCTGGTAAGGGTTGTCTTCGGCCGCTCGGAATACCAGCGCTCGTTTAGGGCGGCCATTGATTTCCTCTTGCGAGCTTGTTACAAGGTATATTGTCCGGGGATTCTCTCTAAGGTACAAGTGCATAATGAGGCCGAGACAGAGTGGGCTGCGGGTACACCTGCCTGCCAATGGCACTGGTTCATTTCATTTGCCCTGAAATGGAAAGTGCGACATATTATTTACTGACGTAATTCACAATACCACCGGGCCGCAGCCACCGCCACCAAGACGTGACAAAAATCCCATGTGATGATAGATGCAAGCTCGTAGCACATAAACCATAATGACAATGAGTGGTGATGATGTTGTATTCTACGAATACGTAACTAAGGATGCATGTAAATTACTTTGTCATGTGCAGGAGGGATCGATGAAGAGAGATGGCAAGTATTCCCCAGCGATTGGAACACTCGAATATCAGCGTGTAAAACATAGAGCAGAGCAACCGTGTAACATCCTAAACTGTATGAGAGCCCCTCTCCAACATACTTAGAAGCCACCCATGCCACCCATACCGCCCATACCCATCCCTGGGCCACCCGCAGGTTTTTCTTCCTCAACGTCGACGATGCTCGCCTCGCTAGTTGTGAGCAAGCTCGCAACACCGGCTGCGTCTACAAGCGCAGTCCGCACGACCTTGAGTGGGTCGACGATACCTGCCTTGATCATGTCGCAATATTCACCCTTGCTCGCGTCGTAGCCCCACGCAAACTTCTCTGGCGTGCCATATTGCGAGGAGAGTGCTCCAACAATTATGCTTGATTCTTCACCGGCATTGTCAAGGATTGTGCGAGTAGGTCGCAGCAGCGCACGGCGGATGATAGATACGCCGAGGTCCTGGTCAAAGTTAGCCGTCTGAATCGGCTTCACGTCAGGGTTGACGGGTGTGTTTGAACTTGAAGAGGAGTTGACCGCGCCAGGTGTGGAAGAGGTGAGAGCAAGCGAAGCTTTGAGCAGCGCAACACCACCGCCGGGAAGGATCCCCTCCTCGACAGCCGCGCGCGTCGCGTTGAGAGCATCATCATAACGGTCCTTCTTCTCGCCAACCTCCACCTCAGAAGAACCGCCAACCTTGATGACGGCCACACCACCAGAAAGCTTCGCAAGACGCTCCTGGAGCTTAGTACGGTCAAAGTCGCTGGTTGTGGGATCGGCAATAAGCGAACGAATCTGCTCGCAACGCGACTGAATCGCGTCCTTTGAACCCTCGCCGTTGAGGATGATGGTATCCTCTTTGGTGATCGTCACAGAACCCGTAGACCCAAGAAGGTCCACTGTAGCACGCTCGAGTTTGATGTCGAGCTCATCAGTAAAGACCGTTCCACCAGTCAAGATAGCAAGGTCGCCAAGAACGCTCTTGCGATTGTCACCGAAGCCAGGTGCCTTAACGGCAACCACCTGAAGCTGACCGCGAAGCTTGTTCAGGATACAGGCAGCAAGAGCCTCACCATCTATGTCCTCCGCGATGATGAGGAGGGGTCGACGGGCCTGGGCGGCAGCTTCAAGGGAAGGCAGGATGTCTTGAAGAAGGGAGATCTTCTTTTCGGAGAGAATAATGTAGGGGTTTTCGAACTCGACTTTTTGCGCCTTCACGTCGGTAACGAAGTAGGGGGAAATGAAGCCACGGTCGAAACGCATGCCCTCGGTAATCTCTATCTCGTCTTCAATGGTGCGTCCCTCCTTCACTGTGATGACGCCTTCCTTGCCGACCTTCTCCATCGCCTGGGCAATGAGGTTACCGATGTGGGTATCACCATTGGCCGAAATTGTTGCAACCTGGGCAATCTCAGCGGTGGTGGTGATCGTTTTGGTGTTTTTGGAAAGAAACTCGACAACACGTTCTACAGCAGCCTGGGACCCACGACGAAGATCCATGGGGTTGCAGCCAGCAGCAACGTTCTTAACGCCCTCGGCGTAGATAGCGTGTGCGAGGACTGTCGCTGTAGTGGTACCATCACCGGCAATCTCGTTCGTTTTTTGTGCAACGTCCTGGACAAGCCTGTGGAAGTAAAAGAAATTGAGATAGATATTTACGCGTTACTCAACAACACCCACCGCGCGCCGAGATTCTCAAACTTGTCCTTCAAAGTTATGGCCTTGGCAACTGTGACACCATCTGAAGAAAAGCATTATTCCAACGTAGATATGCGATGGGGAAATTTTTGGTAAGTGCAAGTCGTAAATAAAAAGAGGACGAACAACAGAGAACAGAAGTGAGGGCCAAGGGGGGAGAAACTGCTTACCCTTGGTGATTTTAGGACCACCGAACGACTGCTCGATAATCACGTTCCGACCTACGTGCGGACACGTCAGCAAAACCAATGAGGGAAAAGCCACGACCGGAGAGCGACAAACCTTTCGGTCCAAGCGTAACACTGACAGCGTTTGCAAGCACGTCGACGCCCTTGAGGATGCTCGCGCGGCCATCGTTGGAAAACTTAATTTCTTTGTGCGCGCCGCGAGCAAGAACGGAGCGAGCAGCCTTCGCCGAAGCACGGCGGAGTGCGCGGGAAGAGCTGGAAGAGACGTGATGCATGGTGTAGGGGCGTGGAGAGGTGGAAGAGAGGGGTTAAGAGAAAGGGAAGAGAGGATGGGAGTGTCGATGCCTGGAGGGAAAATGGGAGGAAAGAAAGTACGCGGTGCGGTAAAGCGGCCCATTATGCCTTGATTTGACTCTGTTTGGCTCATAGGGAAAACCGGCAATCGGTACCGCGATACCGTTCCCGCCAACCGGTCGAGAGGGTCTCATCACCTGTGACAACGATGTCGTACTCGTCGTCGAGCTCGCACGTCTCTCGCCTCGGCCAAACTGGGATCCTACTTCAAAAGTCTGACGTTGTCATGTGTCAGTTCCAGGTAGTACTGTGTCACCTCACAACAGGAAAGGTGGCCCTGGAAGGGTAACACATACCAATGGCAAGCTCAAAGTTTCCCTTGCGCACAAGAATTTGCCCACCGTGGGTTCAGAATTCCATTTCGAGGGGCCACAACAAAGCAAGCTTAACAACGTCACCGAATCAAATTTGACACAGGACAGGTAACAACTCTGGACGTCCTGCGGGATATCACACTGTTCCACTGCACACGACATGCGTCCCTCGAACAGCCATCGTCCACAGTAAGATGTTGTCCCGTAGACTACGCGTACCGAAGTACCAGATACAGATAGTAACACTTTTGCATGTTGGAAGAAATAGAGACGAGAACGTAAACGTGTTGTGCGGAGAACTATTCCCATGAAAACAATCATGAGCCGTTAAAACAAGTCACTTGGGAATGCGTTCCGTAGGAGTGGGAACGATCGTTATGCGACCTGTTTGTAAACTACTGGAAACAAACAGAACAATGGAATTAGCACAATGCGAGATATCAAATGAGACCCTGTTTCTTGAGGTCATCATATGTCTTGCGATTGTAGACATTGCCCTCTTCGTCCTCTAATTCTTCCATCGTCTCCTGGTCGAAAATCTCATGCCGTCCCTCACGCTTCAATCGCTCAGCCACTATAGGTGTATGTATAAGCGCATCGTGCCAAAAAAATACGAGGGCTGTGAAATACGCACAAGCCATGGCATCCTCAATCTTCGTAATCTCGTGGAAGTGCTTCGTATTTGGCAACCCGAGGGCGCGCATGCCAAATGCATGCCTCGACTCCTGGAAGTGCCGCTCGAAATTTTTCCTGTCACCCATTCGTATCAACATCTCATACCACCTGCAACGCATGAGAACACTTACCGTCCCATATACACATGGTCCGAGCAGATCTCACACCGATATTCCACCCCCAGCCCGTGGAGCTTGTACAGCCAATAGGGTATTGGCTTACCATCCCAGCCCATGGGCAGCTTCAACGGGTTGTAAATTCGCTCTTCCTCTTCTTCCTCTTCTGCACCACCCTCGGGACCGGCTGTCGGAGGAGCCTGTGGCTTCTGTGCTTCTAGTATCTCCTGCTCGCGCTCCTTTGCGGTTAGCGAGAAGCGACGCTCGACATTGGCCTTGGTGTCATTCAGGATCGGCAAAAGATGTGTGAGGAGTGCGGTGACAAGGTATGTGAATAGCGCGGCGGTCCGATGCTTATTCTTCGACGGCTCTGCATTCGCGGAGGGGGTAGGCGCAGAGGGAGGGCCATTCGGATTGGAGGGGGGTTGGTCTGACGTAGCTTGCTTAGAGGTAGCTTTGATATGCTTTTTCGAGGTGAGATGGGCGTCGTACACGGTTTGTTTTGAATACAATTTTTGGCCTTGAAAACGGTCAAGACAAAACACGTATCGAAGTTACGAATACTTACAGGCTGTACACCAGATGCCATCCACGCTGCCATCGACCTGAGCCTTCTGGGTGGCATCGGCCCAACCTTCGAGTTCACCTGCTTCCCACTTTTTTTCGAACTCTTCCATCGCCGTAGTTTGCTTCGAATCGACATCGAGTAGCGGCTGCGTGCGACGCATGAAGGACAAAAGATAGCTGTGCAACGCGTGGATGTACCTGAAACACGTTGAGCAAAGAGGCCGAGAAAACATCCATAGTAACGTACCTCTCATAGTCTCGACCAAGTCGTGTCTCTTTGGGGATATCCGTGTGTATGAGCCCGTTCTCAGCAAGTAGCAAGGCATCGAGGTATTGAAGATAGCCAGTACGCTTTCCGATATTTTTCAAGTTGTTATAAGTCGTGTGGTTCGCGTGAACATCAAGATATTTTCCGTACACCTCCTCTCCGGAAAACATGTTTGCCATGGCTATATGGATGGATGAGTGAGCACAGAAGACAAGGGGCCATCCAAACTCACGATCTTCATAAACATACTCCTCGTCATCATCGTAATCCTCGAAATTGAACTCATCGAGAAGGGCAGCAATATCGAACTCGGGCCCATCTGCACCTGCATCAGGATATTTGTTGTGGTGTTCCTGAATTTTACCCAACCTCGCATAAAACTGGGACAAGTCGCCGGGTTGACTCGGCGTGGATATTGCGTCTATTTCAGCGTTGCGTGCGTCCTGATCCTGGTACGCTGAATTCAAAGTGGTGACGCGGGAGGAAATGCGGTCGAGGATTTGGGAGGCCTTGTGCTCGTTCTGAAGGCGGCTCTGGTGGGAATTTTGGGGGCGAGAGAGGATGGTATAAAGAGCTCGCTGATACCGCTCTATTTCTTCGTGGGTCTGTCGCTGTAGTTCGATGATTGAGTCCATTGCCTTAGACGACAGCGTCCGCCTCGCTCAAACACGGTTACTTTCAAACTCCGAACACTTCCCTGTTTTCATCCCTTCCACAATGTCTGGCATCAACACCGGTGACGAAGTGCATCCTTCTCCTCGCCCTTTCATTACAAGCTAACCACATTTTTATACAGAAACTTATATTCGAGTCCTCCGAGGCCGTCTCTGTCATCTCTACTTTTGATGACCTTGGTTTAAAAGAGGACCTTTTACGGGGCATTTACGCCTACAGTACGCATATAGTCACCCCCTCTCACCTCTCGTTCTCTAATATGTCGTCCATACAGACTTTGAAAAGCCTTCTGCGATCCAGCAGCGTGCCATCCTCCCCATCACGCAAGGCCGTGATGTGATCGCGCAAGCCCAGTCCGGAACGGGTAAAACGGCTACCTTCTCTATTGCCATGCTGCAGTCCATCGATGTCACCGTGCGAGAGACGCAGGCACTCGTCCTCTCGCCCACTCGCGAACTCGCGACCCAAATCCAGTCCGTCGTACTTGCGCTGGGCGACTACATGAACGTGCAATGTCACGCTTGTATCGGAGGCACTTCCATTGGTGAAGACATACGTAAACTCGAATACGGCCAACACATCGTCTCTGGTACTCCCGGCCGGGTGTTTGACATGATTCGGCGGCGCACCCTCCGCACGCGCAATATCAAGATGCTCATCCTGGACGAGGCGGATGAACTCCTCAATAAAGGCTTCAAGGACCAGATATATGACGTTTACCGTTACCTCCCTCCCGCTACACAGGTCGTGCTTCTCAGCGCCACCTTGCCATATGATGTTCTCGAAATGACCACAAAATTCATGACCGACCCTATTCGTATCCTCGTCAAGCGTGACGAATTGACGCTTGAAGGCATCAAGCAATTCTTTGTCGCTGTCGAAAAGGAAGACTGGAAGTTCGACACGCTCTGCGACCTTTATGACACTCTTACCATAACACAAGCCGTCATCTTCTGTAATACGCGACGCAAGGTGCGTCATCGAGTTAATTCACCCATTCGTGTGCTGAGCAAACTACAGGTTGACTGGTTAACAGAAAAAATGCGCGCAGCCAGCTTCACGGTTTCATCAATGCACGGAGAGATGCCCCAAAAAGAGCGTGATGCGATCATGGCAGAGTTTCGTGGTGGGACGTCGTAAGTTGCCTCCTGGATATATGTGCTTTCGCATGACCAAGTTTGAATGATTAGGCGGGTGTTGATAACGACGGACGTCTGGGCTCGCGGCATTGATGTGCAGCAAGTCTCGCTGGTCATCAATTACGACCTACCAGCGTAAGTAACTTGTGCTTTGTCCCCCGTCCTGCCTTTAACCCTCAAACAGAAATCGCGAAAACTACATCCACCGTATTGGCCGATCAGGTCGGTTCGGTCGCAAAGGTGTTGCTATCAATGTGCGTCTCTATGATGAAATTGTAATCTGTCTATTGACTTGACTGTTCCAAACTAGTTCGTGACGGTGGATGACGTTCGCATTTTGCGGGATATAGGTTGGTTGATTCTATTATGCTCATCTTGCCCCACTAACGTATCCTTTCTCAACTCGTCAGAACAATTCTACAGCACACAGATAGTGAGATTGCTCACTCCACGTCATTCTTCCTCTGCTCTGACACTATTGCCTTAGGACGAGATGCCAGTCAATGCTGCCGAGCTTATTTAGTTTTTAGGCCGTTGCTTTATCTCAGAATCCTTTCTTGTATCGTTCGCTGTGTCAGTGCTCACGGTCTTTTCCGCCTGATGTATTGCGCCACGATGTGGCATGTTGCCTATTGTAAAGTATAACTAAGGCTAAGGAACCCTCACACACGATCCTACTATGTGCGCTTCTCTGTCTGGTGTAAATATGAAGCTTCGCGGCTTAGATGGCTGCCTCCTGTAGAGGAGGCAACTTTGAGTATCAACTACACGATTTCAGCGCACTGTAACAGCAAGTGCGAAAACAAGATGACGGATAAAAGGTATGAGGAGCGGCACGATTAGTCAGTCAAACTTCCTCATAGCCGCTTCCAACGCCTCGGGGTCAAAATCAAATGAAATGTCAAAGCTAGAGTCGGGATCCGCAGCAGAGCTCTTTTTGTCCTCTTGTCGCTGTTGTGCCGACTTGGGTTCGTGTTGCCCATGCGCGGCAATAGGCGTCGTGGCCCGAGCGAGTGGCGGACGGAACGGCTTTTTAACCGCAGCAGAATGAGGCGACGATGAACGCGGGACGCTGCTGCGCGTCATCCCCAGCGCACGCTTGAGCCCGTGCGCTTGCGATGACGGGAGAGGCTGTGACGTCGACGAATACGAAACCATGGCGGACGGACGTTCCTTTGACGCTTTTGATGATCGTTCTGCCGCGGCTGTGGCCGTCGCCGCGGAGAGAGGAAGAAGTGGCGTTGGCACTGGAATGGGGTGATGTGAGGAGTTATTGTGGTGGTGGTGGTGGTGGTGATGCCGGGATGTTACGGCGGTGGTATTCAAGGAAGAAAGATGTCCCGAGGGCTGTCGAGGAGTTGGCGAGGGCGCTTCTGCGCGCGCCGGTTTTTGGGAATGTGTTGTTGTGGAGGGGTGTGGGGGCAGACGCCGAGTTTTATTCTTTGGAACATGGGTGGAGACCGGCGGTTTGATGTGACGATTGCCCGGTGGAAGAGCGCTGACATCTGCACGAGGATCGTCCACGTTCATGTATACGTCTTCATCAGCATCAGTACCGGCTTGCACCGTAGGGCCAGGCTGGGACAACAACGACGGATCTTTGGTTTCCATTATGGGGAGACTAGAAAACTGATGTGCGTCATCTCGGAACCGGAGCAGATTCGTGTGATCGCCTAGCTCGTCCATCGAGCGCGTGACTATCCGCTCCTTGGCCCTTTCCTTTCCCTTTCCCTTGCCCTTTCCCTTGATCGAAGACGGAGAGGAAGTGATTTGCGTGCGTGCAGCGCGGTCGCGCCCGTTACCGTTCCTGAGCTCATACTCGCGCGCGCGCTTCATTCGCCTGCGCGAGTTCTCGTCGACGCGCGCCGAGGCGCGGCTGAGCATGTCGAGGAACTTGGACGCGTCTGTCGCGGCGGAGATGGAGAAGACGTCGTTTTGGGAATGGGAATGGGTCTGGACGCGTCCGAGAGCGCGTGTTCGCGCTCGCGTTCGTGATGAGGCCGAGAAAGGGTCAGAAGCGCTCGAGGATGCTTCGGCAGCGGCGGCAGACGCGGATGATGCACATGCGGGGAGCTCGAAATCAAAGGTGAGCGGTTTTGGTGGTGCTGACGTGGATGGATTGCACTATCAGCAATGGGGATTCGTGTTTGTAAGACGGAGTACAGAACACTCACGATGACGAGGTACGGATGATGATGCAACGCGCAGTTCGTCCAACGCGGCGCAGGCTGATTGGGAGTTCTGCCACTGGATGTGAACGGCAGGAGAGGACGCGGGATCTCTCGAGGGGGTAGAAGGCTCCTCATAACCGTGACCGGTGCTATCCAAGTTCATAGCTACGACTCCGTTGAGAATGGACATTGCGGGGAACTTTGCTGTTGTCCAATAGTGTTTGAGGGATTGATCCACAACGTCGTGAAGGAGATGTCGGACGTTTCAAGGAATAGGTAAGGGTGAAGTCTCCAGTACCCCAAAGTTGGAGAGGAAAGGATTCACTTCCGTGGACGGGCAATGAATGCCGTTCACGAACGCGTCAGATCCCGTGATCAGGACAGACCACGACCAATGGCGTTTGTTGCGTCCTAATAAACCTGGCGGAATCTCCCTTGACTGCAGTCGCCTCCGACTCGCAGGAAGGTAGTTCGGGCAATGCCGCACCTGATCAATGCCATACTTGCGGAGAAATCGAACGTCGGCACAGCACGGCATCATCATGTCATCTTTGCACCGTCTGAAATCTTTTTACCATCAAGCTCGTCTGACTCTCTGATCTGAAACTCACTCCATATCCGGGAAAGCACACCCACACGGAGCATTCCTCAAGCCGAGCGCGAAGCTATGACCAAGCGCTACGCCTGGAGCGCTCCTCTCCAAGTCCTGCTGATGACCCACTAGCTGTGACGGTGTGACCTGATGCCGACACTGTCGTCGTTCTACCTACATTAGCCAGAGTTCTCAACAAAAATCATCACCGCCGCGACGAGTCGCGATGCGTACGTCATGCGATTTCTTAGCCCGCCATTGTAACATTCAGAACTTTACCATCTGATCAACCCCTTCTGCTGATACTTGTCCCAAATGTCTGCCATGCATTAT
>Ga0209488_10004823_pt1 | contig 10449 bp, 8 predicted proteins | sample Rivendell_Oct201_8_FD_188349 | JGI IMG/M metagenome (GOLD analysis project Ga0209488, IMG submission 188349) | Vadose zone soil microbial communities from the Eel River Critical Zone Observatory, Northern California, USA -... | ecosystem: Environmental > Terrestrial > Soil > Vadose zone >... | reverse complement strand
TTCCGACGTACTCCCCCAGAATTCCGACGGCTATCATGAGAGCCGCGTTGCTCAAACACAAAACCACCATCAGCGATGTCCAGCCCGGAACGGTCCGGCCCGAAAAATGTGAAACAAGCGCTCGCAGCGCTTCTTCGATCGCCACCAGCGTCATGATTCCGGCTCCAAAAAAGCTGATCTTCAGCGGCAGCGCGGAAAACGATATCGCTCCTGTCCACGCCAGCCGGATCATTTTTCGCAGCGGATATTTCGTCGTTCCCGCAGCTCTCGACGCACGCTCATAGGGCACACAGATCTGCGGATAACCCACCCATGCAACCATGCCGCGCAGGAAGCGATGCAGTTCGCGCATGGATCTCAGGTTATCGACACACCGTCTGGACATCAGGCGAAAATCGCCCACGTCCGGCGGCAAAGATTTCAAAAAAAGAAACCGCATCGAGCGATAGAAAAACCACGCCGTAAATTTCTTGAAGACACTCTCACCCGAACGCGCCACCCGCTGCCCGCACACCACGTCGTAACCCTTGCGGTATTGCTCAACCATGGTATGGATAACCGCAAGCGGATCCTGCAAGTCTGCGTCGATCAGAACAATTGCGTCGCCAGAAGCATGATCAATCCCAGCGGTCGAGGCGTATTGGTGTCCGAAGTTGCGGGATAGATTCAACACCCTGATTCTCGAGTCCGCTTCGCACCAGTCCACCAGCGCTTCGATCGTCCCATCGGAACTGCCGTCATTGACCGCAATGACTTCCGATCGATAAGGAAGACTGTCGAGAAATTCCGTCAGCCGGGGACGAAGTAGAGGAAAAATCTCCATTTCGTTATAAAAAGGAATCACGAGCGAAATGAGCTTCGGATCCTCCCGGCTGATGAGAAAGTTGTGCGTCACTTTTGGTCCCTGCAGGAAATTCTGACTAGTGTTGTAAAGCAACAGCTGATTGCGCAGAGCACGCCACCGAAGTTTTCACAAATACCAGAACTTCGACCGGTTCAAACCGTCCCATGGCCAGCCGAATGGGCGCGCGAAATCGCTGGTCCGCGGAAAGACGACTCGCAAATTCAGCATTAGACTCGTTGTCCAGATTTTCTTTGATCAACGGTTCCCCGACAAACCTCGGAGCGGTAATGACGATATCGCTCTGCTCCGCTGAGTCCATCACCTTCTGCCAATCCAGCGGTCCCTCTTCAGATCGCCACAACCAGGTCACGTCCGGCGGCGGCAGCTCATGCATAATCCATGGATACTCGATCTGGGGCATATCGAAAGACAACCCGTCTCCCAGATAGGAAATCTTTGGAGCATCGATTCCACAACGCTGACTGACAGCTCTAACCGGCGCCCAGTCCCACTGGTCAAAGCGACGCATGACTTGCCATGCAGGCGCTCCATTCGGAAACGAGAGAGCGACTGGCTGCCGGTTCGGCAACACAACCGGGATCGTGAGCATTCCTAACTGGACCAGAAAAAGAATGCCCGCGCTTGTCGCTCCAGCCCACGACTCTGTCCAGTGTGTACTCTCGGCCAGTAGGCCCATGCAAATCCCAACCGGAATCATGACCGGCGAAATGTGACGAAGCAGATGATTCGTTCCCGAAAGCTGAGCGAGCACGATCGGTATTGTCGCGCAACCGCACGCCTCGAGCGCCGCCTTCTGTAGCGGATCGAAAAGCTTCTGCTTCATGATCACGATCTTCACGAAGCAAGTGATCAATACCAACCCCACCAGAATGCTCACCGCATGCCCAACCAGACACTGGATTACAGTGTTCAGCCATCGCCCCAAGGTAGCGAGAGATGGCGAGCCCAGGGAGTTTCGCACAAAGCCTCTCGCATACTGGACATAGGCGATCGAGGCCCGAATATTCAGCAACCACCATGGTCCCGCAATCAGAGCAGCGAGTATTCCGGCTTTGTATTGCGTTTTTATGCTTGGAATCCCAAACCATTTGTAGTGCCCTGCCCCCAGCCAGAATGCCAGGACCGGAAAAGCAATCGCACAAAATGACGCCTTCGCCAGCAAACCAAGCGCAAGCGCCAGTCCCGACCCAATCCAATTCTTTCCCTGCTCAAGACCGTCAGTCCACGCCCTCATGACGTAATAGAGGAATGCGGAAACGGCCAGATACAAAGGAGCATCCGTTCCGAAGAAGATGCTGCCCGCAACAACTTCCGGCGAAAGTGCAAAGACGAGGACCGCAAATGCCGCACCCGCCCGGCCCGCGATCCGGCGCGTCGCCAGGAATATGAATCCGCAACTAAGGCAGTAACACATCAGGGACACCAGACGTGCAGTGGTCGGGTGGAATCCAAACACTCCCAATACCGGCAGCGCAAGAAGACGGTACGCTGGCGGCTTCCCCCAGCTTTTGATCAGGATCCTGCCGCCCAATGTTAGGATCTTTCCCGCCCAAAGTCGCTGCACATCGATCCCAACTTGATCGAGATATTCCGCCTCGTCCCAATGAATTCCAAACGGATGAGCTCGCGACCACACGACAGCCGCAATCACGATAGTTGCCACAACCGCGGCGGCAAAGAACACCCACCCACGTTTGGATCTCGACAAGCTCATTGAGTTCAAGTTGCTTGTATCAGGGTTGGACATTGCACCCCGTTGTTGCCAATTGCTTGGCTTTGACGCGCGAGCGGTAGCATTCCTGAATTTCTCCAACCAAGATCCAAACCTTGATCTTGCATTCAAACCGCCGGCGCGAGCGGAATGCCGTCAGCCAACGAAGTATCCACACCACAAGACGCCGAAATAACCGTAGAGGGATTCCCGCGACACGCCATTTAGGATCTGGAACTCCAAAGGCCTGGATATCGGCACGCGCCTTGTCAAACCACCAGTCCAGAAAATACTTCTTCTGCACCCGGTTCGGCGGCACGGCATGATAAACAACTGCGCCAGGCTCGTACCGGAAGCGCTCTCCCGCTGCGAGCAAACGCTCCCCAAACTCGCTGTCTTCGCTCTTTTGCGGGCAGGCACTGCCCGCACGAGGACCCAATCCGATGTTGAACCCACCGTATTTCTCAAACAGTTCTTTTCGAAACGCCATATTGTTGCCAAATGGAGTTTCCTTGAGCTCTTTCGCGTCAGCGCCCATATCAAAAACAGCCAGGGGTGCCAATGCGTACCGCCCTTCGGTCGGCAGCCAATGTGGAGGTACAAAGCCTCGCTCCGGAAATGTTCGCCCTCCCGACCCAGCCCACTCTCCGCTCAGCAAGCCCGCGGTCAGGTGGTGCAGCCACGTCGGCTCCATCGTGACATCATCGTCGGTAAAGGCCAGCACATTCCCCCGAGACTCGCGAATTCCCCGATTCAGCGCAAACGATTTCCCCTGTTGCGGTTCCATCAGGTATCGGAATCGCTGCGGATGTTGCCGGCAGAATCCTTCCACAACTTCGCGCGTCTGATCGGGCGAATTGTTGTCAACAACGATGACCTCCCAGCCGACCGAATCCGGAAGCAACTGAGACGCTAGGCTGGTCAAGGCCGTCTGCAAACTTTGGCAGCGATTATACGTACACACGATGACGGAAATCATCATTAGGTCTTAGGGACTCGTAGGTGCTGCCGCGAGTTCGCGCGGAACGGATCAGTCCGAAGCGGTAAAATTGCTGAATCCAAAATCGGTGGGCGTAACCAAACCCGACAGCCCAAAGCCGATCCCGGGATTGCCCGTGACAAAAGTCCCGTCCGTAGCCTGCGAGACCTGGACGCCATTCACATATACGACAATCTTATTTCCGGTCAGAGTCGCCTTTACGACGTCTCCATCGGCAACTCCATACGCACTGCCGCCCTTGTGATCGAGATAAGTAAAGTCCCCCAACGGACCATTCCATCGCACGATTTCCGTGTAGGAGTTGCCGGTCTTGGAGCATCGGAAGTTGATCTCATAGCCGGTGATGCGATGAGGCGCGATAGTGCTTCGCAGCCGTAACTCCACCTCTTCAACCACCGAGTCATTTGGACTCTGGTTAATGCTGTGAACGGTGGCTTGCACGGTCTGATCTGGTCCCCAGTTACCCGTCAGAATCGCAGTCGAGTCATCGAATCCGCCCACACCCAATTGAGTTCCGTAGGCCAGTCCGGGTTGCGTCGCGACGTTGAACCAATCCAGGCCATCGGTCCTGCCATTAGTCCATTTCCCGCCTTCGAACACCGGGTTCTCGGTTACCGCAAAATTGGTGCTATAAGTCTTGAGAGAGCTAGTGCGGACCGGTGTCGACTGCTGACACCCGCCAGCCATACATGCGGCGCAGAGAACGAGGCTGAACCACCCACGTGGCAATCTGCGTTCGTCAAGTTTCTTCCGCCACATTTGCGCTATACCGGAACTGAAATCTGTTCCTCTACTGGTGCACCGCTCCTGAAGCCTTTGATCACGTTCAGGTAAAACTCTTTCTGTCCCATGACATGCAAGAGCATCACAACGTAAATACCACTCAGAAGAACGGTGCCAACTATCAGTCGCACCAGCGGCGACATGGATGGCCCGTAAAGGAACTGCAATGCAAACACGATTCCCGCAGCGACGATCCCCGAAATCAGCGGACGACTCACTGTCAGGAAAATATCTCGAGCCGAGATCATGGTGCCGCGGACTGCCCAAAGCACAAGCGGAATAGCCCACAACATCAGCACCGCCGAATAGCAGAAAGCGACGCCCTTCGGCCCGTAGTTCAGTCCGACAAAGTACCCGACGATCATGCTAGGGCCTAAGACAAGAGCAATCTTTAAGCTACGTCCGACCAAGCCCAGCGAAGCCAGCACCCAGCCTAATGGGTTGAGAATCGCAAAGGCCAAAGCAGTCGGAGCGAGCAACCGGAAAACCGGCGCCGCATCGTTCCACTTCGCACCCAAGAAAACATAAATCATGTCGCTTGCAAAGAGCCCGCATGCAAACGTGATGGGAACCGTCAGGGACAAAACCAGCGAGTAGCCCTTCAAGAAATAGCTCTTGAAACGAATAGCATCGTCCTGAAGTCGAGAGAGCGCTGCAAATGCGACCCCGCCTGCAGAAGCATTGAGATTGTCGGTCGGTATGTTAATAAGTTGGTATGCCCTGCCGTAAATTCCAATCGCCGCGACTCCCCAGTAGCGTCCCAGCAGAACCTTCTCAAGGTTGCTTGATATGTAAGTGACCAGGCCGGTCAGAGTAAGCGTACCGCCAAACTTTAACATCGAACGCACTCCCACGTGCCGGCGCGGCCTGCCGGGTCTCCACGAAGTCACCAGCCACACGCACATCGTATAAACGAAGGGAGCGACAACCGTCGTCGCAACCAGAGCCCAGTACCCGTAACCACGCAGCGCCATTCCAATTCCAACCAGAACACTGATTGACAAAGAAACAATGTCGATCACTGACAACGTAGTAAAACGCATCTCGCGCTCGAGAATTGCAGAATGCTGCACACCGGCAGCATTGAAGAGAAATCCCGTCGCCAACGCTTCCGTTACTCCAAAAAGCCGCGGTTCGTGATAGAAGCGCGCGACCAGCGGCGCCAGCGCCACCGACAAGACTCCGAGCGTCACCCCCACCAAGATATTGATCCAGAACAATGTCGAAATTTGTTCCTCGGTGACGCTCGACCTCTGAACTGCCGCTCCCGAAAGTCCGAAGTCCCGGAAAACGTTGAATACCCCAATCACGGCCGTGACCATTCCCACCAACCCGAAATCTTTGGGATCCAATAGCCGTGCCATGATCATCAGCGAGCCAATGCGAATCGTGAAACTCGCTCCCTGTGAGCAGAGTTTTGCGAGTCCTCCGCGAATAGTTCTTTGTTTTAAATCTTTCATTGTGGCTTCAGAGAACCAGCTTGCGGCTATAAAAAGCTTCCGCATAGCCGCTGGCAGCGTTGCACTCCATGCCTCGGAGGCGCATCACTGCGAGGAATGTACTCTCGATGAACCAGGGCTTGGCGTGCTGAGACTGGAAGGTCTCAATGATGTAGCGAACTTTCTTCTGGCAGACCTCATCCGCAAGCGGCACAAACACGCTCGGTTGTCCCATGTCGCCATCGTATTTTGGAATTTCGTATTCCAAAATCAAGTGATCCCGAAACGTATTCCACGTCAGTTCCGCAACCAAACGATGGTCCTGATGAGAATCACTACGGTTATGAGTAAAAATAATGTCCGGTGAAACCTTCCCCTTCAACTCCTCGAAGGCCGCCTTAACCTCGCCACCGACGAACGGCATGAAACCGTCTTTAAAAGTCTTGAGCACGATGTCCTGAATGGCGTTCTGGCCTGCAAACAGCGCCGCTCCCCGTCGAGCCTCATCAGCTCGAACTCCCACCGCATTCAGCACAACCCAATGGACCACGCAATTCGGATACTGCTCCACCAGCCGGAGAATCGTCCCTCCACAGCCAATCTCGATATCGTCGGAATGCGCTCCCACGCAAAAAATCTGCAGTGGCGAAACACCGTCATGCTTGAGAGTTAAAGAACGCATGGATGGAATCTGGTTTGAGATACCACTACTTTGCGAATGCGGGTGACAAAGCCCGCTCTGCCGCCTGTTCGCCGCTCTTGAAGCTCTCGTCCGTCCACATGTATCCCCAGTCGCCGTAGCGGCCACAATATGCAACGCCTATATCGTCGAGATAACCATGGACAGTTTTGAGCGCGTCCGCTCGTTCGAGATCGAAGATGACATTGGCGTACCGGAGGAACATCGCTTTCCGCGACAGAACCTGATCCTCCTCGTGGAGCACGCCGCACTTGTGTAGGTCCCTGATGACAGGATCAATCCAGTCGTCGGCCGATCCCGAAAAAGCTTTGTACTTGTCGGAGAAATAAACCTCCGCCTGAATACTTCCCGCGCCCGGAGGCGCGTTGCGCGTGGACAGCATGTGAGGAAAACCGAGGCGCGAAAAGCAAATATCTTCGTCGTAGAAATAAGTCATGTGCGCACTCGAAAGATCCTCGCGATTCACGCCAATGTTCACGAGAACACACGTCGAGCAAGCCAGCCGCCGCGAGGCCTCGACCACATCAGGCGGCGCTCCCTTCATCATGCGCATCAGATCCGGCAGAGCCACCGAAGAGATTAGCCCATCGTAGTGCGTCTCCATGCCATTCGCGAACTTTAGGACTCGAGCCCGAGGATCGATAGACACCAGTTCGTGATTGAGTTTCATGTTCCCCATCGGCATGAACTTCTTCAGGTAGCACATGAATCCGCCATCGCTCGGATAACGAAAGTGAGTGATGTAATGAACATGTGGCGCCGATGCCGAAAGCGCGCCCCGAAGCACCTCCTCCAGACTGGGCCGGTAAATTCTTGGTCCAAGCCAGTCGGTGCTCATGTTCTCGGCTTCGGTCGTGTGATACTTGCGGGTGTATTGCATCGGGAAGAGCTCGGCAAAACTCCGGCCAAAGCTTGCTAGCAGCCACTCCGCATAATTCTTCGGAGACTCTTCCGGCAGTTGCCGCGCTTCCACGAAATCGCTGATGACCTTCACAATCACATCCTCCGGTAATCCGTGCATATGAAGTTGTACCGGATGCAGAGGCCAGTGACCGCGCCAGTAGTTATTCAGATTGATCTGGATGGTTTCAAACCGCTGCTCCACACTGTCAGCGAATAATTCCTGAATACGCGCGTCCTTGGTAAAAGAAATATGCGGACCCACATCGAACAGAAAACCAGTCTCATAACGAAACGACGCCGTGTGACCGCCATAATAAGCGTTCTTGTCATACATCACCGGAGTGATGCCCTCGCTGTGCAGCCGATGAGCGGCTCCGAACCCAGCCATCCCGGTTCCCAGTACGACGATGTTTGGCGTTGGCATTTTAAAAAACTTCTCCTGATTCTATTCCTTAAGTATTATGACAATCCGCGTATGGATGAATGGGCGATTACTTCTGTGATGCCGCCTGCACGTAGTCGGAGGGCAGCCCCGAGTCTTGCGAGATCCCCTCATACTTCTCAATTTGAGTTTGAGTAAGACGCCGAAGATTATCCCCGGCCTGGAATCCGCGATACCACTCAACGATCCATTCGAGAGCCTGGGCCAACGGAAGGGCGGGATGCCAATCCATGCAAATACCCGCCTTGGAAGCGTCCAGCTTCAGCGAGTGCGCCTCCTTCGGCTGCGTTGCAGAATCCTGCGTCCACGAAGCCTGGCCTCCCCACGACGCCACCAACTTGTCCGCGATCCATGAAACCGGCTTGGCATCGGCGTCGGCAGGCCCGAAGTTCCAGGCCGAAGCAAAGCGCGTGGCATCTTCCGAAAGTTTCTCCGCCAGCATCAGATATCCTCGCAATGGCTCCAGCACAAACTGCCACGGCCGGAATGCCGACGGATTTCGTATGAGACAGGATTTGCCCACCAGAAATGCCCGCATCAGATCGGGAATGAGCTGGTCGCTGGTCCAATCACCACCACCGATGGCATTCCCGGCGCGAGCGCTAGCGAGTCCGACACCGTGCCCTTCGAAATGCTCCAGAGGAAAAAACGACTCGCGATACGCAGTCGTCACAAGTTCCGCGCAACCTTTCGAGTTCGAATAAGGATCTCGCCCGCCCATCGGCTCATTCTCGCGATATCCCCATACCCACTCACGGTTTGCATAGCACTTATCACTGGTCACATTGACCACCACGCAGGGCTGCTTCAGCTGCCGCACCGCCTCCAGCAAATTTACCGTTCCCATCACATTGGAAGAATAGGTTTCGATGGGATCGTCGTAGCCGCGCCGCACCACCGACTGCGCCGCCATGTGGATGACGACCTCAGCCCGGCACTCGGCCATCGCCTTCTGGAGCCGCGAAAAATCCCGGATGTCTCCGACAATCGACCGGACCGTCGTCCCAACTTGCGCCTGCTCGAACAAGTTCGGCTCCGTCGGCGGATCGAGTGCATACCCGGTCACGTCCGCGCCCAATGAATTCAGCCACAGCGACAACCAGCTTCCCTTGAAGCCGGTGTGCCCCGTGACAAATACTTTGCGCCCCTTCCAGAGCGAACGGTTAAGCATGAATTTTCCAGGCGCGCAGCGCGAACGGATCAATCTTCAACGAACGCCTCCCGCCGGCGCATGCTGCAGTGCCGATTCGCGCGACTCAGCAACGGGCCAGCGCGCATTCTGTTCCCGCCAGAGTTTCTCGACAATCCCCTCAGGGGCGGCTTCCACGTCATCGAAAGAGATCACTTCATCCTTCGCAACGTCACGCCGCAACACACGTCCTTCCGACAAGCCGATTGGCAGAGCAGACCTCGCGCGTGCTGCGCTCGCGTTGTCCACGAGCCCATACGTGCAGAACCCACCAATACCATCAAGCCGCTCGCCTGCTTTCAGATTGCGCTTGGCGGCTGCGACCACCTCGCACACCGGACCTCCAATCGGAGCCACAGTCGGATCGCGATGAATCGCGACCCGGCCAATCGTCGAAGCAATCTGGATGTGCGGCAGATGAAACGGTGTATAGAAAACATAGAATGGTCCATCGCCCAGCTTGTAATAAGAAAGCTGGACTTTCTTGAGCGGCGAATCTTCGTGAACGATAACAAAGGCGCCAGTGTGAGGAGCCGATCCGAGCGCGTAATCAACCAGACCCGTCTCCAGCATTTGGTCAGCGGGTAGCAGGTTCGCCATTTCGCGCACATAACCACACGCCGGACCATACATGCCCCTGCGCCCCACGTGAAATCCGGTCGCGTTGGAGAGGACAGTTGCCTCCATTGATAGCTTCGTCGAATCAGCAAACGAAGTAACCTTCTTCACGTCCTGATCATGTTTTTCTGCGAATGCCCGCTGTGTATCCGGCGTTCGATAATAGTCGACCATGCCTTTGATATTTCCCGCCGCTACCGGACGAAGTCCCAGAGTTCGCAGATAGCGAAGCAGTGTCATTGCGACTCCCGGTTCGTCGCCATCGGTGTGCGTAATCACCACCCCCGCTTTGTCCGCCTTCTCCTTCAGAATGGGACCGAGCAGTGAGTCCAACTCCGCATTTACCAGCACGACATGCTTGCCATGAGCGAATGCATCAAGAACTACTCGCGCTGCCGGCTCGACGGTGCCGGTCACTTCCAATAGCACGTCAATCGCTTCGCATTGCGTCAAGACAGATGGATCTTCGGTCAGCACCGGCAAGCCCCTCGCGATTACGGCTTCGGCCTCACGTGCCGAGTCGACGAGACTACACCGCTCTACGCCCGCCTCCCGGAACGCTCGTTCGCCGTGTTTCGCGGTCCGGTTCGCGATGGCCACCAGACGCACTCCCGGAACTGGCGTTCCCAGTTGCAAAGCGATAGCGCGACCTGTGGCACCGGCGCCAATCATGCCCACGCGCACTGGACGGCCCGCAGTCTCAAGTTCTCGCAGAGCGGTATCCAAAATCATTGTGTGTCTCCTGCCGCCCGGAAGCGGCTAGTTGCGACGCGTTCTACTTGGTCCCTGCAGCAGCGTT
>Ga0209488_10004820_pt1 | contig 10458 bp, 7 predicted proteins | sample Rivendell_Oct201_8_FD_188349 | JGI IMG/M metagenome (GOLD analysis project Ga0209488, IMG submission 188349) | Vadose zone soil microbial communities from the Eel River Critical Zone Observatory, Northern California, USA -... | ecosystem: Environmental > Terrestrial > Soil > Vadose zone >... | reverse complement strand
GGTAGTGCCTAATTTCCATCGGGGTCATAATGTCAGTACCGAGAGCGGTAGCGACCGGGTCTCACTCATTAGCAGAATCGGAAGTGCGACTTATCGTTACCCGGTCGCTACCGCTCCCGGTACTGACATCATCGCCAGATTAGGCGTATTGGCGAAGCGATGGGTTCTGGCTGGCGATGCGTCACGTGATATCATTTGCCGCGAATGGGCACGCTGAATATTGATCGCTATCACGCCGCGATGGGTGACGCATCTTACAAGGACGTCACGCGCGTTCACGGCAAGCCGCTTAGCGAAACCATCGCCACATTCTATGTCACGCAAAGAAAGCTGCCTTTCGCTCCAGTCCTGGGTCATGAGCGTTTGATTCGCCTGCTCGTGGATAGCCAAATTGATCGGCCGAGGCTGCGCTTTCTCGAGCAGGACCGCGGCGGACTTCAACGCTTTGCCAAAGCCATCGAAGATATTCAGTTTGCCGGCTCGATTCGAGCCGTGCGCCCCGGCACAATTATGTTTCCGCAACAACCGATAGCGGACATCACGGGAAAGTTCGGCCTCACTCAGGCACAGGAGATTAAGTTCGAACACGCTTTTGATCTGCCCATGACTACCGCGAGCGTTGCGATGCAATTTCGCATGGCCGCCGGCAATCGCTGGCTGTCTGACTTTTCGCTGCGACGCAATGGTGACATCGAACGCGCGGTAGACATCGCGACCTATGCCTTCATCGGCGGCTTTAACGACACTTCGAATATGGAAGCGGCGCACCGTCTGGACATACCGGCCGTCGGCACCGAAGCACATTACTGGCAGCAGGCGTATCTGGAATATCTCTACGAACCGGAAATTGAACCGCGCACGGGTCAGCCCAAACATTTCGAGCAAGTCGCTTTCGAACGATGGCTCGATGCAAATCCGAACGGCACCACCCTCTTGCTGGATACGATCGATGTTTACATGGGCGCGGTGCACGCCGCGATGGCCGCTACTTCAAGCGATGTCAGACGCAAAGCCTTCAAGGGCTTTCGTGTTGACTCGGGTGATCTGGCCGAGCTAAGCAAGTGGTGCCTGCGGTTTTTTGAAGCGAATGGCCTCGAAGGTCTGCGTCCAAATCTGACGGGCGATCTGGATGTCGAAAAAGTAAAGAGTATAGTCGCAGTATTTCCCGAAGCCGCCGGATTTGGCATTGGCACCAAACTATCGAGTGAGGTTAAGAACGTCGCCGGCGTCATCTTCAAGGCCTGCATGATTGACGGCCGCCCGACGATAAAGACTTCCAATTCTCTGGATAAGACCACGCTGCCCGGCAGCATGCAAGTCTTTCGCGGCGTTGATGCCGCGGGCAATTACGTCGCGGACGTAACCGGCCGCGAAGACGAACAGATCGAAATTCCCGGCGCTGTAATCGTTGAGCGCCTACTGCAACCGTTCTGGGAGAACGGCCAACACTCGGCCATCCCTTCAATCGAAAAGCAAAAAGCTTTTGTCGCCGATCAAATGAGACGTTTTGAGGATCTGCACAACTATCCGTGCACACTCAGCCCAGGTCTGACAAAGTTGCGCGATGAACTTACTGAAAGGATCCAAGCCGACAGTTCGGGTTGGGAGAGAGTTCTGCAGCTCCCGGAAGAAATGCCGGAAGAGTTGACTCAAACCTGAGCTACCTGCACTTTTAGTTATCCGCGCAAACGGTTGGCGACAGTAACGACACTCACGACCACAGGAAGAGATTTCTCACCGTATGAAACGACAACTAATCATTATTTCCATTGCACTTCTATCAGCCCTTTTCTTTTGTGGTTGCGAAGTCGTTTTCACTCACGCACCCGCCGGGAAACTCGGCACAGACAAAGCACTCATCGGTAGCTGGATTGCCCAGGAAAAGGGTAAGGAAGTGATGACTCTCAAGTTCGATCAGGGTGCCGGTGAAGAGATCAAGGTCTCAATTCTTCCGGCCGATCGTGACGAAAAGAACCCCCTCTTTACCGCAACGCTCGTAAGCATTGCCAATCATTCCTATTTGGTTTTGAACCCCACTAATGAGGACCGGGACAAAGGCTTTCTTATCGCCCGGTACGAAATTACCGGGGAGGAATTAGCAACCTGGATCCCGAACGAAGAAAAGTTCAAGACTCTTATTCAACAGAAAAGAATAATCGGCGAATCGCGATCGATTGGCGCTATGGTGAGTGATAGTCCCGAAAATCTGGCCAAACTTTTCGAATCAAAAGACATTGAAGACGCGTTCGAGGTTTTCGGAAAGTTCAGGAGGGTTAGGCGTTAAGCTCCGTGCTCGCTGGTGTCTTAATTTGATGATGAGGTCAGTACCGGGAGCGGTAGCGACCGGCTAACGATCTTTGCAGTCTTGATTCTCGCTGTGTGGTCCGACCGGTCGCTACCGCTCTCGGTACTGACTCGACAACAGTCGTCGCCGCTTGCCTCAGCTGCAATCGACGGCCCGCCTCATGTATACTCGAATTCTCTCCAAACACATTAAGAGGTTGGGTTCCTGCTATGAAAGTTTTCTTGATTGCTTCGCTAATTCTCTGCCTGCCATTGGTCAGTCTGGCGCAAACATCGCGCAAGGCCTTTGCGTACGATTACAACATCGATGATCTGCCGAACGGACTGCGTGTGGTTACGGTGCCGACCGATTATCCAAACCTGGTCGCGCTGTACATTGTGGTGCAGACCGGTTCGCGGAATGAACCCGAGAAGGGCAAAAGCGGCTACGCTCACCTGTTTGAGCACTTGATGTTTCGCGGCAGCGAGCACTATTCCGGATCAGAACGCGACGCGATTCTGAAGAAGGCCGGGGCGGATTCAAATGCCTATACTACCGACGACCGCACCGTGTATCACGAGGTGTTTTCGAAAGACGATCTGGACAAAGTACTCGAACTTGAGGGCGATCGTTTTCAGCGTCTGAAGTATCCGCCCGACGGCTACAAGACTGAGACTAAAGCCGTGCTGGGCGAGTTCAATAAGAACAGCGCCGATCCGGAAGAGAAAGCTTACGAAGTCCTGCGCGCGACCGCGTTCAAAGTTCATACTTATTCGCACACCACGATGGGCTTTATCGAAGACATCGAGGACTTTCCCAATCAATACGATTACAGTCTGCAGTTCTATGGACGTTATTACCGGCCAGAGTACACTACGATTGTCGTAGTTGGTGATGTGAAGCGCGCCGACGCGCTGGCGATGGTGAAGAAGTATTTCGGCGATTGGAAGCGCGGTAGCTATGTCCCCAACATTCCTAACGAGCCGGACCAGACGGCGCCTCGCCAAGGACACGTCGACTGGCCGTCTGAAACTTTGCCTCTGGTATACGTAGCGTTCCGCGGTCCGGCGTATTCGGACGACAAGAAGGACAAGGCGGCGCTGGATTTACTGGCGCCAATCGCGTTTGGAGAAAACTCTGACCTCTATCAGAAACTGGTGCTGCAAGAGCAGAAGCTGGATTCCCTCTCCTACACTTTTGAGGACCGCGCCGATCCCGAACTCTTTCTCGTCGCGGCGAAACTAAAGGATGTGAAAGACACGGATTACGTGCGCCGGCAAATTCTGGAAACTTACCAGCGTTTTGCCAAAGAAGCGGTGCCCAGAGACAAGCTTGATTCCACTCGTTCGCGTCTGCGTTATCAGTTTGCTCTGGGAATGAATAGTTCAGAGGCAATAGCGGGGGCGTTGGCCAGCTACATCGGGCTGCGCCGCACACCGGTCACTATCGACAAGCTGTTTGCGCTCTATGACACCGTATCGCCGGAAGACATTCGGCAGATGGCGGCGAAGTACTTTGTCGATAACCATCGGACAATCGTCACGCTCAGTTCCAGGAAGGAGGTGGCGAAATGACGTTAAGACGACTAATAGTGGTGTTGCTCTTAACCGCAATCATGACGGCCGGAATCGCCTCGGTATCAAACTCAAAAGCGGCGACAAGTCGCCGCACTCCAAATATGAAATCCGCCGATACCAACACAGTGCTTTTGCCTAATCGCTCGCCGCTGGTGAGCTTCCGCATTCTATTCATGACGGGCTCGGCCTACGATCCGAAAGGTAAAGAGGGCCTCGCCTCTTTGACCGCGGCCATGCTCGCCGAAGGCGGCTCGCGCGCCAAAACTCTCTCGGAAATCACCGATGCGATGTACCCGATGGCCACTTCGTTCGAATGGCAGGTCGATAAAGAAATGTCTGTGTTCTCTGGCAGCACCCACATCGACAACCTGGACAAGTATTACTCGCTGATTCGCGAGATGCTTTTGGATCCGGGATTTCGCGAAGACGATTTCAAACGACTGAAGGAAGACGCAATCAACTATTTGAAGACTTCACTGCGCAGCGGCAATGATGAGGAGCTGGGCAAAGAAGTTCTCTACACCATGATTTACCCGAGCACGCACAGCTATGGTCATCAGAACATGGGCGCGATAGGTGCGCTGGAAAAACTAACGATCAAGGACGTGCGCGACTTTTATCAAACTAACTATACAAAGATGAATCTGGTGGTCGGCCTCGCTGGTGGCTACCCATCCAGTTTTCCAAAGCAGGTTGAGTTAGACTTCGCCAAGTTGCCGACTGGTGCGATCGATCAGCCACAGGCGAAACTGTCGCGACCAAAATTGGATTCCGGCACGAAGATCCAGATTGTGCAACGCGAAACCCGTTCGACTGCAATCTCGCTTGGTTTTCCGATCAGCGCTACGCGTCCTGACAAGGACTGGCCGGCACTGGCGGTCGTCGCTTCCTACTTTGGCCAGCATCGTTCCAGCAACAGCTATCTTTACCAGCGACTCCGCGAGGCGCGCGGCTTGAACTATGGCGATTACGCTTATATCGAATATTTTCCGCGCGGCATGTTTCAGTTCGAACCTGATCCAAACCTTGGCCGCCAGCAACAGATTTTTCAGATCTGGATAAGGCCGGTCGAGCCCCAGAACGGACATTTCGTTTTGCGGGCCGCGCTGTACGAGTACGACAAGCTGGTGCGCGAAGGAATGTCAAAGGAAGCGTTTGAATCGACGCGCGAGTTTTTGTCGAAGTACGTCAATGTGCTCACGGCGACGCAGGACGCTCAGCTCGGGTATGCTCTGGACAGCCGCTACTATCACATCGCCGACTTTCCGACTTACATGCGCGAGCAATTGGCGAAGCTCACGCTGGATGATGTTAATCGCGCCGTCAAGCTCTATCTGAAATCCGACGCGATGCGCGTCGCGGTGGTCACCAAAGACGCCGCCGGCTTGCGGGATGCGATTCTCAGTAACAAGCCATCGCCGATTACTTACAATGCACCGAAACCGAAAGAGATCACGGACGAAGATAAAGTTATCGAGGTCTACAAGATCGTGGTGAAGCCCGCCGATCTGGCGATAGTGCCGGTGGAAAAGGTGTTTCAGTAATGGAAAGTTACTAATTTGTCTTCGTGCAGTTTCGTGTGATTTCGTGGATCGCATTTGGAAACCAAAGCATGAACCACGAAACCACACGAAGACTCAAGAAATAACAGACGTGAAAGGATCTTCTAACTAGAACATGTGCGCATTCAAACGCCTCTTACCGACCGTCTTAACTCTGTTGACCATTGGCCTGCTGCTGCCCGCAAGTAAAGGTCAGACCATCAGTCAATCAAAATATCAGCCGGTGGCCAAGTATGATCCCAAGAGGAACGCGGCGCAGGATATTGATGACGCGATCAAGGAAGCCCAGCGTGCTCACAAACGCATCCTGCTCGAGGTAGGCGGCGAATGGTGTAGTTGGTGCCACACCCTGGACAATTTCTTCGAAGCCCATCCTGATCTGGTTCAACTGCGTGACCAGAATTTTGTCACCGTGAAGATCAACTTCAGCGAAGAGAATGAGAACAAGGAAGTCCTGTCCCGTTATGGATCGATTGAGAGCTATCCTCACCTGATGGTGCTGGATGCGGACGGTAAGCTTTTACTCTCCAAGGAGACTGGGGCGCTTGAGAGCGGCAAGTCCTACAATCTTGAAAAGCTCACTTCGTTTCTGAAGGAGTGGGGGCCCGGCGGGATGAAGGGTTAAGCGTCGACCAACCTTCCTCCCACGTTTATCCGCAGTTGAAGGTCGGAGATGCGAGCCTCACATGCAAAAATCCTTACCATCTCCAGAATGTGAAAATCGCTTACAATCCTCAGCGCCAAAGGCGCGAAATGTAAAAGCCTGGGCCAACGGCCCAGGTTAGGCGACCTTTGGAAATCCAAAGCGCTGAAAGCGCGAAATCAATGAAGGAAAGGACTCCCAATGGCCCAATCGCTCTCTTCCATTCTGATTCATCTGGTCTTTAGCACTAAGAACCGCGAGACTTTCATTACACCGGCGATCGAAACCGAATTACATCCGTACATAGCCAAAATCTTTCGGGAGCTGAAGTCGCCCTCGCTTGCCATTAATGGCACAAGCGATCATCTGCACATCCTCTTCTCTCTAGGACGAGTAATCAAGGTTGCAGATCTGGTTGAAGAAGTTAAGACAGGATCATCAAAGTGGATCAAAACAAAGGGTCGGGAATTCAGAAACTTCCATTGGCAAAAGGGTTATGGAGCATTTTCGATAGGACAATCAAACGTGATGGCCCTCAAGAAGTATATCCTTGGACAAAAACATCACCATCGACGAATCACGTTTCAGGACGAGTACCGCAATTTGCTGCAGGCTTACGAAATCGACTACGACGAGCGATATGTTTGAATCGATGTCGCGCTTTCAGCGCTCTGACTCTCTAAACGTCACGGATACCTGGGGCGTTGCCCCAGGCTTTTACATTTCGCGCCGTTGGCGCTCAGGATTGCCGATACTTGAACTACCCCGAAATGTTAAGGCACTAACCTTGACTTGATATATTCGTCTCGTTCAGCAGATCTTATTAATTCTTCTTCGTGTTGCTGCTTGAGTCGTTTCTCCTCTTCCAGCATGGTCTGATACCTTAACCAGACGCGTTCTTTCTTAGTGATCGGTTCGGCGCTATCTTCGCGCACCTTGATGAACTGCCTATATCGGTCGCTGCTTGAGATCCAGCTCCCTTCCTTAAACTCCTGAAGCACCTTCATAAAATGCTTGTATTCGTCGCTGCTTGACTTTGACATTCCATCCTCAAAGGCCTGAAATCTTTTCCCGCACTTTTGCAATAACCTTTTTTCTTGTCCCGTTAAGCTCATGCTGGTGAACTTGAATGAAGGTTTGACATGAAATTTCTCTTTTGGATCGCCCAATTCCAATGGCCAACTTTCTAGATGAGGCATGTTCTCTTACTCCTAATCATCGGACTGCACCCGCTGCGCAACAGGAGGTCCCTGGGCTTCAGCCGGCCGCTCGCGTCGGTCACGCGTTGGCGCTAACTTGCGCACGACACCTGTTATGGGAGCGGTAAATCTGACCGTAGCCCTGGCCCAGCGGCGCCATCTCGCTGTCGAACTCAAATCATCAAGTAGCGAATACACGACCGGCGTGGCGACCAGGGTCAGCAGCAGCGACAACGATTGTCCGCCAATCACTACGATTGCGATCGAGCGGCGCTCTTCCGCTCCCGGCCCAGTGCCCAGAGCCAGCGGCGCCATGCCGGCAACCAGGGCGAGTGTCGTCATCAAAATCGGGCGCAGACGATCCCGGTTACCCTGAATGATCGCAGCCTCTCGTTCCATGCCAAGGGTGCGCAGACTATTCATATGATCGATTTGCAGAATCGCATTCTTCTTTACCACGCCGAACAACACCAACACGCCGAGCGCTGAATAGAGATTTAGCGTATCGCTCATCAACCACAGCGACAGCAAAGCGAACGGAACCGAGAGCGGCAGGCTGAGTAAGATCGTGAGCGGATGCACGGTGCTCTCAAACTGGGAAGCCAAAATCATGTACATGAAAATGATTGAGAGCAGAAAGGCCCAGAGGAATTCGACGAACGTTTTTTCCAGTTCGCGGCCACGGCCGGCGATGGTGGTTGAATATGCCGGTGAAAGATTCATCGCGGCCGCCTCCTTGCGCAAGGCGTCGAGCCGATCAGCCAGCGCAAATCCGGGCGCCACTCCGGCTCGCACTGATGCTTGTCTCTGGCGATCGAGTCGATCAATGCGCGAGGGACTAATGTCCTCCTTGATATCCACCAGGCTATCCAGACGCACGAGTCCGCCTCGCGACGATGGCACATAAAGACGAGAAATAGTCGCCGAGTCCTTACGATCCTGTTCAGTCAGTCGCAACTGCACATCATAGTCTTCGTTAACCGAAGGATCTCTGAAACGCGACACTTGATCGTCACCGCCGACCATCAAGCGCAGGGCGGTTGAAATATCCGAACTGTCGACTCCCAGATCCGCGGCCCGGTCACGGTTGATTTGCACGCGCAGCTCAGGCTTATCAAGTTTCAAAGTCGTGTCGGCATCAACGATGCCGCCGATCTCTTTGGTTTTCTCACGCAAAGCGTCGGCATATTTGGCGAGCTGTTGCAGCTCCGGCCCGCGAAATACAAAGTCGATATCGTTGTTGCCACCACCGATATTAAAGCTCGGCGCGTTGCGCACGCCGAAACGAAAGGGCGCGTACTTTTGCAGGCGCTTCCGGACTTCGGTCATCACGTCGCGCTGGGTGTAGTTGCCGCGCCATGCCGCCAGTGGGTGTCCGCTTTTGATCGAATCCCAAAGTTTCGTTAAAGAGAATACTCTTTCGTCATGCGGTGCGATGCGGACATAAACTCCGCCCTGGTTAACTGCTCCCAGGAAGGAACCGCCCGAGGTGGAAAGAATCAAACGCACACCCGGGGTTGAAATCAGATCCTTTTCGATCGCCAGCATCGTGCTATTCATGGCCTCGATATTGGTTCCTTCGGGGCCGGTAACGTTGACGTCGAACTCGGCTTCATCCACATCAGTGGGAATGTATTCCTGTTTGACGACTCGATAGAGCGGAATGCTCGAGAGGGCCACCGCAATCGCAATCACAGCGACCACGATGCGGTGTCGCATGGAAAGACGCAGCAGCCAGGTGTAAAAGCGATCAATGTAAGAATAGAAACCGTGCCGCGAAGAAGCCGCAGACAGGGTGTCATGATGATGTCCGTGCTCTGAGGCGTGACCTGCGGATGTGTCTTTAGCTCGGAGCAAACGCGCGCTCATCATCGGCGTCAGGGTAAACGACACGAGCAGCGACACCAGCACCGCCACCGCCGCGGTAATGCCGAACTGGAACAGAAAGCGACCGGAGATCGACGACATAAACGACACCGGAAGGAAGATGACCACCAGTGAAAACGTCGTCGCCATCACCGCCAGGCCGATATCGGCGGTCGCTTCCTTAGCGGCGCGCATAGGCGTAATTCTCTTCTCTTCGACAAAGCGAAATATGTTCTCCAGAACCACAATCGCATCGTCGATCACGACGCCGACCATCAAAACCAGGGCCAGCATCGTGACGCCATTGAGCGTGAAATTCATCGCCCGCATCATCGCGAAAGTCGAAATCACCGAACATGGAATCGCTATCGCCGCGATCAAAGTCGATCGCCACGAACGCATGAACAGCAGGACGACGAGGCTGGCGAGAATGCTTCCCAGCACGAGGTGTCGGGTGATTTCGTGCAGCGCCGCGCCGATGTACCGCTCCTGATTGCGAATCACCTCCATCTTTACATCCGACGGCAGTTGCGCTGTGACGCGGGCCATTTGCGCCTCGACGTTGTGAATGACTTCGACTGTGTTCGCTCCTGATTGGCGCTGAACTTCCAGGGTCACGGTGGGGACGCCATTCAGCCGCGCAATCGAGCGCTGTTCCTTCGTTCCATCTTCTACCCGGCCGATGTCTCGAATCCTGACCGGCGAACCATTTATGTTCGCGACTACCAGATCTTCCATCTCACGCGGATCGGTGTAACGTCCCAACGTGCGCAGGACGAGCTCGCGCTTTCCCGTCTCGACATTGCCGCCGGGAACGTCGGCGTTCTGGCGCTGCAAAGCATCGCGCACCTGACTAATCGGAATCTTGTAAGCAGCCAATCGCTCGGCGTCGACCCAAACATTGATCGCGCGATCCAAACCGCCGGACACGTTGACCGCGCCGACACCGCCCGCACGTTCAATCTGAACGGCAACTACTTTATTGGCGTATTCCGTAAGCTCGCGAATCGAGCGCTGACTGGAGAGTGCAATCGTCACTACCGGAGTGCTGTCGTTATTAAACTTGGCCACTACTGGCGGTTTGGCGTCCGGAGGTAAATCGCGCACGACCGTGCTGACACGATCGCGCACGTCCTGCGCCGCGGTGTCGATGTCACGATTCAGATTGAAGGTCGCGATAACAATCGAGGATCCCTGCACCGAAACCGACCGCAGGTTGTCGATGCCGTCGACCGTGTTGACAACTTCTTCGATGCGTTGCGAGACGAGCGTTTCAATCTCTTCAGGAGACGCGCCGGGCAGGCTGGTACGTACACTGACGGTGGGC
>Ga0209488_10004818_pt1 | contig 10458 bp, 10 predicted proteins | sample Rivendell_Oct201_8_FD_188349 | JGI IMG/M metagenome (GOLD analysis project Ga0209488, IMG submission 188349) | Vadose zone soil microbial communities from the Eel River Critical Zone Observatory, Northern California, USA -... | ecosystem: Environmental > Terrestrial > Soil > Vadose zone >... | reverse complement strand
CACTCTATCGCCATTGCTAGTCTTTATGACATGCCGGCAATAGCAGAGAGTACCTGGCATGGCGCCTGCCTTTCGTGTGCCGAGTTGCTTAGGAGGCGCCTGATTGCACGCGATCGCTTGACGGCTGTCGTGGACTGGATGATTAAAGTGATTGTTTATCCCATCGGAGACCCGGAAACATTTCTGACTCGCTATGTAGGCTTTATACTTTGACATCCGCAAGGGTGCACACTCTATCGGTTCCAACGTGCGTGATGCTGCTGCGTATGCGTTGTGGTCCCTGCCGAGAGCCTACGAGGCCTCCGCTATCGCGTCGCTGTCGGAGAAACTTGCAAAGAATTTAGTTTCCGTCTCCGCTTACGATAGGGAGGTACACATCCGTCGTGCCGCCGGCGCAGCGTTTCAGGAGTACGTTGGACGCACGGTTTGTGGAATGAACTATACTTCACAATTTGTCCTTAACATGCTTCAGGGAGTCTTTCCCCACGGCATTGACGTTTTAGGAAAGATCGACTTCTTTGCAGTAGGAGTTCGAAGGAATGCCTTCTTGGTTGCTGCTCCTCAGGTTGCGGAGTGAGTAGTGACATTCGTTGTGCCGATTGAAGGACTTAATCCAGACTTGAAGACACGAAGAGTATCGAGCGTTCTTGATCGGTCATCTAGTGACCACCACTCTTCGGCATTGGGATCCAGCCATGAGACAACTCGGCGCTCAGTCTCTTCGGAAATTGTGCGAGCTAGACCTCTCTCGACTGGGACCTCAATGTGCTAGTCGTCTGGTACGGCTTCCTGTTGGCAGAGATGGTACACCCGGATTGACCATCCATGATAGCGCCCGCTTCTCACGATGACTGATGCTAGCGACGTACACGGTGGCCTCTTGGCGCTCACCCAGCTGTCGGATGCGTTCTCAGGTTCAACTGAGTCAGAAAGACTCAGACAGGAGGTATGCTATCGCCTGTCAGCCTGGTCAAACTGAACGATGTCAGGTATTCACCTTTTTGGTTGACGTGGCTCTCGATGTGATTCGATCACCTCGGAACGAGCTTGTTACCGCCGCTGCCTGCCAACTTATCGCAAGCAGCATAACCCTGAAGGAAATATCATTACAAGAACGATCTTCTGTGCCTTATTGGAGAACTATTGTTGATCTGGGCTTGAAGCATCGTCAATCTACAGTCCAGGAGGCTGCTGCGTCTGCATTAGCAGAAGTAAGTAAGCTCGTAGATTGCTCTGCCGTCGTGCAAAGATACGTTGATGCTCCGAATCATTGAGTTTCAGCTGACGGCTTATCTTACGAATGTACATTCATCAGGGACTTTAGGTCGGGATCGCCCATAATGCAGCAAAGTCTTGCACGTCTTTTGGGCCTTTTGGATTATACGAGTCATTCACATGCGCTCCCGGAAGCCATCGACTGCCTTGTTGCGTCAATCACATCCTCGGTAAGGACACGGAAAATTGTTGTTGTAGGACCAACTCTGATCATTTTCATCAGTCGGAGTTGCGAATGTCCGACGTGGGAGCGCGCAAGAACTGTTTGGTCTCGATTCGGCACATCTTGACCGGCTTCGCCACCCGCCCATCACGCGGTATGTGATGCCACGCACTAAGTTGTGCGTACGTCGGTCTCTCACCTGCTTCTTTAAGTTTTATCCTTAGATCATGTTATCCGGATGTATAATGCACTGATCACCGGATTGGAGGACTACACCACCGATGAGCGTGGGGACGTTGGCTCGTGGGTTCGCATTGCCTCGATTCAAGGGTTGACCTTTGTGTCTGTGACCTTATTGACCCTTGCAAAATCGGACGCTACGTATATCGAGTACATCCCAGCAAAATTGTACCAGGAAGCCATTGCCGGAATTCTCAAACAAGGGGTCGGGCGCTTGGATATCGTGAGGCAACAAGCAGGTGAAAGCGTTCTGAGTCTTCTGAAGTGCCCGTTGCCGTCGGCAAACAACGACTCGAATCCATGGAAGTTCCACGGAGAAGAACTATTCAAGGACTTGTTTCTGAGGTGCCGAAGCGTCGATAAACTTTTGCCGATTATGTTGCTTACCTTGTCCAAAAAGCGACGTGACTGAAGACGACGCCGATCGCTCACACGGTTGGCAAGACAGCTCGTGGATATTTCCCAAGGCTTTGCGCCTTCTGGAAATTCCTGGATACCGGCGTGCTGTTCTCTCGGGTTTACTGATCAGTATTGGGAGCAAGACTGACAGCACGGTGAATAAATCACACGTCCGGTGGTGTGTACATCCGAGCGTTAATACTAACCCTTTGTCAGCAACGTCGCGTACGCAGCAGCCTCGTTACGTACGCGAAGAAACTTCCGGTGGATGCGAGTAACGGTGGAAGCTACAATCTACAAACCCTCGTTGCGGATCTGATTGCAGAAGCTAAGTCTAATTTGAGTTCGAACACCAAAGTGATACCGGTCCTCCAAGCGCTTAATTCCCTGCTCGAAGCGGACGCATTGGAAAGACTTTGTGATAGCGAGGATGGGATCAAGAGGCGAGACGAGGTGTCACTACCTCATTGCAAACAATCTGATGTTTGGCGTAGTGCGCGAGCGTTGCTTTCGATCTCGTCGAGAGGGGTATCGAGACTCAAGAGTGTACAAAGGATCCAAGAGTGTATGAAAGCGTGCGTTCAGTGTATCGCGCACGTATGTATGATCGTCACTATGAACATTTATTTCAGTGTGGTCAATCTCTTGGCTCTCCCTCAAATTTCAGATTCCTGCATTCCACGACTGGTCGACTTCCTTACCCACCAGTACCCCACGGTGAGATAAACCATTTTCTCAGAGATGCCGGCTGAACCACCCCAGATAAGAGTGGAAACAGCACGACACCTTTATCTCTTCTTTCAGAGCCGGGATACAGGGATGGACACGGATGAGGTGGAGGAACTGCTGTTAGAAACCCAATGGTTTGGACCGGTGTTCCCATACTGCTAAGGGCTGACTTGCAAAATGTCGGCAGGTTCTCAGACCAATCGGATATTGAAGAGAAGGCGACAGTTCTGGTTAATAAGCTCGGGAAAGTAAGGGAAGAGTGACGAGTGAGATATGGTGAATCAATCTGTAGACATACAGTCACGTGTTTCGTGGGAATAAGATATGGATAGCTTTGCCCTGCCAAGTCGGGCTGACTTTCCACAACTGAGGCACTCGCGATTCTCACTTGGCGATTAATGAACAATGACAGCGACCGAAGATATAGGTACCTTCACAATTAATGCCGCTGCTGCAACAGGCAAGTTTCGTGTGAAACCTCACCTAGGTCAGTGCCAAGTCGCAGATCGTACTCTGGTAATTTCAACTGGCTGTTTGCGATGCAGATTATCGTACGGTCTCGGCTATCAATGGGCAAGTGTAGACAAACGCGTATTTATATTATGCTGATCATATATGATGCTTAGGCCCCTAGTAGTCCTGGATAACGTCAAGGTGCGCTTCACCATACTTGAGACCGGGTAGATCACCATTAAAATCCCTGGCAGTTTCCGTCATACAACGAGATCGTTCAGCTCACCCTTCCGGACGGCTCGAAGCGTGGTGGTCAAGTCCTTGAAGTTCAAGGAAAGAAGGCCATCGTCCAGGTATTCGAGGGCACGACGGGCGTGGACGTGAAGTCCACGCACGTCGAGTTCACCGGTAGCAGCATGAAACTTCCCGTTGCTGAAGATATGCTTGGGCGGATATTCAATGGGTCGGGGAATCCCATTGATCAGGGTCCTAAGGTATTCGCAGAGGATTATCTGGATATCAACGGTGCGTTCCTATGCCCTAATCATAGGCGCGGACCTGCTGACGACTTCACTGTGAAGGGTCGCCCATCAACCCATACTCCCGCATATACCCTGAGGAGATGATTCAGACGGGCATCTCAACCATTGACGTTATGAACTCGATCGCCCGTGGACAGAAAATACCGATCTTCTCTGCTGCTGGTCTACCCCATAATGAGGTCATTCGTCCCATCGTCACACTTTCACCCCCTGCCCGCGCTAATAAGCATGGTTGGCAATAGATTGCCGCCCAAATTGTCCGACAGGCTGGCCTTGTGAAAGGGCCCTCCAAGGGCGTTCTCGACGGCCACGAGGATAACTTCTCGGTCGTATTCGCCGCTATGGGTGTGAACATGGAGACCGCGCGCTTCTTCAAGCAAGACTTTGAAGAGAACGGGAGCTTGGACCGCGTCACTCTGTTCTTGAACCTTGCCAACGATCCTACCATCGAGCGTATCATCACACCCCGACTGGCGCTCACCACTGCTGAATACTATGCTTATCAGCTGGAGAAGCATGTACTCGTCATTTTGACGGATATGTCATCATACGCAGATGCATTGCGGGAGGTGCATGGATTTAATATGTGCCTGTTCTGCTCGAACCTTAACTTTCGGGTTTTTCAGGTCTCTGCCGCTCGTGAAGAGGTTCCAGGTCGACGTGGATACCCGGGTTACATGTATACGGACTTGTCAACTATCTACGAACGTGCAGGACGGGTGGAGGGGAGGAATGGCTCCATCACACAAATTCCGATCCTCACGATGCCCAACGACGGTATGTACCCTGAGCAAACTCCCCGTTCTGAGCGGCCGTTCCCTCACACTGCGAAGATATCACGCATCCCATCCCTGACTTGACCGGATACATCACCGAAGGCCAAATCTTCGTCGACCGGCAACTGTATAACAGGCAGATTTACCCACCCATCAATGTCTTGCCCTCGTTGTCACGTCTCATGAAGAGTGCGATTGGTGAGAAGTTGACACGCAAGGATCATGCGGACGTCTCAAACCAGCTGGTGAGTGCCGCGAGGCCGTTTGGCGCAGACATGTCACGTATGGCGTCTTTGGACAGTATGCGAAGTATGCAATTGCCCGAGACGCCGCCTCGATGAAGGCCGTCGTCGGTGAGGAGGCGCTTTCGGCGGAAGACAAGCTCGCGCTCGAATTTCTCGACAAGTTTGAACGGCAATTCGTTGGACAAGGTATGCGCTCTCCGGCGAGGGACGTGGCATCGTATTACAGTGCTGACGACAATCGCCCAGGTGCATACGAGTCGCGGACGATCTTCGATTCATTGGATCTTGCGTGGAGCCTGCTCCGAATTTTCCCTAAGGAGCAGCTGAACCGCATCAGCCCGAAGATTGTAGAAGAGTTCTACGGACGCAAGCCAACGCGTAAACCCACGTCAGCTGCGGAGCGCGAGGCACGAGAGGGTGGCAAGGCCAAAGATAAGTTAGTGGATGACGCATGATGTGCGCGAGATGTGCGCGCGTTTTCCGTTCGTGATGATCGGTTTTTTTGGGGGGGGGAGGATGGCTCGCTCTTCTCTCACGTCCGACTCGTGTTCGCGTGAAAAAAACATCATGAAGTCAATTGCTGTAATCGTACTGGTTCCTAGAACATTCGCATCTGTCTGCTCCGGGGACATCCCAATGACCCGCAGGCACACATTTGTTCCAGGCTCTCTGCCACGAGGATGCCTGCTGCATCGCGGAGGTTATTTGCAAGGTTGTCTGCGTGGTTGTCGATTGAAGAAAACACGACCTGTCAGTCACGAAAACATCATTAAAAAAAATCATAGTGAATGAATTAATGATGACACGAAAGCATGTGTTCGGTTGAAAGTTGAAAGGGTAAAAGAAAAATTGAGTGTGGTAGTGACGTCATTAGGCATGGAGGATGAGTGGCCGCGTGTAAGGGATGTCACCTGTCGGACAAGAACAAACAAGAACCGGAATGTATATTTCGAGCTGCGAAAATTCCCACTTGACCGAGATAAGGGAGGCGCCCAACTGGAGTACCGAAGAAAGTTCATGAAAACGAGGCAGGAATTTCCAAACTCAGAAGAATTTATAAACACAAGGTGAGACGGATATGATATCGGCCCACACGACGATATCCATTGGGGAAGGGGAGAACGAATGTATGACAGGTGGCAAATCCGGAACACATTACACCGTCCCGGAATACCCAAGGAGCGAGCTCAAGCGGAAAATGTATCATCACACGCACATCCCACACATACAATGGACGATGCCGCTTTTGTAAGTAGCAGCCACAGAACCTGACGAGGGGGGAATGAAAAAACTTGGCGCTGGGCGGATTTGGACTGGTAAGCATGTCCGGAGGTCTGCGCTCGACCCTGAGATGGAGCCACCCGGAGGTCGGAAGCATCATGGGGGCGGCGCGATTACTGGAGTGATCCATCGGGTTGGTGCCAAGGAGGCAGAAGGATTCTTCCGGGCTTCTGGATGGCTGCATTAAAATCTAACTTTGATCACACATCGCCAGCATGAAGCCTGACGCGAGAGGCAAGGAAGGCAACAATATTCTTGGTGAAAACGGAACGCTGACCGCACGAAGAAAAGAGTAACCCGTGGATTGGCCAACGTGGCTCATTGTCGAGGGAAAAACAACAAAGTGGGTGCGAAAGAGGGGGCACGAGGGGTGAATGATGATCATGCCATGATACGATAATAATAAGACACATGGCGGCGCGGCAAAACAAGGAAAGAAAGATGGGCCCAAACGGCCATAGTACAAATGAAGGGAGATGTGGATTTACGCTTTGACCTATATTAATAACATAATTGAGGAAGGGTAGAATGACAGGGAGGTGAAATTGTAAAAAAGGAGAGGGGGAAGAGTCAAGGACACAGGGGGATAGAAAAGAGAGGATCTTGAGTTTAGTTAATCGAGAGTGCAGAAAGCCTCGTGTTGCGAGTCCGAAAAGGGTGATTGCGGCCTTGCGCTTCGGTTCTGTGCAGCCTCATGTTTCGGGTGCCGGGGAGAGGCGAGTTAAGATAAGTAAGGGGAACGTTATCCGGACATCGATAAGTGACGATCATATATAGGAAAGGGGTATGGGGAAGAGAGGTATAGAAAAGCACCGGAGGCGGGAGCGGGTCTGAGGGGAAGGGGTGAGGTGGGGAAGGGGGATGGAGGTGAGGCGGGTGGCAGGCTCAAGCGTGGACGGGATTTACGTTCAGCGAGGAGAGGAAAAATAAATAAATTTTATTTAAATAAATAGCTAATGCCGGACGGGATCCATGTGTTTCACCTCGAGATATATACCCCCACCCCCCTTTGCTTGTCCGACTCGCCCTGCCCCTCCGTCCACTCCCTCTTTCCATGGACGATATCGCTCACGAGTCTCTCCCCCTCCATTCCCTCCCCCGAAAACGTAAGGCTGACTCTGAAGACTCCTGCGATTCACCAGATATCGTTTGTCCCCAGCCTCCCCCCTCCCTCCACGACCTCACTCCCAATCCCTCTAAACTTCCGGCGCCTCTTTCCGTCCAAACAAATCCCTCCTCTCTCTGTTGGCCTCCGGAAGATGCTCATTCTGCGACCAACTCACCACTATCTCCCTCCTCCGTCCCCTCCTCTTCCTCATCATCTCCGACATCTCCCGTAAAGCTGGATAGTCCCTCTCGGACAAAGCGTCCTCGTATCGAGGACAGTAACCCTACTCCATCTCTAAAGTCGCGCAAAAAATTGGAGACAAAACGCGCTCAGGATACCATCCCTGCGCTCGAGTCCATGAAGGGTGACTGGCGATGGATCACATACCCTTCCGGTGAGACGAGACTCGCTGCTTTCTGGCCTCCGGACCTCAACAAGGATGCGCCCTCACTCGCCGAGTTATGTCCGATGTCGCCCACTTCTCCGACCACCACCCCTCCATCACCTTCCCGCATCGTTATCCCCATTGATCCCGGCTCCCCTCATATCCCAGTTCGTAATCCTCCAATCAACAAGGATACCCTGAAGGAGTTGGACCTTGAGGCGATATTGCGTAACCCCCAACTTCGTGCGTCTACTTGCCTCTTTCGCGATACAAAGGCTGCTAATCTGGTAGCGCCCATCAGGACATGACTTTCTGTTTGATTCCGGTTTACAGTTTCGAGCTGCCGCCAGTCGACGGAAGCGGGAACAGGCTGACACTTACTGGAGGGCGGTGTTGACTGAGTTGGAAACCGGGTGTACTTGCGTCACCTTTGACACCCAGGGCAAGCCAAGTGGTTGCGTATGTGTCTGCCGGCGCCTACCCACGCCGCCTGCAGATCCCATCATTGCATGCCTACCTCTTCGCCGGCGATTGACCCTCCGGATGCCAAGTCGCATCCGGCCCTTGCTTCATGAGCTCTTACTGGTCCTCCTGTCAATCATCAGTCCTCAAACGGCGTTAGTGTCCACATCTCCCCAAAGTGGAAGGATCAGCATCCAGCAGCGTCGGAAACAGCAACAGGAGCAGGCCCAAGCTTTGCGAGCTGTTCTGGACGTCGACTTGATCGAGCAAGAGATGAGGCATGGGTTGTTCGATCCTTCGGGTGCGTTCGAGGTGGTCGGTCAAATCCTGAAATCCCACTGTGCACCGATGCGTGATCCGGCTGTTGATGCTATGGTGCAGCTCGCTGCGACTTGTGCGCCCGGTAGTGGAGGTGGCAGGGCCGAAGCCGTTCGTGCTATCCGAGAGTGTTTTGAACTACTCGAGCTCATGAAACTCGTACGAGCACGTTTTGCCCCCTTCATCGCCTCATGTTTCTCACGTGTTCAGCAGGATATCGCGAACCACCAAATGCAGACGTGTCGGCCGCTCATTATTCACACGTCACCTGGCTTCGAGTTGCGGACTTTCAAGGAGCGTCCAAACTGCGGAGAGGCACCCCTGAAGATTACCGAACAGTGGCTTACGTCTGCTCATCGGCGCTTGGTTGATTCGGAGTACAAACTCGCTCTCCCGGACCGACCACTCGCCTTCAAGACCCTAGGGAAGCGATCTCGCGTCATCCTTTCCGTTATCGAAGGTTTGGTCGACCTGATTTTCAACCCCCCGTCTCCTGTGCCCTTGACATCTCCCATTGTCACGACCACGTCGCCATCACACCAACTCATACCGAACATCATCACGCAGCTTCCGGATTATCCTGAAACTCTATTTCTGGACCATTCTCGGCTTATTCAGCTGACGAAGGATGCAGCTGATGTGACGTCGGTTTATCTTCTCCTTATGCTGTATCGGCAGTTGCTTGTCTCTTCCTATCAAGATCCTTCGATCCCGAGGAGGGAAATCAACCCCGAGGACGTAGATATGCAGCTCGTCAAGAAGGAGATTCTGGAGCTGGCGCCCCGAAATATCGGACGCTGCTTTCTTCGGATCCGTCCAACGTCCGACCCCCAATCATCGCAGCCCGAAACGCGGGAACTGGAGAAGTGGAAATCTGGTATGCAGTCCGTGGTCTTGCAAATTGCATCACGAGCGTCCGAGGCACGTCGACGACCGAGCGCGGCCGCTTCATCCAATCCCTCTCTCCGCGCGCCAGAGCCACATCTTCTCAAGGTGGCAGAGAGCTGGTCGGAGAATAATTTCAAGCTGGAGGCACCGCTGAGCGCGCTCATGCGTGATCGTTTACGTGACGCGGTACTTGAAATTGTAGTGCAGACAGTGCTTGTCCGGGGCAGCATTAGTCCGCTCGCTCCAGCTGTAGCGGGTGGTTCTACCCAGCCGGCTACGCGAAAACTCGCAACTGGAATGGAGCCTTTGGCGCTCGAGATCCGTCAACTTGGCGAGCGATTGTCGAAACTTGCAGTCCTGCACTTGAATGTGTATCAGACTATGTATGAACAGGACGATTTTTCAGCGGAGTGGTGATTTTTTGATTCCCCCCCCACACAACTCATGACTTTCCTCCTTTTTTGCGTTACCCTTCAGCTTTCAACCCCACATACACGCCGTAATTCCAGCCAAGCATATACCCTTTCCTTCTTCCATTCACTCTAGCGACCGCAGCATGATCATAATTCGCTTTGTATGCCCTGGTCGAGTTTTCTGCAATTCATCGGACGACAGCCGTCGCAACAAGCAATCCATTTGGAGCCGGATTACGATACTATTGAACTACGCTCATTGTATATTTTACTGCTGGGGTTGCGAAACAAAAAGGTAAAACCAAAAAAAAACACGAAATTAGAGTTCTCTTAGCACATACAATGTAAGTAGGGAGAGAAGTAAAATACACGGCATTTTCCTTACACCTCGTCCACGTCCACGGAGATTTACTCTCGTCTCTCGCGGCGAGGAATGATCTGCTGACTCAGCAGTTATATTATGGAAGCAAGCCGCTCAGGTACAGAATCGCGCCGAAATGCTTACTTAGTCTGGTCTACCTGGGCGTTCGCCTTTTGTTGTTCATCGACATCCCAATGTCCTCTCTGTCGATACCATCGTCGGTCACTCGGGTGGCCGACTCCACATCCACCCCCACGTCTAGTCAAACAGGAAATGGAAACGGGGGCCCCTCCTCATCTCTCTACCTGTACGTCGAAATTTCATTTACCGCCCCGCGTATATCGTTAGTCCCTTTGGCTTACACGCGACGCACTACCGGCGGGACTGGGAACAGGGGAAGGGGGGTGTGCGTGCGAGGTG
>Ga0209488_10004817_pt1 | contig 10458 bp, 8 predicted proteins | sample Rivendell_Oct201_8_FD_188349 | JGI IMG/M metagenome (GOLD analysis project Ga0209488, IMG submission 188349) | Vadose zone soil microbial communities from the Eel River Critical Zone Observatory, Northern California, USA -... | ecosystem: Environmental > Terrestrial > Soil > Vadose zone >... | reverse complement strand
GACGCCGGCTCGTGCTCGCCCATCTCCACTGCGTGCGTCTTCTCGTCGAAGCGGCGGGCCACTTCGTTGAGTTCCCAACGCATGTGCTGGTTGGCGATCCGGAAGAACTGGCGCACGTTGCCCGGGCGCGCGTTCCGCATCGCCTTGATCAGCCGCTCGACCACGGCGCTCAGCATCTCGTCGGACTGCAGGTTGATCGGCCCGCGCGTCAGGCGTGGGTAGCTCCGGTAGAGCAGCGTGGCGCAGAGCTGGTGCAGGCGTTCCGCGGCGGCACCGAGCAGCGTGCGCACCACGGGCTCGGCCGGTGCATCCCCCCGCAGCCCCGCCAATTCGTCCAGGTAGCCCTGGATCATTCCCGTGGTCCGGTTCGCGTCCATGGACGGCGATGGTAGTTCGCCTGCCTCGGGCCGGCCATTCCATGGCACACCGTCAGCAGTCGTGCGGGGCTCGAGCGGCGGCAAAGCCCTGCCAGCAACGGTCGTACGCCCGGGTCCCTGCGGCACCGCCCTGGCTCGCGATTGCGGGGACGGGGCCGTTGCCCTGCCGCCCGATTGGAGGAACAGACCCCCGATGGTCGTACTCATGTCGGTCACCTCACGATCTGCGCGATCCAGTTCCAGGCGCCGGACAGCGAGCGTCCCCGTCCCAGTCCGGCGACGAGCACGAGGGCGACGATGCCCAAGGCCGCCTGGTAGACGAACGAATCCGTGAATGCGTTGACGACTGCCTGCGTGAGCAGGCGCCCCTGCAAGAGACCCAGCGCTCCAGCATGCGCATCCGCCGCGGGGATGCCCGCCGCTTGCAGCAGGGCGGTGCCCTGCTGGATCGCATCGCCAGTCACCTGGCCATGCAGCTCGTAGTCGTTGAGGTGCTCGCCCAGCCGGCCTGACCAGAAACTCTGGCGGCGGTCGACGAGGGCCGCGAGCAGCGCGATGCCCCAGCTGCCGCCCAGCTGGCGCTGGCACAGGTAGAGCTCCATGCCTTCGCCCATGAGGGCGGGGGGCGTGTCCCGGTTGATCAGGATCGACAGCGGCCCGATCTGCCAGCCGGTGCCGAGACCGGTGAGCAGCAGCGGCAACAGCATCGCCGTATCCGGGATCTGCGGCGTGAGTCGCGTGGCCCAGCACCACATGCCGGCGGTGAAGGCGACGACGCCGAGTCCGAGCGCCATCCGGAGACCGCAAGGCCGCATCAACAGCGCGCCGGCGATCAGACCCACGACGAACGCCGCGGCATTGAACGTTTGCAGCAGGCCGGTGCCATAGGCCGAGTGGTGCTGCACGTTGCGCAGGAACTGTGGCACCACGTAGAGCTGTCCGTACAGCATCATGCCGAGGACTACGACGTAGACCGAGCCGATGACGAACCGGCGGCTGGCGTAGGTGCGCAGCGAGACCAGCGGCGCGGCATTGCCGCGGCGGAGCTCCCAGCAGACGAACAGCGGCAGGCAGCAGGCGGCGATCGCGAACAGCACGGTGATGAACGGGTCGGCGAACCAGTCGTCGCGCTCGCCGCGGCTCAGAGCGATCTGCAGCGGCACGATCCAGCCGATCAGCAGGGCCATGCCGACCTTGTCGAAGCGGCGCTGCGCGGCGGTCAGGCGGGCCTTCAGGTCCGGAACCCGGGTCGTGAGCAGGGCCAGCGCCGCGAGCGACAACGGCACGTTCAGGAAGAAGATCGCGCGCCACGAGTACCACTCGGTCAACCAGCCGCCGAGACCCGCACCGCACAACCGGGCGACGCCGACCACGCAGATGGCATAGACGAGCAGCGCCTTGAAGCGGTCGCTGCCGCCATAGGCGAGGTTGATCGCGGCCTGACCGCGACACAGGAACGTAGAGCCGGCGAAGCCCATGGCGCCGCGGCAGACCAGCATCTCCGCCAGCGTGTGGCTGAGTCCGCAGCCGACCGCCGTGGTCATGTAGAGCACGACCGCGGCGATCATGTAGCGCCGGTAGCCGATGCGCGCGGTCAGCCAGTTGCTGAACATGAGGCCGACCAGGAAGCAGGTCGTGTACGTGGTGATGATCCAGCTGCCCTCGTCGAGCGACGCCGCCAGGTCGCCCTGGACGTCCGGCAACGCCACGCCGAGCGCATAGCTGGTGACGAACTCCATGCACGTGGTCAGCGTGACGATCGCGAGGGCCAGTGCCCGCAGCGGCCGGCCGAGAGCCGGTGAGTACGTGAGCACCGCAGGGGTGACCGGCTGGTCCACCGCGGTCATCGCTGCGCCTCGGCTTCGGACGCGGGTGCAGCACGCGCCTCGATCGCCTCCCAACCGCCTCCCAGGGCCTTGTACAGCGCAACCAGGTCCGACGACACCGCCTGGTCGGCCTGGGCCAGGTTGTCCTCTGCCGCGTACAGGCTGCGTTGCACCTCGATCACGTCGAGCAGCGCCACGATGCCCTGTTCGAACTGGCTGCGCGCAATGCGCACGGCCTCCAGGCTCTCGGCGACCAGCGCCCGCAGCCTGCCGCGTCGATCCTGGTCGTGCGCGTACGACGTCAGCGCGTCCTCGACGTCCTGAAGCGCACCGAGGACCGTGGCCTCGTATTCCGCCAGCGCTTCCACGACCCGGGCCTTGCTGCGATCCAGGTTGGCCGCCCGGCGACCGCCGTCGAACAGGGTCCATTCGAGGACCGGGCCGGCGGAGTGGTACCGACTGTCGTTGAACAGGTCGTCGAGATGACGGCTCTGCACGCCGACCGCACCGCCGAGGACCAGGTGCGGGAAGAAGTCCGCCGTCGCCACGCCCTGCTCGGCGGTCGCCGCGGCGAGCAACCGCTCGGCGCGGCGGACATCGGGTCGCCGGCGCAGCAGTTCGGATGGCAGCCCGACCGGAACCTCGGGCGGCACCGGCGGAATCGGCGCCGCGGCGGCAAGTTCATCGGCGAGCGCCATGGGTTGTTCGCCGAGCAGGACCGAGAGCGCGTGGATCCGCAGGCGGATTCCGGCTTCGAGCGGTGGGATCCCGGACTCCGTGGCCGCGACCTGGGCACGCGCCCGCACGACGTCGAAGTTCGTGGTCAGCCCGCCGGCGAAACGGCGCCCGACGATGTCCGCGGTGCGCCGCTGGTCGTCGAGGTTGCCGCGGGCCACCTGCAGACGCCGCTGCAGGGCCCGCAAGGCGATGTAGTTCCGCGCCACTTCGCCGAGCAGCGTGACCTGTATCTGCCGCCGGCCGTCCTCGCTGGCCTCGGCCAGGCGGCCCGCGGCCTCGATCGAGCGCCGGACGTCGCCAAACAGGTCGATCTCGTAGGCGGCGTCGAAACCGACCTGGAACAGGTCGCTGTTCACGCCGGGGATCCCGAACGGGACCCCGAAGCCCTTCTCGCTGCCGCGCGTGGTGAGGGCACCGAGCGAGAAGCCGAGGGTCGGATACAGCCGGGACTCCGCCATCCGCTCGGCTGCCCGGGCCTGCTGCACGCGGGCCGCGGCAATGCGCACCTCGTGGTTGGTGGCGATCGCGCGGTCGACGAGCCCATCGAGGACGCGGTCGCCAAACCTGGTCCACCAGTCCACCCACACGGGCTTGCCGGCGTCCACGAGCGAGGCCTGGTCGCCCGCCGCATCGGTGTCGTGGAAGGCGGCGGGCATCGCGGTCTCGGGCGCCTGGTAGTCGGGCCCCACGGCGCAGCCGGCACACGTCACAGAGACGGCGGCGAGCGTGCACCACGGCAGGGTCGCGACAGTGGGGGACACGTCAGCGTCCCTCCTGCTCACTGGCCGCACCCTCTGCCTGCCGGCCCTGCGTGTCGACCTCGACGTCGAGCGACATGCCGAGCGCCAGCCGGTCGAGCCCGGCTTGACCGCGCGCGAAGGTGATCTTCACCGGCACGCGCTGCACCACCTTGACCCAGTTGCCGGTCGCGTTCTCCGGCGGCAGCAGCTGGAAGCGCGCGCCCGTTCCGGCCTGCACGCTCTCCACCCGTCCTTGGAAACGCAGGCCCGGGAACGCGTCGGCTGCGATCGCCGCCGGTTGCCCGACCCGGATGCGCCCGAGCTGGACCTCCTTGAAGTTGGCGACGACCCAGTAGTCGTTCGGGATGATGGCCAGGAGCGGCTGGGCGGTGGTGACGAACTGCCCGACCTCGACGTTCTTCTTGGTGACCACGCCGGACTCGGGAGCTGTGACCTTCGCGTAGTGCAGCTGGAGTACCGCGAACCGGAGCTGCGCCTCGGCAGCGGCGAGTTGCGAGCGGGCTGTCGCCGCGTTCGCCCGCGCGACGTCGAGTTCGGCGCCGGCCGCCGTCAGCTTCTTCTCGGCGGCTTGCCGTTGCCGCTCACCGACCTCGGCGGCGGTCTGCGCGGCGTCGAGTTGCTGCGCCGAGACACCGTCGGTGCCGACGGCCTGGTAGCGCCGGTAGTCGGCAGCCCGGTGGTTCGCATCGGCCATGGCCGAGCCCATCGCGGCATCGGCTTCGCCGACCGCGGCCGCGGCCCTCTCCACGGCCGCATCGGCCTGTTGGATCGAGCTCTTCGCGACCTCCACGGCCGCCCGCGCCTGGTCCACCTTGGCCTGGTAGTCCGCGGGATCGATCTCGAGCAGCGTGTCGCCGGCCTGCACCTTGGAGTTGTCGTCGACGTGCAGGGCGATCACCTGGCCGGCGACGCGCGGGCTGATGCGCACCACCCGGCCCTCGACGTAGGCGTCGCTGGTCGAAGGGTGCGTGGCAGAGCGAATCAGCCAGGAGGTCAGCAGCGCCGCGGTAGCGATCACGACGACGATGGCCACGAGCACGCCCCAGGGCCGGATCGAACGCGGGACCTGCACGAGTTCCTGCGGCGCAGTCTCCGCCGGAGCGTCGCCCCCAGATGGCGTCGATGGCGTCCTGTTGCCGCTGGCCGGATCGCCGTTGGCGCTGGTCGGCGGACCGGTACTGCCCTGCCGCGGTACGCCCTGATCCTCCGGCAATCCGGCTGGACTCGCGGACACCGGTGCGGCGTCATCTGCGTGCTTCCTTGCCATGGGTGTCGCCTCTCTCAGCGGGACCGGACCGACAACTCCGGGGCAGCGAACGACTCTGCCGTACGGTTGCGTGCGGTCGCGGCCCGACTCAGCCCGGCGGGACGAGCGGGCCCTGCCCGAGTCGGCCGCGGAAGCTGCGGCTGGCGAGCACGTTCCAGAGCAGGGCGATCGGAGCCGCGATCAGCCACCAGACCAGGCCGATCACCAGGCTGTGGTGTCGCGATGCCACGGCATAGGCAGACACGGAGCGCTCGGGGTCGAGTGTGGAATACAGGAGGATCGGGAAGCTGGCGGCGGCGCGCGCCCCCAGGAGCCCGACGATCAGCGTGCAAGAGCCGGAGAACGCCAACTGGTCACGACCGGCGCGATAGCCCGCGCGGATCGCCAGCGCCCCAAAGGCGGCCACGAGCAACAGCACGATGGCGAGTGGCCGGAACCACAGCCCGGTCCACAGGTCGGGCCGGACGATCCAGGTCGCGACCGCGACGGCGAGGCCGAGCACCGCGGTGGCCGACCACAGCAGCCTGCCGGCGACGCGGCTGCGGTCCCGCACGGCCCCGGTGCTCTTGCTGACAAGGAAGGTGGCGCCGTGCGCGCCGAATCCGGTGAGGTTCAAGGCCCCGACCAGGAGCGTGTACCAGTCGATCAGTCCGACCTGACCGCGCACCCCGAAGTCGGTGAAGAAGGCCATCGGCAACTCGCCGTTGCTGTCGATCGGCACGCCGCGGACGACGTTGCCGAGGGCAATGCCGAACAGCAGGATGAGCAGCGCGCTCGACGACGCCAGCGCGAGGTCCCAGAACGACCGCCAGAGCGGATGGTCCAGGTGCCGGCCGAGTTCGATGGCGATGCCGCGGAGGATCAGCAGCCAGAGGATCAGGAACAGCGCCAGGTAATAGCCCGAAAACGCCGCTGCCAGCACGGCCGGGAACGCGAGCAGCAGCACGCCGCCGGCGCCGACGAGCCATACCTCGTACCAGCTCCACATCGGGCCGATGGCATCCAGTACCTGGCGGCGTTCGTCCGGGTTCGCGGCCACGAACAACCGCAGGGCGCCCATGCCGAGCGTGCGACCGTCGAGCACCAGCCAGGTGATGACCATCAGCCAGAAGATCGCGAACCAGAGCTCAACCATGGGCCACTTCCTGGAGGTCCGGGCCGCGGCCGATCTCGCGGCCGACGAGCACGAGGTAGAGCACCCCGAGCACGAAGTAGAGTCCGCAGAAGCCGATCAGCGTGAACACGATGTTGCCCTGGCTCACTGCGCAGCTGGCGCCCTCGCGCGTGCGGAACAGACCGTAGACCAGCCACGGCTGGCGGCCGAGTTCGGCGGTCATCCAACCGACGGTGTTGGCGATGAACGGGAACGGGAACGCGAGCATCAGCGCCCAGAGCAGCCACCGGCTCGACTCCAGCCGGCGCCGGATCCGCTGCACGTTCGCCAGAGCCATCAGCGCGATGAACACGGTCCCCAGTCCCGCCATGATGTGGAACGAGTAGTACAGCAGCTCGATGTTGTCCGGCCATTGCTCGCGCGGGAACGCGTCGAGGCCGCGCACTTCGCTGTGGAACGTGCCGTAGGCCAGGAAGCTCAACGCGCCGGGCAGCTTGACCGGATTGTCGATGCGCCGTTCGGCGACGTTGGGTTGGCCGATCAGGGTGATCTCGGCCATGGGGCCAGATTCGAAGCGGCCTTCCATCGCCGCCAGGACGACCTCCTGGTGGCGGGCGACCATCTTGGCCTGGGCATCGCCGGTCGGGAACGCGACCAGCAGGGCTGCGACCAGCCCGGTGATCGTGCCGCAGCGCAGGTAGAGGCTCGCCTGCTCACGACTGCGGTCGGCCAGCGTGTAGAACGCGCCGAGTGCTGCGACCGCGAAGGCGCCGGTGACCAGGGCCGCCGTCTGGTTGTGGGCGAACTCCACGAACGCCCACGGATTGGTCAGGTAGGCGCCGAGGTCATTGAGATAGAGCTTGCCGTCGTCGCCGACCGCGTGGCCGACAGGATGCTGCATGAAGGCGTTGGTGACGAGGATGAAGTAGCCGGACAGCCAGCTGCCGGTCGCGAGTCCGACGGCCGCCAGCAGGTGCAGCCGCGGGCTCAGACGGCGTTCGCCGTAGAGCAGGACGCCGATGAAGGCGCTCTCGAGGAAGAAGGCGATCATGCCTTCCATCGCCAGCGTCTGGCCGATGACGCCGCCGGCGTACTTGACGAACCCGCCCCAGTTGGTGCCGAACTGGAACTCCATCGGGATGCCGGTGACGACGCCCACGGCGAAGGTCAGACCGAACACCCGCGTCCACAAGCGCGCGGCCTTCTGGTAGCGCTCCTCGCCGGTGCGCAGTGCGCGCCACTTGAAGAACACGATGAACCACGCAAGGCCCATCGTCAGTTGCGGAAACAGGTAGTGGTAGGTGACCGTGAAGGCGAACTGGAGGCGGTGCCAGAACACCGGGTCTGTCAGGAGATCGTTCACGGGTCACCCTTGGAAGACGCCATTGCCGTCACGACTTGACCGCCGCCAAGGGTTGCTCCGGCTTGACGGCAGCCGCCTGGCTCGCGCGACCGGGCGCTTGGTCCGGCGCGATGATGAGCCGCGAACCGCGCCGACCCGTGACGTAGGTCCACACCCACTGCAGGAAGACGCTGACCCGGAGGTTCGCCTGCGCCAGGAACTGGAGGTGGATGAACGCCCACGCGAGCCAGGCGAAGAAGCCGTGCAGGCGCACCTTGCCGCTCTGCACGACGGCGAAGTTCTTGCCGACGACGGCCATGGTGCCCTTGTCGAAGTAGCGGAAGGGCTTCGGCGGCTTGCGCTCGCGCCGGCCGTCGGCGCGGCGGCGGAGCAGGCGACCGACGTAGCGTCCCTGCTGCATGGCGACCTGGGCGACGCCCGCAAGCGGCTTGCCGTCCTGGTCGAGCGAGGCGGTGTCGCCGATCACGGACACGTTCGGGTGGCCGGGAACGGTGAGGTCGGGCAGCACGCGGACCCGTCCGGCCTTGTCGGTCGGAGCGCCGAGCCACTTGCCCGCGGGCGAGGGTGCTGTGCCGGCGGTCCAGATGACGGTCCGGCTGGCGATGCGGGTGCCGGCGACGACGACGCCTTCGCCATCGATCAGGTCCACGCCTTGTCCGAGACGGACCTCGACGCCGAGCTGCTCCAGGCGGGCCTTCGCTGCCGCCCCCAGGGTGTCGGCGAACGTTCCGAGCACCTTCGGCATCATGTCCACGAGGACGATGCGGGCGCTGACCGGATCCACGCGCCGGAACTCGGACCGCAGCGTGGTGCGCACGAGCAACGCGAGCGCCGCGGCCAGCTCCACGCCGGTGGGTCCGGCGCCGACCAGAACGAACGTCAAGAGCGCGCGACGGCGCTCGGGATCGTCCTCGGCCTCGGCCTGCTCGAACGCCTGCAGGACCTTGTTGCGGATGAACACGGCGTCGCTGAGGGACTTCAGCCCCGGTGCAAACGCTTCGTACTCCGGGTGACCGAAGTAGCTGTGCTTCGCCCCGGTCGCCAGGACGAGATGGTCGTACTCGATCGCGACCGGATCACGGTCTGCCGACGCGACGAAGACCCGGTTCCGGGCCGGGTCCACGCCAGTGACGTTGCCCTGGAGCACGCGCGTGTTGCGCTGTCGCCCCAGCAGCGACCGGATCGACGTGCCGATCTGGCTCGGGCTCAGCACCGCGGTCGCGACCTGGTACAGCAGCGGCTGAAAGACGTGATGGTTGGTGCGGTCGACGACTGTGACCTCGGCGCGCGCCCTGCGCAGCGCCCGGGCGGCCGCCAGGCCGCCGAAACCGGCACCGACGATGACGATGCGCGGCTTTGGATCGACGACACGGTTGGTGGATTCGGCAGGGGATGCGGTCACTGGTCACCTCGTGAGCGGTTTGCGTTCGACCTGCCTGAGCGGAGCACCGCCGACACGCTCCTCCGCCGGGCCGCGGACCCACCGTAGGGCCAATCGCTGTGTGACCCGCTGAGGTTCGCGCCGGACGCGGGCCGAGTACCCGAATGCGCAGCGACAATACCGGCGCGGTCAAGTGGAACGGGACGCGCGTCGACCGGTGTGCAGCTCGAACGCGCGGTCGCGCGCGATCGCCGAGGTCTACTCAGTTCCGACGCGCAGGAGAAGTTCGTCGAGGACTTCGTCGCTGCCTGGACCAAGGTGATGAACCCCGATCGCTTCGATCTCGCGTCGGGGCGACGCCTGAGCATCATTGCGACCAGGTAGAGGCGCCGCGCCCCGGCTCGGGGCAGTGTGGCTGGGATCCTTGCGTGCCCGCTCAGGTCCGGCGCGCGGTGCGAAGCCGTGCGTTCACCTGGCTGGTCAGGGACGCGGTGGATCGGGCCCTACGGTCGGCTGGTCGGCCTTCCTCCAGGAAGCCATCACGATCATGCCGACGACGATTCCGGTGAGCGTTTCGAGAGTTCTGTGCACGGAAATGATCCAAGGGGGATCGGAGTACGTCGGCAACAACACGATCGCCAGGGTGATGCCCGCGAAGCGATAGGCGCTGTGCGACTGGCGCAGCACTGCGCAGACTCCGGCCATCAGCAGCATGCCGAGCGCGAACACGGCGATGGATCGCGGGAAGATGCCCAGGAGCACCGCGCCATTGGCGGCGCCGATCAAGGTCCCGATCATGCGTTCCCGCGACACCTGCCAGGCCGTTCCCAACGACGACTGCATCACGATGATCGTGGCGATCACGGCCCAGACCGGCTCCGGCAGGCCGCACGCGCAGGCGAGCGCGGCCGAGACGATTGCCGCGACAGTCGTGCGGACCGACTGCACGAGCAAGGATCGGTCGACACGCACGAACCGCATCGACCGCAATGGTGGTACCCAGGTCGTGTCAGCATCTTGCCGGATGCTCATCTGCAAGTCTCGTCGACCGCACCAACCATCACGTCTTCCAGCCGCTCCTGTACCGGGTCGCGACCGCGGTCCTCAGCCCGGGCGGCCGCCAGGCCGCCGAAGCCGGCACCGACGATGACGATGCGCGGCCTTTGATCGACGACACGGTTGGTGGACTCGGCAGGGGATGCGGTCACTGGTCACCTCGTGAGCGAGTGCGTTGACCTGCCTGAGCGGAGCATCGCCGACACGCTGCACCTCTGCGGATCCGACCGTACGCACGGGATCGCTGTCTGCCGGCTGCGCTCAGAGAAACAGCGGCGTGGCCGCGGCACGGCCCTGCCGGTGGATCGCGCGAAGCCGCAGCACGGAGACCACATGATCCTCCACATGCTCAAGTCGAAGATCCACCGCGCCCGCGTCACCGACGCCAACGTCGACTACGAAGGCAGCCTCAGCATCGACCGCGAACTCATGGACGCAGTCGGCATGCTGCCGTACGAGCGGATCCTCTGCACCAACGCCAGCAACGGCGCGCGCTTCGAGACCTACGCCATCCCCGGCGAACCCGGCCTGCGGCAGATCGTGCTCAACGGCGCGGCTGCGTACCAGGGCAGGCC
>Ga0209488_10004814_pt1 | contig 10460 bp, 6 predicted proteins | sample Rivendell_Oct201_8_FD_188349 | JGI IMG/M metagenome (GOLD analysis project Ga0209488, IMG submission 188349) | Vadose zone soil microbial communities from the Eel River Critical Zone Observatory, Northern California, USA -... | ecosystem: Environmental > Terrestrial > Soil > Vadose zone >... | reverse complement strand
AAAATCTCTTCGACATGATGGGATATTTGATGCATCACACAAGTGCCGAAGATCATACCATAGATACGAAGGGCCAATCGCGTCCCAAACTGGACAGCTTGCAAAAACCTACCCGCCAAACACCAAAACAATAATGCAGAGGACACCAATATCATTTTCTCGTTATGTTAATAACGGTACTAACGAGCCAACTACTCGAGAAATCACCATCTTGTTCTCCGAAAATAAGCTGAATCCCCGCCCATGGACGTCCTTGTTCATATAATTCATTCAAAGCCTGATCACTAGGGTCACCATTTCAAGAAATGTTGGTGGGGTTTTGAGAGGACCGGCAGATAGTGCTGAGGTTTGTCGCGTGTTGGGTGGTCCACTACTCTGAGTAGACGCTATCTACATTACTGCTGTTTGCAAAAAAGTTGGCCGCGGCGCGGATTTGTAACCAACACAGTTGCCACCGTGGGGGAGGTCGTCAGCATTGGGTGGAGTGGGGTTTAATATCAGCATGTGGGGCCTGCGCGCAAAGCCCGATGCACATAAAACAATGTAAAAACAATGTACCAGATCCCACAGGGTGTAACAGAGAGGGCTTACTCGACTTGGTCTATGGCGACCAGAGGAAGAGGTGATGTGGCAGGGCGTCCGTGTGGGCCTTATACGCTCGGACAGCAGAGAGCCAAGTGCAGCCCTGCGTCAACACTCGGCGCGACGTGGAGGAGGGTGATGGCAAGGGAAGGTGATGGCGACCCGACCAGAGAGGAGAGGTAATAGGGTGTAGCGGTGACATTGTCGATGGCTCACCTGTTCACCTCCGTTCAGACCATTCTGCCATAATCCGACACCGCTCGCGCTCGCCGACCATCGTAAACCCACAAATCTCCAAAGGGGACATCACTCCAACCATCCTGATGATTGCTATACGCAGCACTGTTGGTATCTTGACCCCTTTCAGCACGCTTCTGGTAGTTGGGGATGACAGCAAGAAATTGCCAGGAGTGGAGCAAATTGGGATGGATGTTATTATTAGACGTCTTGACGTGAACACAGCAAATATGAGGGTGAAAGAGATGGTTTGTGAGAGGATATGGGCAATGGAAGATTAATTGGTGTTTAGCGACGTAGCGAAATCCGCGCCGCGGCCAACTTTTTTGCAAACAATAAGTCCGATTCGGGGCCGTTGACGGAGTGCGTAAAGTTCATGTTCATTAATATTGTCTTTTTGGAGGTATCAGGTCCGCGGACGCAATCAGATTTGGTAACATTCGATCACCACACGAAAGATCGGGTCATAACTGGGATCCAAAATTCGTGGACCGTGACCCATTACCAAAGGGTAGGTCGGAGCGGGTGGAGCCGGAAAGGAGCTAGGATGACCCTGAATGGAGCAGTAGAGTCTACGAAATGGACAGAATATTGCACTTCAAGGCCCATTTATGCAAGAGTCAGGTGGGATGGTCCAGACCAAAGTGTGGATGAGAAAATACGGGATGTAGCAGAACCAAGGTGAAATTTTAAATATAGTGCAGTGAGGCGAGACATGGGCAGTTTCGGAATCATCCCGATCCTGCCGATGGCTATTGAGCGCTACTGCACACAGATAGATACCTGACGCGAAGGGTCGCATTTCACATCCCCTTTCACCCCAACTTCACTATACTATACCATCTCACCAGCCATGCATTGGCCACGTATCACTCGGCGGCGGACGGAGGGTTCTGGGATTCCTCGACCCAGCTCGTCTTCGTCCTCCGATGCAACTCATGAAGATACGGCCACACATCCATCGCAGTTCCACGACCCCGGCCTCGCCCGACTCTTTTCGGATGCTGCGTCCTTTGGCCAGATCCTTACTACGTCCCATCCAGATCTCGTCGGGGACAGTTCTGTTGCAGAGGACAGTAGGGTCGCACAGAACTCTCTAAACGGCTTCTCACAGCTCGTAGCGCGCGATCTCGACGATAACGAGCGTGCCGTCTCTGAAAAGCTCGCACGCCTAACCGTTAGCAACTGGTCCGCTGCACGGTCTGCGGCCCTATCTGCGGGCGTCGACTTTGATGGGTCCGACGAGAGTGCGTCTGATGAAGAGCACGAGCACGAGCACGAGCACGAGCACGACAAGGCTTCTCCGGGTGGCGGTGGCGCCGCACAAGCGCCCGAAGTGCCGGAGTTAGAGGATAAATTGACGCACGAGGAAATTCTTGATCTGCTCCAGCAGGAGTTCGGCGCTCTCGCTCCTCCGGGAGAGGAAAAGCTACTCCTCGAGTCGGATGCAACGTTGTTCCAAGATGTAGTCATCCTAGTACGTCCTTTCTCTGAGATACGCCAATATTAATGCTCACGAATATCGCAGGGGGTGATGCACCTCACCACACATCGTCTCACCTTCCATGCCTCGCTCTTGTCGTCTAAATCCAACACCAATGATAGGGTCTTGAAATCCGGTCCGGTTCTCGTGCACCGCAAAGGGTTCCACCGAAAGAAGAGAGTCTGGATGCAGTTATCGCAAGACATGATTAGCTCGTATCATTCGAGTCGAGACGAGGACAAGATCAAACCGCTGAGGAGCATATTATGTAAGTAATGAGATTTAGGTGCATTACATAATTTATCCACATAGAAATTAGTGTCCTCCGTCAAAGATCTCAAGCCAGTGGACCTGAAGCGTCCGAGGCATCTCACAGTAACATTCGAAGCAAGCACTGGCACAGTTGATTCAACCATCGAATTCGACACAGATGAATCCGCTCATGATTGGAGGCGAGAGTTGCTCGGTGCGTCTCGTCTGGGGAATACTGCGTGGAGGGTGATCTAACTGTCACCAAATAGGCGCACTATTCTTGTATCGCAGGAATCGCCGTTTGGTTTTGGTGCAAGATGACTCGGACGACCTTCACGCCATTCGCATCAATGTCCCGCTCAGTCACGTAAGCACCGTGGAAAAGACAGATATGCTTTCGTTTGCTGGACTCATCACTGTCACGGTTGATCCCAACTCTTCCCACGGTGCCTTGAATGACCCTGCAACCGAGCATCCAATCTCAAGTACGGAAGGAAAAGAGGATATCACCCTTCTCGACAATACATCGGTGAAGCAAGTGCTTCAGCTTGGTGTCCTGCGCAAGGGCTTTGACTGGAAGGATGTAATGACCCATGTAAACAATGCGAAGGCCGAGGCATCCAAGGACAATTTTGGGTGGCCTGGATCTAGAGTTTTCATTGACGTAGATCCTCGGACATGGGAGAGCTCCGAGAAATCCGACAACCATCTAAGCGATATCGTAAAGTCTGTTTCGTTTGCTCTGGGTTTGGATACCACCAAGGAGGCATGGTGTACGTCTTTCTTCCTTTCTCCCCTCATGGCACTCATCCTTTTTCAGTTGGGAAGGCTCATCTTCATCGCTTCGTTGTGAGTTACTATGGCCGCGTTGCAGTAAACACAGAATGTCTCGGATTCTGGTGCAAAACTGTTACCGGCGGGGACATTCGTTATCGCGTTCCGTTGTCGCGCATCAAGGCTGTGAAGCCACATGACCGTGGACGGTCACGCGACCATACACTCGCTATTGAAATACAGGGCAGGCATGATTTGCGCCTCGGATTCTCTTCAGAAAAGAAACGAGATGCAGCCATCGAGCAGATCAATCGTTTCATTGGTCTCTCCCAGGACCACCATTCAGTTGTAACCTCGCCAACCACCGATTCTCTCGTTCCTCCCTTTTCTCAAAGCGACGAAGTCCCAACGCCTAGACGTGCGCAGTCAATCGACATCGACCAACATTCTGAGCCCATCCCTTCACTCGACGACACTATCGTTCAGCCCAACCATGCGAAGTCATTGCCTCCTGCGCGCAACGCGACGTCTATTCTTGCGCCACTCTCACGCGTCCCGTCGTCTGTACAGAAGCAACATATCCCTCATGCGTACAAGTCCCTCTTTCCCAAGGCGATCAATCTTCCAGACGAAGTCTTGCTTACCGTTCCATCGAAGCACTTCGTCTGCCTTACCATCGGCTCGCGCGGTGACGTACAGCCGTACATAGCTTTGGGTCGCGGGTTACAGAAAGAAGGACACAGGGTGACGATCGTCACGCACCAAGAATACAAGGAATGGGTCACGGGCTTCGGAGTAGAGCACAGAACCGCGGGCGGAGATCCAGGCGCACTCATGAAGCTAAGCGTGGAGAACAAGGTGTTTTGAGAGATAAGCTTTGTCCGCGAGGCCCGGAACTGATGTATCTTGCTCGTGTAGATGTTCTCACCTCAATTCTTCAAGGAGAGCTTGTCTAATGTTCGTATTATTCCCGCGACAAGTCCGCCCTCACTGATTTCAGTTTTAGTTCCGTACTTGGCTTGACGACTGTACGTTTCCAAACCCTCGCCGCGTTCCTTCACCCGTTGAATTTTGCTTCCTGTAGTGCTCGTTGATTCTTGGGAACAGTGCAAGGATGCAGATGTCTTGTTGGAAAGTCCGTCTGCGATGGCGGGCGTGCACATCGCTGAGGCACTTCGTAGGTCAAAGCTGGTCGGTCATTCGCCTTACTGATTGATTTCGCGTAAAGATATTCCGTACTTCCGAACCTTCACCATGCCTTGGACCAAGTACGCTCGATGGCCGTCACTCGTCATTTGAGTTGCTAACGTGCTACTCGTAGGACCAAAGAGTTCCCGCACGCATTCCTCGGACCCCCGGTCGAGTCCCCAACATTCAATGCGGCTTCGTGGGTCCCCCTTTCTTTTCTTGAACCCCATTTTCAGGAATGTTTTTTTAGTTATGTACTCTTCGACAATGTCCTCTGGACGGCGACCTCTTCCCAGATCAACAGGTGGCGCAAGCACACACTAGGGATCGGCCACACTGATATGGGCCACCTTGCCCAATCCAAGATCCCGTTCATCTATAATTTTTCTCCTGTAATTATACACCGACCCCTCCTTTACGATTTCTGACATTGTTGTCCAGTCCGTTGTGCCCAAGCCCCTTGATTGGGGAGATGCCACCGTCGTTTCTGGCTAGTGAGCTTCTACCCAATGTGTCCGTACGTGTGCGCAAACTAATCGCTCTCCAATCAGCTGGTTCCTGGATAACCCTGAATTGGAGTGGACTCCACCGCAAACACTCATCGATTGGATGGCGAAGGCTCGGGCCGACGCCAAGCCAATTGTGTACATTGGGTTCGGCAGCATTACAGTACCAAACCCCAAACTCGTGACAGAACGCATCATTCGCGGCGTTCTGAAAAGTATGCGCTGGCTATGCTTCATGCCGCGTCATCGCTGACTTCTGTTTGGCCTCAGGTGGCGTGCGTGCGATTGTCTCCAAGGGGTGGTCAGCACGAATGTCAAAGGGTGGGGACGAGGAAGTCGTATTCCCCGAAGAATGCTATTCTGTATGTCTGCAAGGCTCGTGCTGCTTCTCGCTGGCTGATCTTTGCGCATGCAGTTGGACAAGGTGCCACATGAGTACGTCGCCCTTGCCGTCCGATCTCATCGCATCGGCTTGCTTACTACTTGGCGCCTAGTTGGCTCTTCCCACAGATTGACGCCGCGCTGCATCACGGCGGGGCCGGAACTACGGGAGCCAGCTTACGAGGTGAGTGATGACGGTTCTTAGTGGCATCCATTTTGCTTAGGTGTCACGACAGCTGGCATCCCAACCCTTATCCGCCCTTGGTTTGGGTAAGTTGCGGCGACAGAGGGCTCGTTTACGTGCAAATGCAAATGTTAATTACCATTCCAGGGACCAGTTCTTCTGGGCGTCCAGGGTGCAAAAGTTGGGGGTACGTGCCAAGAAATTTATTACCAAGGGTATTACTTGACATGTGATTTTGCAGGCTGGAATCAAATTGAACAGTCTTCATTCCAAGGAAGTGTCACACGCTTTGAAGAAAGCCACGACTGATCGGTAAGTGGCAGTCATACCTCCTTTGTCGGTGGGTGTTGAGACGATTGGTCCAGTGTGATGAAAGAGAAAGCTGCGAATGTGGGATTGCGCATCCGAGAGGTGAGTGCCCATGTCAAGCGACGGCTGGAGCCGCCGAAACTGATCGGCGCCTTAGGAGGACGGAGTTCGTACGGCGATCAGTACCATTTACACATACCTTCCCCGCGCGGGACGTGATCGCCAGACTATACATCACTGAAGAGCTCTTGCTGTATAAATTTGCAGGATAGACGGGCAGGGCATCTTGACAAATAGTGACTCGGACTTACCCTAATATTATGTAGGTTGACACTTCCAAACCTAAATTGGAATGCTACTGGTTGTTACCCGTGTCTGTATCATTGTTACCAATCACCCAGGTGCTGTAATAATTGCTTGTTTAAATCATTCAGGCAGGCCCGGGATTGTGCATACGGAACGGCAGGTGGGGGCAAGGAAGTCAATACAATACACATACACATGACCAGCGGATGGACCTTGATTGAAGCATGACTGTCATGTCTGTCATGTCATTACAGCAGAAAGAGTAATATGTGCATGCATGAAAGGCTCTATACGACCGATTTGCCTTGTACTAAGAGGCGGCCGAGTGTTCGGGGAGGCAGCGGGCAACATCGGGAGTACACGGGCGGCGGTGGCGGAATTACGGGCGGGATTAGTAAAAAAAATGATAAGTCAGCGTCGCGGAAGAAATAGCAAATAGAGCGACGGCAATGGCGGGCAGGGCAGATAAGCGATCTCCCATCCCTCAAGGGGCGAACGGCCAAAACAACAAATGGCTCGGGCGCAACAAGTCATTACCGCATTCAATTGTGATCGCGATGATGGATAATACGCATCATACAAGTACAACGGGTCTGGCCCGAAGAGCGCTCGTCACTTGCGTCTCTCCTCCCAGTTTGTTCTCGAAAAACTCACCATGCGCTGGCCTCGCGTGATCCGCAAACTGCATAGCGAGCCCGCTCCCGACCTCTCTCGTCGTAGCACCGTCGACAGTTCCGCCCAAGACTTGTCCAACGGCGACGGCGATTCTACGTCCAAGTCCGCCCCTCCAGATGACCCCAGTCTCTCCCAAATGTTCACTGATGCCGCCCTTTACGACCGGGTCCTCAACGCCGGCCCAGAGTCTTTAAAAAAGGGCTTTCCCTTCAACGCGGACGACCAGGCCATCCCGAACTGTCTCGGTGGCTTCAACGACCTCATCGGCCGTGACCTAGGCGACGTCGAGCGCGCCGTCACGGACAGGCTCGCGAAGCTGTCCGTCCACAACTGGGCCGCGCGAATAGACGATCCATTTGGCCCTGATACCCCTCCGGACGCAGAACAGGGTGAACGGAGCCCGTCGGAGGATGGTGAGGACGAGAAACAGACCCCCTTGTCTATACCACCGACTTTGGAAGAAGAGCCGCCCAGCGAACCCAAGCTTACCCCCGAGGAGATCATCGATCTGCTCGAACAGGAGTTTGGTGCCCTCGCTCCTCCTGGCGAAGAGAAGTTGTTGCTGGAGACAGATGCGGCGTTTTTCAAGGACGTCGTCGTCTTGGTTGGTTCATCCCCCTTTACCTATTCGGTTGTTGGCTCAATTTTTTTTTTCCCGCGATCTTCAGGGCGTCGTTCACCTCACCTCGCATCGATTTACCTTTCACGCTTCACTCATATCCTCCCAACCGGGTCAATCTCAAAATGTTGTCAGGTCTGGTTCGGCCCTGGTTCATCGCAAGGGATGGCGTCGGAAGAGTAGGGTCTGGTTGCAATTGGATCACGATATGATCAGCTCTTTCCCATCCAGCCGTGACGAGGACAAAATCAAGCCTCTGAGGAGTATCCTGTGTATGTTCCTATCAATTATGCTGCCGTTCTGCTAATAATTCGGTTTTGCAGTGTCCTCGGTCAGGGAAATCAAGCCCGTCGACTGGGAGCGACCCCGGAATATCGGCCTTGCCTACGAGTCTAGAAATGGCCTCACCGAGGTATCTGTCGAGTTTGACACAATCGAAGCGGCCCGGGATTGGAGAAATGAGCTCAGAAGTTTGTGTAACCTCTTTCTTCCTTGGATCTTTTGATGGACGATTCTCCCCCATCATAGGTGTGATTTTTTTATATCGTCGAAATCGTCGCGCCGTTTTAAATCCCTCGGAAGACGTCAATGGGATTCGCCTCAATATCCCCTTGTCTCGGATTGCTGGAGCTGCCAAATCGCCATGCCTCTCGTTCGCTTGTATGGTTTCTATTACCATCGCCCCTGATACGCTCGCTTCCAGCGATGCTGCAACCTCGGTTGCATCAGAGAGCGATGCATCCTCCGACGTCGTCACCTCGGAGAGTGAGGCCGAGCCGTATGTCGTGCAGGTCAGCATTCTACGCAAGGACCCAATATGGGACGACTTTCTCTCCTACGTCGAGAAAGCAAAGGCAGTGGCAGCTGCGAGCACCACGGAGTGGCCTGGCTCCAGGGTATACATCGACTTTGACCCGAGGACCGACTTAGTGCCTGAAGAATCAGACAACAGCGGATTAAGCAATCTGCAAGTCACTGTTTCGCGTGCTTTGGGGCTTGATCTGACGAAAGAGTTTTTTGGTGAGCGGAGATATCTGCGTTTGAGGCACATGATCTGAGAAGCGCGTTTTTAGTGACCCCGGCACACACTCGCAGTCGCTTCATCATCAACCATGGCCACTTTGCTGTAAATACGGAGTGCATCGGATTCTGGTCGCGGTCTATCACCTTCGGCAGAGATGTCTGTTATCGTATTCCCATTGCGCGGGTCAAGGGAATTGAAGAGCAAAATCGGTGTAAATTTGGGCGGGAGTTCACTCTCGCTATCCAAGTGCAAGGCCGGCGTGATGTTCACATACACTTTCGTGACCCAAAGAAGCGCGACCTGGCGGCCGAGGCGGCCAACCGTTTTATTGGACGCCGTGACACGTTTGTGTCCTCGCCGCTGACGCTCTCCCCAACTGCCACACGAGAAGACACGTCGACATCAGATACTCCACTTCAATCCCCTGAAGGTCAGGGTGATATCGATGCTACTACCGCCGCTCGGGCAGCATCAGTGCCCACCCCCCCGCTATCTGGACCCTCGTCACGTTCTACATCCCCCTCATCCGGTGGCTCAAAACCCTTGCGCAACGCGAGCTCCATCCTTGCCCCTCTATCACGCTTGCCATCAACGGTGCAAAAGACAAGGAACGCGAATGTGCTCCGTGCCGTTTTACCCAAACCGGTCAACGTGCCCAACGAGGTTCTTTATCCTATGCCTTCGAAGCACTTTGTATGCCTCACGATTGGCTCGCGTGGCGATGTGCAACCGTACATCGCGCTGGGGAAAGGATTACAGAAGGAGGGCCACAAAGTGACGATCGTGACCCATGAGGAATACAAGGACTGGGTCACAGGATTTGGGATTGATCACAGAACCGCGGGTGGTGACCCTGGGGCACTGATGAAACTCAGCGTCGAGAACAAGGTGCGTGGTATTCACGGTGCACGCTACGGAACCAGATGACAACGGTCGTCAAAGATGTTCTCGCCTCAATTCTTCAAGGAGAGCCTATCAAATGTGGGGATTCCTGCTCTTCGTTGTAAAATTTTAAACTAAAATTTGTCCTAGTTCCGTACCTGGCTTGACGATCGTGCGTTTATTTCGTCTCCATTTATTTATCAAGACAGGCAATTCCTGATACTTTATACAGTCTTAGTTGATTCCTGGGAGCAATGCCAGGACGCCGATGTGCTCTTGGAAAGTCCCTCAGCAATGGCAGGTGTGCATATTGCGGAAGCACTCCGTGAGTTACTTCATTACGCTTACGCGATCTTGGGCTGTAGTTGAGCTTCGATTCTTCTGCAGACATCCCATACTTCCGGACTTTTACCATGCCCTGGACAAAGTGCGCTATCAGTCATAAAATTGCTATCTGAGATCCTAACACAGATCACAGGACTCGCGAGTTTCCCCACGCGTTCCTAGGTCCGCCGGTCGAGTCACCCACGTTCAACGCTGCGTCGTAAGTAGTTTTGACAGTACTCCGAGCTACGAGTCGTTGACATCTTTCATTAGCTATGTCCTTTTTGACAATGTTCTTTGGACTGCCACGTCATCCCAAATCAATCGTTGGCGTAAACATACCCTAGGGATAACTTCCACTGACATGGGTCATCTTGCGCAGTCCAAGATCCCATTTATCTACAACTTCTCTCAGGTACTTTCAATACATCACAACACATGGCCCATTATATTTACATCTTTGTATAGGCGGTAGTTCCCAAACCTCTCGACTGGGGGGACGCAACGGCCATTTCCGGATAGTGAGTCACATCCGGTGATCGCTCACGAGACTCTTATTCACAACCTCCTCAGCTGGTTCCTAGATAATCCAGAGCTCAACTGGACCCCCCCTCGAAATCTTCTGGATTTCATTGCGAAGGCTCGCTCCGATGGCAGACCGCTCGTCTACATCGGGTTCGGTAGTATTACAGTACCCAATGCCAAATTGGTGACTGAGCGCCTTATTCGAGCTG
>Ga0209488_10004813_pt1 | contig 10461 bp, 12 predicted proteins | sample Rivendell_Oct201_8_FD_188349 | JGI IMG/M metagenome (GOLD analysis project Ga0209488, IMG submission 188349) | Vadose zone soil microbial communities from the Eel River Critical Zone Observatory, Northern California, USA -... | ecosystem: Environmental > Terrestrial > Soil > Vadose zone >... | reverse complement strand
TCCCCGTCGCGCTGTTCGACATCGCCAAGGGCGCGATTCCGGTGCTGTTCTTCTCAGGCTGGGCCGGCGCCGCCGAGCGGCCGTGGCTTCCCGTCGTGCTCGGCGGCGCCGCGGTGCTCGGCCACATGTTCTCGCCCTACGTCAGGTTCAAGGGCGGCAAAGGCGTCGCGACGGCCGCAGGGATGTTTCTCGCGCTCGCGCCGCTCGCCGTGCTGCTGGCCATCCTGCTATGGGGGATCTGCCTCTGGCTGACCGGCTACGTCTCGGTCAGCTCGATCATCGCCGTATTGAGCGTGCCATTGTGGGTGGCGTTGCTTCAGCCGAACGCGCGGTACGTGTTCTGGGCGAGCGTGGCGTTGGTGGCACTGATCATTTTCGCGCACCGCCGGAACGTCGGCCGTCTCATCGCGGGGACGGAGAGCCGATTTCGGACCCGGCCGTCCCAGCCATGAAAATCGCCGTGATTGGCGGAGGAGCTTGGGGCACGGCCCTCGCCGATCTGCTCGCGCGGAAAGGCGAAGCCGTGACGCTCTGGGCCCGCGAGCCCGAAGTCATCGAGAGCGTGAATCAACGGCATATGAACGAGATGTTTCTGCCCGGTGCGCGGCTGGCTCCCGCCCTCGTCGCGTCACGGGACATCGCCGCCGCGGTCCGGGGCGCCGAGGTGATTGTGTCGGCAGCCCCATCGCACGCGGTGCGTCCGGTCATGACCCAGGTGGCTCGATCGCTTACCGATTCCCCTCTGATCGTCAGCGCGTCCAAAGGGCTCGATCCCGACAAGCTGGAACGGCCGTCCGCGGTTCTGATGGAAGTGCTCCCCTCCGGCACGCCGATCGCGGTGCTCTCGGGCCCTTCGTTCGCGCTCGAGGTCTATCAGCGCCAGCCGACGGCGGTGGTCGCTGCCGCGACGGATCGCGCGGTGGCTGAGCGGGCACAGCGTCTGTTTTCGACGCCGCACTTCCGCGTGTATTCGCACACGGACGTGATCGGCGTGGAGCTCGGCGGTGCCTTGAAGAACGTCATCGCGCTCGCCGCCGGCATTCTCGAGGGACTGGGGCTTGGCTTCAACACCCGGGCGGCATTGATCACGCGCGGCCTCGCCGAAATCACGCGGCTGGGTGTGGCCCTCGGCGCTCAAGCGATGACCTTCGCGGGGTTGGCCGGCCTCGGCGACCTGATCCTTACGGCCACGGGCGCGCTGTCCCGGAATCGCGGGCTCGGTGTCGCCCTGGGGCAGGGGCAATCGGTCGCGGCCGCGCTCGCCCGGACGCAGGCGGTGGTCGAAGGCGTCAACACCGCACGCACCGCGGTCGCGCTGGGCGAGCGCCATGGCGTCGAGCTGCCGATCTCGCGCGAAGTCGCCAATGTGCTGTTCCAAAACAAGCCGCCCCGCCAGGCGGTCAGCGACCTGATGGAGCGGGAGCTGAAGGCGGAAAGCCGATGAATACCGGGGGAGGGACACCCGCCCAGCCGGTGCAAGAGTTCTTCTCGATCGGCGAGGTCTGCCAGCTCACGGACCTGAAGCCGCACGTACTGCGCTACTGGGAGAGTCAGTTCCGTTTCCTCAATCCCGCCAAGAATCGCTCGGGCAATCGCGTGTACCAGCGCCGCGAGATCGAGCTGATCATGCTCGTGAAGCACCTGCTCTACACGGAGAAGTACACGATTGAAGGCGCGCGCCAGAAGATCGAGCAGTACCGCCGCTCGGGCGAGCTCAAGCCCGAAGCGCGGCGCGCCCTGGCCACGGAAACCGTGAAGGAGCTCCGCGCCGAGCTGAAGTCGGTGCTCGGTATCCTCGAAGGGAGCTGATCTGCGGGTCGCGATCGTCATCCCGGCGTATCAGGCAGCCGCCACGATTCGCGAGATCGTTTCACGCACCCGCGCGACGCTTCCGTCGGCCGAAATCATCCTCGTCGACGACGGCTCCATCGACGCGACGGGAGACGAAGGACGGAAGGGGACGATCGTCCTCACGCATCCGCGCAATCGCGGGAAAGGCGCGGCGCTCCGTGACGGGATTCGTGAGGCGACTGTCCGCGGCGCGGGCGTCCTGGTTACCATTGATGCCGATGGACAGCATCCACCCGAGGAGATTCCCCGCCTGCTGCGACCGATCCAGGAAGGACGAGCCGATCTCGTGTTAGGCGCGCGCAAGCGTGATCACGCCATGCCCATCTCCCGTCGTTTCACCAACTGGTTGTCGGCGACCCTGGCATCACGCATCGGCGGTCAGCCGGTCGATGATGCACAGACGGGGTTCCGCGCCTTCACGCGCGAGGTGGCGGAGCGCGTGCAGCCGGTGGGTGACCGCTACGAATACGAAGCCAGTTTCTTGCTCGATGCCCTGCGGGCGGGCTACCGCGTCGCCTCCGTCGACGTGCCTACGATCTATGGCGCGCGGAGCCACTTCCGCGCCTGGGGCGATACGTGGCGGATGGCGCGGGTTTTCGCGCGGCATGCCCGCCGGATAGTGGCCGGAGCCGCATGACCGTCCCAAACGACAACGGCTTGCGCATTCTCGTGTCGAACGATGACGGCGTCCTGGCGCCCGGAATCGCGCTGCTCGCCGACGTCTGCGCCAGCGTTGGGCAGGTGACGGTCGTCGCTCCAGACCGCGAGCAGAGCGGCACGTCGCACTCGCTGACGTTGCACCGCCCGCTGCGCGCTCATCGGCGATCCGATGGGGCGTTTCAGGTCGACGGCACGCCGACAGATTGCGTCCTGCTGGCGCTCAGCACACTCATGCCGGATGGCCCCAACTGGGTCATTTCCGGTGTGAACCACGGCCCGAACATGGGCGAGGACGTGCTGTATTCGGGCACCGTCGCCGCGGCAATGGAGGGACTGGCCGCCGGCATCCCGAGCATCGCGGTGTCGTACGGCAGCTTCGATCTCGAGCACCTCGAAAGCCATCGGGACGGGCTACAACGGATCATCGAGCGCATCGTGCGGGTCGAAAACTTCCCCGGCGAGACGCTGCTGAACATCAATCTCCCGGCGATTCCGGGCGACCAGGTCAAAGGCGTGAAGGCCACCAACCTCGGAAGCCGCGTGTTCCACGAGGAGGTCGCCAAAATGAAGGACCCGTGGGGCCGCGAGATCCACTGGATCGGGGGAGGGCACGTGACGTGGTCCGGCGGCGCCGATTCCGACTTCCAGGCGGTGAAGGACGGCTACATCTCGGTCACGCCGCTCCACGTCGACCTGACGAATTACAAGCTGCTCGAAGTCGTCAAGAAGTGGGATCTAGGGAAGTGACCGGGAGTCGAGACACCTACGGCGGGTATCGCGCGCGCCTGGTCGAGCAGCTCCGCGCCAAGGGGATCCGCGACCTCGCGGTGCTCCGCGCGTTTGCAACGACGCCCCGCCATCTCTTCGTGCCCGAGGCGGTCCGTCATCGCGCGTACGAGGACGCCGCGCTCCCGATCGGCGGCGGTCAGACGATTTCGCAGCCGTTCACCCAGGCCCGCTATCTCGAGGCTCTCGGCCTCAAGGGCAATGAACGCGTCCTCGAGATCGGCACGGGATCGGGATACCAGACGGCGCTGCTCGGGGCCCTCGCCGATCAGGTTTTCACGATCGAACGCGTGCGCCCGCTCGCCGAAACGGCTCAGGCGGTGCTCCGTGCCGCAGGAGTCACCAATGTCTCGGTCCTGGTCGGCGACGGCACGCTGGGGTGGAGCGCCTACGCGCCCTACCATGCGATTCTGGTCGCGGCCGGGGGGCCCGAAGTGCCGCCGCCGCTGGTCGAGCAGCTCGCGCCCGAGGGCCGCATGATCATTCCGCTCGGTGCGAAAGGCGCCCAGACGCTGACGTTGGTGCGCCGGTCCGCCGGAGGAATTCAGACGACGCCGATCGGTGAGGCCCGCTTTGTCCCTCTCGTCGGGGAGCACGGCTTCGATGCTTGAACGCTTCATCGATTGGCTGCTGCAGACGCTGCTCAAGGTCGGTTATCCGGGCATTGTCGCGCTGATGGCCATGGAGTCGTCGATCTTGCCCGTGCCGAGCGAGCTGGTGATGCCGCCGGCGGGCTACTGGGCCGCCAAGGGCCAGATGAGCTTCGGTGTGGCGCTCCTCTGCGGAGTGTTGGGCAGCGTCCTCGGTGCGCTCGCCAACTATTACGGCGCGCAGCTCATCGGCCGGCCGCTGATCCAGCGCTACGGGAAGTACGTGTTTCTGAGCGAAAAGAACCTGCTGCGCTCCGAGCGGTTTTTCGCCGACCATGGCGAAATCAGCACGCTGATCGGGCGGCTGTTCCCGGTGATCCGGCACCTCATTTCCATTCCGGCCGGGCTGCACCGGATGCCGTTGCCGAAGTTCATCCTGTACACGGCCGCCGGCGCCGCGGTGTGGTGCACGATCCTCACATGGATCGGCTACTTCCTGGGCCAGCATGAAGGCGCGTTGCGCACCGACGAGATCCATCGCTACGCCACATGGGCGCTGCTGGCGCTCATACCGGTGACGCTGATTGTCATCTGGATGTACGTGGTGCGGCGTCGACGTCCGAAATGAGCCTCCGCCGCTGGATTATCCGGGGGCGCGTTCAGGGTGTGGGGTTCAGGTGGTTTGTCATGCGCGAAGCGGAGCGACTCGCCCTCGGCGGGTATGCGCGCAACCTTCCCGATGGATCGGTTGAAGTAGTTTCTGAGGGCCCTGAGACGGCACTCGAGACGCTCGAGGCGCATCTCAGGCGCGGGCCTTCTCATGCGCGCGTCGACGATGTCGAACGACTTCAGGTTCCACTTGAACTGGAGGTTCCGAGGTCCTTTGACATCCGATAAATCGCTGCTGATCGAGGATCTGCGACGCACGATTCGTGACGTGCACGACTTCCCGAAGCCGGGCATCGTGTTTAAGGACGTCACGCCGGTGCTGTTGGATGTGAAGCTGTTCGGCCGGGCGGTGAAGCTCATGGTGGAACCGTACCGCGACGCGCGGATCACGCGTGTAGTGGCGATCGAATCGCGAGGCTTTTTGTTCGGCGCGCCGATCGCGCTCGAGCTCGGGGCGGGACTGGTCCCCATTCGGAAGCCGGGGAAGCTGCCCGCCGCGACGCAGCGGGTGGAGTACGCGCTGGAGTACGGCACGGATGCCCTGGAAATGCATCATGATGCGGTGCAGCCCGGCGATCGCGTGCTGATCGTGGACGACGTTCTGGCCACGGGCGGTACGGCGAACGCGGCTGCCCAACTGGTCGCCGGCACTGGCGCCGCCGTGATGGGATTCACCTTTCTCATCGAGCTCGAGTTTCTGAAGGGCCGCCAGCGGCTACAGGGCAGGCGCGTAGAGGCCTTGCTGCACTACGCCTAACTCGCCTACATTTCGCCGCTTACGGCCCCCGGCCCCCTGTGGCCCCCGGAAACGCCCCTGTAGCTCAGGTGGATAGAGCAGCGGTTTCCTAAACCGTTGGCCGGGTGTTCGAGTCACCCCAGGGGCACTGCGAACGACCAATGTCCAATGATCAATGTCCAATGATCATTGAACATTGAACAATGGACATTGCGCATTCTCCGAAGGAGCTATGGCTACTGCAACACGTCCCGGCAGCGGAAAACCGACGAACCCTGTGAACACCGGGACCCCGGCGGCCGCGCCGCCCGGCGCGCTGCGGCCGACGTTCTCCGAGCGATTCGTCGCGTGGACGAAATCGCACCGGCAAATCACGGCGTGGGTTGGGACGATTCTGGTCGTGGGTGTTGCGCTGTTCATCTGGACGCTGTCGACCAAGCGCCGGACCGAGGAGATCGCGAGCCGGGACCTTCAGGGCGCGCGGTTCGCGTTTGAGAACCAGAATTATCCGCTCGCGGCGAGCGAGCTGGCCAAGGTGATCGAGAACTACTCGGGAACCAACGCGGCTGCGGAAGCCCGGCTCGTGCTGGCCAACGTGCGGCTCCTGGAGAAGCAGCCGCAACAGGCCGTCGGCGTTCTCAAGGACTTCGCGCCCGGAGCCCCTCAGGCGTATCGGGCGCAGTCCTATGGGCTCCTGGGTGCCGCCTACGAGGACATGGGCCGCCCGCGCGAGGCCGGGGAAGCCTACGAAAACGGCTCTGCAGCGGCCCGCCTGGACTTCCTGAAGGCGCAGATGCTGTCCGATGCCGGCCGGGCCTGGACGAACGCTGGAGACACCACCAGGGCCGTTACGGACTATCGCCGGATCGTGAAAGAGTTCGCCAAAGAGGGAATGGCGACCGAAGCAAAGGTGCGTCTTGGTGAGCTCACGAAGGGTACAGCGTCGTAGCAGTCAACTTCGTATAATAGATGTTATGTTAAGTTGAGGAGTGTGTGAATGTGGACAAGCCAATTACGTAATCACACCCCTGAACACCATTCTCCCCTCCCCAATTAGCCAGACATCGTCGTAACGACCGCTCGGACCCTTGGTTGCCCGCACCCCAATCATCCGGCCGCTGCGGCTCTGAATCTCCACAGGTAACGTATCCAGGCCCCACTCCTGAATGGCGCAGCCCGCACCCACCGCGCCCGTTCCGCACGCCAGGGTTTCACCCTCGATGCCGCGCTCATAGGTCCGCATGCGCCAGACCCCGGCGGCGCCATCCTTGGAGATGAAGTTGATGTTGGCTCCATCGGGCGCCAGCGCCGCATCGAACCGGAGCGCGCGGCCGCGCTCCTGCAGCGCGAGTTGATCGACGTCGTCGACCAGGACGATGAGATGCGGTACGCCGACCCGCGTGAGCGCCACCCGCTGTTCGCCCGCCAGGACTGCCAGCCGAGCCACGGCGGCCGGAGCCTCGACGGCTGCGAGATGCAGCTCGGCCCTCCCGGCGTCGACGGCGCGGCTCTGGTACGTCCCGGCATCGGTCTCGAGGTCCATACCATCGGGCGTGCCCGCACCGAGGCCCAGATGCGCGGCGAGCGTGGTGCTGCAGAGCGCCGCGTTGCCGCACATGGCGGCGTGGGATCCGTCGGCATTGTAGTAGATCATCCGTGCGGCGCCAGGATGCGAGCCCGGCCCGACGAAGACGACCCCGTCGGCGCCGACGCCCGTCCCACGGGCGCACACCGCCTGCATGTCTTGCGGGGTCCAGTCGGCCGGCGTGGATACGCGCGCGTCCACCATGACGAAATCGTTGCCCGATCCCGTCATCTTGTAGACCGGCAGGCCGATCAGATGCGGCCGAACCAGGCCATGAGCCTGAGGCGCGGCACCTTCCACACCGCCTCGCGGACGATGGCCCGATTCATCTTGCTTTGCCCCTGCGCCCGATCGACGAACACGATCGGAATCTCTCGGAGCTTGAACCCTTTTCGCCATGCGCGAACGCTCATCTCGATTTGAAAGGCGTATCCGTTGGAACCGACTGCGGACAGGTCGATCGCTTCGAGCACTCGCCTGCGAAAGCACTTGAAGCCACCCGTCAGATCCCAGATCCTCAGGCCCGTAAACAAGCGGGCATACACATTGGCGAAGTACGATAGCATCAACCGACTCATTGGCCAATTGACGATCGTCACCTTTCCATCGAGGTAGCGTGAGCCAAGCACGACGTCCGCATCCTGAATGGCGGTGAGAAAGTCCTTGAGGTGGGCGGGATCGTGCTGGAAATCCGCATCCATCTCGAAGATGTAGTCATATCCCTGCGCCAGCGCCCACTTGAAGCCGGTAATGTAGGCCGTGCCGAGTCCCAGCTTCCCCTCGCGGTGGAGGACGTGTACACGCGGGTTGGTCCGGGCCATATCGTCGGCCATCCGCCCGGTACCGTCGGGCGAGTTGTCATCGACGACGAGCACCTCCAGGCGGGGATCCTGCGACAGCACCTGCGGCACGATCTGAGGAAGGTTCACCGCCTCGTTGTAGGTCGGAATGACGACGAGCGCCCGCTCAGCCACGCCGGCGTCTCCGTTCCAACACGGGCGGGACGACGAACCCCGCCACCACGAGAAGTAGGGTGAAGAGTCCGATAACCTTCCCGCGCGCGAACGCACGCGAGTAATAGCTGAGCTCGAGCCGCCGGGAGCCCGGCCCCACCGGAATCGTCAGGAGCGCGTGATCGCCACGTAGGACCTGTCCAGGCTGGCCATCGACGCTCACCCGCCAATCGAGATACCAGTTCTCCGCGATGAGCACGTAGCTCGAATCGTGCGGCGGTGGCTCGAGCTCCACGGTCATTTTCCCGGCATCCCACGCCGTTACGCGCGCGTGCGAGGCCGACGGCGCGGGCAGTCCTCCGCGCAGCGGTGGTGGAGTCACGGGCGAGTTGGACGGCAGGATCACGACGCGGTCGTATCCCGGGAACCGCGGATCGGCAAGTGTCGGTGGGACGAGCGAATCGGCATCGACTTTGACCGCTGCTGGGACCACGCGGGCGTACGGCGGCGCGGTATCGGCCTCGTAGAGGTAGCCACGGGTACCGGGTGCTGTTTCGACTGGGCCGAGGATCGTGTGATAACCAGGAATGCGCGCCGTATCGGCGACGAGGACAAACCGAACCGCGAGCAGATCCCAAAGTTTCGTCGACGTGAGGAGGTAGCGCGCCCCACTTTGAGTCCCCGGACGGCCCCCGATCAGCTCGTCGAAATAGCGCAGCTCGTTGCCCTGGTAACCCAGCACCTGCGGGATGCTGTGGGCCATCAGCACGTTTTCGGGATAGACATTGAAGTCCAGCACGCGGTACGGCTTCGGCTCCGCGCGGAGACGCGTCACGATCGCGTCTGGACGGTAGAGGCTCTCGTTCGGCGGATCGGAGTACAGCCAGAACCGCCTGCCATCGCGCCAGAGATCGAGCCCAACGAGGAGCGGCAGCCCGACCGCGAACGCGAGGGCCGGCGCTCTCCCCTGCTGGTACGCGAATGCTAGCAACGCGACCGCGAGCAGGGCAAAGGCCCCGAGGACGGCCGACACGCGAATCGACGAGCTCAGAGCCTCTGCGACGATGACTCGTTGCGGCGGTGCCAGCGCGGTGGCGAGATGGCCAAACACACCGGCGATGCCGAGCAGCGCGATGATCCCGGCCGTGATGAGCCAGGCGCGCACATGGCTGGCCCCTTCCTTCCGCTCGAGCCGCGCGGTGCCAAACGCCGCGAATGTGGCGGTGCAGAAGGCGACCACAAAGAAGACCATGCCCGGTGCGCGCGTCTTGCGGACGTAGGGCATGACGCTCCACCACAGCTTATAGAACGGTGTGGCGTTGCCGAGGGCGATCAGCAAGAACAGGATGCAGATCCCGCCGAGCCACCAGATGAGCCGCCGCCGGTCCGGATTGCCGCCGAGCCCGAGGATCGCGAGGGCGATCACTGTCAGGCCGAGATATTCCGAGTGGAGCTTCAGCGGGTTCGAGCCCCAATACGTGTCCGACTCGCCCACGAAACCCGCGAGGAAAAATCCGGGCACGTGCTCCCACGGAATCCCGTACGACGCCGCGCTCTCGAACGCACCCGAATACGCGACGGCGCGCGGCGAATGCGGGATGTACTCGAGGAACGGCAGAATCTGCGGCGCCGCGATACCAAATCCTGCGACGACCGCGACCAACACGATCGCGAGGCGCATCAGGCGTGGGCGGAGCGGCTCGGTGGTCGGTTCGCCAAACGTCAGGTACAGCGACCACAGCCCCGTCGCGATGAGCAGATAGTACGTCGTCTGCACGTGCGGGCTGAGCAGGCACAGCGCCACAGCCACCGCGAGCAGCGGATACCCCCACGCTCGTCGATCGCGCAACGCGAGGAGCAGCGCCAGGCATGCGAGCGGCAGCATCGTCGACACGAACAGCTTCCCGTCGTGTCCGGGACGGGCGTACGAGATCAGGATGCCCGAGAGCTGGTAGGCGATCCCCCCCACCGTCGCGCCGACCCATGACACGGCGAGGCGTCGCAGGAACAAGAACATGAACAGGCCGGCGAGGATGTAGTGCAGCACGAACCCGAGGTTGGTCACCTTGTCGGCCGACAAATACTTCCGCAAGAATGACGTCGGATAGAGGACGTCGCCGTGCGTCACGGGTGCGATATACGGCAGCCCGTCCATGATCATCGGGTTCCACAGCGGCAGATGTCCTGTCGCGCGCCACTGCTCCGCTTGCCACTCGTGCACCGCATAGGCACTGGCGTACTGGTCGCTCGACGGCGCGGCGAGCCACTTCCCTTTCAGCATCGGGAACGCGAGCACCGCGATGAAGAGCGTCATGAGGCCCGCGGCGAAGAGCACGGGATGCTTCGGCACGTACGCGCCTGTCGTCACGCCTACCTGCGGCGCCTGCTGCGTCTGTTGCGTCTGCTGCGTCGGCTTAGGAGCCAGGTGATTTCTCCTTTGGTCCGCGCTTCAGTGCCTGCATGAGTCCTGCCGACCCCACCTCAGTGAGCGTCAGCTGCACGCGCGATGCGAGGCTCACCGCCAGCGCGCCGCCGCTGCCGAGAAACGGCGTGAGAAACCCGACCAGCGCCAGATCACGCACGACCATGCCACCCGGCGCAAATACCGCGACGATCCCCATGACGTATCCG